>Ga0137395_10001372_pt1 | contig 11264 bp, 9 predicted proteins | sample czobulk216metaG_FD_108283 | JGI IMG/M metagenome (GOLD analysis project Ga0137395, IMG submission 108283) | Vadose zone soil microbial communities from Angelo Coast Range Reserve, California, USA - czobulk2.16 metaG | ecosystem: Environmental > Terrestrial > Soil > Vadose zone | place: USA...
AGCGCGTCCCGGGATTGATTTCGGACTCCCCGAGCTTCTCCAGGAGCCATCGCGTTGCTTCAATCAGGAGTCCGCAGCCAGCCCAGGGCGGTCACGATCCTTCGGAATCATGAGCCACGCGACCCCGGCACTTGCCACGGCCAGGCACGCGCAGATCAACATTACGATGCGGAACCCAAATATAAATGCTTCCTCAATGGATTCCTCGACCGCGGTTTTCGTATTGGGATCGAGACCGGCAGGAACCTGCAATCCGGCCAGCTTGATCTGGTTTGCTCGAACCTCCTGCAGAACAGCGGGCGGTAACGAGAGCTGAGTCAGGCTTCGATGCAGGCGAGAGCCAAAGGCGCTCACCATCACAATCCCAAGCACCGCAATCGCAAGAACGCCGGCCACGCGCGCCACTGCATTGTTGATTCCAGAAGCTGCGCCGACCCGGTCTTGACTTACGGAATTCATAACCACGGTGGTTAGAGGAGCCACCGTGACCGCCATCCCGAACCCGAGAACCAGCACCGCCGGAAAGAACGTCTTCCAATAGGCATCTCCAACGGTCGGCACGGCGAAGAGCGCGAAACCCAAAGCCGCAATGAGAGGGCCAATCATCAGCGGAGCGCGCGGTCCATAGCGGGCGACAAGTCCGCCAGACCAGCGGGAAAGTACGAATATAAGCAGAATCAACGGAAGGACCGCAGCGCCGGCTGCCGTCGTCGAGTATCCTTGGACTTGAATCAGGTTCAACGGGAACAAGAAAAAGAAGACTCCAATGGCGGCATATAGAAACATCGTAAGCAGGTTCGCGCCACTAAAGCTGCGGGACTTGAACAGCGCCAGCGGAAGCATCGGCGAGCTAACACGGGTTTCGACGAAGCCGAATGTAATAAGACAGCCAACTCCAGCGACCAAACTTCCAAGCACCAGGGGGTTTCTCCAGCCCAGGTTGGCCGAGTCAATGAACCCGTAAACCAACCCCCCCAATCCGACGGTGGCGAAAATCGCTCCTAACCAATCCACCCGCCCGGCCGTGGCCTTGCGGCTCTCCGGTATCGACCAAAGCGAAATGGCGATCACCGCCGCCGCCAGCGGGAGATTGATAAAAAATACCCACCGCCAGGAAGCGTGCTCAACCAGCCAGCCGCCCAGAACCGGCCCAACGGCGGTGGTGATCGCCGTAAACCCCGACCACGTGCCTATCGCCTGGCCACGACTGTTCTCGTCAAATGACGTACTGATAATCGCCAGGCTCCCCGGGACGAGGAGTGCCGCTCCCACACCTTGAATGCTTCTCGCGATGATCAGTTGATGGATGTTCGAAGCCAAGCCGCAACCCGCGGAGGCCGCGGCGAAAATAGCCACACCAGCGATGAAGATCAGACGGCGGCCAAACAGGTCGCCGAGCGAGCCGCCGACTAGAATCAGGGCACTGAGAAACAATCCGTAAGACTCGACCACCCATTGCACATCCACCACCGTTGCGTGGAAGGTAGCCTGGAGCGCAGGCAGAGCGACATTCACGACCGTACTATCGATAAAAGCCATGCTCGAGCCGAGAATGGTCGCAGCCAGTATCCATGGCCTCAGCTTTGCGCCACAGGGAACCGCGACGCCCCCGGTTCGGATTGCGGCTTCGTCGCAAGGCATTCTCATGCAGGCTATGGGATGCTCTTCAGATTGCAATGGGTTCTGAAGATGGGCGGAGTGTGGACGACCGACAAGTCGCATTTCTTTCACTCATTCGAGTTTGTGAACAAAACAGGCGCCGGCCCGCATCTGTCGCGCAGCTGGAAAAAAGCAGCCGCACTCTCTCCCGAGCCCACCATGGCTTCGTTGGCGCATGCGTATGCCATCTCAGGCCAGGAATGGAAGGGCGCGGAAGATTCTCACCCCGCTCGAAACTAAGACAAAAAAGGGAGTATTTCCCGCAATTTCCCGTTAACGGTTTGCCTTAATCTACGTTGGTCTTGGGGAAAAGGGGAAGGGGCGTGCAGCCCCACAAAAAGCCTTGCAGGAGCGATCCACCCTGCTCCCGTCCCCCAAGATGGATCCAGAGATTCGATCCCACCCGCTCCGATGTGCGCTTCAGCGATATTCAGCGGCGCATCGGGCTGCCTCAGCAACCTTCCCGGCCGCCTTGTCGGCTGGGCGGGAAAGGGGACCTGTTTCGCAGCCGGCTCGCGTATCCTTCGCGATACACACTCTCAATAGCTGACCGCGCGGCTGGCGGAGGCGTCGGTGAGTGAAACGATTTTCAATGCCCGGCGGAGTTGTTCCAGGGGGACCGCGGTTTTGATATTGACGGTCGCAGATTCTTTCGGCAGCAGGTCAAAATAATTATCAGAAAGCTGAACCTCGATGTCGCCGAAGGAAATGTACACACTGCGGGCCAGGGCTGGCGATTGAAGAGTAAGGGCATACCCATCTGGCGTTTTGACCAGGTTGCGTTCCACATTTGGGGTCACAGGTAATTCCAGGTTGTGAGTAACATCAAAGAACGCCAGATTGCGTGACCGGATCTTCCCGTCCACCTCTAAGTCGGCCACGAGGAAACTGCTGCGTCGGCCCGTCTTCGCGGCTTCTTGGGTTGAGGGGTCCGCGAATATTTCTTTCTCGTCCAGAGTCAGATAAATCGCGCTCGAAGCCCCTGGAATCTGTACATCCTGGGTTTTCTCGAACCGCACATTTCCAGAAAAATCCAGCAGTCTGGCATGGACTTTACCCGAGAACGGATGCAGCTTGTCCGACACGACGAAGATATCCACCTTGCCATCATGAGCATATGGCGAAATGAGCACATCGTCATAGAACCGACGCGCGTAGTACTGCAGCGCCTTCCAGCGTCCAAAATAATCAATGCTCGCCCAGGATGCCACCGGCCAGCAGTCATTCAATTGCCAATATAAGGATCCCATCGTGCGCGGGCGATTGCGCCGCAGATGCTCCGCCCCCAGCTTGATCACTTCGGCTTGCTGCACCTGGCTCAAGTAAACAAAAGAAGCGAAGTCCTTGGGCTCGCGGTACTCGCGCAGCATATAAGTGAGGATACGTTCATTGCCGCCATGGTTCTTCTGATGCGCTTGCATGACCGTAGAGCGAATATCCAAATCTTCTGGCCCGGCAAACGAAGAAATCGTCCGCAGCTCGGGGAACGACTGGAATCCAAATTCCGACATGAACCGTGGTTTTACCTTCAAATAGTCTGTCGGAGGCGCCAGCGCATGCCAAACCGACCAGAAATGCATGTCGCCGTTGTGATCCTGGTCCGGAGGCTCTTCGAAATTCGCGCTCGGCGAACTGGGCGTGTAAGGTAGGGGATCGGCATAGTCATGCACCGCGCTCTTGAGATTGTCGGCGAACATCACCATGTAGTCTTGCCACACGCGTTCGCTCACCGGGCGCGGCACGGCATCGCGAAACTCCTGGCGATCGCCCCAGTGCAGCCATCCGGTTTCCACCTCATTATTCCCGCACCAAAGCACAATGCTGGGATGTTCTCTCAGCCGCTTGATCTGATCGACCGCCTCCCGCCGAACATTCTCTTGAAACGCGACATCGCCCGGGACCATGTCCCCGCCGAACATAAATTCCTGCCAAACCATGATCCCGAGTTCATCGGCAAGGTCGTAGAACACGTCGGATTCGTAATGTCCGCCGCCCCATTCGCGCACCATATTCATGTGCGCGTCCCGGGCAGACTCCAAAATCTTCCGGTAGTTTTCGGCCGTCACCCGGGTGGGGAAACTGTCTAACGGAATCATGTCCGCGCCCTTGGCGAAGACGGGGATTCCATTGATGACGAACTCAAAACTCTTTCCCCACTCGTCGGCGACGCGGCGCAGTTCTACTGAGCGTAGCCCGGTCTTTACCCCAGAGTGAGCGGCTAAAGTCTTGCCCAGGCGGAAGCTGGCGGTGAACTGGTAACAGTCTTGTGCCCCGTAGCCCGACGGATACCACAGCTTTGGCGACGCGACGCGGATAGGAAAAGAAATGTGATTTGTCCCGGCATCGAGTGGCACGGTCTGCGTGCCGTCATTTATCGGCTTGCCGCCCGGCTCCTGGTGTGTGAAAACCATGGTCGCCGTTGCGGGCTGACTGGCTTCGACTTCAACTTCGACAGCCACCTGCGCCAGATCTTTCGTGACCCTTTTCTGATGAATATGAAAGTTCTCAATGCGAAGTGAGTCCCAGGCCTCGACCTCGATCGGCCGCCAGATGCCTTCAGTGACGAAGCGCGGTCCCCAATCCCATCCATATTGATAAGGAGCTTTACGCGTGTAGGGAGCAGTGGGGATATTTTCCTCGTTGCCGCCATTCTGGGTCGAGATGGCGGGCAGAACGTAGGGCTGCGACTTCACATAGGGCAGCATCTTCGTGATCGGAGAATGAAATACGACGCGCAGAGTATTCGCGCCCGGATGCAACAGAGGCTTGGCCGCGATCCGCCAGCGTCGAAACATGTTGTCTGTTCCGAGCGCCGCATGGTCATTGAGGTAAATATCGGCAAACGTATCCAGACCCTCGAAGACCAGATCCACATGCTCACGCGCCAACTCCCCGGCCTCGATCTGAAACGTAGTCTGATATTCCCAGTCCGACGTGCCAATCCATTGCAGGCGCGATTCGTTGTCGCGGTAGAAGGGATCCTCAATGAGATGGTTCTGCAAAAGGTCGGTCTGCACCACGCCCGGCACCTGCGCTGGATGCCATCCTTGCAGATCGGCGTGAGCCGCCATGTCTACTCCGCCGGCCATTCGGAACTGCCATCCTGAATGCAAATCCCGCGAGGAGGGCTCCGCGGCCCCCACAGGCAAGGAATGAAAAAAACAGACAGCGGCCCAAACGAAAATGTGTATCGCTCTTACCCCTGCCTTGCGTAGTCGCATTCGGAATGTCCTCCGATCGAAAAATGAACATCGATTCTTTTTAGGAGAAACAGGCTACACGAAAAAACAGCTCGAAGGGGAAACTCCTCGGAAGTATATGACTTTTTTTGTAGGGGAAAGTGCGGAGAGCCCTGATTCGCACGTTTGACAGAATTCGGTTGTACTGAATCATCGGGAACAACCGCAGCATCGAATTTTTATGGACCTCAAGTTGGAAGGAATGCAGGCACTGGTCACGGGCAGCACCGCTGGTATTGGGTTCGCAATTGCCGCGGCCTTGGTAAAGGAAGGAGCCTCGGTCGTGGTGAGCGGGCGAACCGAGCAGAGAGTAAAGGCTGCATTGCAGCAACTGCAACCCTCCGGAGCTCGCGGTAAGGTCGAAGGATTGGCCGCCAATCTCGGCACCGCCGATGGGGTGCAGCAGGTGATCGCCCGCTTTCCCGCGCTCGATATCCTGGTGAACAACCTGGGGATTTTTGAGGTCAAACCCTTCGAGCAAATCAGCGATGAGGATTGGTTTCGCTTTTTCGAAATTAATGTTCTGAGCGGTGTTCGCCTGAGCCGGCACTATTTGCCCGGGATGAAGCAGCGAAACTGGGGCCGCATCGTTTTTATCTCGAGCGAGAGTGCGGTCCAGATTCCCGCGGAGATGATCCACTACGGCATGACCAAGACCGCGCAACTCGCCATTGCGCGCGGACTGGCTGAGACGACCGTGGGCACGAAGGTGACCGTAAATACCGTGTTGCCAGGACCAACGGCTTCTGAAGGCGTAAGCAAGTTTGTCGAGCAGTTGGCGGCGGAACAGCGGACAGATGCGGCGTCCGTGGAAAGGGAATTCTTCCGAGGTATGCGTCCCACGTCTCTGCTGCAACGTTTCGCAACGCCGGAAGAAGTGGCTGCGCTCGTGGCTTTCGTGTGTAGTCCATTATCTTCCGCGACTAACGGCGCGGCGCTGAGGGCGGACGGAGGCGTGGTGCGCTCGATTCTGTAAGTTGGCCGTCAGCCCAAATCCATCTCGGAGGAACCGGAATCTGGACGTGACTCGTCACCACTCCTAAAATTGCGGCAAGAATCTCACTGATGGCTTCGTCCAAGAACAACCCGGCAACAACCACCCCCTATGCGGTTGACCAGAACGTGCGCATCGGACACGTACACTTGAAAGTTGCCGACCTGCAACCTGCACTCCGCTTTTACTCTGGCGTGCTTGGGCTTGAGGTGACGCAGCGATATGGTGAAGGCGCGGTTTTCTTGTCTGCGGGTGGGTATCACCATCACCTCGCGTTGAACACGTGGGAGAGTCTTGGCGGTTCGCCGCCGGCTCCGGGAACAACAGGCCTGTACCACACCGCAATCGTGTACCCAACTCGCGCGGCATTGGCTGCTGCTCTACGTAGAGTTTTGGCTGCGAAAATCCCACTGCAAGGCGCGGCCGACCACGGTGTCAGCGAATCCATCTACCTGAGCGATCCCGATGGCAACGGAGTCGAGTTGTATTGTGACAAGCCACAAGAAATGTGGCCGCGCACGCCCGACGGCCAACTCGCCATGTTCACCCGTCCGCTCGACCTGCACCAATTGTTGAAGGAAGCTCCGCTCGGAACCGAATTGGACTGTGGGCCGCGAGACTTGTAACCGGGCCAAAATCTCCTCAGCCTCAAGCTAAGCAGACTTTCTTATTCCGCGTGGACATGGACAGCGCGCAAGCCGAGAACTACGAGAGGCTTGCGGAGATGTTGGCGCTAAAAAAGCTAGAAAGGAGAACCAGATGCAAAAAATTGCTCCGTTTTTGTGGTTCGAGCAATGCCGAAGAGGCAATGAATTTCTGGTCTCTCAATTTTCAATTCAAGGGTTGGGAGAGTTACTCGATTTGGCGAAGCCGGACCAGGACCGAAAGGGTCGGTGATGTCTGCGACGTTCCAGCTGGAGGGACAAGAGTTCATGGCTCTAAATGGCGGTCCGCAATTCAGGTTCACGCCAGTGATATCGTTCTTCGTGAATTGCGAGACGCAGCAAGAAATGGATGAGGTGTGGGAGAAGCTTTCTGAGGGCGGTAAGAAAGACAGGTGCGGCTGGCTCAAAGATAAATATGGTCTGTTGTGGCAAATCATTCCTTATGCTCTGGGCAAAATGTTAGGTGACAAAGCTCCTGAGAAATCAAAAAGGGTCATGCAGGCAATGTGGCGAATCGACAAAATTGACATCAAAAGCTTCGAGGAGGAAATGGGTGTTTCAAAATGGAAGTTTCGCCGTTGAGTGGAGAGCCAAATTCTCCCGAGGCTGACGGAGCGGGCTGACACACACTTTATTCGGAGAGTATTCTGGCCTGCTGCTGCTGCTGGATCCCCGCAGCCCAATGAAAAGGCGGCCCTGTCCTGTCAGGCCGCCCTTTGCGCTTTCGCGCGAACTAACCCGGTACCGGCAAGACTAAAACCGGTACAGAATTCCAGTATTCACGCGCATATTGTTCTTGTCGGTCACGCCCGAGAAACGGAGCACCATCCAGTCGAACTGGACCGCGCGGAAAACCAGCTTGCGTTTTCCGAAGTCCGCGCCGCCACCGAACAGCATCGCCACGCCGCTGTCGCTGATGCCACCGCCTGCAGTATGGGCGCCGCCAAACAAAGCATGCGCATAAGGCGAGAAGCTGTTCTTGTGGGTCGAGACTACCGGCCCGAACGTGTAAGTGTAGAGATTCGAGCCAGAGTGATATACGCCACTGAAATCCGCGGTTGCGCCCAGCCAGCGAGTAATGTACATGTTCGCGGCAGTGTTCCAGCCGCTGGCATGCCATCCACCGTCGGTGCTGGTGAACTGGTAGCCTCCGTAGACTTCTGGCTTAGACGGTTCCTGAGCCAGTCCCAAAGTCGAAATCATGCAAACCAAAACGGCAACGCCGATAAAATTTCGCATCAAGTTTCCCCTTTTTGTGTGGAATCGCACCAAATTCCGCCCCGTAGCGGCGTGTCGTTGGCCCGGGGCCGGTTCCGCTAGAAGTCCTGAACGAATCCCGAAAGCCCGGATCATGGCACGTGTCGATAGAGATGGTCGACTATCTGGGGATAGCTGGCAAGTGACTGAAAGCAATGGGCTAATTGGACTTTAGTAATGCGTTATTCGGGGCCCTGGAAGACGGTCCGATTCGGGACAGTGGGGATGCGGCGTATTATTGCCGTCTTCTTTGCGAAAGTGCCTCAGGTCCAAAATGGGAGAATGTTACGGAGAATGTTACAAGCAGGCCAGAGGTCTTCTACTCTGATTTCTCCGCGACTCTGTGTTGGATTCACGCCGACCATAACCCACCTTACGGTTTCACTCCCAACTGCCAAAACAAAAATGAATACACATCCGTGAACTCCTCGATCTGCTTGGTTACCGGCTTGCCTGCGCCGTGGCCGGCCTTGGTTTCTATCCTTAGCAAGATTGGACGGTTGCGGCTGGCGCCGTTCTTGGCTTCGGCCTGCATCAGAGCAGCCATCTTTTTGGCGTGCATGGGGTCGACGCGGGTGTCGGTGTCGGCGGTCATGAATAAGATGGCGGGATACTCTGCGCCCGGCTTCACGTGGTGATAAGGCGAGTAGGCGTAGAGCCACTTGAACTGCTCGGGATTCTCGGCGCTGCCGTACTCGGGGATCCAGAGCTTGGCGATCTGGAAATCCTGATAGTGCAGCATGTCGAGCAGCGGCACCTGGCAGACCACGGCGCGGAACAGCTCGGGACGCTGCGTGATCATGGCGCCCATCAGCAGGCCTCCGTTGGAGCCGCCCTGCACGGCGAGATGATTCTTGTCAGTGTATTTTTCGCCGATGAGGTGCTCCGCGGCGGCGATCATGTCGTCGAAGACGTTTTGTTTTTTACCGAGCATGCCGGCGCGGTGCCATTCTTCGCCGAACTCGGAACCCCCGCGCAGGTTGGCGACGGCGTAGACGCCGCCGTGCTCCATCCATAGGTAGGCAGTGCGGCTGAAGGTGGGCGTGAGGCTGACGTTGAAGCCTCCGTAGGCGGTGACCAGCGTGGGATTGCGGCCGTCTTTATTCAATCCTTTTTTGTGGACCACGAACATGGGCACGCGCGTGCCGTCTTTCGAGTGATACCACTCCTGCTGGACTTCGTAGGCAGCAGGATCGATCGAAGGCGCGTCAACTTTGGCCCAGAGCGAAGTTGAGCCGTCCTTCAAGTCGTAGTGGTAGATCGAAGGCGCGACGGTGAAGGACTGGAAGCCGTAGAAGAGTTCGTCGCTGTCCCACTTGCCCCCGGAGCCGAATACGGTGCCCATGGTCGGCAGTGCGAGGTCGGTGATCTTTTTGCCTTCGAGATCGAAGAGTTTGATTTGCGAGCTGGCATTCTGTTGGTACTGCGCGAAGAGCTTTCCTCCGAAAACGCCCGTGCCTTGCAGAACAGCGTCGGCCTGCGGAATGATTTCTTTCCAATTCTCGCGGTCCAAGTCGGTTGCCTCGGTGGCGAAGACGCGATAGCGCGGCGCGTCTTCATTGGTGGTGATGAACAGTCTCCCGTCAAACATTTGGCCGCTGTAAAGAAAATTCTTGCCCGTGGTCACACGCGAGGCCGGCTTGTCAGATTTCAGGTCGACGAGAAAAAGTTCTGTCTTGGTCCACCCCTGCTCAACTTGAATCAACAGCCAGCGGCCGTCATTGGAAAGGGTCACGTTGGGCCAGTCTTCGGCGTCGCGTCCTTCGCCGAAGATGAGAGGATCGTCGACGGGATCGCTACCCAGTTCGTGATAGAAAATGTGACGGTTGTACATCTCCTGGCCCTCGGCTACGTCGCCCTTCTTGGGATAGCGCGTGTAGTAGAACCCGGAGTTGTCGAGCCTCCAGGCGATGCTCGCGGCGCGCGTACGCTCAATTGTGTCCGGCAGCAGCCTGCCGGTCTTGGTCTCGATGATGTGCAGTGTGCTCATCTCCGAGCCGCTGGGCGAAGTTCCATAGGCGACGTACTTGCCATGCTCCGAAGGTTCGAACCAGTCAAGCGAGATAGTGCCGTCGGCAGCCAGCTGATTGACGTCGACCGCAACGCGGTCCGGTCCGTTGAGGCCTTCTCGCACATACAGGACCGACTGGTTCTGCATGCCGTCGCGGCGAGTGTAGAAATAATATTTGCCGCCGATCTGCGGCACGTTGATGCTGCCGATGGTCAGAAGCTCGGTCAGACGTTTGTGGATCTGTTCGCGTCCCGGCAACGGATCGAGCACGGCGCGGGTGTAAGAGATCTCCGCTTCGACCCATTGTTGCGTCTCGGGATTCTTGCCGTCTTCCAACCAGCGGTAGTTGTCGACGATTCTGGTGCCATGCAAAGTTTCGGCCAAGGGCTTGCGCTCGGCCAAAGGAGGTCCCTGCGCGGAGACGGCGGGAGCCGCCGGCGAGGACGAGAGGCCGTCAGCCGCGTAAACCGCCGCCAGCAATAACGCCGGCAATAATGCCGGCAATAATAAAGACGCAACCATCCAGAACAACCGCAACCCTCCTGTCATAACCACCTCACTGATCGGACATGCTGATTAACACATGCTGATTAAAAGCTGGTGATTGGAACATGACTTGTGGCGGGCAGAGCCGCCCGCACAACCGGTTAGCGTAACAGAAATAGCACCTGCTCCCAGTTCGGACACCATTCGATCCGCAAAACTCGAATCACAGAGCCTTTTCCAGCGCCCCTAGTGGCTTAACGAATCCGCGTCGGCGTGTTCAGAGCCAGGGCAGCGGTCCGCAGCGGTTCGGGGGGAGGAATCAGCGGTCCGGGCCGTTGTTTTCAGAGTCGGCGTGGGATGCTATGATGAATCTCGATGGCGTTAACGTCGTGCTCCCGCGCGACGAACAACACTCCTCAGTAGCTCAATGGCAGAGCATCCGGCTGTTAACCGGAGGGTTGTAGGTTCGAGTCCTACCTGAGGAGCCAATCTTTTCAAGCAGTTCCACAGGCCACTCTTCCAATTGGGACGCGTTGGGACGCGTTTTGGGACACGTTGCCTGTTCCGATTGCTCACCAACCGGCCGCCGCTGCGCCAAAATTGCCCGTGTTCGCGAGATGATTGCCGCTCGCACGCTTTGGCGGTATCTGCTGCACGTACACGTCACCTGTCGTCTTGATGCTGGCGTGGCGTAAGACTCCTTGCGCATCTTTGATGGTTCCATGTTGATGAAGGTCGGTGCCTAGGGTGCGCCGCATCACCTGAAACGTGACCAGCCTCCTTGGGATCTTCATTTTCTTGGCGATGGGGTGAATCCGCCACTTGAGAAAGCTCTTGGCTCTTCGGGGGACTGTGCTTCCGGCACGCTCGCCCTTACCATGCGTCGGGAACATGAGCGCATCGGGCGATGTGTCCGGACATATCTGCCGCCAAGCCTCAATGATCGGAACAAT
>Ga0137395_10001374_pt1 | contig 11261 bp, 7 predicted proteins | sample czobulk216metaG_FD_108283 | JGI IMG/M metagenome (GOLD analysis project Ga0137395, IMG submission 108283) | Vadose zone soil microbial communities from Angelo Coast Range Reserve, California, USA - czobulk2.16 metaG | ecosystem: Environmental > Terrestrial > Soil > Vadose zone | place: USA...
AAAGCCACGAGGTTATGCATCTGCTCGTCTGTCACTTTCGGCCACAGGTCGATGTGCGCCTGCAGCGGATCGCTGACCTCGACGGCGGGCTCGCCGCCGTCGCGAAAAAACGACCGCCGGACGCCGGGGCGCTCGTCGATGCTCACGTCGAAATCCGTCAGCCGCACCAGCGCACCGCGGTACGACTGACCCGATCTGAATCGAACGGTCGCCATCTTCGCCGTGCCGCCGGCGATGCCGCGTCGAGGCATCAACATCCGGCTCTGCAGCGTTTCGAGATCGTATTTGGCGCCCACTTGCTTCAGGTCTCCCGACGCGGAGTGACACGTCGAGCATCTCCCCTCGCCCGCGAAGAACGCGGCGCCCGCCGCCGCATCGCCGAACGACGCCGGGTCGAGCCGGATGTCGCCGCGGCGCGCGGCCGCCGCGACACGTGAACGCAGAAACACCGAGAGCTCCGCAATCTCGTCGTCGGAGAACCGTTCGAATTTCGGCATGCCCTGTTCGACGCGTCCCTCCTTGAGAAGCAGCCGCAGCTGGCGGCCGTTGTCGTCGTACAGCACGAGGCGCGACCGAACCAGATCCGGACCGCCCTGGCCACCTCGAGCGTTGGCACCGTGACAAAAGGCGCAGCTCTCGGTGAATCGGCGCTGCCCACGCTCGACGACCGCCGGATCGAATGTCGGACGCTGTGCGTGCAACCGCGGTGTCGCGGCAATCGCGAGCGCCAGACAGCCCACGGTCAGCGTTCTACGCGCGGCCAAGTTCCACCGCCAAGTCCGTATCAGGTCCGACGGCGACACGCTCGACGCGGTACGCGTTCACGATCGGAAGCGTCATCGGCGATCCGCCAAATCCGAACGCAGCCTTATACCCGGCGCGGCGAAGGGCCGTTGCAGACACCCCCTGATCTTTTCCGCAGTCGCCATACGGATACGAGAACAGTTCCACGGGACGATTCATCCGGCTCTCCAGCAGCCTCTTGGAATCACCAACCTCGCGGTCGAGCTCCTGTTCGTCCAGCGACGACAGCGGCCGGTGACACACTCCGTGCGACTGGATGGAGACGCCGTCCCGCTCGAGATTGAGAAGATCGTCCCAGCCGCAGATCGGTTCTTCCGGCTCGATGCCCCGGTCGAAGTCATTCCATCCGCCAACAAAGCCAGTCGGGACGAAGAGCACCGCCGGCCAGTCGCGCTCGCGCAGCAGTGGAACCGCGCCGTCCCGCATCGATCGATAACCATCGTCGAACGTCAGCAGCAGCGAGCGCTCCGGCAGTGAATCCGGTGATGCCAGAGCGGCTAGAAACGCCTGGACGCCGATGACGCGCCATCCTCCGTCTTGAATCCACTGCAACTGGCGCTCGAACGTCCTTTCCGGGATGTAGAACCAGCTCGTGCGACCATCCGGTCGAAGGCCGATCTTGTGGTAGCCCAGAACGGCGATCCGCCTCATGGGAGCGCCCGTTCCAACACGCCTGTGGCCACGTTCCGGGCATCAAAATACTGTTCGGCGATCGACCTCGCGCAGCGCGAGTGGCGCTCGTAGTTCACCGACACGTCCTCGAGATACCGAGCAGCTTCATTCATATCGTGAAACCGGCACAAGCCAGCGTTGTCGGGGAGGAACCTGCTTGGCCCGGTGTGCTGAACGACGGCTGGCTTGCCGCTCGCCAGGTAACAGAGGGTTCGATCGCTGATCCAGGCGTTCTGGAATCGCACGCACGAAGGCTTTACGCAGCTGAATTCGCCGAGGGAACCGCGGACGTACTGCTGGTAATCCCAGGGGTTCGCGGCAACTGTCCACGCATCCCGAATCCGCCAGCCGTGATCGACGAGCAACGCGCGGTCGCCCGCGTCCTTTCCGTTCCTCATCTGCAACGCTAGCTCGAGAGCCTGCGATGTTTGTCGGGGGAGGTCGAGGAATGCCAGATAGCCGGCGCGCTTCTCGTTGGAGACCAGCTCTCCCGCGTCATTGCGCAGCCAGTCGTTCGAGGCCCAATGGGAAACCGTCGTGAACGGCGCGGCCGACGGCGCGCGGGCCACTTGCCATGCACGCAACGAGACGCAGGGAGGCGTGTAATGCCAGCGAAGGCCGAGATCGGGAAATCGAGCCTCCGGCGTGCCGACCGTCTCGCCAATCGTGAAGTAAACGTCGTGGCGCGGCAGCGAGAAGTCGCCCTGGTTGACCCACGTCTGCAGCAAGCCGGGGTCGATGTCGACCAGTGCGGCGCGGCGAGCCCGGCGAACCACCTTATCCGGCGTCCCATACGAGAGATTCAGCAGAAGGTCGGCCGCGCCGACGCTCTCGTCGAGGTCCAGACACACGTTCGCGACCTCGGGTGAAATCGAGATGTCGCCGGCGCTCCAGAGCGCAATTCGATTGGCAAACCCGTAGCGGTCGAGCCGCGCCCGCAGGTTCGTAACGAGCTCTGTCTGCTGGCCCGCGATGTCGGGCTTGACGCCTTCGAGCCACACGACGTCGCAGCCGGCGTCGCGCAAGCCAAGCGCCCAGTTGAGATAGACCCACATATGCCCGCCGCCCTGCGGGTACGAAAGCGTGTTGGCGGACAGGCAGACGATCGGGTTCACGGCCGGGTTTCTCTCTCTGGTGACTGCAGGCGCTGACCGCTGTCGCTGACGAATGCCTCATCGAGCAGTCGTCCAAGAACTTTGTCGGCGTCGAAGTATTCGGCAGCGAGGTCGTTCGCGGCGCGCGAGTGACGTTGGTAATCGGATTCGACGCGATCGATTGCGGCGGCCGCCTCGTCCAGCGTCGAAAATGTGAGAAGTCCTTCGCCGACGGGTAACACGGCGTCAAACCCGGTGTCTTGGACGATCACCGGACGGCCGGCCGCCAGATAGCATGCCGATCGCTCGCTGAACCAGCCGGGCCGGCCCTGAACGTAGCCGTTCTTCGCCACGCTCCACTCGCCCTTGGACGATTCGATGTAGTCGCGGTACTGATTGAGGCTTCCGCACACGCTCATCGGATCGACGATGGTCCATCCACGCCGGACGAGCGTGTCCGCGATCGAAGTCTTCACATTCCCGGCTGCCATTCCATCTGAAGCCGCCGGCGGCAGACCCGCCGTCTGCCACTCGATGTGATCGATCCGATTCACAGCCAGCTCCACCTTTGCCGGCGCGATTCGCGTCGGCAAGTCGACGAACTGACGGAACTCCCGGTCTTTCTGCGCGTAGACCTTGCCTCGCCAGGTGAGCGGCTCGTAACTGGTCCAGCTCATCACCGTCGAATAGACGCCGCGATGGCGTCGCTTGGAGGACCACTGCGACAGCACGATCGGCTGACGTGTCGGACGCCAGCGATAACTGGACTCGACTTCGCCGTACGCGAGCGTTTCGCCGAAACTGAAATGGACGTCGTGAACAGCCACACGTTTCTGAAATCCCAGATGGCCCCGCCGGAGCGCCAGCTTGACCTGTGTGAAGATCGGATCCGAGTCGATGTAGACCAGCCGTGGAATCTGGCGATACTCCTCAGGACGTCTGAGCGTGCCAGAGACGTTGAGCAGCAGGTCGGCCGACCTGAGCACCTCGCGCCGCCGCGGCCCCGCCATCCCGTACCACCGGCGCTCTCGAGGGAACCTGTACGCCCACCGGTCGCCCAGCCCGAATCGTTCCATCGCCGACTTCAGGTACTGAATGTTGGTGGAGCAGTCGAGTGCGTTCCAGTCGTGGCCCGAAGCGCCGCCGTCGAGCGTGTACGGCCACTCTCCCGAATCCTCGACGTAATAGACGTCGTGCCCGAGGTTCTGCAGGCCGAGCACGTACTGCAAGTAGTGCCACGCGAGCCCGCCGAGCCATGGGTGCTGCGCGATCAGCCCGGTGACGATGACGCGCATCGATTGCGTGGGGCGCGACATGGCCGTCACAAGTCGACGTCGGCCCGCGCATCGCGGAACCATGCCGGAAAGGGCCAGAACTCTCTGCCGTCGCACCACGCGTAGGGCAGGCTCCGGGCCTCCCAGTCGAGCGCGGCCAGCAATCGAAAGACCTTGCCGAGCGCAGCCAGCCGCCGCAGATCGTCGAGCGATGGGCGCGGCCGCCACGTACCCGCCTCATGTCGATAGACATCGAGATCGGGGCTCAACGATCCGAACGTCGCCTGGGCAAGATCGACAGAGGGGACGCCGATGCCCGCCATCTCCCAATCGAAGATCAGCAATTCCCTCGACGCTGGGCCGCGGCGAAGCCGAGCGTTCTTGTCGGCCAGGTCGCCGTGGACGAGCGTCTTTGGCGCCGCAGCGCACAACGATTCCACGCGGTCCCACGCTCGCTCGATCAGCTCGAGCTGACGGAGCAGATCGTCCAGAGCCGCGCGACTGGTCTCGATCAACCGCACGTCGCCGACCGCGGCCGCGATCGTACGCGCTGCGGAACGCAGTTGTCCGAGATAGCCCCCGGGTCCGCGATCGGGCAGCGTGAGGGCATCAGCTTGCGACCACGTCCATCCGTGAAGCGCGGCGAGCCATCGCGCCACGAGCGTTCCGTCGTCGCCCGATGGACGGAAACAGTCGTCGCCTGCATCCTCGAAGAAGATCCAGAACGACTTCTCGGCGGGCTCGGCCCATTGCCCGTAGACCTCGAGCGAAGGAAGGCCGACCGACGGCAGGATTTCCTCCTGAACGCGCTGTTCGAAGCCGAATGGGCGGTCCTGCCACTTGGCGATCACAGGCCGTTCAGTCGCGACACCGCTCACCAAACGATAGACGCGGGTGTGGCGGCCCCGTCTCAGCGACTCGATGCGATCGACCGTCGGACGGCCGCCAGACGCGCGCCATGCGTGCGCGGCCGGATGACCGGCGGCGTCCGCGATCGGCGCCGTCGACGCGGCCCTTCGATCAGCCATTCGGACCCCAGGCGGCGGTGCCTTGCGGCCGCTGACCGAGCAACGCGCTCGACTCGCCTACCCGCTCCTGCACGCGACCGTCCTCGAGATGCAGCCGCATCTCGCATCGTTCCAGCGTCCGGGCGCGGTGCGCGATCATAATCGTGGTCCGGCCTTTCATGAGGCGCTCCATCGCGTCGATGATCAGCGCTTCCGTAGCGACGTCGAGCGAACTCGTGGGTTCGTCCAGGATCAGAATCGGCGCATCCTTCAGAAACGCGCGCGCCAGTGCGACACGCTGGCGCTCGCCGCCGGACAAACGCATGCCGCGCTCGCCGACACGCGTTTGATAACCCTCGGGCAGATGCTCGATGAAATCGTGGATGTTCGCCGCCCTGGCCGCGGCGACGATCTCCGACTGATCCGCCGGCCTGGCGTACGCGATGTTCTCGGCAATCGTCGTCGAGAACAGCACCGGATCCTGAAGCACGATCGCGAACTGATCCCGAAGCGCCGCCAGCCGGTAATCGCGGATGTCGATGCCGTCGAGCAGAATCTGCCCGGCCGTCGGATCGTAAAAGCGGCACAGCAGATTGACCAGCGTCGTCTTGCCCGTTCCTGTGGTTCCGCTCAGTCCGAGAGTGGTGCCAGCGCCGATCTCGAACGTGACGTCGTCCAGAATCTTGCGATTCGGGCCGTACGCGAACGACACGCCCTGAAACGCCACGGCGCCCGCCGCGCGGGCCAGTTTCCGCGTCCCGCGCTGCGGCACGTCATGAGCTTCGTCGATCAGCGCGAAGGCGCGATCCATGCTCGCCAAGTGCGATTGGATGCTGGCCACCTTGCGGCTGATCATCGTCAGCGGCCCATAGAGTTGCGTCAGATACGCCATCACCAGCAGGAGGCCGCCGAGCGTGAGTGAGCCGGCGCGCACGTGAGCGACGCCGATGACCAGCGTGAGCGCTGTCCCGAACGCTGTGGTCATGCCGATCAGTCCGCCGAACACGTTCTCGAGCCACGAAAGCCTGATTCTTGCGCGAGCACCCTCCGTCGAACGAACGCGAAACCGATCGGTCTCGCGATCCTCCTGCCCGAACGCTTTCACGACGCGGAGATTTCCCAGCACCTCCTGAACCACAGCGAGCGCGCCGGTCTCCAGACGTTTGACCTCCCCCGCTCCCGCGCGCAGTCGACGACGGTACGTGCGCGAGAGTCCGAAAAGCACTGGAGAAATCCCGAGCGCGACAAGCGCCAGCGCCCAATCGAGGCGTGCCGTGACCCAGGCGATCGCCACGAGCGTTACGCCGGCGGTCACGAACGGCACGACTCCGTCGACGACGATGTACTGAAGGGCCGGAGCGTCCTGAACGAGCCGGTAAACGGAGTCGGCCGTACCTCGCGTGTCGTGATACGCGAGCGACAGCCGCTGCGCGTGGCCGAAGATCTCCGTCTTGAAACGGAGCGTCAGGCGTTCGGCCGTCGCGGCTTGAAGCATCGTAGTCGCCAGCTCTTGCAGCCGGCCGACCAGGGCCACCGCCAGCAGAAGCCCGACGGCGACGGCGAGCACCACGCTCGGAGACGACGGCAGCGCCGACGGCCACCACGCGTTCAACCAATCTGGCAGCGGCGCCCCGCCAATCGCGTTGTCCACCGCAATCTTCAGCGGGAGCGGGGTGAGTAACGCGATGGGCGTCGAGAGCATGCTGAGGAGGAGCACGCCGCCTACCTGAAGAACGCACGGCCGCGCGAGCGTCAAGAGGCGCCGTGACAGCGCCGACGTGGAATACCTCCGCGATTCCATCACACACGCTCTTCGTTCGGCCGGAGCACGGTGGTCCCCGCCTCGTTCGGAAGCAGCCCGCTGGCTCGCATACCCCGCCGCACCGCACCGGTCGTCGCTCCGCACTCACGGACGATGCACCAGATCAGCCCCGCGGCCAGCGCCCCAAACGCCGCCGACGCGACGTACGACGACGTCATGCCCGCCACCACGGACGTCAGCGCCGCGATGAGCAGCATCACCCAGCCGGGCCGGTAGCACTGCGGCCAGCTGCGGACGCGCACAAGCTGCGTGCCCGACCCTGTATCCTCCACTGCCAACAGCAGCCGCGTCCCGCCAAAAATGCCGCCGCGTACCTCGAGATCCCAGCCGTCGTAGTCGCCGCCGGTGATGACGACGGCGCCGTCGGTTTTCATGAGCGTTCGCAAACTGTTGAGCCGCTCATGCGGCTCCTGCCAACGGCCGATCCACAACGGGAATGTGCGCGAAACGGGCAGCGTTATCTCGCTCGCATGCCGGCGGCGCCACATGGTGAGACCATGGCTCAGCCGGCCGCTCAGGCGGGCCAACGGCTGAATCAGATGCAAGGATGCGATGGTAATCTGCGCGCGGACGTGCGCCAGGCCCGAGTGGGCTCGGCCGGCGAACCTGGCGCGGCGCGCGCTGACAAAGGACTGTGCGACGGGCACGGCGAGCGACACAAAAAACAGCGCAGTGGCGAACCGCAACGGCCGCCATTCCAGTCCCAGCAGACCGACAAATCCACTCATAATCGCGAGCAGGTACCACTCTGGCATGAGCGGCAGCGCTCGCAGGACACTCGGCGGCGGCTCGCTCAGCGTCTGAAATGGGGCCAGTCCCCAGATCCCGTGGTAGATGCGAGAGGGCCGCGCGAGCGGAAGCGTCAACCCTCTGCCATAGAGACGACCTCTCCACGGAACATGGCCCACGGCGTTGTATTTTTCGGGCCACTTGCGCTCCAGCATGGCTTCGGCCTGGCCGTAGCCCTTCTGCTGTCTCCAGTACGCGTGGAACGAGCCGCGATAGTGGTGCCAGACCATGCCCCCGGCGCTGAACCCCAGAGAGCCGCCGCCCTCTTGAAGACGCCAGCACACATCGACATCGTCACCCGCCGCGCGAAACTGCGGGTCGAATCCTCCGATCGCCTCGAGAGCCGCTTTGCGGAAGGCCATGTTGCAGCCCGGAATGTGCTCGGCCTCGCGATCGGTCAGCAGGACGTGCATGGGACCGCCTGGAGCGTTTGCCACGCACTCGGCGATCCAGCCGTCGCCGGCTGGAGCAATATTCCATCCGCCGATGCCGACATGCGACGACGTCATGAACGCCGAGGCCAGATGACGCAGCCAATCCGGATCCGGCCGCGCGTCCCCGTCGGTGTACGCGACAATTTCACCAGTAGCCGCTTCGAGTCCGACATTGCGCGCTCGGCTCAAGCCGCCGTTCTCGGTGCGGATCACCCTGAAGCCGAACTCCTCGGCGATGGCCGCCGTCCTGTCGGTCGACCCGTCGTCGACGACGATGACTTCGAAATCGGGATAAACGAGATCGCGAAGTCCTTCACAACAGTCGCGCACGGTGCTTTCGCCGTTGTAGATGCAGACCACCACCGAGATTCGTGGCCACCGCCGATCGGGCGGATATGGACCGGCGCTGAAGGCCTCCTTGACGGCCGCGAGCGCCGGTTTCGGACGCCGATCCCGGCCCGTCAACCCGAACGCCCAGTCGTCGACGTCGGCGCCACCTCGATACCATTCGTCGGTCCACGAAAACACGAACGCGCCGCAGCCGCCCGCGGCGGATGTCTCGCGGATCTGCCACGCGAGCGTGGCCGCCTGCTTGTCTTCCCCATGACGAAGGCTGTCGAGTCCCAGCTCGCTCATCAGCAGGGGTCGATCGCCGGCAATGTTCTGGAGCCGCGCAAGATAGGCTTCGAGCCGTTCTTCTGATTCCAGATACACGTTGAACGAAACCAGATCGAGAAACGGAAGATCGAGGTACTCGGTCGACGGGTAGTTGACGTACGTGATCAGGCCCTCGGGATCTTCGGACCTGACCACCGTATACAGGCGCTCCAGGTAGCGCTCGACCTTGCTGCGTCCAAGCCAGCGGACCATCGACGCGGAAATCTCGTTGCCGAGCGCGTAACAGAGGATGGCCGGATGGGCGCCGCACGCAGCGACCTTGGCTCTAATGAGCCCTTCGACGTGCGATACGTTCTTGCCGTCGGCAAGATATCCGGCGTACTGCTCGGCGGACAGTCCGACCATGACGCGCAGGCCGTTCCGTTCGGCGCAGTCGAGCAGATGCCGCGGCGGCATGGTGTGGGGAATGCGAACGGCATTGAAGCCGGCGGCGGCCATCCGTATGAAATCGCACTCGATCGCTGCCACGTCCTGGTACTCGCGGCCTTCTTCGTCGGGACGAAACGCGCCGTAGGTGACGCCGCGCACCCACAGCTTCGTCGATCCGTCGTACAGATACTTTCCACGGGCGGCCGGCCTGGTGGTGAACACTCCGGCTGCGACGTCGACGACCGTGCTCATCGCTCATCCTCCAGCTGGCTGGTTCTGAGGATGTTCGAAAGCGCGCGGTTTCCCTCGTGGCAGGCGTACTCGAAGAGCTGGTACCGCGGTTCACGGCTCAACGGAATGGAGAATCGCCAGGTCCGGACCCACGTGCGCGGATCGTCGACGGTTGCCTCGTACTGGATCGTCTCGACGTCGACGCGCGTGAGTCGCTCCACCAGGCGAAGCTCCCGGCTATGCGGGACACCGCCCGTGATGTTGGTTTGGTCGGTCAGGTTCGTGGTTTCGACGACAAGCGTCTTGCCGTCCCAGCGCCCGCGTGAGTCGCCCATGTAGAACCGGAGACTTGGTCCAACGTGCGGGCGTCCATCGAGCGGAATGAGCCGTGTCTCGTGGATCATCTCGTGGCGAATGGCCACGTAGCGGGGCGTCTGAATGATCTGGGTTCCGTTGCCGTACTGGTGAGGAATGATCGAGCCGGTCACACCGCGTGTGATGCACCGATCGTACAGGCTGAAATCTTCAGGGCCTGTGAAAGGACCGTCGGAGAAGCTGCTCGGCCTCGGGGCGATCCTCGTCTGGCCCTCGGACGTCTTCGCAGGGATTCGGCCCTCTCGAGGGTCAACGATCAGGGACGTTTGCCTGGAGGTGCGGCGGCCCTGTTCGAGCCAGTGCTGCGGAGGATTGATGGCGTCCTCCGGATCTTCCGGCCCCTGCGGCGAAACGGCCTGAGCCTGCCGCCGGACTCGATCTTCTCTCGCGGCGAATTCTTCGTCGGTCAGGAATCGGCGAGTGCCGAATGCCCGCGGTCGCTCGAAGGGCACGCGGACTGCCCCGTCGCTCGTCCACGTTCCCTGCAGGTCGGGATCGCCCCACGCTGTACGGCCAGGCGCGCCTCGGACGCTGACACCCGCGACGCAGCAGGCCGCGACAGCTACGATTGTTGCGCCGAGTCTGATCACGTCAATCCGGTTCGTCCCAAGGCGGGGCGATTGCCACGGCGGTCAGTTATTGGTTCCCGCCAAAGCTCAGCAATACACGCAATTCCCTGACCAGAAAAGCGGTTGTCCAACCGCGCAAAACTTCGAGATATTTGTAACGTGGGCCGGCGAGGCTCACTGACGGAGGACTAGTGGAGGCGAAAACGGCAGACTATTCTCTGCGGCAGAGGGATTTTCTGTGCAGCCCCGCTTGCTATTTTGACGGCGCCGTGGGCCGCCCGGACGCATCACGCGTCCCAGGTGTCCCGAGACGGGGCGGGCTCGGCGGCATCGTAGACGTTCTATGTGTCGGGAGCGTCGGTGATGGCCGACACTGCGGGCAGCGCGGCGTTTCAATCGAACACGCCGTCGCTGCTCCTCCGCGCGCCGGCGCTGCTCGCCGCGCCGTAATGCTCCAGTTCTCAGCCGACCCAGATGATCAGGTCGCCCGCTCATAGAAGTTGAGCAGCCCACCGAGCCGCGGACGGCCGTACGCGGCCGGTCCTGTCACTCGTCGTCGCGCCCGCGATCAACCGATTATCGAGACCCTCGTGATTCCGTTCGCGATGGTGGTGCTCAACGTACTCCGCCACCGCGCGCCGGAAGTCCGCTCCCCGATCGGAATCGCTCGGTCGAGGCAGTCTTCCTTAGTCGACCGCACGAAGCGCTCTGCGTGGGCGTTCGCATTCGGCGCGCGATCAGGAATCAGCACCACGCGGATGCCCGCCTCCCTCAATCGACGCCGGACATCGCGGCTCCATTTCCGATCCCGATCGCAGATCTTCGCGAGGTTCGGGCGTCGGATCGCGCGAAAGCTGGTCAGATTTGACACCCTTCAGGGGTGTGTTGAGGTGAACCGCGTATTCAAACGCGGCCCCACCCTGCCGTCGAGTAGCCGTTCCACGTCGGATTCGGATCGTTCGGCAGCGGCCGACCGTCGGTGAAGATCTGCCGGTACTGCATGTTGCGCTCGGTGATGATGACGAGGCGGTCTTTCAGCTGAAGGATCCGCTTGTAGTAATCGTCGGTCCAGATTCTCGGCGCGCCTCGCGGCATGCAGTGAACGTTCGGGTCTTCGTCCTGGTTCGTCGTCCTGTGTTTCAC
>Ga0137395_10001378_pt1 | contig 11255 bp, 13 predicted proteins | sample czobulk216metaG_FD_108283 | JGI IMG/M metagenome (GOLD analysis project Ga0137395, IMG submission 108283) | Vadose zone soil microbial communities from Angelo Coast Range Reserve, California, USA - czobulk2.16 metaG | ecosystem: Environmental > Terrestrial > Soil > Vadose zone | place: USA...
AAGGGCACGTCGTGTTCGAGGTAAAGCACATCGCGGAAGGCCTGCACTTTGCTGGGGTGGTAGTAGAACATGAGCATGACGCCGGTGAGAGTGAGGACGATGAACAAATAAAACGTAATGCCGACCATGCCCCAGGTGTAGCTGTAGCGAACGGCGTCACGATTAATCTTGGCCGGATGCAGGTGGAGAAAGACGTTGGAGAGCACGCCGAGGGCGCGATTGCGCGGCGTGTCGTCGTGCTTATGGCGAAAAATCGAGGTGTAAACCTGGGTCTTGGTGGGCTTTTTAAGAAGTTCGACTTGTTCCTTGGCTTTTGCAGGCAGGTCGGTCTTAAGGGATTCGAGGTCTTCCTTAACGCCAGCTTTCAGTCGCTCGACCAGGCCAGCGGATTTGCCATTCTTTCCGTTCGGCGTTTTCTCTTCGGGCATCGTCTGCTCTCCCGTTCTGTAGCGGCTCGAACTGCTGCTATCTCCCTTGCGCGCGGAACGCTTTCACGGCGCTCCCAGTTACACCGGCAAAAATGATCCCGGATCACTGAAGTGGCTGGGTTGTCCCTTGGGCCACTGATAGAGCCGGGAGGTGTCCACAATGATCTGGCCATCTGGCGCTAGTTCCACATGTGCGCGATCCATGGGGCGCGGCGCGGGTCCTTCGAAGTTGACGCCTTCGCTGTCGTAGCCGCTGCCGTGGCAAGGGCACTTGAACTTGTTCTCGCCGGCTTTCCAATCGGGCGTGCAACCGAGATGCGTGCAGCGCGCGTAGATGACGAACACGCGATCGGGCGTGCGGTCCACCCAGATGCGATATTTCTGCTGCCACTTGGTGTCCACTCCCAGAGCGTAGTCTGAGGCGTAGCCAATCTTGAAAACGGTGGGAGGTTCGAAAAGCGTACGAGGAAGGAAGAAACGCAGAAAAGCAATGAACCACGCGCCAAGAAATCCGGTGACCGTTACCCATACCAGCCGACGCCGCTTCCGATTGATTTCGCTCGGCTCGGGACCGACGGTCGCCAAACCGCCAGCCGCCGCTGCCTTGGATGTACCGACGGCAGGCGTACCAACATACCTGGTAGCATCTCCGCCACCGGCAGCGGATGTCTTCGCTGCATCCGGTTTTGGTTTGGCCGAATCAGTTTCCGGGCCCGCCATGCGTTACCTCCTGGATTCGTGGTCCTCGAAAATAATTTGGCGGCCCCGAAAAGCGCCGCCCGTTCCCCCTTCAGGTTATGGGCCTGCCGCAATTAACGGAACGTCGCAGTAAAGATTTAGCGACAAAAAATGGAGACGGCTGTCCACAGCACGCGAATATTTTCTCGGATAGGCTAGAAAAACTATAGGAAGAGGGCGCAATCGCTGAAAGCGTCCGAGGCCCGACGAATTGGGAAAGTTTGATCCGAAAACATCGCGAGGTCCTCAACATTTCGCTGGACCCCCCAGAAACGAAACGGATATTACTCAAAACAAAAAATTTCGTCAATGCGTGTTTGCGGCGCTGCCAAAAAAGATTTAGACCGTTTTGTGAAGAGAAGGAGCAACAGCAAAAAATATAATAGATGCAAGAAGCTGCTTGCGCTGAGAAAAAGCTGTGATATATTCGCCCCGGTTTGAATTCTCCGCGTTTCTTTTTTGGAATTTTGGGCAGGCTTCGCGGGGAAGGCTCTGGAAACCACTTCGGAGGTCTCGCGCAATGGGCCTCGTTCTGCTCGTCGTAATCTGGCTGATTACCCTCTTCAGCACCTATTTTTTTGTGGCGAAGACGTGGTGGCTGCCAGCAGGGGCCTCTGCTGCGGCCGCCGGCATCGATCATCACTTCACGGTCACGTTCTTTCTCATGGGGTTCGTATTTGTCGCCGCGCAGTTAGCTCTTGGCTATCTGGTCTGGAAATATCGCGAAGGTGGTTCTTCCGAGAAAGCGTCGTACTCACATGGCAACACCACACTGGAAGTTGTGTGGACAGTGCTGACCACGATCCTTTTTGTCGGATTGAATCTGGCGAGCAGCTCGATCTGGGCAGCAGAACGATTCCGCGCGGCAGAGGCCAATGCCGTGCACGTGGAAGTGACGGGAATGCAATTTGCATGGTACTTCCGCTACCCCGGACCAGACGGTAAATTCGGATTGACCAAACCTGAACTAGAAGATGCATCCGCCGGTGGAGAAGCGGCTTTAGGGTTGGATACTCATGATCCGGCGTCGAAGGACGATGTTGTGAGCGGAATCATGGTGGTGCCGGTGAACCGCGAGATCGAAGTCATTTTGCGCGCGCACGATGTGATTCACAGCTTTTTTGTTCCGAGCATGCGCTTCAAGCAGGACGCTGTGCCCGGGCTGGCGATTCACATGCACTTCACACCGATTCAGACCGGAGATTACGAGATCGCTTGCGCGGAACTCTGCGGCCTCGGCCACTACAAAATGCATGGCATGCTGAAGGTGGTCAGTCAGGAAGAGTTTGACAAATGGATGGCGGCGAGGGAGGCGGAGAAGCAATAACATGGCGACTCACGAATCAGCTGCCCACGCATCACACGCGCACGCGGCCCCCCAGGGCTTTATTCGGAAATGGGTCTTCAGCCTGGACCACAAAGTCATCGGGCTCCAGTATTACTTCCTCGCGCTCCTGGCGGTATTCGTCGGCATGTTCCTTTCGCTGCTGATGCGCATTCACTTGATTTGGCCGGCGGCGACGCTGCCGTTTCTTGGCGAGATCAAGCCGGAGACGTACCTCACGCTGGTGACGATGCACGGCACCATCATGGTTTTCTTCGTGCTGACCACCGCGCCGCAGGGCGGCTTCGGCAATTACTTCCTGCCGATTCAGATTGGCGCGCCGGACATGGCGTTTCCGGTTTTGAACATGCTTTCGTTCTGGACAACTTTTCTGGGCTTCGTCGTGCTGGTTGCGGCTTTCTTCGTCACCGGAGGAGCGCCGCTGCATGGGTGGACCGGTTACACGCCGCTCAGCGCTTTGCAATCTGCTGGCCCCGGTGAAGGATTAGGCGCCGACCTGTGGATCACAAGCATTGCGATTTTCTGCATCGGCGCGCTGATGGGAGCGCTGAATTTTATTACCACCACGCTGGACATGCGCGCCAAGGGCATGACGATGATGAGGATGCCACTCACGGTATGGGCGTGGTTCGTCACGGCGATCCTGGGTCTGCTGGCGTTCGGCGTGCTGCTCTCGGCGGGCATTTTGCTGCTGATGGATCGCAATCTGGGCACAAGCTTTTTTGTTCCGCTCGGGACGATCAACGGCCAGCTTACCGGTCATGAGGGCGGTTCGCCGCTGCTTTGGCAGCACTTGTTCTGGTTCTTCGGACATCCGGAAGTTTACATCGCGATTTTGCCGGCGATGGGCATGTGTTCGCAGTTGCTCTCGGTTTTTTCGCGCAAGCCCATTTTCGGATACAAGGCGATGGTGTACGCCATCATGGCCATCGGCTTTCTCGGGTTCATGGTTTGGGGACATCACATGTTCATGAGCGGCATGAGCCCGTACACGGCTTTTGCGTTCTCGATCATGACCATGGGCATCGGCGTCCCGTCGGCCATCAAAACGTTCAACTGGCTTGGCACGCTCATGCGCGGGCGGATTCGATTCACGTCGCCCATGCTTTTTGCCATCGGATTTGTCTCTCTCTTTGTAACCGGGGGAATCAGCGGCCCGTTCCTTGCACAGCCTGTGCTGGATATCTACCTGCACGAGACGTATTTCGTGATCGCACACTTTCATTTGATTATGGGTGTGGCGTCGATCTTTGGAATATTTGCGGCGACGTATTATTGGTTCCCGAAGATGTTTGGGCGAATGATGAACGAACCGCTGGCGAAGGCACATTTCTGGCTCACGTTCGTGGGTGCGTATGCCATTTTCATGCCCATGCATTACTACGGCATGAGCGCGGGGCTGCGGCGCTACTCGCAATCCACGGAAGTGGCCTACATTCTTAAGTTGCTACCGCTGCAGAGATTCATAACGATTGCCGCCTTCATTACCATCGCCAGCCAGTTCATCTTCGTCGTAAATCTTTTCTGGAGCATGTTCAAGGGAGCGAAGGCCAGCGACAATCCCTGGGAGGCGACCACTCTTGAATGGATTACGGCGACGCCGCCTCCGCACGACAACTTCGGCGGACGTACGCCAGTCGTCAACAACGGTCCTTACGAGTACAGCGTGCCGGACGCGCCTCGCGATTTCGTGATGCAGACCGATCCGGAAATCAAGCCGAAACACTGATCACCTATGGCCAGCTTCACTACCACCGCCGCTGTAGTAGAACCAGAAATTTCCCGGGACGATCACGGCACTGCGCCACCGATTCGAGATGGCGGAGACTACGGCCGTCCAGGATTGCCGGACTATGGCACGCGGTTGCGCCGCGCGCGGCTTGGCCTGCTTGTGGCGCTGATCCCGGTGCTGATGCTGTTTGTTTCGTTTACGAGCGCCTACGTGGTGCGCCAGGGTCTGCCGACATTGGACCCGCGCACGAACAATCTTATTCGCGACTGGATTCCGGTGGCGCTGCCGAGATTGTTGCTGCTTAATACTTTTGTGCTGCTCGTCAGCAGCGTGAGCATGGAGTTGGCGCGCCGGCAAATCAGAGCGCGAGCGACGAAGGAGATGGCATCAACCGGTGCCGGAGTTTTCAGTGGCGATCCAATAAGAATGCCCTGGCTGGGGATGACACTTGTCCTCGGCTTTGCATTTCTCTTCGGGCAGTGGACGGCGTGGAAGCAGTTGGCGGCGAACGGGTTCTACGTTTCCACGACGCCGAGCAGCTCTTTCGTGTATTTGCTGACCGGCGCGCACGCGGCGCACTTGCTGGGTGGAGTTGTCGCGCTGCTTATCGCGAGCGTCGCTGCGATGCTGCACCGTTCCTTGAAGACACGCAGCATCGTCGTCGACGTGACGGCGTGGTACTGGCATTTCATGGCCCTGCTGTGGATTTACATTTTTGGCTTGATGAAGTTCGTCCGCTAGCCGCAAGTTGATCCGGAGGTCGAACGCATGGCTGATTCCGCGTTGCACGACATCCCGTCGGTTTACGAACCGTCGCTGTTCGGCACATACTCGAAGAAAATCGGGATGTGGCTGTTCTTGCTCTCCGATTCGCTGACGTTTGGCGCGCTGCTCTACGCGTACAGCTACGGGCGCATTTCCACGCCGAATTGGCCGACGCCGTTCCACTCCGAGAGCATTGTGAACGCCACCATTATGACTGCGTTCTTGCTCACCAGTTCGCTGACAATGGTTTTGGCGGTGCGCGCCTCGGTGGACCACAACGCCAAGGCGCAGACACTTTGGTTGCTCGCCACCATGGCGTGCGGTGCGGGATTCATCATCCTTCACGGCCGCGAATGGAGCAACTTGATCGCAGAAGGCTTGACGCTCCCCATGTTCCCCAAAGTTCCGGGGCATGAAGCCGCCAGCGAGTTTGTCAACGTATCCCAAACCGTGCCGCAGTTCGCCTCCACATTCTTTACGCTGACGGGAATGCACATGCTGCACGTGACGCTGGGCGTGATTTACCTTGGCGTGGTCGCGCTGCGACGCAAGTTCATCCCCATTTTGCTGGTGCTGTGGTTGGTGACGTGGCTGGCAACGCCGGCCTACAGCCCGTTCCATTACGGCGCGCACGTCCTCTTAATCGGGGCGATTGTGTGTGGAATCATCCTGTGGCTGAAGCCAAAGCTATACGACTCGTCTGATGTGGAAGTCGCTGGCCTGTACTGGCATTTTGTTGATCTCGTGTGGATGTTCATCTTTCCTTTGGTCTATCTGATGTCGGCGAAGATTCTCTAGGAGCGCGAGTTATGGAACCAGATCAAATGGCCATTGCAGAGCGTGTTGCAGAACAGCACCGCCATCACAAAAAAGCGCTGTTCTTCTGGGTCTGGGGCGCGCTGCTGGTGATGACTGCCATTGAGGTTTACCTAACCTATCAGAACATGGAGCCGGTCAAGATGTTGACCATTCTGATGGGTTTGTCGCTGATTAAGGCCGCGCTGATCATCGGATTTTTCATGCACTTGAAGTACGAAGTTTCGCCCATGAAGTGGCTGACGATGTGTTCGGTCATCGCCTGCCTAATCTTGATGACCATCTTCTTTTTCCCGGACGCCAGGCGTATCATCGAGCTGGGAGTGCAATGAAACTTCGTGTCGCGATGCTCGGCTTGTTACTTTCCATGTGGGCAGCGCCTGCTTTCAGCCAGGGCTGCGCGATGTGCTTCAGCACGGCTGCAGCTGCCTCCAAGGACGGCCAGAGCGCCATCAGCAAGGGCGTCCTCGTGCTGCTCATTCCTCCGGCGGGCTTTATGAGCCTTGGCGTTGGGCTCGCACTCTATTACGGAAAAAAGCGCGATCAGGAGAACTGCTGAATTTGGCGGGTTTACGCGGGAGCGCCGAGCGCCTTGTTCGGCGGACAGCCAACGAAGTACACCCTAACCGAAGCAGCGCAGGTCCGCTTCCTACGGCGGGAAGTGAGTTGAGCCAGCCCCTAGACGCTTGAGATAGCCTTCACAGTCCTTCCTGCAAGACGCCTAGCAGAACCAAATGGCCGTCACGCGACGCGAGAGCAGGGGAAGCGCACGCCAATTTTCGAGTGATAGTATCCCTCTTTGGAGGGGGCGCTCATGAATTCGTCGAACACCGTGGAAGGCACATTGAAAAACTGATAGACCCCACCCTGTACGAACTGGATTTCGAGCGTCTCCGAATCTTCCTGGTAACCTACCTGCGTGATTTCCTTCGAGGGAACAGGGAACCGATGCATTGTTGAGAGCCCCCTTTCTGGTGAGAGACGCTTCCAGCGAATGGCGCGAGGACTCGCCATCTTGTCACGGCCTTGGTGATAACGGATCTATGGTCTAGTCGCTTTTTCCCCCGGCCGTGGCCCTGGATCGTCCCTCTTTGGTAGTGGCTCAACGGCCGGATTCTAGCATAAGCGAAATAGATGCAAAGCAGCTTTTCTTTAGATAGGCAAAAGGGGGCGTGGGGCTGGGCGGCCCTGATCGGCCAGGGAGGCTGTCAGCGGTGCTTGATGAACGTGCCGTCATTCAGCTCGGCCATTGCCTGGCGTAGTTGCACTTGGGTGTTCATCACGATGGGACCGTACCAGGCAACCGGTTCTTCGATAGGCTTCCCGGAGACGAGCAGGAAGCGGATGCCTTCGTCGCCCGCTTGGACGGTGATTTCATCGCCGCGGTCGAAGAGCACCAGCGAGTGGTTTCTGACGTCGTATAGCGGCGGCGCATCGGGCTTCGCGACCTGTTCGGTCAGGACTGCCCGAGGTTCCGAGGAATCGCGGAACGTGCCGGAACCCGCGAACACGTAGGCAAAGGCGTTGCGCGTGGTCTCGACTTTGAGCCGCTTGCGCTGACCGGGCGGAACTGAAATGTCCAGGTAATTTGGGTCAGCAGCCACGCCCTCGACCGGGCCTTTCTTGCCCCAGAACTCGCCGCAGATGACGCGCACGCGGGTGCCGTCGTCATCGGCGACCTCGGGGATCGCGCTGGACGGAATGTCCTGATACCGCGGGTCGGTCATCTTCAGCGCGGAAGGGAGGTTGGCCCAGAGCTGGAAACCGTGCATACGGCCCTGGGTATCACCCTTGGGCATCTCCTGGTGCAGGATGCCGCTGCCGGCGGTCATCCACTGCACGTCACCGGCGGTCATCTTGCCCTTGTTGCCAAGGCTGTCGCCGTGCTCGACAGAGCCGGCGAGGACATAGGTGATGGTTTCAATTCCCCGGTGGGGATGCCACGGAAATCCGGCGAGATAGTCTTTCGGATTGTCGTTGCGAAAATCGTCCAGCAGGAGAAAGGGATCGAAATCCTTCGTCTTGCCGAACCCAAAAGCGCGCTGCAGCTTGACGCCAGCGCCCTCGATGGTGGGTTGCGTTTGAATAGTTTGCTTGACGGGTCGTAGTGACATAACGTTCCCCTTTCTGCCACATACATTCGATGTATGCCGGACAGTAAACGATTCAGGCCTTTCATTGTCCCTCACTTAGATGCGTTACCACGATAATCGTCGCAACAACTATTGTGGGCGAGAGAATATTCATGTTCTTACAGAACAGACGGATACAACCGTGGACGAGCCGCGTAAGAGAGAAAGTCAGCCAGTTCTGTGAGTTAGTGGTCGGGGCGCCCGGATTTGAACCGGGAACCTCCTGCGCCCGAAGCCATACCGACTACCTCTTGGAAGTCCTTCCTTTTCAACCCGTTTCTGAAAACAAAGGCGTTAGCCAAGGATTTGGTAGTGGCACGACACATATTCCTTCTGGCCGCAAGCTATCTCCCATAGAGCTTATGGCATCGTAGGAACAGGGGTGCCTGTGCCGCCTGGGCCAATGACCGAAAGCAACACTCTTTCACAAGGGATCAATGCCCAGGCCTACGAGACTATGAAAACCCAAATCGCGGCGTGTTTGCTGTGCCTGCTGGTTGTTGGGTCGTTTCTCGACGGGCTGCCCGATCCGCCTGCAGTCAAACCGCAGAGCAATCCGAACAACCTGGTTTCCCCGCTTCATCACCATGTACCTGTTACAGCGAAGAGCCATGCACCGGATTGTCTGGCCCGCGCTCTTCACTTTCAGGCCCGCTTCTTTTCGCTTGGGCAGGTCTCCGAAAATAGCGGCCCTTCCCATAGACTGACATTTGTACGTCAAGCGACGGACACATCTCCCCCCTGGTTTTCCTAGGGATATTCCCCAGCTTACAAAATACGTAAGCGACCGTTATTGCTTTGAAGCAAATCGGTGCCCCGTCGTCCCACCAGGAATCTTGCAACAGCAACGCACGGATAGACCGTGCGTTTGCTTGCTGTCGGAAAGGATCATCACCGGTGCACACCTCTGAAGTCATTCAAGCATGGGGCAAGATCCTAAAGGGCGAACAACCGTCTCTTTCGATTGAAATCACGCGCGAATGCCCTTTGAAATGTCCGGGCTGCTATGCGTATGACGACGCGCATCTAGGTGGGGAGCAGACCCTGCGCGACCTGAACGATCGAAGAGGTCAAGCCCTGGTTGACGGAGTTCTTGAAGTCGTTGACCGGCTGAAGCCTTTGCACCTTTCTATTGTCGGAGGCGACCCGCTGGTTCGGTATCGCGAGCTGGAATTGCTGATTCCCCTGCTCTTGGCTCGCGGAATCCACGTGCAGATTGTTACCAGCGCCTTCCGAACGATGGGCCCGACCTGGGCAAGTCTGCAGCGTCTGCACGTAGTCGTATCCATTGATGGCTTGCAACCGGAACACGATCTCCGGCGAGCGCCGGCAACCTACGATCGTATTCTAAAAAACATCGTGGGGCAGAGGGTCACGGTCCATTGTACGGTGACAGGTCAAATGATGAAGCGACCCGGATACTTGGCCGAATTCCTGGGATTCTGGACGCCACGCCCGGAGATCAAGAAGGTATGGTTCAGCCTGTTCACTCCCCAGGTTGGAGATCGAATGCCGGAAATCTTGAGTGCAGAGGAGCGGGCGCGGGCCATCGGGCACATGATGGAATTGCGAAAACAATATCCGAAACTGGACATGCCAGCGGCGGTGATTCGGCAATTCGCCTCGCCCCCACACAGCCCCCATGACTGTGTTTTTGCGCTCACCACGCAGACGTTGTCGGCAGACCTGCAGACAAAGATCACTCCATGCCAATTTGGCGGGAATCCTGATTGCGCATCCTGCGGATGCATCGCATCCATGGGCTTGGCCGCCGTGGCTTCGCACAAATGGGGAGGAATTCTCTCCGTCGGGACGATTTTCAGAGCCTCTGTCAAGATTGGCCAGAGCAGAGCGAAGGCTAGAGCAAAGCATAATGCCAAAGACGCGCTTCGGGTATTGCAAGCAAAAGAAGAAGGTGCGGCAATCAGGAACAAAGGAGGTATTCGTTTGTGAGAAAGTCAGTCCAACCAAGACTCTTGTCCCTACGCGATGAAAGAGAGGTCTTGTCCCTTCGCGATCTGTCTGCGCGAGTCGGAAGCGATCCGCTGCTTGTGCAAGCCAGCAACGGGAATACCTCCATAAAGCTCGATGGAATTGTGTGGATTAAGGCATCCGGTAAATGGCTAGCCCATGCAACGCAAGAAGAGATGTTCCTGCCGCTGGAGTTGGCAGAAGTCAAAGAGTCTATCCAGAAGAACACGGAAACTGTGCCACGCTTTGCTCAGAAGCACGGACTGCGTCCTTGGTCGACAAGGCGGCAATCTGCCGGTGTAAGGCTGTAAAGCCCAATTTGTCGCCTGCCCCTGGCCACTCCCGGAAGGAAGGCCTGCGACGCCGCAGGCGGCGCGCTTAGGCCGTAGCGGAGGGAGCGGCCGTCGCACTACCTATTGCCTCCGAAAGTATGAGACTGCCGTGTCGCTCCTCTTGACAACCAGAAGGAGAAGCGTATTCTCCTCTTGGTAGCCAAGGGGTAGGGAGATTCTATGCCTGAGAAGCCAAGTGACCTCGTCCAGGGCACTCTAGATATGCTCATCCTAAAAACATTGGCGCTGGAGCCTACCCATGGATACGGGATTTCCGTGCGAATCGAACAGATGAGCAAGGGCGTCTTTCGCCTCAACGCGGGCTCATTATTTCTTGCCATTCAACGATTGGAGAGGGATGGGCTAATCGATGGCGAGTGGAAACCTACTGAGAACAACAGGCAAGCGAGGTACTACACTCTGACGGCGAAGGGACGAAAGAGGCTCAACAACGAAACGCGAGAATGGGGCAGGCAAGTCACGGCAATCGCAAGGATTCTCGAGGCTTCTTAGGGTGGAATGATGTCCTTGCTGCGAAATATAACGAGCGGGCTGCGGTCCCTTTTCCGAAAGGAGCAGGTGAACCGGGAGTTGGATGAGGAGCTTCGCGCCTACCAGGAGATGGCAACTGAAGAAAAGATCAAGCAGGGGATGAGCCGCAAGGATGCGCTTCGGGCAGTGCGGTTGGAGGGTGGGAGTCTCGATGGCACGAAAGAAATCGTCCGCTCTGGTGGCTGGGAGTCCGTAGTGGACACGTTGTGGCGGGATCTGCTCTTCGCCGCCCGCATGCTGCGCAAAAGCCCCGGCTTCACGCTCGTCGCGATGCTCACCCTCGCTCTTGGCATCGGTGGAAACACCGCGGTCTTCAGCGTCATGAACGCCGTTGTGCTTCGTTACCTTCCTCTGCCCAACCCTCAGCAACTCGTATTCTTGCGCCTTCCCAATGCGCCGCCCGACGGCGTGAGCAGCACCGGTGACGTCGACAGGTCTTTCTCC
>Ga0137395_10001381_pt1 | contig 11241 bp, 8 predicted proteins | sample czobulk216metaG_FD_108283 | JGI IMG/M metagenome (GOLD analysis project Ga0137395, IMG submission 108283) | Vadose zone soil microbial communities from Angelo Coast Range Reserve, California, USA - czobulk2.16 metaG | ecosystem: Environmental > Terrestrial > Soil > Vadose zone | place: USA...
ATCGGATTTTTACGGCGTGATCACGAAGGTGGTGACGCAGGAATTCGCGGGCGCGCCGGCGTTGCCGTTTCAATCGACGTGGCTGACGGACTCGGCGCAATTGCGGCTCCACAACGTGCAAGCGTACGGGCTGGTGCCGTTTCCGCTGGCACAGGAAGACTTGAGGCGCATGCATGGCGACGACGAACGGATACCGCTGGCTTCGTTCGACAAGGGCGTGGAAGTGCTCCGCAAAATCGTGACGGAATTCGCAACCGCGCACTAGCAAAGAGGAAATTCGAATCGCGAGCAGAGAAAAATAGCAGGCGCTATTTCCTGCGCCTCGCGTAAAAGCGGTCTAGAATCATTGCTGCCAAAGGACGCATGACCTTCCGTCATTCCAAAATCGTGTGCACCATCGGCCCGGCGAGCCGTTCGCCGAAGATGATTGACCGCCTGCTGAAGGCGGGAATGGACGTGGCGCGTCTGAATTTTTCCCACGGCACGCACGAGGAGCACGCGAAGAACATCTCGGTGCTGCGGGCCGCCGCCATCGAGCACGAGAAACCGATTGCGATTCTCGCCGACTTGCAAGGTCCGAAAATCCGGACCGGGCCACTGGCAGGCGGAGGGCCGGTGCTGCTGCGCGCGGGCCAGAGATTCATCATCACGACGGCAAGAGTGCTGGGCGATTCGACGCGCGTCAACACGGTTTTCACGCCGCTGCCTCGAGAAGTGCATCGCGGCGACCGCATTCTGCTGTCAGACGGGCTGATCGAGTTGCGGGTGGAACAGGTCAGAGACAATCAGGTGATTTGCGAAGTGGTGAACGGCGGGGCGCTTGGCGAACATAAGGGGATCAATCTGCCAGGAATCAAACTGCGCGTGCCGGCGCTGACGCCAAAAGACCGCGCGGATCTGGTATTCGCGCTGAAGCACGGCGCGGATTACATCGCCGTGAGTTTTGTGCGGCGCCCGGAGGACGTGCTGCTGGCGAAACAGCTGATTCGGCGCGAGGGAAAAGACACTCCGGTGATCGCGAAACTAGAAAAGCCAGAGGCGATTGAGAATCTGGACGCGATTCTGCGAGTCGCGGACGGCGTGATGGTGGCGCGAGGCGACCTGGGCGTGGAGATGAATCCGGAGCGCGTGCCGGTAGTACAGAAAACGATTATTGCGCGGGCGCGGGAATTGCGGCGCCCCGTCATTACGGCGACGCAGATGCTGGAATCCATGACGGAGAATCCGCGGCCGACGCGCGCGGAAGCGTCCGACGTCGCAAACGCGATTTTCGACGGCTCGGACGCAGTGATGCTTTCGGCGGAGACGGCGTCGGGAAAATATCCCGTTGAAGCTGTCGGCATGATGGCGCGCATCATTGAGGAAGCAGAAGCAAGCATCCGGGAATTTCCGCGGCCGGTTGCCCAGGAACAATTGAAAGTGGCGGGAACCGTTGCGGAGCTGGTATGCCACGCTTCACGCGAGCTGCACATGAAGGTGATCGCAGTTTTTACGCACAGCGGATTCACCGCGCGGCTGATTTCGCGCTACCGCCCGCTGGTACCGATTGTGGCGTTCTCGCCGGTGGCGGAAACGCGGCGGCGCATGGCGCTGATCTGGGGCGCGCTGCCCAGGATGATTCAAGACGTGCAAAAAGTGGACGGGCTCGCCAAGGTTGCCGAGAAGCGCTTGCTGGAGGAGCGGCTGGTGCGCAAGGGCGACGTGGTCGGGATTGTGGCGGGCACGCCGATGGGAATTCGGGGTACGACGAACTTCATGAAGTTCCATGTCATTGGCGGACCGGCGTAGGCAGTTGGCACTCTTAGGTGCTCGCGCCCGGCAAGCATTTTGAGATTCTGACAACTTTTGTTATCCCACCGGACTGCCATCGACCTTTACGGATTCCCAATCATTCGGGAGGGAATGCCGCGCCCTGCCGAGGCGGTGCCCCCTGGTTCCCTTGTAAGTGTTGCTGATAAAGGAGTTAGTGTTTTTTGTAAGGAAATTCGGGTTAATTCACCCAGTTGTCGGGGCGGGAGGGGGGCTCTTTCTTGTGCTTGTCGATGTAGACCTCGAAGCGCTTGCGGTTGCGGCGGTGTTGCCAGTCGGAGACGGTGTTGCGGACGCCATAGAGGAAAGAGCCGCGGCGGAGGTAAATCCAGCCAACGAGCATGCCGCCGAGATGGCAGATGTGGCTCACGTTGTCGCCGGCGGAGCGAAGCAGCAGGGGCAGAAAAAACTCCATTCCGGCAAGCAGAAGCACAAACGAGCGCATGGACATGCGGATGGGCAAGAAGAAGATACCGACCTGGCGGTCGGGAAACAAAATTGCGCAGGCGGCAAAGATACCGAAGATCGCTCCGGACGCACCAATTGTAGGAATGTCAGAAGGCGGGCGCCCCAAAAAAGTGGGTATGGTCTTCACCAGAACTTCGATCAGTCCCGCGCCGACGCCGGTCAAGAAATAATAGCGAATGAAGCGCGCTTTGCCCCAGACCAGCTCCAGTTCGCGGCCAAACATCCAAAGCATGAGCATGTTGAAGAGAACGTGCAGGAAGTCGTTCGGGTCGTGGAGGAAGATGTAGGTGAAGGGTTGCCAGATTCGGAGTCCGGGAAAAACGCCGGCAGGGACAAGGCCGAACCAGATAAGCAATTTTTGATGAGCGAAAGGGCCGGCGAAAACCCGGATGAGCACCTGCAGAAAAAAGACTGCAAAGGTTGCAATGACCAGCCACTGGACACCCGGGGTGATGTAGAAGTTGAAGCTGACCCGATAGTTCTTGATGCCCGACCTTGAACCCATATTCCCCAGTGTAAGACCGGGAAGCGCTACCGTCAAAGTTACGATCTTCAATTCGGAGCAAGACTCAACCGCGGTCCTGCCGCCGCGCAGATGGAAATCAATCGAGCTTCTTGCGGGCGAAATAGAAGAGGGAGGCCGCGAGAAGGGCGAACATGAAAATGCCGAACAGGTTGCTGGTGGCGAGGGGGCCCATGATTTTGGGGCCGAAGGCGAAAAGATCAGCGCGCCAAGGAAGCCCAAGTACCGACGTCAGCCAATGCGGGACGCGATTGGAGATTTCCGGGTCCTGCAGAAGGGCGATGATGATGCCGAGGAGGCCGAAAACGCCTCCGGCGGCGATCAGGCCGCTCGAATAGAGCGCGCCGGGACTGGCTTCGCTTTCGTCTTTTTTCTTTGTTGTGGCTTCGACCAGCGCACGAACCAGGCCACCAGCAAACATGGCCCCGGTGGTGGCGATGGAAAGATAAGAGCCGGTGGCAAAAGCTAGCGACCGCACTCCCAGAACTTCAACGGCAATCACCAGAGCCACGCCCATAAGCACCAAGCGCCAGGGCAAGCGCTGATTGAGGATGCCGTTGATGACCGTAGCCATGAGGCGCGCCTGCGGTGCGGGAGCTTTGTCGCTGCCGATACCCTGCGCCCATTGGTACTCGATGCGGTGACTGCCCGCGTCGTAGAGATACTCTCCGTCAGGAATTTCATGCGAGCCCAGAGAATTAATCAGCACGTAGCTCTTGTTTTGGTAGGTGAAGGAATCGCGCTCGATCTTTACGCCACTTGGCAAGGCCTGGATGCTGACGGGAATCGGCGTGGGGATGTACTTCTCCAGGCCTTTGTTCATCAGATTTAGAGTTGCACCGATGGCCACCGTCGAAACTGTAACGCCGACGAGCAATCCCATTTGCTGCCAGAACGGCGTCGCGCCTACGAGATAGCCTGTTTTCAGGTCCTGCGAAGTCGCTCCGGCGATGGCCGCGGCGATGCAAACCACGCCGCCAATCATCAGGGCCAGCACGGCATAGTTCGGTGCTGTCCATCCTGCAAGGAAGAAAATGGCGCAGGTGGCCATTAGGGTGGCGATGCTCATGCCGCTGATGGGATTGGAAGAATTGCCGAGCAAGCCGCTGATGCGCCCTGCGACCGTGACGAACAGAAACCCGAAGATGACCACGAAAATGCCGGCAAAAAGATTCTGCCACCAGAACGTGCCGGCGTCTTTCATCGGATGAAACGTCAGCAACACCCACATCATGGCTACGATGACGATCGAGCCCAGGATGACCCAGCGCATCGGGACGTCGCGGTCGATGCGGCTTGAAGCGGCGGATTGACCGGCGCCTTCGGCACGCACGTCTCTCAATCCGGCGCGGAGGGCCGAAAGGATTGTGGGCAGCGTGCGCAGGAGGGTGATCAATCCGGCGGCAGCGACGGCGCCCGCTCCCATCGGGCGAATGTAGCTGCGCCAGATGTCGTCCGGGGTCATCAAAGGGATGGGAATGGTCGAAGGATAAATTGGAGTGTTGCCGGCAAGCTGACCGTAGAACTTGATGGCCGGCATCATGACTAGCCAGGAGACGATGCCGCCGGCGAAGAGTATTCCGGAAACGCGCGGGCCGATGATGTAACCGACGCCGAGATATTCGGAGGTGATGGCGGCGCGGAAGCTCGCTCCGGGGAACCAACTGGGCCGGCCTTCGGGCTGGGAAGTCCAGGCTTGCACGGTATTCATCAGAAAGGTGTAAACGCCGCCAAGGCCGAGGCCCCAGAAGACGCGGCCGGCGAAGGAACCGCCACGTTCGCCTGCAACGAGAACGTCGGCGCAGGCGGTGCCTTCGGGGAATGCCAGGTTACCGTGTTCCTTGACGATCAGCTGGCGCCGCAGGGGGACCATGAAGAGAACGCCGAGCCAGCCGCCGAGAAGGGCCAGCGGGAAAATGCGCCAAAAAGTGAATTCGGAGCCGAAGCCGAGAAAGATCAGCGCGGGGATGGTGAACATGACACCGGCGGCGAGGGATTCGCCCGCGGAGCCGGTGGTCTGCACGATGTTGTTTTCGAGAATAGTGGAGCGGCCAAAAGCGCGAAGGATGCTGATGGACAGCACGGAAATGGGGATCGAAGCGGAGACGGTCAGCCCGGCGCGCAAGCCGACGTAGACGGTCACCGCGCCAAAAAGCAGCCCAAAGAGCGCACCGAGGATTACGGCACGGATGGTAAATTCCTTGGGGCTCTCTTCGGCGGAGATGTAGGTGCGGAATTCACCCGGCGGTGCCGTGGAACTCCATGGACGTTCGCTCACTGAATCCTCCCCATGTGCCGGAATCTGTCGAAGGTGCTACCCCTGTGCGGGGGGATTATGCCGCAGCTGGGCGAAGCGGGGAAGCGAATCCTCGCCGCCGGGAGCTGGCCAGGGGGCCAGTTCCTTCAGGTTTTAGCTCTATTGACAGCAGGGATAGCATCCTTGTAATGTCCCGCGGTAGACGTTGCTCAGGTCGGCAACAGTGCCCATGGGACGGGAACCTCTCAAATCGCGGTTGCCCGCGATTTCGTCAGGACCACAAGTGACCGCCGAACGGTCAGTCTCCCGTAGTGTGGGCTCCCATTCTGTCCCCGCAATCCATCCAGTTCTCGATTCCTGTCGATTCCAGTGGGGAGGCCATCGTGAGTTACCTACGAGTGTTCGCGGTTGTTTTGTTACTGTTCGTGGCGGGTGCGCTGCGGCGCGCGCAGCCGGTAAGTGCAGGCGATGACTGGCAGCCGATCTCACAAGAAGAATTGAAGATGACCAGTGTGCCGGAAGCGCCCGGCGCGCCGGCCGTGTATCTGTACCGGCAGGTGGACCGGGACGATCAAGAATCCCACGAGTATAACTACGTGCGCATCAAGATATTGACCGAAGAAGGGCGCAAATATGCGGACGTGGAAATACCGTTTTTGAAGGATAGCGGAGACGTCCGGAGCATCAAAGCGAGAACGATCCGGCCGGATGGGACGATTGCCGCGTTTGAAGGCAAGGCTTACGAAAAAACGATCATAAAAGCGAAAGGACTGAAGTATCTGGCAAAGACATTCACGTTGCCGGATGTGCAGGTGGGCAGCATCATCGAGTACCACTATATGAAAAGCTGGGACCAGTCGATCTATTTCAAGACTTCGCGCTGGGTGATCAGCGACGAGCTGTTCACGAAAAGAGCAAAATTTTCCCTGAAGCAAGTTTCCAACTTTGCCTTGCGGTGGAGCTGGCCGAGCGGACTGCCGACAGGAACGCCTCCTCCGAAAGACGAGCATGGGCTGATCCAACTGCAAACGCAGAATGTGCCGGCCTTTCAAATCGAAGATTACATGCCGCCGCCAGACGAATTGAAGTACCGCGTTGATTTTATCTACACGCAGGAAAACGACGAGAAAGAGCCCGGGAAGTTCTGGAAAAAAGAAGGAAAGAGGCTGAACGACAGCGTGGAGAACTTCACGGGGAAACGCAAAGCGATGGAGCAGGCGGTTGCTGAAACTGTAGCGGCAAACGACCCGCCGGAAGTGAAATTGCAGAAGATCTACGCGAAAGTACAAAAACTCCGGAATACTTCCTGGGAGCTGGATAAGACGGAACAGGAACAGAAACGCGAAAAGCAGAAGGAAATCAACAACGTAGAAGATCTCTGGAAGCGGGGATATGGCAATGGCCGGCAAATCAACTGGCTGTTTCTCGCCATGGCCAGAGCGGCTGGGTTCGAGGCGTACTCCGTTTATATATCGTCGCGGAGCGAGAATTTCTTCAAGCCGCAAATGATGAACCCAAATGAATTGAACGGCGACGTCGTACTAGTGAAGTTGAACGGAAAAGAGGTGTACTGCGACCCAGCAACGGCGTTTGCCCCGTTTGGACTGCTGTCGTGGCCCGAAACGGGCGTAACGGGACTACGCCTCGACAAAGAAGGAGGAAGCTGGGTGAATACGACGCTGCCGCCGAGCTCCGATTCGCGCGTCGAGCGCAAAGCCGATATTAGGCTGACGGAGACGGGATCGCTCGAAGGAAAACTTACGGTTACGTTTTCGGGGCTCGAAGCGCTTTGGCGCAGAATCGAAGAACGGAACGAAGACGCGACCAACCGGAAGAAGTTTCTCGAGGATCAGGTGAAGGAGTCCATCCCCGTCGGGATCGAGGTAGATTTGACAAACCAGCCGGACTGGGGAAGTTCGACGGCGACGTTGGTGGCCGAGTTCGGATTGAAAGTGCCAGGCTGGGTTTCCGGTGCAGGGCGGCGGGCACTGGTCCCAGTTGGGCTTTTCAGCGCGCCGGAAAAGCATGCTTTCGAGCACGCCACGCGAGTGCACCCCATCTATTTTTCCTACCCGTCAGCAAAATTCGATGACGTGACTATCGATCTACCGCTGGGCTGGCAGGTGAGCAGCTTGCCGAACGTACAGGACCTGGACGCCAAGGCCGCTGTATACAACCTGAAGGTAGAAAACAACAAAGGCACGCTACACCTCACGCGGCGGCTCAAGATGGATCTCCTGCTTGTCGATCAGAAGCTCTATCCAACGCTCAGGAACTTCTTTCAGGTTGTGAGGAGTGGAGATGAACAGCAAATCGTGTTGCAGCCCGGCGCAGCAGCGGCGAGTAACTGAAGTGCGACGCTTTCTTATTTATCTCACGATTTGTGCGGCGAGCTTCCTTGCCGGAGGGGCGCGGTCCGAGGCGGGAGACGCGCCTGCCTGGATGCACGCCGTGGTTAACGCTCCCTTGCCGCCGCACGATGAGAAAGCGGACGTGGTGCTGCTTTATTCCGAGCGCAACGTAACCGTGCAATCCGCGGACAAGGTCAAAATAACGGTGCGCGAAGCCTACAAGATCCTGAGGCCCGGGGGCCGCGAATACGGGACGGTAGTCGCTTCCTTTAACTCACGCTCAAAGATCACGGGCATGCGCGGCTGGTGCATTCCGGCGCAAGGGAAAGACTATGAAGTGAAAGACAAGGAAGCGATAGAAATTTCACTGCCAAAAATAGATGGAAGCGAACTGGTTTCCGATGTGAAAGACAAACTCCTGCGCATCCCAGCGGCAGAGCCTGGCAACATCGTGGGATACGAATACGAGAAAGAAGATCAGCCATTTGTGTTGCAGGACGTTTGGTATTTTCAGGAATCGAATCCCGTGCGGGAAGCGCACTACACGCTGCAGCTGCCGCCGGGGTGGGAGTACAAAGCCACATGGCTAAATTATGCGGAAGCCAAACCATCCCAATCGGGAAACCAATCGCAGTGGGTCGTGAGCGAGGTCAAGGGGATCAAGCACGAAGACAACATGCCGCCTTGGCAGGGCGTGGCCGGCCAAATGATCGTTTCGTTCTTTCCTCCCGGCGGTTCGGCGCAAAACCAGGGATTTCAGAATTGGAAACAGATGGGGATCTGGTACCAGGGCCTCACCAGCGGACGGCGCGAACCTTCTCCGGAACTCAAACAGAAGGTGGCATCGCTGACGGCGTCAACAAGCACTTCGCTAGGAAAGATGAAGGCTCTTGGAGAATTTGCGCAGCATGACGTGCGGTACGTGGCTATCGAGCTGGGGATCGGCGGCTGGCAGCCGCACTCCGCTGCCGAAGTGTTCACGCACCATTACGGAGACTGCAAGGACAAAGCGACGTTGATGGGGGCGATGCTGCATGAAATCGGCGTTGATTCCTACTATGTCGTCATCAATTCCGAACGCGGGTCGATTACGCCAGAGACACCGGCTTACAAGGGCGGGTTCGATCACGTAATTATTGCGATCAAGTTGCCCGACGGAGCGACGGATAAGTCGTTAGCGGCTGCCATGGTTCACCCGAGACTGGGCAAGGTTTTGTTTTTCGACCCAACCGACGAGATGACGCCCTTCGGCCAACTCCACGGCGCGCTCCAGGCAAATTACGGACTGCTGGTGACGCCCGACGGCGGAGAGCTGGTTGAGCTGCCCCAACTGCCGCCAACGATGAATGGAATTGAGAGGACCGCCAAGCTGAGCCTGAGCGCAAGCGGGACCGTGAACGGCGAAGTGCAGGAAACGCGAGTGGGCGACCGCGCCTGGTCACAGCGCTGGGCGCTGCGGACAGTTACGAAGGATGCGGACAGAATCAAGCCGATCGAAACATTGCTTTCCCATTCACTCGGGACTTTCCAAATTACAAAGGCCAGCGTTGGCAATCTGCAACTGACGGATCAGCCGTTTCTGTACTACTACTCGGTGGTTGCCCAGAATTACGCGAAGACGGCGGGAAATCTGCTGTTGGTGAGGCCGCGGTTTATTGGCAACAAATCGAGTGATTTGCTGGAGACCAAAGAGCCGCGAAAATATCCGGTGGAATTCGAAGGACCTTCACGGGACACGGACACTTTTGAAATCACGCTGCCGGCGGGTTATGAAGTGGACGATTTGCCGCCGCCAGTGAATGCGGACTACAGCTTCGCTAGCTATCACAGCAAAACGGAAGTGAACGGAAACACACTGAAATATACTCGGACGTTTGAAGTGAAAGAGCTGAGCGTGCCGCTTAGCAAAGTTGAAGACCTGAAGAAGCTTTATCGTGTTATTGCCGGCGATGAACGGAATACCGCGGTATTAAAACCGGCAGCTCACTGATTTCCATTTCACTTACTGCTTCGACGATTTCTCCGCAAGGCCGCAACCGACCAAACGGAGTCCGTGCGCCCGATCACAAATGCGGCAAAGCAAAGGGCGAATACCGAGTGGCTCAGGCTGGCGCCGAAGTATTGCCAGAAAGGCGCGGCTGCGCCGGGATAGTCCGAAGAAAAAAGCAAGGTGAGCATGAAGATGAGGCCGGAGATGCTTGCGGAACGCACCAGGATGCCTAGAAGGAGCGACAGCCCGATCGCCAATTCGCCATAGGCTACAAGGAAGGCGATGACCGTGGCGTGCGGGAGGACGAAGCCCCGGAGAATGGGCGACATGAAGGGGTAAGCCCCTCCTTCGAGAAATTTGTTGATCCAGAATTGAAAACCTCCGTGAAGCGTAAAAGTTGTGCCGAAGACTTTATATTGGGCAAAGATCAGGAAAAGAACGCCAACTCCGATGCGAATCAGGGCGAGCGCGTAAGTATTGCGAGTGCCGGGATCTGAAGGAGATGTCATAGCCATTCCTGTTTCATGCGGAGGCGCTGCCAAGCGCATTTCCACGAGGGATGAAGAATACTATGGCGGCAGGTGGTTGAAGGGCTGCCAATTTTTTTCGCAGGGCACGAGGCGCAGCGTCCAGGATTTGCTGCTTTAGCGAAGCGGCGAACTCCGAACCGACATGGACCCGAAAAACATCGGCGCGGTCCGCATGGGAATACTTCTCGTAACGCGGGGGCGAATCTTTTGCTGGCGTGAGCAAGATTTCCCAGGGGCTCTGCTTGTGGAATAACTTCTTCACGGAAGCTTCGCTGCGCGAGATGCCAACCAGAGAACGCTGCGTACCGCCACCGATTTCGAGAGAGATCGCAGTAACTTGGGCAAGGTCGAAAAGGCGCGTCGGATCATCATCGGGAAAGTGGGCAAGAAGTCCAGTGACTTCGTCTTCGCCGGAGGCGAAACCATCCCACCAGTAGCGATAACCGTTATAAACAACAGTACCGGCGCGGAAAATCTGCAGCACGCGCGGGACACTCTTACCCGTCACGCTCACGACCATATCCGCAAGTTCGACGAGACGAAACGTTTGCTTCACGACTGGACGCACGGTCACATAGCCCGCGTCCTCTTCGGTGAAGCGAATGGCGATGGTTTCCGGGAGCGGCATGAGAAATAGATACGGCGAATTCTCAGCCTAGTTTTGAGAGCCGGTCGCGCACGCGATCGCTGAGCATCTTGCCGTCCACAGTCTTGCCTTCGAGGGCGGTCTTGGCGGCTTTCACAACGGCGCCCATCTGTTTGATGGAAGTGGCGCCGGATTCGGAAATGGCCTTGGCGATAGCTGTGTCCATCTCGGCGTCGCTGGCGCCAGCAGGCAAATAGGATTCGATGATGGCGAGTTCCTTGGTTTCTTTTTCGGCGAGTTCCGGGCGGTTGCCTTTGGTGAACTGGTCGATGGATTCCTTGCGCTGTTTTACGAGCGTTTGCAGAATCTGGATGGACTCGGGTTCATCGAGCGCGCGCATCTTTTCGACTTCTCTGTGCTTGATGGCCGCCTTGATGCCCCGCAGGACGCTGAGGCGCAGTTCTTCCTTGGCGCGCATGGCGTCGACCAGGTCCTTCTGAATTGTTTCCGCAAGACTCATCGCCTTCTCCTCGTCGACACGACTATAGCAGAGCGCAGACGCGGCTTGGCAATCGCCGAAAGGATTGAATTCTCAGTCTAAGAAATTCAAGCATTTGCACATCCCGGAGAAGGCCCACGATGACCGGGTAATCCCTTGAAGGTTATTTAGAGCAAATATTGGATTTGCTTGAGGTGGGATCGCGGGTGACAATCTCGCGCGTCATAA
>Ga0137395_10001382_pt1 | contig 11239 bp, 9 predicted proteins | sample czobulk216metaG_FD_108283 | JGI IMG/M metagenome (GOLD analysis project Ga0137395, IMG submission 108283) | Vadose zone soil microbial communities from Angelo Coast Range Reserve, California, USA - czobulk2.16 metaG | ecosystem: Environmental > Terrestrial > Soil > Vadose zone | place: USA...
GGTCGCTGCAAGATGACGCGTCCGGAGCGAAAGTCGCAGCGCCGCTCGGGGTTGACGCTGTTCTCGCAGACGTAGGCCATCGGTTGCTCGAACACTCGGCCGCCACATTTTGGGCAGGGCCCGAGCGGTGTCAGCGTTGAAAAGTCCACCTTCGCAGCAGTGCCGTCGGCATCCGTCTGCCGCCCAAAGTCAAACTCGGCGCGAAATTCGGGTGTAAGCCGCACCATCGCGGCAAACGGCTTGCCGACTCGGCTGCGGAAACCCGTCAAGGGACCCACCGAACGCTTGGAGATCAGCGTCTCGATTTCCTCGGGGGCGAACTCGCGGCTCGATACTACTTTCCAGATCGCAAAGTCGCACTTCTGACACTTGAACTTGCGATAGGTCTCCTGCACCTTGCCGCCGCACTTGGGACACGGAGTCTTCAGGGTGAGGAACACGGTATCGGGGATGTTGCCGTGCTTGATGCGCGAAACCATCTCGCGGGTGAGATCGACGATGTGTTCCATGAACGCGCTGCGCAGAAGATCCCCGTGTTCCATCTGCTTGAGCTTGAATTCCCAGTTCCCGGTGAGCTCCGGAGAGCACAGCTCGTTCACCCCAAACTGGCGCAACGCAAAAAGGAGGGACGACGCCTTCGGCGTCGGCTGGAGCTCGCGACCAATGCGGTGCACATAGTCCTCGTAAATCAGGCCCTCGATGATCTGCGCACGGGTTGCCGGGGTACCCAATCCCTTCTCGCTCATGGCCTCGCGCAGCTCCTCGTCCTCGACCAGTTTTCCGGCGCCTTCCATCGCCGAGAGCAGCGTGGCTTCTGTGAAGCGTGCCGGCGGCTTCGTCCGGTTGGCGCGAACATCCACCCCGTGCGTGCGCACTTTCTCTTCGTTCTCGATCGCGACGAGCCTCAGTGATTCGCCCGTTTCAGCTTCCTTGCCGTAGACCTCGAGCCAGCCGGCTTGGGTCATCACGCGGCCCTCGGTCTTGAACGCTTCGCCTTCGACGCGGGTGATTCGCATCGTGACGAGATATTCCGCTGCTGGGAAGAACACCGCGAGAAAGCGCTTCACGACCAAATCGTAAAGCTTCCCTTCCGCCTCAGAGAGATGCCCCGGCCTCTGGATCGTGGGGATGATTGCGAAGTGGTCGGAGATCTTTTTGTTGTCGAATATGCGTTTGTTCGGCTTGACCCAGCTTTTCTTGAGTATCTGAGCCGCGTGGCGCGTGTAGCCCGATTTCTGCGCCACGAACGTGTCAAGCGTCCTCTTCACCGTGCCGAGGTAATCCTCGGGTAATGCGCGCGAATCGGTCCTCGGATAGGTGAGGGCCTTGTGCCTTTCGTAGAGCGCCTGGGCAAGCGCGAGCGTGGTTTTGGCTGAGAAGCCGAAGCGGCCGTTCGCTTCGCGCTGCAGGCTCGTCAAGTCATAGAGAAGGGGAGAGAGCTGCGAGGCGGGCTTTGCCTCCTCGGTGGCAACGCCCGGCTTTCCCAGGCATTTCGCGCGGATGGTGGCAGCCTGCTTCTCCTCCCACAACCGCTCGGGTTTTGCCTCGGTATCCTCTTTTTCCTTTTGAAAGTTCTCGTCGAACCAGCGACCGGCGTACTCTCCGGCCGCAGCGGCAAACGTGGCGTGGATTTCCCAATAGTCGCGCGCCTTGAAACTGCGTATACGATCCTCGCGCTCGACGAGAATTGCGAGCGTCGGTGTCTGCACACGGCCGACGGTGGTCTTGTAAAAACCGCCTTCCTTCGAGTTGAAGGCCGTCATAGCGCGTGTGCCGTTGATGCCGATGAGCCAATCCGACTCGGAGCGGCACAGGGCCGCGTCGGCGAGAGGGCGCAACTCGCGGTCCTTGCGCAGCTGCTCGAAACCTTCCTTAATGGAGCTTTGCGTCATCGACTGCAGCCACAAACGCTCGACCGGTTTCGTGTTTCTGGCGTGCCGAACGATATACCGGAAAATCAACTCCCCTTCCCTACCCGCGTCGCAGGCGTTTATCACGCCGGTCAGGTCCTTACGTCGAAGCAACTTGACGAGGAGCTCGAGGCGTTCTTCAGTGCGCTCGATCGGCTTCAGATCGAAGTGCGGTGGTATCACAGGCAGGTGGGCAAACGACCATTTGCCTCGTTTGACCTCCACCCCTTCTGGCGGAACGAGCTCGAGCAGATGACCGATCGCCGACGAAAGTACATAGTCCCGGTTTTCATAGTAGTCGCCGTGACGGGTAAAGCCGCCCAAAGTGCGCGCGATGTCATTCGCCACTGAGGGCTTTTCGGCGATGATGAGTTTCTTGGCCACTGAGAAGAAGAGATTGCAAAAAAACAGACGACAGGATTCGAGGCCGTCTCTACGCGAAGCGCAGAATGATAAGTGTTATCGGAACGTGAAGCAAGAAACGGCGGCGCGCGAAGGCCGAGTTCGTCTCGAGACTTCGGCTCGGTGCTAGTGCGTCTGGCGCTTCTCGCCGTCGGGTATTAACTCGTCGAGAATCAGCGCGTCTACATTGCCTCGGCGTGTCCAAAGCACCATCAGGACGATCACCTTGAGCTTGTCCAAACCCACAATTTCGTTGGGTAAGGCCATCCCGCGCTCGATGATAAGTTCGCGCAGCAACGGGGTGAGGATTTTTGCACTCTCAAGAAAAGCAATGAAGCCTCGGCTCTCCAACGACAACTTGGTTGCTTCGTCCGTAGAATACCCGCGGAAGGACTGTCGCGCGTCGAGGGACTCCGGAAGAGCCTCCTTGGGGAGATCCGTGAGGGTATTCAGCCAATCCAACGCGTCCTGGATGTCGTCGTTCTCGAAGCCCGCCGCATGCAGTTTGCGCTCAAGCGTGTCCTGATCGGGATAGGTTTCGGTCTGGTAGTAATTCTCGAAAAGGTATACGAGTACGTCGAACATTCGCTATGAGTCCTCAGCGGACACGCTGGTATAGACCTCCGGGGAGGCCGGCTACTTTTCCTTCCAGCTCCAACTGCAGCAGAATGGCCGATACGATTTCGGCCGTCAAGCCGCTGCGCGCGATCAAGCCGTCAATATCGCACGGATCGAAACCCATCTTGTCGAGCAGGTCGTGACCTGGGCCGGGCTCCGGGAATCTCGTTTCGGGCACCCCTGCCACGCCGAGTTCCTCGAGAACGTCCTGCGCACTCTCGACCAGCTTCGCGCCCTGCTTGATCAGCGAATGACAGCCTCTGGAGAGCGGTGAGTGGATCGAGCCGGGGATGGCTAGCACCTCGCGACCCTGTTCTGCGGCGAGGCGCGCAGTGATGAGCGAGCCGGAATCCAGCGTAGCCTCGACGACTAGACAACCGCGGGAAAGACCCGAAATGAGGCGATTGCGCCGGGGAAAATTGCCGGCGTTGGGCGGTGTGCCGAGCGGGAATTCGGACACAAGCGCGCCCCGCAACAGGATTTCCTCCGCAAGCGGCTCGTTGCGACGCGGATACACGATGTCGATGCCCGTCCCCAGAACCGCAATGGTGGACCCTCGTCCCTCCAGACCGCCGGAGTGTGCGGCGCTGTCTACGCCTATCGCCAGGCCGCTCACGATGACCAGTCCAGCTTCGCTGAACGTTCGCGCGAAGCTTTGCGCATTCTTCAGTCCCTGAGGCGTCGCGTTTCGGCTGCCGACCACGGCAAGCGCTGGGGAAGAAAGGAGTCTCGCGTTGCCGGCAACGTAAAGTAAAGCCGGGGGATCGGGGATTTCCAGGAGTTGCCTGGGGTATTCAGCGTCGGCGAGGGTCAGGACCTTGTGCTCGGGTTGGGCAGCCCATTGGAGAGCTTTTTCGACTTCGGAGCCTCTGTTTCGCCCGAGGATGTCCGCCGCAAGCGCTTCAGGCACGACGCGACACAGTTGCGATCGCGTCGCATTCAACACGTTGGTGGGAAGACCGAAGGTGGAAAGCAGGGATCGGAATCTCTGGCTACCTAGCCCGGAGACCAGACTCAATTCGATCCAGGCGGCCAGGTCGCCTGAATCCTTCATACGTGATGCCTCGCCGAACGGGATCTTGATTAGGGGTTCTGCACGATATCTCCCCCTTGCACCGGCCGCGAACTTTCCATTACCAGCGCGTAAGAGACCGACTCGAAGGTACGGAAGACGAAGGCCAGGCCGTAGCGCTCTGGAGGCAGCTGAATCACTGGGGAGCGGTCACGCGATTTCAGATAGTCCCTCTGATCGTAGATCACGACGTTGCGGTACACAGCAAGCACGTGTCCGACCTCCAAACCGTCGCGCCTGCCTCGATTGATGGAAATGATCGAGTCGCGCCCCCCCACGCTGGTAGCCAAAGAATCGTAAAGTCCTATGATTCGACCGCTCACCGGGGAACTCGGTGCATGAGGCACATACTGGGGGATGGTCGGCGGGGGTGCGGGAATGAGTCGATCTCCCGCGGAAATCTCCTTCTTGGAATTCACGATCTGTACTGTGGCGGGTTCGCCGCTTCGCGCCACTTTGGCCGTACCCAGGAAAACGGCTTCTAAACCCAAAGTCCTCCGGTTGTCTGGGTCGACCAGCGGTCGACCGGCCCGATAGATCTGCCAAACGGGCTCGTCGGTGTCACCAAAACCGCTGACATAGGCCACATTGCCGGCGCCCACGTTGACCCGATTTTCCTCGGTAGCGATGATCCGCGGCGCCCTGTCGAGGCCGCCTTCCTCGATGATCAGTGGCTGCGTCAGAAACGGCTCGATCGCCCTGGGCGAAATGGCGGGTATCGCCTCTGACGTCAAGGGCTGGGTGTAGATGCGCGGGAGAAGCTTTTCTCCTCCTGCAACCCCAAGCCCAGGGCCGGCGCCGGCGCCGGCTTCCGCGATGCGCAATTGTGGTGGTGACACGCTCCGGTCGAGCACGAGGACATCGCCCGGGAAGATATTGTGCGGGTTTCTAATCTGCTCCTGGTTCATTCGCCAGATTTCCGGCCAGCGCCATTGATCGTTGAGGAATTTGGTGGCGATGCTCCAGAGCGTATCGCCCCTTTGGACGACGTAGCGGTCCGGCGCAGTATCCTTTACCTGCAAATCGCCCTGCGCAAGCACCAACAACCCCGCGCCCGTTAGGGCGAGTGCCAGGAGAGCTGTGATAGACTTTTGCATGACCGCCTCGTCTGGATTTAGCTGCCGCAGTCCCTATATTAACTTTTGCGGCTTCCTTTTTACAGTCTGCATTAAATTCTGCATCTAATTCTTTCAATTTGCAAGTATTTATGGCGCTGCTAGATATCCTTCGCTACCCCGATCCGAGGCTCTATAAAACGGCCGCGCCCGTACTGGAGGTTGACGAATCGGTTCGCGCCTTGGTCCGGAATATGGCCGAAACTATGTACGCAGCGCCGGGGGTGGGACTCGCAGCGACGCAGGTTAACGTGGACCAAAGAGTGATCGTCATTGATGCCTCCGAGACCCGAAATGAGCTCCTGGTTTTGATCAATCCGGAGCTCGTCGGCAGCGAGGGCGTTCAGTATCGGGAGGAGGGCTGCCTGTCGGTGCCAGGAATCTACGAGCCGGTTGAGCGTGCCGAACGCGTGACGGTGCGCGCGCTTGGTCTAGACGGAGGATCTTTCACCTTAGTCGCAGAGAACCTCCTCGCGGTCTGCATCCAGCACGAAATGGATCACCTCGAGGGCAAAGTCTTCGTCGACTATCTGTCGCGCCTCAAGCAGCAGCGCATCAAGGCGAAACTTCAAAAACAGCTCCGCAAGACGGCCTGAGGCGGGGTTGGGGCCCCGCCAAATCGTTATTCGACGACTGCCGGAGCGCAGCGCTTCGCGCAAGCCCTGAGCGGATGCCGACTCCGTGAATGTCCTCTTCGCCGGCACTCCTGAATTTGCCGCACGGTGCCTAGAGACTCTGCTCAAGTCCCGCCATCATCGTGTGGTCGGTGTGATGACTCAGCCGGATCGACCTGCCGGGCGTGGTTTTGCGCTGGCGCCATCACCAGTGAAGAAGCTGGCGTCAGCGCGGGGCGTTCAGGTAACCCAGCCCGTGAGTCTGCGAGACGCGCCCGCGCAAGCGGAGCTCAAACATTTCCGAGCCGACGTCATCGTGGTTGCCGCTTATGGCTTGATTCTGCCGCGGCCGGTGCTCGAGCATCCTCGGTACGGGGCAATCAATATTCATGCGTCCCTGTTGCCGCGATGGCGCGGCGCAACGCCCATTCAGCGGGCGCTTCTTGCCGGTGATCGGGACACTGGTGTATCGATCATGCAGATGGACACCGGACTCGACACAGGCCCGGTGTTGATGCAGGAAAAAATTCCAATACTGGAAGACGATACCATGGGAACGCTGCACGATCGGCTCGCGGAACTCGGCGCGAAACTCATAGTGCAAGCTCTGGATGCGTCGGAAGCCGGTGTGGTCAAGGCGACACCTCAATCAGCCGAGGGGGTGACGTATGCAGCCAAGCTCGACAGGCGCGAGGCTCGTGTGGACTGGCGTCTGGGCGCGGCGACCGTGAATCGCCAGGTTCGCGCGCTCAATCCATCACCGGGGGCGGATGCACGCGTGCGCGGGGTGGAGCTCAAGATTTGGCGTTGCGCTACCGCGGGCGAGCGGGGGCATCCGGGTGAGATATTGAGCGTAGGTCCGCGTGGATTGTGTGTCGCCTGCGGGGAAGGCGCTCTGGTCATAACCGAGTTGCAGCGGTCGGGGGGAAAGCGACTAGCGGCCACCGATTTTCTCAGAGGATTTCCGCTTTCCGCCGGCGAGCGCTTCGAAGCCCAGTAGCAGCTTAGGTCAAGCGCACTGGGCCTATAATGCAGGTAACGCCCGTGACCTTGCGCAGTGCATCCGTGTCCACCGTTTCCGCCGGCTCTTCCCTCGCACAGGCCTTCGTTGCCGCAGCCGAAGCCATCGGGCGCGTCTCCGGGGGGGAGAGCTTGAACACTGCGCTCGCCGACCTGAAACACCGTGCGTCGGCGCAAACCCTTGCTGCCGCAGCACAGGATCTTTGCTATAACGCGCTGAGGAGCTACGGGGTGGTCGACGTGGCTCTAGAGCGGCTCCTGCAGAGACCTCTCACCGATTCCCCAGTGCGTGGGTTGCTGCTCACCGCGCTCGCAGAGCTCGCCGCCCGGCCGAAGTCCGCGCACGCGGTCGTGCATCAGGCGGTGGAGGCGGCTGCCTTGCTTGGGTACTCGCGCGCGAAGGGGCTGGTTAACGCGGTGATGCGCAATTTTCAGCGCCGCATGCCCGAGCTGCTCTTGGAGATCGAGGCTACCGAATCTGGCCGTTACCGCCATCCACAATGGTGGATCGACGAGTTGCGCCTGGCCTATCCGCACGAGTGGGAGTCCGTCCTCTTGGAGTCGAACCGACATCCGCCCATGGTTTTGCGGGTAAACCGGCGGCGACTCCCTGCAAAAGCATATCTGGAGAAACTAGACACGGCTGGAATTCCCGCGCGGCCGCTCGGACAAGACGCGGTGCTGCTCGAGAAGCCTTGCCGGGTCGAGCGGCTCCCGGGTTTTGCTGCGGGCGAGGTCTCGGTGCAGGACGCGGGCGCCCAGCGGGCCGGCCCGCTTCTGGATGTTCGCGACGGAATGCGCGTGCTGGATGCCTGCGCAGCGCCAGGTGGCAAGACCGGACACCTGCTTGAGCTTGCCGAGTGCGAGCTTCTCGCAGTCGACGCGGACAGCGTGCGGGCGCAGCGTATCGCCGAAAATCTCTGCAGACTGAAGCTCTCCGCGGAAATCGTGGTCGGCGATTGCCGCAAGCCGGAGGTTTTCTGGGGGAGAAGGCCTTTCGACCGCGTGCTTCTGGATGCGCCCTGCTCGGGATCGGGCGTGGTGCGGCGCCATCCCGACATCAAATGGCTGCGTCGCAAGACCGATGCACCCGAGTTCGGCCGCGTGCAGGCAGATCTGCTCGAAGCTCTATGGCGGGTACTCGCCCCCGATGGTAAATTGTTGTACGCCACGTGCTCGGTGTTTCCCGAGGAGAACGGCGCTCAGGTGGACGGTTTTCTTCTGCGGCACCCGGAAGCTGAAAGGCTTCCGCTTCCAGGGCTCGCCCAGAACGACAACCGCGCCGCAGGGCCCTTGGAAGGCCAGATCCTGCCGAGCGCCCATAGCGACGGTTTCTTCTACGCATTGTTAAGAAAAACCACTGCTTAAACTGAGGAATGAAGACAAGCTTGCGTCGACTCATTACCGCGCTCGCGGTAAGCTTGGTCGCGTCGGCGTCAGCCCAGCCGATCCAGGTCAACAACGCAGGGTTGGAAATCGCCGAAACGCGCTATTTCCTGAACGCCGATTTTCGCCTTGATCTGACCGCACCGCTCCTGGAGGCCTTGAATAATGGCGTATCGCTCGGGTTCCTCGTGGAGTTCCAGCTGACGCGGCCGCGATGGTACTGGTTCGACGAGAAGACCGCCTCGGAAAAGCTGGAGCTACGGCTTTCCTACCTTCCACTTGCGCAACAGTACCGGCTGTCGAGCGGGACGCTGTATCAGAACTTCCCCACGCTCGCCGAAGCGCTGGAGGCACTCGGCAGGGTTCACGGGTGGCCGGTGCTGGGACAGGATCAGGTCGACAACGGCCGAGCCTACATTGCGGCGGTGCGGCTGCGCCTTGATCCGGCTCAGCTGCCAACGCCGTTCCGCGTGAGTGCCGTCACCAATCGCGAGTGGACGCTGACGTCCGATTGGAAGCGATTTCGGTTCACCCCGCTCGCGCCGGTGCAGGAGGCCCGATGACCTACGTGCTCATCGCCAGCGCCGCGCTCGGCGGCATTTTGCTGTTCCTGCTTGCCGCGGCGACCGCCAACTCGCCGCTCTTCGCCGAGCACTACCCGTTGCTGCTCGGCTTGAACGCGGCGATTGCTCTGGCCCTCCTGGGGCTCGTGGTGTACCAGTTGGCGATCCTCGCGCGGCAGCGCCGCGCGAAGGTGTTTGGTTCGCTGCTGACGTTTCGGGTGCTCGTTATGTTTGCGCTGGTGGGAGTGGTCCCCGGGCTCCTCGTCTATACCGTGTCGCTGCAATTCCTCGCGAAGAGCATTGAATCTTGGTTCGACGTGCGCGTCGAGCGCGCGCTTGAGGGGGGACTGAATCTCGGCCGGGCGGCCCTCGACGTCATGTTGAACGAGCTGCTTCTCAAGGCCCACGTGATGGCGCTCGATCTCTCCGAGACCCCGAGACGCGAACAACCGACCGCGCTTGCTCGTTTGCGCGAGCAGACCTACGTCGAGGAAGCGTGGCTCATGACCGAGGGTGGACAGATGCTCGCGAGGGCGAGCCGGGAACCCGGGAAGCTCGTGCCGCCTGGCCCAAGCGCACAGGCGTTGCGCGATGCACGGCAGGTGCGCGGTTATGGTGTGGTTGAGCCGGTGGGCGACAAGGGACTCTTGCTGCGAGTGATCGTGTCCCTGGAGACTCCGAGGCACGCCGACGAGGCTCGCTTGCTGCAGCTCACGCACTGGGTGCCGCAGACGCTCGCCGAACAGGGCGAATCAGTGCAAAGCGTGTATCGTGCATACAAGGAGCTGTCGCTGTCTCGCCAGGGGCTGAAGGAGATCTACATTCTCACGCTGACCTTGACGCTGTTGCTCGCTTTGCTTTCGGCGATCGCGCTCGCATTCCTCCTGTCGCGGCGCCTGTCGAATCCGCTCGCCGTGCTCGCCGAGGGCACCCAGGCGGTGGCGCGCGGGGATTTTTCGCGCCGCGCTCGGGTCACGAGCCGCGATGAGCTGGGCATCCTTACGCAGTCGTTCAACAGCATGACTCAGCAGCTGGGCGAGGCGCAGGGTGCCGCGCTGCTCAATCAGGCGCAGCTCGAAACCGCCAAGGCATACCTGGAGAGCATTCTCGCCAATCTGTCGGCAGGTGTACTCGTTTTTGATCATGCCCTTATCCTGCGGATTGCAAACAGCGGGGCGGGCAGCATCCTGCACGAGGACATTGCGGCCCTTATCGGGCTTAAGCTCGAGAATTGGCACACGCTCGCCGAGTTTGCTCGTATGTTGCAAGCGGAGTTCGAACAACACAGAGGAACCGCGTGGCAGCAGCAGATCGAGATGCGCGAGCGTGGGGCCGTGATTCTCGTACGCGGTTCGCCGCTGCCCGAGACCGGTGGGGGTGGGTATGTCGTGGTATTCGATGACGTCACGCAATTGATCGCGGCGCAGCGCGCGACCGCCTGGGGCGAGGTCGCGCGCAGGCTCGCTCACGAGATCAAGAATCCGCTCACGCCGATCCAGCTCGCCGCGGAGCGACTGCAGGCGAAACTCGGCGACAAACTCTCGCTTGAAGCGGCGCGCGCGCTCGACCACGCCACTGAGACCATCGTCGCGCAGGTCACCGCCATGAAGAACATGGTGGATAATTTCCGCGACTATGCCCGCACGCCCCCGCCGCAACTGGGCGGACTGGACCTGAACCGGCTCGTAACAGAGGTACTTGCTTTGTACGAACAGTCCGGAACTCGGATACAGGCCAACCTCCAGAAGAACGTTCCGCTCGTGCGAGCTGACCCCGACCGCCTGCGACAGGTAATCCACAATCTGCTGCAAAACGCACAGGATGCCCTTTTCGGAAGCAGCGACCCAAAAATCGAAGTGTCGACCGAGCTTTCGGGCGGCCAAGTGTGGCTGCGGATCAGCGACAACGGTTGCGGCTTCCCCGAGGCTATCATCAACGGGGCATTCGAGCCCTATGTCACCACCAAGCCCAAAGGGACGGGACTGGGGCTGGCGATCGTAAAGCGCATCATCGACGAGCATCACGGTACCGTTCGGATAGAAAACCGCATCGGGAAAGAAGGGGGTCGCGGCGCGGCGGTGCGAATTTCGCTTCCGCTTGCTGCTTGATCGGCCATGGCGCAGATACTGGTCGTTGACGACGAAGTCGGGATCCGGGAGCTGTTGTCGGAAATCCTCTGCGACGAAGGGCACTCGGTGCAGCTTGCCGAGAATGCCACCGCTGCGCGCTCGCTGCGCGCACAGAGACGCCCGGACCTCGTGTTGCTCGATATTTGGATGCCCGACGCGGACGGCATTACGCTCCTGAAGGAATGGGCCACCGGGGGCCAGCTCACCATGCCGGTGATCATGATGTCGGGTCACGGCACTATCGACACGGCGGTGGAGGCAACGCGAATCGGCGCAATGGATTTCCTGGAAAAACCGATCGCGCTGCAGAAGCTGCTCGCGACCGTGAAGCGTGCGCTGCGCGCAGGCGAGTCGCGCGCGGTGATGCCGCTCAGCATCGCGAATTTCGGCCGCTCGATGATCATCACCGA
>Ga0137395_10001383_pt1 | contig 11238 bp, 9 predicted proteins | sample czobulk216metaG_FD_108283 | JGI IMG/M metagenome (GOLD analysis project Ga0137395, IMG submission 108283) | Vadose zone soil microbial communities from Angelo Coast Range Reserve, California, USA - czobulk2.16 metaG | ecosystem: Environmental > Terrestrial > Soil > Vadose zone | place: USA...
CGCCTCATCTGTGGCTCGGCTGTGGCTCGGCCTGTTTCCGGCGGCTGATCTCCAGTACGCAATGACAGGATTCTCTGTTGGCAATGTCGCCTCAACTCAACGGTTTTTTACTCGTCGGATTTATTTCTCTGGAAGTTCCAACGCGGGCTCTGCCCCGTATGCAGTATCCGGATCACCCGAATCACGGGATGGCGTCTTCATCATCGCGTCCCCCGTGTGATGGGGGGTCCACGAGTGCCGAGAACCGCGTCTTGCTTCATCCAGGGTGCCACGACAGGGTTCACCGCCAAGGGATTTCTGTATCACTACCGCGTCTCCCCGAAAGAGGCGTTCAAAGGGCCTGAGCCGGATGACGGGAAATCGTCACGTCCGGTTCTGAGAGGGCCGGCCCCCAGCAATGGGGGCCGGCTACTCGGTTCCAGCGTTATGGCGATTTTTCAACAGTTGCACCCGCAGTAGTAGCTTCATTAGAGTAGCGAGGTTTATGGAGCACTAATGACGACGAGGAATGCTCCGCACCCATGGAACTCGCCCTGACTCAGAATCGCCTCTTCTCTTAGTGGGACTGTGAGGCTACACGCGGCGGACAGCCGATGAACACGGAAAGTTGACCATGCCGCGAATTCATCGTGGGGGGTTGTCCAGTAGACGTGCGACGACCTCGGGATCGTTGGTTGGCAGGTTGCAAACGTAATTTTGGCAGATAAATGCAGTGGCTTTGCCGTTCTTCGGTCGCATAGTCGCGATGAAAGACAGCCTACGTGCTAATTCTTTTTGTCCCGCTCCCTGATCGGCAAGCATGACGATGCTGTTCGGCACATAACGCTGCCAGATTAGATCGAGCATCTGGCGAGTATCTGCGGCTTGCGGTGCCCCCGCAATCACGATCTGCCTTTGTACTGAGTTCAGCGCGTCATAAGCAGACATCATCGCAGGCATCGATTCCGGGGTGCCGTTCAGTTGGCCTCCGAAGACGCTGATTGTCTTCACCGCCCGGCCCCGCGCTGTGTCATCCTCGGTCATCTGCCAGATTCGCAGCAGATTCATTGCTGCGACGGAATTCGCAGAAGGTTCGGCTCCGTCATACGCGTCACGGTCTTTCCATAGAAGATGCTCATCCGATGCAGACGCCGTGAAATAACCACCCTGCTTACTGTCCCAGAAGAGACTATCTTGCGTTCCCTGAAGCCGGAGCGCCCAGTCCAGCCACCGCAAATCGAACGACGCTTCGTAGAGGTCGAGTAGACCTTGGATCATGTTTGCGTAATCGGAAAGGAAGCCATCCACCTCGGCTGTGCCGAGGCTATAGCGCCTCTTCAGCCGACCAGTCCCAGAAGAATAGAGATGGGTCTTGATCATTAACGCATCCTGCTGGGCAGCCTGTAAATAGCGCGGTTCATGCAGTACCCGACTGGAGCGTGCTAGCGCAGAGATGATCATCCCGTTCCATGCGGTGATGACCTTGCTGTCCACCGGTGGATGAGGACGTTGCGTGCGTGTCAGCAGTAATTGCTTTCGGTTCCGGTCAAGCTGTTGCCCCATCGCTGCTTCAGAGGTCTTGAAATACGAGGCTGTTGCGGCTAGCGAATGCTGCTGATACAGCACATTCATGCCTCTCATCTTTCCGTCGATGTCCTGCTGCTCCGGGACACTCCCTTCCGGCTGCACTCCATAGCGATACTGGAATGCTGGGGCATTAGCGCTGCCTAGCAACTCTTTGACCTGCGCGGCAGACCAGACGTAGTACGCTCCCTCGCCACTTTGCTGGCTGTTGCCCGGCAACAGACTGTCTGCGTCGAGGGCCGAATAAAAGCCGCCCCCCCGACTTCGCATTTCGCGCAAGACGAAATCCAGCGTATCCCGCGTCGTTGCTGCATAGGCATTGTTGTGAGTGATCTGGAATGCGTGCAGATAGGCTAGCGCCAGTTGCGACTGGTCGTACAGCATCTTCTCGAAATGGGGTACACGCCATGCAGCGTCGGTCGCATAGCGATGAAAGCCACCGCCAAGCTGATCGTGCATACCGCCGTTCCCCATAGCGTCCAGCGTGTGCAGCGTCATGTCCAGCGCATCCTTGTTCTTTCCCCGCAGCGAATAACGCATCAGGTATTCCAGTGCAACAGGACGCGGAAATTTCGGGGCTCCACCAAAGCCGCCATTGGTTGCATCGTAGTCGCCGCGCATCTCGTGGTAAGCAGTCTCAAGAGTGGACAGCTCAACTGTGGCGACCTTCCCGCTACTGTAGGCACCCAGTTGCCGGGTGAGGTTGTTCGCCGTATCCAGTATTTTTTCGTGATCCTTTTGCCACTCCGCCGCGATATTTGTCAACACGCTTGGAAGTCCCGGTAAGTTGCCGCGATCTACGGGGGGAAAATATGTCCCGCCGAAGAATGGTCTCAGGTCGGGAGTCAGAAAGACATTCATTGGCCAGCCAGCGCCGCCTGTCGTCGCCTCAAGAAAACGGATGTAGACCCCGTCCACATCGGGGCGCTCCTCCCGATCTACCTTGATGGCAATAAAATCTCGGTTCACGATCGCGGCAATGTGCGGATTCGAATAGGACTCCCGCTCCATCACGTGGCACCAGTGGCAAGTGTAGTAACCGACCGATAGGAAGATCGGCTTGTTTTCCCGTCGCGCTTTCGCGAATGCTTCTTCTCCCCATGGGTACCAATCGACGGGGTTATGGGCGTGCAGCAGGAGATACGGACTCTTCTCGTGCATGAGATGGTTGGTGTACTTAAGTGCCGCAGGAGCGTTCTTTTGACCCGCAGCAATGCCAGAAAGAGAGAAGACCGTTGCTGCTACCACCGCGTAGAGGCGGTTGATACAGCATGCTCGGAATCGCTCGGAGACGTTCAACATTCGGAGAACTCCTCAGGATGGTTCGTCTCGGCTCGGCACCCCACTCAAGGCTTCATCTTACTCTCGTAGGTGCGTCTTTCTAGGCGAGATCGGTCTTGAATCCATGTCCCACAGGGCGCAACATGTTGGTCTGCCATCTGCGTCAAATTACTCGTAGCAAACGATGCTCAAGATCAAAATTTTCCTTTGCCTCGGTTGCGTGGTCGAGAGTTTGCTGCACAAGATCTCTGTCGTCGGGATGAATTCGCTGGAATACCAACTCCAACGTGGGCTTGACCGCTCGATCGTGTTCAAAGATGTGGTACGTTTCCTCCGACCCGAAGATCTCTCCACTCGAAACGTTCCAACCGAAGCTACCAGTGTGGCTTATGCTCTGCGCTTCCGATAAATACGCCACGCTCCGCTGCAGCTTCTCTGCGGCCAGCGTGCGTTCACGGAAGCGCTGCTCGATGCTCCGGACACGGATGTGGTACATCCCCCAGAGTGAGAACAGGTGATGCTGCGGCAACGATTGCCCGAAACTACCATGTGCTCCACCAAGGAGGAAGAATCTCGATGCCCACGGCCGCGCCTGGCTCGCTCCAGACGCCGCGGCTTGTCGCACCCTGCACATGAGTAGCCTGTCCCGAACCGCAGAGATGTCAATAATGAGGGCGACCTTGCGCCCTCGCCAAAAAGTTCGTTGACTGACCTAGCTTTGAATGTCCCTTCGATGTAAGCCGTCACGCACGCAAACTTCACATTTTCTAGTTCAGGTCGGTTAATCGCTCCATACACGGCTGCTGCATCTTTGCGATCGGGCATCGCGAGCCGCAACCAGTAAGGAGAGGAAACCCTATGAAGAAGCTCACAAAAGAGCAGAAGCGGCAAGCCGCCGTCATCGCCGCCAAAACCGACATCATCAAATGGCTAAAGAGCCACCGGCGCGGGTATCAGACAAGGGTGAATGCTCTGCTGCGGCACGCCATGAACTCACGCTGGGCCGCACGCCACGAGGACGAGGCCCTTCGCCAAAAGGCTCAAGCTGCATACGATGGGCTTCACGCGAAACGCGCAAGCGGCCGCATAAAACGAATACATGCTGACCAACTCCGAGCAAGAATGAAAGATGATAGCCGCGTTTCGGCACGAGTGCGTTTACGGTGAAGCCTGCCACTCAGGACATCACTTTGACTGCCGGCTGGAGTTCCCACAAGCGATACCAAGAACGGTTATGGCACGAAAAACTAATGATAGCTCAACATAAAAGACTAATTATGATACAACGCAATAGACTAACAATTGCGCAACACATTAAACTAATAGCCACAGGACAGCTAAAACTAACGAGGATAGACCCGCATGGCTTCACCTTCTGAAAAACTAGCTCAGTCCCTGGAGATCCTCCACAGGCTTCAGAATGCCAACGCTGCCGCCGCCATCCGGGCGAAAGACATGACGCGCACCCACCGGCAACGCCTCCTGACAAACGGCTTTCTGCAGGAGGTGATAAAGGGATGGTACATCCCCAGCCGCCCGGACGAGATAAAGGGGGAGAGCACCGCGTGGTACGCATCGTTCTGGCCGTTCGCTGCCGTTTATCTGGAAGCGCGCTTTGGCCGGAACTGGTCCCTGTCGCCGGAGCAGTCGCTCTGCCTGCACGGTGGGAACTGGACAGTTCCCCGGCAGCTCGTCGTCCGATCCTCCAAAAGCAAGAACAACCTGACCAAACTGCCGCACGGAACATCCTTGCTGGACCTGCGGGCCGCGCTGCCAAAACCGGCTGACCGGGACGAGAAAGACGGGCTGCGGATTTTTTCGCTCGAATCGGCGCTCATCGAGTGCTCTCCGCAATATTTTTCAAGTCATGCGACCGACGCGCGCGGCCATGGCCACGGTCCGTGATGCATCCGGCGTGCTAGCGAAACTGCTGAACGGCGGCCACAGCACGATTGCCGGCCGCCTTGCCCCCCGCGAAACCTCGCCTTATGTGAATCGGATACGGCTGTTGTGGCAGAAGATGCGTGAACCCGTCATCGGCAGATTTCCGAAGGCGCCAGGGCTGCCGCGCAATATCGGCGCTTACATGAAACGCGTCGACGATGCTTACGTGACCGATGCTTATCATTCACTGTCGATCGAGGGTTATCGCGTCAGCCGTGAACTGATTGAACGCGTCAGGAGCAACACGTGGAATCCGGAAACGAATGAACAGGACCGGGGACAGCGGGATGCCATGGCCGCGCTCGGGTACTGGCAGGCATATCAGGCCGTTCAAAAAAGTATGCGAAGGGTCCTCAACGGCGAAAATCCCGGCTCGGTCGTGGATGAAGAATCACGGAACGTGGTATCGGGAAACGTTCGGCCCCAGCGTGACGGCCGGCTTGCTAAAGCCCGCTGACCTTGCCGGCTATCGCAACGGCCAGGTTTATATTCGCCGCTCCATGCATGTGCCACTCAACCGCGAGGCGGTCAGGGATGCCATGCCTGCTTTCTTCGATCTTCTGCGCGAGGAAAAGGAACCGGCCGTGCGGGTCGTGCTCGGTCACTTCGTATTCGTATACATTCATCCTTATATGGACGGGAACGGCCGTATGGGCCGGTTTCTGATGAATCTCATGATGGCATCGGGCGGGTATCCATGGACCGTCATACCTGTCGGGGACCGCAAGATTTACATGGAGGCTCTCGAAAAAGCGAGTGTCGGCGAGGATATTGTTCCCTTTGCGGATTTCCTGTCCGGCCTCGTCAAGAAAGGGCTGGCCGGCGCACCGCTGCCGGCAGTACCGAAGACCGAATCATGAAAGTCTGTGGTGAGAAGGAGGATGTCGCCGGATGGCTGTCATGCCAAAATTAGACGAAGCGAACTTACAGGCGATTTGCGACATCCTGGGTGCGACTGATACAGGGCACCGGGCCCAAGATCGGACGATATTTACAGGAGTGTGATTGCCCCGATCCGGCACCGAGGATTACAAGCGGCACCGGCTTTATGCCGCTCTTCTTGAGAAACAGAACACCGACCGGTGTGCCAACAATGTCCTCAGCGGCGTAGGCAACTTCGGGTCCTCATCTAGAATTTTGAACACTGCCCGACTTTGACACCCGACTTTACCCGACTTTGATACGCCGTGACAGGAGTGTCGGGAGATGGCACAATGAGTCGAATTGGATGCTGGAATTGGAAAAGAGGGCGATGGCCAACCACAGATTGCCCGCTTGGGCACGGAAAAAGATTGCCGAAGCCCAAAAACGGCGCTGGCAGAAGATTAGAGGAACCTCAAACCAACCGACGCGCGATCCGCAGCCGCCGCGCGTCGCCCAGCCGCTGCGCTCGCCGTTGCGCGAAAAACTCGTCAAAAATATCGGGCGCGAACTTCAGGACGACGAAGCCAGGTTCGTCCGCCAGGTGCAAAGGTGTTTTGCCGATGCTCGCGTCCGCATGTTTACGGAAAACGACTTGGGATTGATGGCCGGCCGCGCCTCTGACGGCTACTGGACTGCGGTCGATCTCTGGCGCGAGTTTCCCCCCGACGACTTTTATTTCTGGCTTTACGTCGCCTGGGAATTGCGCCGGCGCAATTGGAAGTACCCGCAATTCATCGCCGGCATCACGGATTTTCAGTTGATCGAACCCGCGATGAAGCAATGGGAGCGCGACAAGGAAATCGAACAATGGAACAATCGGTTCCGCCAATTCGACAACCGCGCGCCCGTTTCCGGAACGGGTGTGCTCGAATTGCGCCTGACCGTCGGCGCGGAAGAGGCGCGATTGCAATGGCGCAGTGAGGCGAACGCCGGGTTTACCGAACTCGAACGGGTGCAGGCCGGAAACTTCGCCGAGCAATTCGAGAAAGGCACGCTGGCCATCGCCCCCAATTCGCTGCCGCTGTGGAGCGCTGCTTATCGACCGTGGCGTTCCGAAAGCTGGTGGTTTTTCCGATACGACAACGCCACCGCCCGCCCCGGGCTGAACTGCTTGCTGCGAATGCCGCTCGCGCCCGACCGCGTCGTGACCTCGGACGGCCAGCCGCTGCGGCGCGTCGCCCAGCCCCTGCGCTTGAATCTAAGTGCACCCGAAAACGTCGACGACGATTATGAACTCGCGCTCGGCACCGCCGACGGTTCGTCGCCGCCGAACATTCTCTGCGCGCTCGCCGGCCGGCCGACTCTGTATTTGACCGAAGGCGGTTTGTTCGTCGGCCCGCCCGCCGCACTCGACGCCGAATTGCGCAAGAACATTCCCGCGCCCGCGCTCGAAACCGCCGCCGGTCTGGAGTTTCTCCACGCCGCCGGCATTGCGTTGCCGGAACATCTGTCCGAACGCATCCGCACCGTGCCCGTGAGGGTCACGATTTCGTGCGCTTTAAAACCGATTTATCCCGCCAGCCCAACCGAGGACATCGTCCTGCGCGTCGCCGCCAAAGCGCCCGGAATGAAATCGGAACGATACGCACCGACGGGCTGGGAGGTGGAACGGAAAGACAACGCGGGGGAAATTTCCGAGTCGGCCAAGGGCGTCATCGTCGTCCATGATCGCGCCGCGCAACAATATTTTCCGCAAGCGATCGAATCGCTGGAATTGAAGTGGAGTAATTACCCCGGCGAATGGACGTTGCGGCTCACGAAAAAAACGCCGGAAAGGTTCGTCGCGTGGCTCGAATCGCTCCCGCCGGAAATTGAAGTGCTGTTGGACCCGGAACTGGCCACGCTGCGCGATGCTCCGGTCAGCGGTAACGTCTCGCTCGATGTCGACGAAGCGGGCATTGACTGGTTCGATCTCAAAGTCGCGCTCAAGGTCAGCGACACCACGCTCACGCCGCAGGAATTGAAATTGCTGCTCAACGCGCGCGGCGGTTACGTTCGCCTCGAAGAAAAAGGCTGGCGGCGGTTGCAATTCAGTCTCACGCCGGACGACTACGAACACCTCGCCCGGCTCGGCCTCGACGCGCGCGATTTCTCCGCCGAACCGCAACGATTCCACACCCTGCAGCTGGCCGAGGATGCCGTGAACAAATTCCTTGCTCCGGAGCGGGTTGAAACCATCCAGCGCCGCGCGAGCGAATTGAAAACGCGCGTCGCGCCGCCGCTGCCCGCGGCCATCCGCGCCGAAATGCGGCCGTATCAAACCGAAGGTTTTCATTTTCTTGCTTACCTCGCGTTGAACCGTTTCGGCGGCGTGCTGGCCGACGACATGGGCCTGGGCAAAACCCTCGAAGCGCTGGCCTGGCTGGCTTGGCTGCGGGAAACAACCCTCAATGCTCAACCCCCAACTCCCAACTCGTCACTAGTCGTCTGCCCCAAGTCCGTCATGGACAACTGGCACGCCGAAGCGAAGCGGTTTTATCCCGACTTGCGCGTCCGCTTGTGGCGCGGCGAACCGGACGCGGAGCTTTCCGCTGCGCGCGAAAACTGCGACCTGTTGGTCATCAACTATACGCAACTGCGCTGCCTTTCGCCCGAGATCGCAAGTGCGCCCTGGCTGGCGGCAATTTTGGATGAAGCGCAATACATTAAGAATCCGAGTTCCCAAACCGCACAGGCCGCCCGCGTGTTGAAGGCCGAACATCGCCTCGCGCTGACCGGCACGCCGATTGAAAACCGCCTGCTGGATCTCTGGAGCGTCTTCGCCTTTGCCATGCCCGGCGCGCTGGGCAATCGGACGCATTTTCTCCGCCGCTTTGACAGCAAGGACGATCCCCTTGCCCGCCGCCGCCTCGCCGCGCGCGTGCGGCCGTTTCTGTTGCGCCGCGCCAAGGCGCAGGTGGAAAAGGATTTGCCCGACCGCGTTGAAGAGGATTTGCTGTGTGAAATGGAAGGTGAACAAAAAACCCTTTACCGCGCCGAACTCAAACGTGCGCGCCAACTCATCCTCGGCCTCAAAACCGACAGGCAACTCAACCAGGAGCGCTTTCATGTTCTCACATCGCTGCTGCGGCTGCGCCAGATTTGCTGTCACCCGGCGCTCGTGGATGCAAACTTACGCGAGGCCGAAAGCGCGAAAGTGTCGGCGCTCGAAGATTTGCTCGAACCGCTCCTCGCAGAAGGCCACAAAGTGCTGGTGTTTTCACAATTCGTGACGATGCTGGATTTGCTGCGCGAAAACGTGAAACAGCGCGGCTGGCCGCATTTTTATTTGGCGGGCGAGACGGAAAATCGCGGCGAACTGGTTCGGGAATTCCAATCCGCCAAAGACGGCGCGGTGTTTTTGATTTCACTCAAGGCTGGCGGATTCGGACTGAACCTGACCGCCGCGTCGTATGTTGTTCTGTTCGACCCGTGGTGGAATCCTGCGGTGGAAAATCAGGCGATTGACCGCACGCACCGCATCGGCCAGACGAGCAAGGTGATGGCCTACCGGCTGCTCATGCGCGAGAGCGTCGAGCAAAAAATCCGTGCGCTGCAGAAGCAAAAGGCCGCGCTCGCCGACGACGTGCTGGGCGAGGAACGCTTCGCGCAAGGTTTGACACTGGAGGATCTGCAGTTTTTGTTTGCAGAAGGAACGGGCGACTCAAACGAAAGCGTACGGGAGTTTACGGATTGCGACTTACATCCAGGCCAGCGAGTTGGCCGCAGCTCAAGTCAAAACCGCAAACCTGCCGCTGAACCTTGCGGAAATGGCGATTCTACAGGTGTGTGCTCGGATGATCGAGGAGTCTAGAGCCAGTGGCGCCTCCCGAAGAGAGCTAGAAAAGCAAGAAGGCCACCCTTGCCGACGGGATACGCGAAGGCTAGAACGCTCGGCGTGCCCGTCACGCTTGATGAATTCGGACATCTTGAGGCATCGGCAAAGACGAGCAAGCAAGCCACTTGGGAGTGGATTCGCAGCAGTTTGAATGCCGCAACCATCCCGTGCCCCAAACTGATCGAGCTTTGCCGTCCGGTTGGGGCCATGGCATCCGCCACGGGCTGCACAGGATTCTCGGCAGGTCTCAAAGTTATTGACACGCGCCGGAACCGGATCCCTCATGTCTTCGGAACCCTCCCGCGCACGCATCAGATGACGCCGGATTTTTTTTTCTACCCAGTCTTTGATAAACGCGAAGCATTGAGCTGAGTGGTGCCGGTCTAATGGTTAAAAAAGAGAAGCTGTATGCCGCGCTTAAGACGCTTCCCAGAACGAAGCAACTCGCTTTTGCACTGCTGGCTTTTGAAAGAATGCTGCCAATGCTGCCGCTTCTGGATGTGCTTTCGCCCCAGTGTTTTAAGGGCAAGTTAGCGTCGTCGTAGCTGTACGCGCGACTCCCGTTGCTCCGGTGCCCGTGGCAGCATTCGCCGATGCCATCGCCTGGACCGTCACGGTGCCTGCCGCGCCTCCCGGAACGCATTGCGCCATGCCATTCTGGTTGATGGTCGCGATGGAAGCCGAGTTGGTGGCCATCAGGGACCACCCTCCCGTATATGGAGGCTGGAACGTAACCTGTTGCCGTGATGGCGCTTTGCTGAAAGTACCCGTGGCCGTGAACTGCACCTGCCCGTTGGCGAAGTTTTGGGCATCCGCGTTCGCGGGGGTGATCGTCATCGATTGCAGAATGCGGTTGGAATTCGAACTGCCGCATCCGAGAGCTTGCAGGGCCAGGGCTACCAGCAAGAGCGTTGCGAGAACGGTCCCGTACTTGGTCATGGAAAACCTCAACTTTAGATTTCGACGCGCAGGGACGCGGTTCGAATAGTACTAGCACTAAGAACCTGAATACGGTTCACGAGTTGCTTCGCAAAGTCTCGTCTTCCAGGACTTAGTGTGTCAAGTCCATTAATAGGCTTTTGTCCATTAATAGGTTTTGTCAAAATTTAGGCGCTTCTCTTGCAGGTTAGGCTGTCATGAAATTGTAATGGTTGCACGACCAGAACGAATCATTTCCGCGCAGAACGGCTCAAATCGACTGACTTGTAAGCCGTTGAAAAGAGGGATAGAGTAGAAGATTTTCATAACGGTTCAGAACCCACTTGTGTATTGCTAAACCGTTATACGGGCTAACACCTGTACCGAGGGTTCGAATCCCTCCCTCTCCGCCAGTTCCTTGCTTCAGGATAGGAATGTCGGGTCCGGCGTCTTTCGAATAAGTCCCGAATAAACAGCACCCGGCATTCTGGCTAGCCCGTGTGCAGATTCATGCACGTTGACACTGGCTCCTTTTGGGCGCCCACTTCTGGCCAGATTTGGAGAGCCTTTCCCCAAGGCTCCAGCTTTGCAGTCCACTCGGCCGTACCTCCGCTTCGAAGGCCCAGCACGGCACGAGTTCGATATGAGGAACGTCACAGAGCGCACGTTATGTTGTGCTAGAAAGATGACGTTCCCGGTCAGTCGGTCAGCGAACCGCGACCGTATTCCACTCGGTTGCCTGTTGCTTGCGGAGGAGCAGCGTCTACCGCGCGGAGATCGTTTCCGTAGCC
>Ga0137395_10001384_pt1 | contig 11238 bp, 18 predicted proteins | sample czobulk216metaG_FD_108283 | JGI IMG/M metagenome (GOLD analysis project Ga0137395, IMG submission 108283) | Vadose zone soil microbial communities from Angelo Coast Range Reserve, California, USA - czobulk2.16 metaG | ecosystem: Environmental > Terrestrial > Soil > Vadose zone | place: USA...
CGATTCTCGCGTCTATCAGCTCAGATGGCGACTCGGCTCTCTTCGACCAGCTCTTCTTCATGCTACCTGCCTCTCCTTGGGCTACCGAACCGAAGCGTGTTGCCATCCGGGTCCCGAACATACACTTCCCGCTGACCCCATGTTTGATTTCCATCTCCCGAAAAGGTTGATAGGTGGAGCTGGTGGCCATTCAGGGAGACGCCGACGTAGTCCGGTCCATCGGGACTAGCCCGATAGTGGAAGTCCTTCTTGAACCTCAGTACTGAACACTGTCTGACTAACGGTCAGCATGAGCCGCGCGCACTCCCTAGCCCGCCTCCGAGAGAGTTGGCGCTCGACACTCGGGCTTCAGCGCAGCTAAGAACGCGAAGGCTTCCCGTACGACACCGTGACCAGCTTCCATCCGCGGCCGCAAGTGCGCCTCGTAACGGCCCGCCTCCTCTGCCGTAAAGATCTCGGCCATCGCCTCGCGCGGCGAGGGTATGTTCGGGTTGCCGGGGATGGACATCGCCCGGTCCCATGGCTGGGGCGTCGCGGGCCGCACGAAGATATGCAGAGCCAAGTGGATGTCGACGAAGCCTGTGGCCTCGCAATGAGCGACGAGACCGTGCTCGTCGAAATCGAGCATAGGATCGGCGTCTGGAGGCTGGAGCCGCCGATAGAAGTCGCGCAGGCGTTGAGCGAGATCGGCCACAGGGGTCATATCGAACCGCCATGCGTCTAGGCCGTAGCGGTTGATCGGCTCGAACAGCGAGATCCGGCCGCCCGGCTTCAGAACCCGATAGAACTCTCGAAAGGCCGCCGCCTTGTCTGCGACGTAGATCAACACCGATCGAGTGGTCACTGCGTCGACGGTGTCGTCTTCGATCGGCCGGAGATCCTCGGCACGAGCTTCCACGAACTCACAGCGCTCGCTCATGGCGATCTCGGCTGCCAGGGATCGGCAATGATCGAGCAGTGACCGGGAGACGTCACTGAAGATTACGCGTCCGGTCGGACCTATCCGGTCCAGTGCACCGAAGCCGATGAGACCGTCGCCGGCACCTACGTCGAGGAGGACCGCACCGTCGCCGAGTTTGAGGCGGTGGTTGAGGACGCCGTCACGCACTTCTCGGAGCTTATCGAGATACTCCTTCGCATACTTGGGGTCACCGCCGAACCGGCTCTCGAGCAGCCAACGCGCCCACCGATCCTGCTCCACCATGTTACGATTCAGCCCGTCTGTCCTTACCCGAAGGCGAACACTCGCCATTGCTGGGGTTTCTAGAGCGAACGCGAAGGACCAGTCGCCTGCAGCACGTTGTTGGGCTGCCGCCTGCACTATTGGGGCTTCCAGCCAATGTATCTAGACCACTCCTGCGCCGCTGCCCAGAGGAGATCATACACCGGGTCTTTGATGTCGTAGTACGCTTCCACATCCTCGGCGTGCCGCTTCGCGATTTCGCGCTTTATCAACTCGACGGATCTCGCCGAATTCGGATGAGCGCGAAGATAGTCGCGGAAGAGCAAGGCGTATTGCTGATTGGGATGGCCGTCTATCCGCACATGCACATTGGTGCGGCGTTGGCCTGGCGGTTGGTTGAATAGGAATTTAGCCCACAATTTGGGATTGTCATCTTCGCCCAAGGGAACATGGTCATGCGTGATCGCTGGCCAATACTCGTAGCCCGCTTCGATCAGCGATTGCCGAATTTCTGGCCTTAGTGCTGGCACGGTGATCTGGATATCGATGACATCTTTGGCACCCAGGCCGGGCACGGACGTTGAGCCGACGTGATCAATCCGCAGAGCCGAAGCCCCCAAGACTTTCAGGAGAGAGGCGCGGATCACTTCAAATTCCTGCGGCCAAGTCGGTTTGTAGTCGTGGATGACAATCATGATGCGATTGTAGTGGAGCGTATGGGATTGAAGGGCAGCCTAACGAGGGCACCTCACCTCGCCCACTTTCTACCCCAGTGCGTACCACGAGCGATACAGAGCCCGATCACGAACCCTGCTGCAGTGACGATCAGGGTGAACACCTCTCCACCGAGCACCGGGCTGCGCCCGAACAGAAGGCGTCTTGCCACGAATACCCCGACCGCGAGGGACGCCACCATTTCCACCCTCAGGATCAGGGCGCCCACATGCGGGCGGTTGGCTGGCATAGTCAACCAACACACGACGATCACCGCCAGACTCAGGCCTGCAATCACCGCAGGTCGCCGCCATTCGGCAACGCCAGGATACAAGGCATGTATCGTGGCGACCGCGACAGCCAGGCCAAGAATGCTGCTGGTGATGCCGTATCCAAAGATGAGGACGAGGCCCCGAGCGAGACTTGGGCCCTTACCCGTGTTCTCAGGTCTCGAGCGCATTCGGCCGATTTTCCCCTAACGCTTCGGTTAAGCCGTGGGCCGCGAGCTCAGCGAGTGGACCGTCGGCTTGAACCGATTGTCAGAGCGCAACACGCCGAATACGGCAAACATGGCCAGCCCCACAATGAAAAACGGTATACGCCACCAATCATTGAGAACAACCAATGGCGTGAGCGACCACGAAGCATCGTAGATGGCATGAATGGCAACGGGAACAACGAGAGATCCTTGCCGTAAATAGATGATGCCGAGCGCCATCCCCCAAGAGAATATCTCCAATATGCCGTACGGCGTGAGCGGTTGAGCCCCGTAGTGGTATATGAGAAATACCGCGCTCGATAGCGTTAACGCCCAGCTTCGCCCAACGGCACCCATGAGAAGGTTAAGCAAGACGCCGCGGTACAACACCTCCTCCCGAGCAGCGACAACAATGCTTGATACGGCGAAGACGAGCCTCGCGCCGGGATCCGATGGAATGCCTCCGTAGAAGAACAGCGGAACCACGAGCATTGGCGTTAGGCCAATGGCGATCCACGGCTCAAGCACCTTTACATGAGTCGCGGTTCGCTGAAGGATGAAGCTCCGAAACATCACCCAGTACACAATCATGCTGGCCGCGCGGAAGGCCGTTACAGCGAGCTCACGCTCAACGCCCGCAGAGGTGTGATCTCGCAGCCACGTGCGCGTGACTGTGACGTATATGAGCTCGACGCAAACTGCCAGCAGCAGACGAGCCTTCACTGCGCTCTAACGACGGCGATCATCCGGCCGGGTGTCCGTTCATCGGCTTCCGTGTCGCGAAAGGCCCTGGATCTGACGCTGAGGCGAGGTGCGCTCCCAGAACGCGCGGACGCTGCTGATAAGACCTGCATCCTCGAATTGGAACACGTCAACGCCGTCGAACGACCCAGGGCCTTCATCGGTCACGCCATTGATGGTCCACACCATCGCTGCCTCATGATCGATCACGAAGATCTCACGAGGGACGATCTCGATCGACTGGTACCGAGCCATCTCTCGATCCCAGAACTCGCCGATCTCGCGGTGCCCTCGGCGTACCGGAACGCCGACGGGATCCTCTTGGGTCGCGTCGGTCGCGAACGTTCGCAGCCATGCCTCTCGGTCGCGAGCCGCCCAAGAGGCCGCGTATGCGCGGATCACCGTCTCTAGCACCGTCCGCTCGGTCACTTCAGCGATCCCTTGCCAGGGGCGTGTGTAGCGGCATTATTTCCCTAGCGCCTGTTGCACCGCCGTGATTGCGCGCTCTACATCTGTCTCGTTCGTCTGCCAGTTGCACACGGAAATACGCATGCAGCGTTTGCCACGCCATGTGGTGCCGCCGAAGAACGCTTCTCCAGTCTTGCAAATCGCCGCCGTCACCTCGTCGGTACGGCGGTCGTGATCAGCGTCGGTTGCCCCAGGCCTCGAGTCGAGAAAGCGAACAAGTCCCTGGTTTACTTGGGGCTCCCACATCATTTCGACACTGGCTAGTGCGCCAATACGGGTGACGAGTGCGTAGGCATGGCGACAGCTCCGCTCAATGAGGTCGGCTATCCCGCGCCGGCCAAGCTGGCGAATAGCCGCGTATGTTGCGACACCGCGCCCGCGTCGTGACCACTCTGGGGCCCAGTCTATTTGGTCACGGGCGTCTTCGACAGATACGGTGTAGCTAGCTCGATGTGACATCGAAGCCCGATGCGCTTGGTGGTCGACCACAAACGCATAGCCGCAGTCATAGGGCACGTTGAGCCACTTGTGACCATCTGTCGTCCATGAATCAGCCAGTTCAGCCCCCGTGAGCAAGTGGCAGTGTCTACTGCTCGTAGCGACCCACAGGCCAAATGCGCCGTCTACATGCACCCATGCGTTGTGCGCACGCGCGAGCGGAATCAGTTCAGCAAATGCATCATAGGCGCCGATGTTCAGGTCACCAGCCTGCAACACAACAATGGTCGGTACCTCAGCCTGCGCCTGTAACGCGAGGCGGAGTGCATCGACTTGCATACGGCCTTGATTGTCGGTGGGCAAATCAATGACGCACTCGCCACCGAATCCTAGCAAACGTACAGCGCGTTCGATGGAACCATGACGCTCGCTGCTGCTCACAATGCGGAAACGTGGCGCAGCATGGAGGCCTTTGCGTTCAACATCCCAGCCGTATCTGGCGAGCAGGGCATGGCGTGCCGCCGCGAGGCATGTCACGTGCGCCATCTGAGACCCAGTGACTATTGCAAAGCTGGCGGTTGCTGGCAAGTGAAGCAACTCCTTCAGCCAACTGCCACATATCTCTTCAATCACCCCTTCCGCGGGACCGCAGGCATGTATCGCCGCATTTTGATCCCATGTCGACGTGAGCCAGTCCGCAGCAAGCGCGGTCGGCACAGACCCGCCGATGACCCAGCCGAAGAAGCGACCGCCTGCGCTTCCCAGCACGCCGCCGGCAACATCGGAGACGAGTTCATCAATTACCTGAACCGCGTCAACACCATTGTCGATGAGTGGGCGCGCCAAACGCCGGCGCAGCTCAGCAAGCGTCGCTGTAGCGACAACCGCTGCTTGGACGAGGGTTTCCAGATACGCGCTGGCGTGTGTCAGGGTGCGCTCAAGCACCGGGCGATAAGGTGAAGCCGGTTCCATCGTGCAGTCTCCTTTTCTCCAGTTGCACAACGAGTGAACGTATCATGACCGAAGTGTTTGGGATGGCTTACCGCGTTCGGCTGGCCAGCCCGCCGGCCGCATCGACGCGTGTCATGCACTGCTCGGGCGGTGACGCCAGCTATCCTCTCCACCATAGCGTTCGGCCCACGCCCTCTGCACTTTTCGAATGATGGCCGGATAGACGACCAGACGGCGGAAGGGCGCGATGGCGCCCATGTACAGCCTGGTGAACCGATGCACGGGCTGCACGAAGACCCCCAAGTACGCCAAGTACCCGCCCGGCGTTTGCCGGATCGAGAGCGACGCGAAGGCATGCACCGTTGCGTTGCGCAGCTCGCTCAGCTGCTCGTCGTCAAACCGATAAAGGAGGCGAAAGCTTCCGTCCGGTGTCCCTGGAGCGACCAGGGACTGGGCGCGATCCGCCGAGCTGAGGCGATCCGCGTAGGATTCAGCGTTCCACGCGGGCCGCTGGTCATCCCACCCGAAGAGGCCGCCGATGCGGCTCCGCAGCCGGAAGAGCCCTCGGACCACCGCGGGCGCCGTCTCGCGCCCCGCGAGCATCACGGCCCGCACGTCCTGGACCGTACGGCCGGCGCCACCACCCGAGAGCGGAACCGCCCACGCGTCCTCCAGCGGTACGTCGTGCAGCAGGGCGTGCACGCGAAGGGGGCGCGCGCGAAATTCATCTGGGTCTAGACGCATCGTCAGCGCTGCCCCTCCTGCAGGCTAAGGGGGGTGTGGAGCACCACCATCAAGGCCGGCCGCGCGTGGCTGGCGCCCGGCACTGCGGAGTTGGGCCGTCTACTCGATCGCTTCGTCATAGCACACGAGCTCCAGAATGTTGCCCTCGGGGTCGTGAACGTACAGCGACCGCCAGCGGCACCATCGGTGTTCGAACGTGGTCACCTCGACACCCAGGCCCTGGAGGCGGTCCAGTTCGGCGTTAAAGTCGCCTTTGTCGATCTCGAGAGCAAAGTGATGCAGCGAAGTTGAGTCGAGATGAACCGGCTCGCGAAGATCCTTCGGAAACGGGACGGGCAAGGACTCGTGGAAGAGGCCGATGATCTGGGTGTGGCCGCCGTGTCCATTCGAGACCTTCAGGAAGGCGATCCCTTCGAACTCGCGGAGAATGTCCAGGCCAATTACGTCGGCGTAGAAGCGCTTGACGCGCTGGAGGTCCTTCACGCGGAGGACTGCCTCACCCAACGCGCGTATGCGAGGATTCACCGGTCCTCCCTTTTAAGCGACCACACTAGTTCCAGACTGACGGAGGGTTGCCATCGGCCGTCGCTTGAAGGATCAGCAGTGTTTCGGCGCCGATCGCATGAGGCGGCGCGTGGGAGAGAAGAGGGCGGGCGAACTCCGGAAGTCCGATAAGCATGGCTGAAATGCGTGCGACGTCGCCAGACTGCGTCTCTAACCGAAACCACTTCATTGTCGGTGCGTACCTTACTCGACGGAGATCTGCCCACTTGAGATATCCACGGCGACCAGCCAGCCTACCGTAGCTCAACCCCTCCTCTGACCCCTGGTGATGGCCTAGAAAATAATCAGCGACCATTGGCAAGGAAAGCAGCGCGAATCCCACGAATACTGCTGTTGTCCACCACGTGACGGTTTTGATGGGAAAGACGTTCGATATGATCGCAATACCCGCGAAGAAGAGAAATACCACAACGCCGATTATGAGCGTGCTTGGCGGCTGAACCAACTGTTGTGAATCTGAATGTGGCCGGGTTTTAAAGAGACTCCTTGCGACCCAGCCCATGACTAGGGTCATCAAAATACCCCATACAGTCCACTGAACCGCCGTTCCCCACCATAGTTGGTCCATCGGTCTTTCTTCGCAGGCCTAACGTGCGCTATTTCGCGTTGACATACGCCACACGGCGGTCCTTTCGGCGGCCCAGCTCGGTCGCGTACCGCCTGCCCAGCGTAGTGGCATGCTCCTGAGCCCAGGAGGATAACTTCGTTCGGCCCGTTGGTTGGGACTGGGTCGCGAGAAGGCCCTGCATGAGGCCCTCAACTTCGTCTCGCGTGATGAGAACATCTCCGAGGAATTTGCCGAGAAGCCAACCCGCTCCGTAGCAAAGTTGCGCCGGGACAGACACGATCGGGCGTCGCACGCCAAGAATTCGAGCAAGCTCCTGGACCAGCCCGCGATAGCTGTAGGTCTCCGGACCAATGGCATCGATGACCCGGTCCGCGCGCTCACTTCCCTCTCGGACGGCAAGGTCGGCGAAGTCAGAAACGTGGATAGGCTGCAGGCGATAGTCGCCTCGGCCGAAGACTCCGAAGATGGGTAGGTGGCGGAGTGCCCAGGCAATGTTGTTGATGAGAATGTCCTCTCCGCCAAAGAGAACGGCGGGACGTAGGATCGTATGCGAAAGCCCGGACTCCTGGAGCGCCCGCTCGAGCACAGCCTTCCCGCGAAAGTACTCAAGAGGGGAGTCCTCCGAAGGGTTGGTGATGCTGACATGAACTACCCGAGAGACTGCTGCGCGGCGCGATGCCTTGAAGAGGGCGCGCGTGTTGTCGACTGCCTGCGAGTACCGGAAGTCGGCATGATTGAACCGCACCCAGTAGGTGTTGTACAGGACCTGGGCACCCTCGAGGGAGCTCGCGAGCCGCTCCGGGTGGTCGAAGTTGAAAGGATGTACCTCGACTCGATTCCCGAAAGGATGTTCGCGATCAGGAGAGTTGGTGAGAGTTCGGACGCGGTGGCCAGCTTGGAGCAGCCGCTCGGTGATGTAGCGGCCGGAGTAGCCGAAGGCGCCCGTTACTACGTGCAGTTCGCGATCATCTCGCATCGCGGTCCCGTGCTGCTGCCCAACGGGGTGCGCCTAAGCTGCAGCGCGCTAAGAAAAGACTCATTCCACAATCTCAACGCGCCGTCAGCTTCAGGCGCTTGTTAGGCAGCGCGATCGCCGCGTACTGCTTCCTCAGCCGAGCAACAGGCCAACGCCCAGGCACCACGCATGGTGTGCGCGCGCTGCCTAACGCCATTGCTCAGCCGCGTGCGTCTTCGGACGTCGGATGCAGCAATTTCTTCGGCGTCTGTTATTCATGCTCATTGATCCTGCTTCGTGTTTTGACGCCGCTGCGCAACGTGCCAAAGGACCCCGGACGGATCTACCACGTAGGCGACGCGAAGTCCCCAGGGTTGCATCGCCGGAGCCTTGGGTGGCGGCACACCGAATTGCTTCGATAGCTCTAGTGATTCGATGTGCGCCCACCACGCGTCGAGATCGTCGACCATGAGCTGCATCATGAAATTTCCGGCCCAGTCTTCCTGGAAGTGCCTCTGTAGAATGAACCCACCTGAGCCTGCGTTGAAGATAGCGACTTCGCTGTCGAGGGCCTTTTCAAAGCCAAGTGCTTCGTAGAAGCGCTTGGATAGATCAAAATCCTTTGCGGGCATGAATGGACGCGCCAGTTCTGTCCCTGTGGGAATGCCGCTCATCTTCCGGTTCTCCCTATGCAGCCGAACGGTCGCTGGAGGGCGCTGTTAGACGACCCCCTCCACGTACCGGACCTCATGGCCAGAAATTCGGGTCCGTTGCGGCGAAGACCACGGTGGCGACTGCCGCTAGGAGATGCAGGCTTATGAGCATCCTCAAGATCGCCCTACGCCCAGACGGTTCACTAACTGCTCCCACAAGGGCTCCGTATACCGGATACTGAACCACCGCGAGCACCAGAAGTGCTGGACCAATCCCGCCCAAAGCCACTGCTCCACCCATGGAGTACGGAAACAGTAGCATCGCGGGCAAGTAGGTTCCGTGACCCCATACCGCGAGCCAGCCCGCGAATACCAGCGCGCCAAGTCCAACCCCGGCTCCGCCCAGCCACCAGTTCATTCCTGAGTCGCGGTCAATGCCGTCCGGTTCGTCTAACGCTCGGCACGAGCCGCGCGCTTCAGAGCGTCGGCTCCATGCCTTGGTTAGGAGTAACTGCGGCCAGATCCTTGCGCAACGGCCATGCCCCATCAGAATCTGCCGGGCCACATCGTAGGTAACCCCTCCGAAGGTAGTAGTCGAGCGCGTTCTGGCTGGACTCGAGACGCGCAGTCGTGTAGCCGGAGCTCCGTATGGAGGTTTCGGCGAATGTCAGAAGGACCGAGCCGACCCCGCGGCGGGAGCAAGACGGCGAGACATACAGCGCCGCGACGCGGTCCCGGTCCACTTCTACCCAGCCGATCGCGGCCCCTTCGACGCCCACCCACACGTCATGTTCCCGCATCGCCCGCGCCACGCGATCTACTGCCCCTCGCGTGGCCCATCTTTCGGCCTGTTCCCTCGACATCGCTGGTACAGCCAGCGCGAGAATTGCACGCCGCCGTATGTTTGCGAGCGCTTCCTCGTCAGCGGCCTCGGCACGCCGAATCTGCATCAAGTCGCTACCACGTAGCCTAACGACTGGCGGCTGAGCGGCCGGCGCGGGGCGCGACGGCATCCGCATCAGCGGTGGTGCCGGCCCGCTCAAGCCGCTTGTTAGGCGTCATCACACTACCGCGCGAACCGCTATCCCTAGGCCTACTACTGACAGCAGAGCGGTCGCCGTCTCCGGCGCGAGGAAAATCAGGGCGGCGGTCCCCCAGTCCAACGCCAGCGCAAAGTAGAGGACCATCGCCACGTGAAACGCTGTCGAAAAGCCCCAGCTCGCCAGGCGACGGCGACGACTCTTGCCGGCCAGGGTCGCAAGCGCGTACAAGGAGAAGACGTATGTAACGAACCAGGCTAGCCCCCACCAAACGAATCCTGACGCGAGCCACTCGTATTCTCCGGCCGCGACGAACACCACCCCAAACAGGACGGACAAGCCCAGTATCCCGAACATCATGGATGCGCCAGTGGCTGACGCGGCAAACATCGCAAGGCGCTTCTCGGTCACTTGGCCTCCCGCCACGTACGCCTAACGCTCACGCTGAGCGGCCGCGGCCAGCGCATGCGAGCGGCGGTCCGTTCCAGCGGGATGTTCGGCGGCCCGGTCGTTCGGGGCCTTATTCTTCATCGGGCTGCCCGCGACGCAGAGACGTCCACGCGGTCGTTCACAGGCCGCTTGAGGCCAGTAATGGCGACCGTGGCGACCTGTGCTGACGCGTCGTACGTCAACGCTCCCTCGGCACGAGGGTACCCATTCCGGTCTTTGACCACATCGGCTGGCTGTACAACCCACCGCCGGACAATGATTGCGGCGCCTGTCGCCTGCGATCGACGGAGAAGGAAGAACTCGTAGCCGGTCTCGGTCGGTGGGTCCAGATGGAGGATCCCTGCCGGTACATGCACGGCAGTTCTGATGATTGCCTTGCCGAAAAGCTCTATGGTGGATTCCGCGTCCGCCGCCACGCCTAGCGGCCCGCCGGTTAGCTCCCAACCGCCGTTTCCCCAGTATCCTTCGACGTGGCGGATAACAGTGATGCCATAGGGGTCATCGAACGCAGACCTGTAGGATACAGGGTCTTTTCGGTCCCTGTGCGAGCTTCGCAAGTCGGCGAACGAGAATCCCTCCGAAACAGCTCGCGGTTGCCAGTTGTTATCCACCCACATTCGAACACCTCGGCCTTCGAGCATCCGCCTTTCCCAGAGCTCATCGAGCGGCTCTCTCGGTGTCGCGCGGGTTGGCAAGGCGATGTTGCAAGCGACTCCCAACGTCACGACAAGCATCACGGCGAGTGTTGCGAGGGCATGGCGATTCGGCATGTGCCAACCTCGTTGCCCAGAAGGGCTCATCGACACGAACACGTACACCTCATGTCCGCCGAACGGTAGCAGTGAGCGGCGCGCGAAGCGCGGCCGCTCCAGTGCGCAGTTAGACACCCCATAGTGACCTGGCCACCAAATACACCGCCACAGCGGCAAACGCCGAAACATAGACGAGGAACACCAATCGAATCTGACGTAGCGAGAGAAAGCCAAAGAACCGAACTTGATTGCTAGAGAACCGGTGACCGCAACCCGGGCACGACACCAATGCGGACTCTGTGATTCTGGTGGAAGGCCACTTGATGGCAAACGCATCCACGAACGCGTTGGGATGCGCTCGGTTGGCACCAGCCGAGAACGCCCTTTCGCACTTCGGGCACACCTCGCGATCTCGATGTTCCCTGCGCATGTGTGCCTAACGAATCGGCGCTGAGCGGCGGGCTCTGCCCGTCCGCTCAAGCGGCTGGTTAGCCAGCCCACACTTACGGCGTGTACCGGTACACATTGCTGTCGCGCCG
>Ga0137395_10001388_pt1 | contig 11223 bp, 11 predicted proteins | sample czobulk216metaG_FD_108283 | JGI IMG/M metagenome (GOLD analysis project Ga0137395, IMG submission 108283) | Vadose zone soil microbial communities from Angelo Coast Range Reserve, California, USA - czobulk2.16 metaG | ecosystem: Environmental > Terrestrial > Soil > Vadose zone | place: USA...
CGCTTGTCAGGGTTACGCTGATGCCAGCGGCATCGGCGACCCGGCCGGTCGCTTTCATCAATGCATTGCTGGATTCGACCTGGCCATTGGCGATTCCAATCGAAATGGTCGCCCCGCCGCATGCGGCATTCGCCGAGGCAATCTGGACGTTCCATGCCCCGTCAAATGTCGAGGCCGCAACGGGCGTGGCGACCACCGTTCCCAGCAGTATCAGGATGCGGGTGGCGACGAATGTTTTGCAGAAGTATCCCATGACATGCTCCCTTGGTTCCGGCGCAATCAACCTCTCAGATCGCTTCGTCGGAGACTGTGAGAGAAATCACATGAGGAGATAAGGCCTTGGGCTAAGAAACGATCACGGGTAACATCAGCGAAATAACGCGCTGGGTTATTTTGGACGGGGATTTCCATGAAGCGAGTTTTTCTAGCAATGCTTTGCGGAGCCGCTCTCATCGCGAGCTCCGTCGCCCATGCCGGGGATGCGGTATCCGACAAGGAAATGGCCGACCGCTATTCACAGGCGGCGCTGTCAGGAGATAGCGACGCTCAATTCTATCTCGCTGCGCTTTACTCGTCGGGTGTGGGGCGCCCGAGGTCGGATGAAGAGGCCTTCCGATGGTTTTCGCGCGCCGCCGACCAGGGTCATTCGCATGCCATGCTGGTTCTCAGCGGCATGTATGCCGTTGGGCGAGGAATTTCGAAAGACAACTTCAACGCTTATAAGTGGGCCTACATTGTCGCGGTTGGCAGCCGGGTTGACGAATTCCGCAATGGAAGTCGCCAGCTCATGGGCGTTCTGGAAACGAGGATGACGCGCGACGATGTTGAGCGGGCCAAGGCCGAAGCCGGCCGCTGGCACGCGACATCGAGCCAGCCGAAACCTGCCGTTGCTCCGGCTCCGGCCGACAGTCTCACCCGCGACTACCAGCCTTCGCCGCAACTATCCCCGGCTGTTTCGAAACAGCCGCCCGCGACGACGAGTAACAATTCCAGCGTTACCGGCAGTCTTCCAGGGCCGCGCAACACCAGCGAAAGGAAGAACGATATGGACGCGCTATTGGATCGAGTGCCCACCGGACTGCGCAAGCGGTTCGGCTTTTGATTTTATATTTTTAGGAGAAGCCGATGTCTTCGCGCGGTCTTGTCTGGTCCGGATCAGTGCTCGCAGTGCTTGCCGTTGCCGCCGTTGGCGGGGCCTATTGGAAGTATCCGGACTTTTTCCAACCTCCAACCGTAACCACGGGAGTGGCTGTTCTCGGGCCGGTTTCAGAGGCCGTCTATGGCACGGGAACCGTGGAGCCCGAGCGCTGGGCCAAAGTCGTGCCGCTGCAAAGGCGTCGGCTGGTCGAACTCTGCCGCTGCGAGGGGCAGGCCGTCAAAGCCGGTCAAGTCCTCGGCCGCCAGGACGACGCCGAAGAGGTCAGCGCGCTCCATGAACTGGAAATCAACAATGACCAGCTCGCGCGCGATCTGGATCGCGCGAGCCGTGACCGTGACAAGAGCGAAGCCCAGAAGACCGAATACGAGCAGCGCTCTACCCAGTTTGAGCAATCCAAATCGCGGATGAGCGCCCAGAAGGCCCGCATCGATTCGCTGGTGCTGCGCGCGCCGCTCGATGGCATGGTGTTGCGTCGCGACGGCGAGGTGGGCGAGATTGTCGGACCAACCGAGGTGCTGTTCTGGGTCGGCCCGCCGACGCCGATGCAGGTGGTGGCCGAAATAAACGAGGAGGAAATCACCAGGATCGCCGCGGGGCAGAAGGCCTTTTTGCGCAGCGAGGCGTTTTCCGCGCAGGCGTTGCGGGCCACGGTCTCGCAAATCACGCCAAAGGGCGATCCGACGCGAAAGACCTTTCGGGTCTATCTGCGATTGCCACCCGATACGCCGTTGCGGATCGGAATGACGGTCGAAGTCAACATCATCTATCGCGAAAAGGCCGCGGCGGTCGTCGTGCCTGCCGAGGCCGTTGCCGGCAACGCGGTCCAGGTCGTCAGTGGCGGACAAATTCAGCGGGTGCCCGTCACCATCGGGGTTCGAGGCAGCCGCAACGTTGAAATCATCGGCCACGTGTCGAAGGACACCACCGTGCTGTCACCGGCACGCGCCGACCTGGCCGATGGCACGCGGGTCCGCGTGGAAAACGTGGCCGCCAAGCCGGCGCCCGCCGCTCCCGCAGATATCGCTCCTGTTCCCAGTCCTGCGCTTGATCGCGCGCCCGCCGCCGCCGTGGTTGCCAGTGCTGCCGATGCCGACGATGCCGTCATCTCCGCCGCCATATCGGCTCACGTCGATTCCGTTGTGAACGATGCACGCAGGAACGTCGGCAAGTACAGGTAAAACCCATGGCGACGAATCTTCTGCTGAGTATCGCGTGGACTCATGTGACCACTCGCATTCGACAAACACTGGTCGGCATGTGTGGCGTGGCGATGGGTGTCGGCTTCACCATCATGATGGCCGGCCTGATGCAGGGATCGCAGATCGATTTTCTGCGACAACTCGTCGACACCATGCCCCATGTCATGGTTGGTGATGAACGCCGGTCGGTTCCGAGCCAGCCGGCGGACCAGGAATACGCTGCGGTTGGCATGCCCAATGTGGCAAACGTCAATCGGCGCCCCGGGATCAAATATCCGGACACCGTCATGGCGTCGCTGAAGTCGTGGTTGCCGGGCGACGTGGCGCCGTCGGTAAAGACCACGGCTATCTTGAACCACGGCGACGCGCGGGTTGGCGTCAGCCTGATCGGCATCGATCCGCGGCTTGAAGTGCGCGTCTCCAAGCTCGGCTCGCAGATGCTCGAGGGGCAACTGACCGATCTGTCAAAGGCGGCCAACGGGATCATCATTGGCGCGGCGCTGGCGGAAAAACTTGCCGTGAAATATGGAAATACGGTCTTGCTCGGCACGGGCGGCGGAGCTCCGGTTTCAGCCACGGTGGTCGGCATCTTCAAGTCGGGAATCAAAAGCGTCGACGAAGGACAAATCTATTCGTTGATGAATGTGGCCCAGACTCTCATCGGACAGAACGGACTCGTCAATCAGTTGCGGCTGCGCCTGAGCGATCCCTTGATCGCACAGCAAGTGGCCACGCGCGTCGAGGCACAAATCGGATACAAGTCGGTGTCGTGGCAGGAGGCCAACTCCGATCTGCTGGGCGCCTTCGCTACCCGTGATTTCATTGTCCTGACCGTGATGGGCGCCATGCTGCTGAGCTCATCATTCGCGACCTACAACATCATTTCCACCATCACTCACGAAAAACGCCACGACATCGCAATCATGAAATCGCTGGGCATGCGGGAATACTCGGTGCGGCGAATATTCATCATTGAGTCGACGATGATGGGATCGGTCGGAATCCTGTTCGGATGGCTTCTCGGATATCTGTTGTGCTACGGGTGGTCTCAGATCAAGATATTCAATGTGCTGACCGGAGCGACGGTGCCACTCGAGATCTACTATTCGCCGACGCATTATCTCGCCACCGGAGCCATTTCCATTTTCTGCTGCGCCGTCGCGGCGTTCTTTCCGGCACGCAAGGCCACGCGGGTGCATCCCGTGGAAATTATCCGGGGCGCGTCGTGACCGAGGTCGCCCTGCAAACCGTGAAGCTGGTGCGCCGCGTTCAGGGCATTGTTTCTCACACCCTGGTCGATGGTATCGATCTATCCGTGGCGAAGGGTGAATTTCTCGCCATCACCGGCCCTTCGGGATCCGGCAAATCATCGCTGCTCTATTTGCTCGGCCTGCTCGATGCACCTACCGAAGGCGAGGTCATCATCTGCGGCCAGGCCACGTCCAAATTGTCGGAAACCGAGCGCGCCGATGTCCGTCTGACCAAGTGCGGCTTCGTGTTTCAGTTCCACTTTCTGCTTCCCGAATTCACCGCGCTTGAAAACGTACTGCTGCCAATGCGCGCTTACGGCCGGATGTCGACCAAGGATATGAACGAGAGAGCGATGAGCCTGCTGACGTCGCTCGGCCTCGGCGAGCAGACCGGCAAGCGGCCCAATCAGCTTTCCGGCGGTCAGCGGCAACGCGTGGCGCTGGCGCGGGCGCTCGCCAACCGTCCCGAAATCATTGTCGCCGACGAGCCGACCGGAAATCTCGACACCGCTTCGACCGAGCAGGTGTTCGGCATCCTGCGCGATATCGCCAACGGCGGCCAGACCGTGGTGGTCGTGACCCACGACGCGGCACTGGCTGCGCGGGCCGACCGGCGCATCCATATCGTCGACGGCAAGATTCATGAGACGACATTTGGCGGCGACAGGAAGCCCGAGATCGCAGCAGTGACCCCGACGGCGGAATGTCCGTCGTGACGGCCCGCGGAGTGTGATGGCAGAAAGCGGAAGGCCTTTCAGGTCTCGCGCGCGCATTCTTCTATGCGGGTGCACGCTCGCTGCTGGTGTCACACTGGCCGGCAGATTCTCATGCCGCAGTCAGGCTGACGACTGGGGCTTTCACGGAGCTGAGGAAGCACCCGGATATTGGCCGGACGGAAGCTCTACGACGTTCCATGCAAGCGCTGATCGCTGACCGGTCCTCCGTTCGCAACGCCGATCCGTCGATTTGGGCGCCCTTCGTGTTGGTGGGTGAGGGGAGCTAGGCCAGGATTTGGCGAACCGCGAGGTCCACGAATTCGAGACTGGTCGGGGCCCATGAGCGGCATGCGCGTGAAGACGTGCCGCAAGAGTAGCCGCGCGCGAGTTCGCGAGGCTTCACGCTACCTTCCCATCGCCGCCGCCAGCATCCCATAGGCGAAGGTGGCGGACGCCGGCTTGGCAATCGGCAAGGGGTCGAAGTTCACCACCGCAGCATCCGTCGACATCGCCTGGGTGTAGAAGCTTTCATCCTTGAGCGCTGCAGCGATCTGCTGCGGCACATTCTTGAGGCCCTTGTCCCACCAGTCCTTGTGGGCGCGCAGCCAACGCGCCAAAATCGTCTGCGTCGTTATGATGATGTGGGCCTTGGGCTCGACATACTTGCCATCGGCACCGTTGCCACCCGCTCTCTCCCCGGTGGTCCCGAGTTCGGCATCGAAACGCAGGCCGTCGAGCATGCCAAAATCCTCGTCCCCTCTGGAAAATGTCGAGAGATTGAGTGTGGCCGGGCCGAAGCCCTTGCGATTGAGCTCGCCCAGGATCGCGCTCATCTGCGCTTGAAGGTCGGCGCGTACGGCGTCCGCGCCCTTCTTCGCGGCGTCGTCGAACCTGCCTGCGTCGTAGATCGACGAGAATCGTTCGATCGCCGCATCGCGCGTCGCCACATAGCGATCCTCGGGCGAAGGGCTCAACGGCGCGGCGTCGGCATTCGAGAGCATCACAACGAGGCACACGACCGCGCGCGCCGCCTGGGCAGCAGGGGCGCTGCTCACGGGTTAGGTTTGTGAGTACACACCCTAATTCAGCCGGCTCCAGGTCTGGCCGCCGCAGAACATGCCGCCAAAGGCGCAGCCCTGAACCCGCAGGCTGTCCGAGCCTTTCATCGCGATCGTCGAATCGTAGGTGCTGCCAGTGTTCGGATCGTAAATTCGCCCGGTCCATTTGGAGTCCTTGGCGGGCTTCATATTGATCAGAACTTTTTCGCCGTTTTGGTTCGACTTCGCATCCACGGAATATCCGCAGAGATTGGCGCCGCACTGCTCGATCCGGACCTTGCCCTCCTTCTCTTCCGTCAGCCACATGCCGAGCGGCGAGTTCGCCGACTGGGCGGCGGTGGTCGGGGGGGCAGGGGCCTGGTTCTGGATCGGTGCTGATGCCGGGGCTGTCGTCGCCACGACGGGTGCCGGTTCGGGCCGGATGGCCGGTTCAGGCCGGATGGCCGGTTCAGGCCGGACGGCCGGTTCGGGCCGGACGGCCGGGGCAGCGTCCAGCTGCGGCGCAGGCGTGCTGATAGAAGGCTGCGTTGAAGTAATGGTATCCGTCGTCGGCGCAATACGCGCCGTAGCGGTTGAAGGCTCGGGTAAAGTGTTCGCTACAGCAGGAGCCGGTTCGGTCTGGGCTGGCGCGGCCGGCGCTACTGGCGCTGGCGCTGCTTCGGGCGCCTGCGGATCGGTCTTTGCCTGCTGCGGCGTCTGTTTGCGCGGGCGGTCGCTGTCCTGATCATTGCGCGAGCGCTTTGTCCGCCGCCCGGTATTGTCATAGACTCCGGGGATCGAAACCGTTCCACGGTCCGGATCGATGCGAATGGTATGCCCGCCATATTCGAACGTGTACTGTGCCTGCGCGGCAGTGGTCGCCAGCAGGAATGCGGCGACAGCAATCAGCTTTCTCATCGTGACCTCCTCCGCAGGCAGAATCTCAAGGGCCCACCCTGCACTTCGGCAGTTTTCCAGAACGTGACCTACATCACTTTCTTGGTATAAGTCGTGGATTGGCGGCTTTGGTTCAATATGTCTCGCCGGTCAGTCTAATTCAGGTCCGCCTGGACGGTCAATTTTGCGAAACAAAACCGGTCATTGTGCGGCGATGGCCCGTTACAAAACGCAGGGATAGATTTACAGCCAAAATCGGGCAAGTTGGGATTTCGCGCCATCCGCGGAGGATCTCAACTGTGACCATCTCAATGCACAAGATGTCGGTCGGCGTTTTCAGTCAATTTTTGGGCAGTCTGTCCAGGCTTCTCGACCATGCGGCTGATCATGCCGAGGTGCGAAAGATCGATCCCTCGATTTTGCTCAATGCACGCCTCTACCCCAACATGTACAATCTCACGCGCCAGGTGGGCGAGGCGATCAGGCATGCGATTGTCGCCAAGAAGGACTTTCTGGGAACGCCGGATCGAGCGTCGCAAGACTGCAAGAACTGATTAAGTCGAGACGGATTGAGTTATTTCCCGCCGGCGTCCTTGCGGACCAAATTCGCCGCGGCGGTTCGTCCGGCCATTTCATTCTTGAGGTCCTCAAATCGCTGCCGGGCCTCGCTTTCGCGATCGTCAACGAACTTCATGGCGGCATCACCGGTCAATGGCCCGCTGACGACAGGCACGGAATTCTCGCCGATTGTCTCATCCACATAGTATTGGTTGTGACCCTCGCGGCGGACCGTCCATTTGAATCGGATCGCTGCAATCGGGCCAGGACCGACCTTCTGATAACCACCGGCCTCGACCAGTTCGGGGGCGACCGGCTTTTCCTCGACTGCGGGTTTTTCCGGCTCGCGATGGAACAGCGGTTGATCGAGGATGCTGGCGATAGCCGCGAGCGCATGATCGGTCGGGTCGCGTTTACTCACAATCTCAGCCTCCAGATTACGCAATACACGGGAGCAGGAGCTTCGCTGTCAAGCGTAGGGTTCCATTCCTCGCCCTCGAATGCGTCTGAGTTTTGTCGATTCAGGCGCAAATGGGCGGCAACTTGTCCCTCCAGGGCCGCTCCTGCTCGAGTTGGGCCGCCAGGCGGAATAAGGTGGCCTCATCGCCCAGGCGCGCGGCGAACATCATTCCGAGCGGCAGTCCGGCCGCATTCCATGCCAGCGGTACCGACATCGCGGGCTGGCCGGACATGTTGAACATGGCGGTCCCGGGCATATAGCGCCGCAGGATCGGCGGGATATGCGACAGATCCTGCGACATCGTGTTGAGCTCGCCGATCCGCAAGGGCGGCGAGCAGAGCGTCGGGCACAGGAACACGTCGCAGGTCTCGAAGAACATCGCCAATCCGCGTGAAATCTGGAATGCGGCGAGTTGCGCGGCCACATAGTCTGTCGCGGTTGCATTTTGCGCGTTGTGCGCGCTTGCCAGCGTCAATATCTCGAAATCACTCTCCGTCATCGCGCGGCCAAAGCGCGCTTCGGCCTGGCGCACGCTCAGCGCGGTATTGGCCGCCACGATCGTCGACATCACGACCGCCGGATCGGCGGCCAGCACGGGCGCCCGTTCCTCGACATGATGACCGAGCCCGGCGAGCAGATTTGTCACGTCCCCAACCGCGGCCGCGATTTCGGGATCGATGGCCTCGCCATAGGGCGATCTGTCGGTGAAGGCGATGCGCAGCCGGCCCGGGTCACGTCCGACCTCTTCCATGAAAGGTCGCTCCGGCGACGGCGCGACGTAGGGGCTCGAGGGCTCGGGTCCGTGGATCGCGTCCAGCATCGCGGCGCTGTCGCGCACGCTGATGCTCAGCACGTGGCCACAGGAAAAGCCGCCCCAGCCTTCGCCGCGATCGGGTCCGATCGGATTGCGCGCCCGGCTCGGTTTCAATCCGAACACGCCGGACGCGGAAGCCGGGATGCGGATCGAACCGCCGCCGTCGCTGGCATGCGCGACCGGAAGAATGCGCGCGGCGACGGCAGCACCGGCGCCGCCGGAAGAACCGCCCGAGGAGTGGGCGGGATTCCAGGGATTGCGGGTCGGACCGAACAGCCGGGATTCGGTGGTCGGCATCAATCCGAATTCCGGACTGGAGCTTTTTCCGAAGATCGTCACCCCGGTATTGAGGAAGCGCTGGGCGAGGGTGCCGGTATGATCGGCAACATTGTCCCTGTAGACGCTCGCGCCCGATGTCGTCCGCGTGCCCTCCAGAATATCCAGGTCCTTCAATAGAAACGGCACGCCGGTGAACGGGCCATCCGGAAGCCCCCTGTCGATCTGCCGATGCGCATAGTCGTAGTGTTTCACCACCACCGCGTTGATCTGCGGATCGACTTTAGCCGTGCGGGCAATGGCCTCGTCCAGCAATTCCCTGGCGCTGACCTGCTTTTTCCGGACCAGATCGGCTAGACCCACTCCGTCATAGCTGCCGTATTCCTTGAAAGCCATTTGGATACCCGCGGTGATGACGCAACGAAGCCAGCGAAGTCGGCGGCGTAAGCCGGAAAGCAGCCGCTCGGATCAGGCCAGCACGTCCTGATTGATGACGTTCAGCCTGATCGGATCGCCGTCGAGCGCGCTCAAGATATTGCGCGCGGTCTGCACGCTCATCCGGTCGACGGCTTCCCGCGTCACGCCGGCGACGTGCGGGGCCATGATGACATTGGGAAGCTCGAACAATGAATGGCCTGAAGGCGGCGGCTCCTGTTCGAAAACATCGAGACCGGCGCCTGCGAGCTTGCCTGATGCCAGCGCGTCATATAGCGCCGGTTCGTCGACGATGCCGCCACGCGCGGTGTTGATCAGATAGGCGGTTTCCTTCATGCGCTTCAATCGGGCCGCATCGAACATGCTGACCGTCTCCGGCGTCTTCGGGCAGTGGATGCTGACAAAATCGGCGCGCGGCAGCGCCGCATCGAGATCGCTGACCGGCTCGCAGCCGGCCGCCTTGATCTCGGTCGCTGATTTATAGGGATCAAAGACCAAAACATTCATTTCCATGGCGAGGCAACGCTTGGCGGTGCGCGTGCCGATGCGGCCAAAGCCTATGATCAGGACCGTCTTGCCGAACAAATCATAGGGCAGCATGCCCAGCCGATGCGCCCATCTGCCGTCCTTGACGATGGAATGCATTTCCACCGCGCGCTTGGCCAGCGTCAGCATCATGAACAGCGCCTGCTCGGCAACCGACGGCGAATTGGCGGTGCCCGCCACCATCAGCGGGATGTTGCGGCGGCTCAGCGCCGGAACATCGACGGAGTCGTAGCCGACGCCGATCCGGGTCACCACCTTCATGTCCCTGGATGCCTCGAGTTCCGGCTCGCCGAAACGGGTGCCGCCGAGCGCCACGCCGTGAACCGGCGCCTGCGCCTTGAGCATGGCCTCGAAATCATGCGCGGAAATCATATTGGGGAATTCGACGATTTCGATGTCGTCTCGCTCTTTTAACAGGGCTCGTCCCGGCTGTGACATCGATTCAGTGATGAAAATTTTCTTCTTGTTGGCCGCCATTCCCATTCCCTTGCCGTTTGGCTTTTTGTTGTGCGTCGGTCAAATGACGGCGCCGGTGACCTCGTTTAGCAGGTGCATATTGTTGAGGTCCACTGCCAATCGAAGTGGCGCGCCATCGCGGGCGCCGGCGTTGGGATTAACCCGCCCGCAGATCTGCGCGCCTTCGAGCGTGAAATAAATCAGCGTCTCCATACCCATCGGTTCGGTGACGTCCAACACCGCGTCAAAGGCCTCGATTCCGGGCTCCGAGTGCACCCTCGCCTCCGTGATATGCTCTGGCCGCAAGCCCAGCAGCAACTTATCGTTGCGAATGACGCCCTGATATCTCGCCGCGCGATTGGCCGGCAATGGAAAGGCGATGCGGTCGGTCAGCCGGATGTGCAGCTTGCCGGCGACGTCCTCGAGCCGGCACGGCATGAAATTCATCGCCGGCGAGCCGATGAAGCCTGCGACAAAGCGGGTCGCCGGGTTGTGATAGAGATCGTTTGGCGTTCCGATCTGCTCGATGCGACCGTGGTTCATCACCACGACCCTGTCGGCGAGCGTCATCGCTTCGACCTGGTCGTGGGTCACGTAGACGGTCGTGGTGCGGACCTTCTGATGCACTTTCTTGATTTCGATCCGCATTTGCACCCGAAGTTTGGCGTCGAGATTGGACAGCGGCTCGTCGAAAAGAAAAACCTTTGGATTGCGAACGATAGCGCGGCCCATCGCGACGCGCTGGCGCTGGCCACCCGACAATTGCTTTGGCTTGCGGTCCACCAGTTCGACGATGTCGAGCATGCGCGCGGCTTCGTCGACCCGCGTCTTGATCTCGGCTTTCGGATAGTGTTTCAGGCGCAGCCCGAATGACATGTTTTCCGCCACCGTCATGTGCGGATAAAGCGCATAATTCTGGAACACCATCGCGATATCGCGGTCCTTCGGCGGCACGTCGTTGACGACATCGCCCCCGATCATGATGTCGCCGTCGGTGATATCCTCCAGGCCCGCGATCATCCGCAGCGTGGTCGATTTTCCGCAGCCCGATGGTCCCACCAGCACGACGAACTCATGGTCGGCGATATCGAGGTCGATGCCGCGCACCGCCTCGACCTCGTCGTAGCGCTTGATAACCTTACGCAGCGTCACATCAGCCATCAGGTTCAACCCTTCGTCGCACCGGCGGTCAGGCCGGCGATGTAGTAGTCCATCAGGAACGCATAGATGATCAGTGGAGGTGCCGCGCCGAGCAGGGCGCCGGTCATGATCTGTCCCCAGTTGAACACGTCACCCTTGATCAGGGTGGTGATGATGCCGACCGGCAGCACCAGCTGATCGGTCGATGTCGTGAACACCAGCGTATAGAGAAACTGCGCCCATGAGACCGTGAAGGCGAAGATGGTCGCAGCGATAATGC
>Ga0137395_10001391_pt1 | contig 11212 bp, 10 predicted proteins | sample czobulk216metaG_FD_108283 | JGI IMG/M metagenome (GOLD analysis project Ga0137395, IMG submission 108283) | Vadose zone soil microbial communities from Angelo Coast Range Reserve, California, USA - czobulk2.16 metaG | ecosystem: Environmental > Terrestrial > Soil > Vadose zone | place: USA...
GACGTTGTTGCCGTCCTGCTGGCGTTTCAGAACGTAGCCAGTGGCGGCGAAGAGCTTGCGATCAGGGAAGACCGGCCGCACCGTCAGGTAGTCGCCCCACTCGAAGTTGCCCGAGCGCGGATCGGCCATAGGAGCGCGATCACCTGCGGCGACCATGACATCTCTACGGGCGTTGGTGAGAATTCCTACAACGTGGGACGGGAACTTCGGCCCGCCTCCAATCATGTAGGAGATGGCAACCTCGTTGTTGGCATTCGATGAAAGGCCGCCATAACAGGTCGCCGAGTCGGTATCGAAGACATTCACGTTTTCGATGAGGGTGAGGTCGGGCACGCTGATGCGTGCGATCTGCACGAAGGGATTGGGTCGTTGGTTGGAACCGCGATCCACCGCCCAGGCAAACCACAGCTCGCTACCGGCCAGCGCCGCCCCAGTGATGCGCGGATCGGCGCGGTCGAGCCAACGCCGTCCATCGGGCGTGCGCGACTGGTAGCCGTTGCGTCCGAGCCAGCGCGCCACCCCGACCGAGCTCTGGGTAGGCTGTGCCTGATTCTCGGGCCAGGAGAAAACGGCAAGCGTGCTGGTGTCTTGATGGGCCGCGAAATACGCGGTCTCGCGGCAGTTCTCCGCCACTCGAAAGGAGAACAGAACCATGGATACGGACTTTTCCGCGGTGGGATTGCCGGCGGCGATGCTTTGCAGCGAAATGCGAACCACGGCGGCGCCGACGCGGCTGTCCCCGGTGAAGATGTTGGTGGTGACGTAGAGGAAGTTGTCGCTGAAGGCGAGATCGGGGAAGTCGAGAAATGCACCCTTTACGTCGAGGAAATCTGTGCCGATATCAAACATGCGCCACTTCGACAAATCGGCTCCGACGTCTCCGGACTTGGCGAAGGCCAGCCGCTGGAAGTTGTCCTTCTCCGGGCCGTATTGCAACAGCCAGACGAAGGTGTCGATGGTCGGCAGGTAGAGCATCACCTGGTCGCAGCAGAAAGATTCAGCGGGTTGCGCGGTGTGGTTGGGATCGATGAACTTGAATGTCTCTCCTCCGTCGGTCGAAACCGAGGCGTACCAGTTGCCGGTGTAGAACGCGACTTGCCCATTTATGGCCGCGCTGGGCTCGTTGACGTTCGCTGAAACGCCCTGCGCCGCGGGATCCGACAGCTCCGTGTTCATCACGAGAGCCAGGTCATCGCCCGCAGCGAGCCGCGCGGGAAAGGCACGCGAGGCAATGCTGGCGGCCGGGGTCGCACTGTGAAAGGCGCGCTCTTTGCCTTCGCCTACCAGCGGCAGCAGCCGACGGGGATGAATGCGCGGCTTGCGTGGAATCTGCGGCGGCTGACCGAGATGCCGCAGTTCCACCGGGCGGGCAGCTACGACGCGCAGCGCCACACCGGCGCTGCCCAGGCTTCCCGGGCCCGCCGACTGGGCCGCGGGTTTCGGCGGCACTTCGGGCTTTCGTGGAACATTCTTGGCTGAACTCTTCTTAGGGGGATCGTTTGACGCCATGACGACGCCTCGCTTTCTGGGCTCCTAGCCCCTTTGCAGGTCGCGAGAAACGAGTGGGTTGGGAACCCATTGTCGGATCGTGCGGATCATCGGGGATTGCATCGTGACTTCGGTATCAGCCCGGGTGCAAGCTCCCGGTCGAGATAATCAATTCACCGGAGTCTCTGACCTGCCATGCCAGCCCCTCGCGAAATCGCTATAATTTAGATCATGTGCTTTCGAGGTGTTCCCATGTCGAATGAAATTGAAAAAGATCATCAGAGCGCAGCGAAGTCTCTCGGGGCCGTTCCCTTGAAACCTGCCGGGGACGTGATTGTGAAGCATGAAGAGGAGCCACCTCAGCCGCCCGAGGTCAAACGCATCCACCCGCGCCGTCCCTTGCCAGTCGTACCCGAAGCGCAGCCGGATCAAGACGATCAGTAAAGCTGGTTGCACATACCTCGAACCCCATGAGGGGATGGGGGACTGATGTCGTGAAGGCCACGAGTTAGCCTAGAGACGAATAAGCCAGTACTCTAGTCGATCAACCTAGAATTTTCACCTAGTGCAGCAATCTGGTGCGAGCAACGGCGCCAGCTGTGTGCCGCGCGTCAATGAACTGTGATGGAAATTCTCTCGGAAGAGGGCTTCGCTATGTGCGACCTGGAATCTGCCGAGCGACATGATCCTCTCACCCTAATGACCGCGCCAATGGTGCGAAACGCTACTTCAGCGGATGTTACTCGCGTGTCGAGAGAAGTCAAGTCTCTATTTATCTCTGTTACACAATCAGAACGACAAGGTCACGCTGGCTTAAGACCTGAGGCGTAATCAGGTTTGGCTAATTGGCAAGCACACCTTGTTCTGAGCACCGAGTTGGTAATTGTGTTTGTTAGAGTTGCACGATTCCGGTGCATGGCTTGGGGGCTTTCGAATTGACCGTGAATCAGTGCTAAGGGAGCGATTCGCCGCAAGGGCTGCCACGGTTCCAGATTGCCAACCAGGTCTCTCATTCTGTTTCATTTTCAGAACAGCTTTATTCGGACTGGTGGCAAAGCTCGTAGCATCACCGCTGATAGGCTGCTCCTGTAGCGAATTGCGGGGAATGCGTCGTGAGAGTCCCATTTTTCGCGGAAACGGCGTCCATCAGGTGGCAATTTTGCGGATAGGCCGTCAAACCAGAGAGCAAAGGGAAGAGTCAGCTTCCGTTTTTGGAGTGATGGAGCTGGGCGTTTTGCCAGCCTGCGGCTAGCGACCGGATGTGGCACGCGCACGTGGTGAAAAGACGGAGTGTTTGCAGGAGGCTGCGGGAAATCGATGAACCTAAACAAGTCAAGTCTTGTAGCGAGCAGCTACCGGCGAGGGATGATTTTGGAACCATTTCGGCGCGCCGAAGCAATACCTAATATCAAGGAATTCTGGTGCTTGCCGGAAATGGACGTAAACAATTCGAGTCTTGAAGGTGATCGTGAATTGGTGCAGTTGATGATCGCGGGAGAGGAGCGCGGATTTGTGTCTCTCTACCGGAAATATCAGCCGCCGGTATACCGGTTTTCCGTCCAGATCAGTGGCGCCCAGCACGTCGCCGAAGAGGTGACCCAAGAAACATTCCTGGCGCTGATCAGGGCGCCGCATAAATATCAAGCCGAGCGCGGTCCGCTCTTGCTCTACTTGTTGGGGATCGCGCGAAATCTGATATGGAAGAACATGAGGAGAGACAGGTTTTTCGAGACTCTCGATGAAGATCGGGAAATGCCGCTGACCTCAGCGCCCGATTTGGCGAATGACTTAGCCCAGCAGCAACGAGTTGCGCGAGTGAGACATGCGATCCTGTCTTTGCCCCGAAAGTATCGCGAAGTCATCGCCCTATGCTCTCTCCAGGAACTTACTTATGAGGAAGCGGCGACGGTGGTTGGTGCTTCCATCGGTACAGTGCGGTCGAGGATGCATCGAGCGAAACAGCTTCTTCTGCGAAAGCTAAAAGAAGGCAGATTGACTGAGGTGGCCACTGGAAACGGCTCGGTCTTGAGGTGTGGCTTATGACATGCGAAGAATGTGAACAGATACTCCTAGATTCGAGCAACTGCTTTAGCTACAAGGGTTGGATGCCAGGTGTATCCGTCTTGAATCTCGCAAAATCACATGCACAGGGCTGCTCGGCTTGCGCTGCCAAAGTGTCTGAGATTGCCGAGGTGAACGACGCCCTTGACCAGCTGCGGTTCTCCACCATGCACATGGAAGCGCCCGCGGCGGTTGAGATGAACCTGCTGGCTGGATTTCGCCGGCGAATAAACATACGGACTCCGTCTGTCGCCACGACCTTTCCATGGAGGGTAGTGTGGGGATCGGCTGCTGCTCTGCTGCTAGTTGCTGGCATCATGCTCTACTCGATGCTGAGACCGGGATCTCCAACGACGGTCCGGATCGAAAGGAAGGACCACCAGCATCTACCCCAGGAGGAGTTGGCGGTCCTTTCTCGTGGCACCGCCGGCCGAGCCGTGATTGTGAACCACTCGCCGAGTGCTGACCTTACTGGGGCCGCGAGCCCCAAGGGCGACGGTGCGAAGCTCGCTAAACCAATACATGAACAGATGCGGCGACGATCCCCACTGCCGATAGGCGATCAGCTTTCTCTGAACGGCGGAAGCAACGTCGTGCGAGTGACCCTGCCCGTGTCAAGCCTGGTCGCTATGGGCGTCCCGGTGTATCCCGATGCGTCAGATCGGCGGGTGACGGCGGATGTCATGATGGATCCTTTTGGGGCCGTAGTTGCCATCCATCTGGTGGAAGTCAAACCGAGCGTGAATTGAATTGTTGAAAACTTGTCGGGAGGCATCTCATGAACAGCAAGTTTGTTGACTCAGTTATTCTGGCTGGATTTCTAGTAGGAAGTTTTGCTTGGGCTCAAGCACAGACTGCATCGGCTGGCACCACGGCTATGTCGCCGCCCGGGGCCGTCGCGGTGCAGATGGGTGGGGAGGGCCTGGGCTTTCAGTTTGTTAGTGGAGAACCGGCCATGTCTGGGCACCTGGTTCTTGGAGCTCCGTATTCCTTGGAAGCCACAATCGAAGCTGCTCAAACATTGTCTGACGGAAATCGCATTGTCCACCGCCAGACCGTGCACCTCTATCGTGATTCCAAGGGGAGGACCCGGCGCGAGGAAACGTTGGCCGCGATCGGTCCATGGGCCTCCTCCGGCACTCCCCCGACGATGATCACCATTCAAGATGCGGTAGCGGGTGCGAGCTACTTCCTCGATCCGCAGCAGAAAACGGCAGCCAAGCTTCCGTCGCTGCCTCCCGGCAAGGATGTAATGGTTACGCAAGATGCCGGAGTTGGTCCCGCAACCGCCAGTGTGAGTTCGGCTCCTGTCGAAGGCCACATTGTCTCTGGGGGAGAAGGCCAGGGCATAGTCTTTGGGTTCAATACCAGAGTATCCGGTCAAATCCTCCATCCCGAAGAGAAATCAGAGCCTTTGGGAAAAGAAACGATTGCTGGATTATCGGCTGATGGCACCCGTACAACAACAACTATTCCCGCCAACGCGATAGGAAACGAACGTCCCCTCGACATCGTTCGGGACAGGTGGTATGCGCCAGATTTGCAGATCGTTTTGCGCTCAAAGCAGACCGATCCCAGGTTTGGAGAATCTACCTACGAAGTGACAAAGGTTGACCGGGATGAGCCAGCCCCCTCGCTTTTCGAGATTCCACCCGATTATAAAGTCAGAGAGGGGAAGGCTCACGTCTTTAGTAGACGTGAAATTGACTCCAAATGAGAGGCGCTCGCCCGCAACGTCCGGCACCGAATTTATGCCAGTCTCGACTAGTTCCAATTTCCAGATCGACTTTTTTTGCCCAAGAAACAGATCCAGCAGCGGTCTCTATGCCGGCCGGGAGCGGTGCCACTCCGACGATTTCGCCGGCTGGTCCGATTGAAACTTGATTCACAACGGCGAGACGTTATCCTCGTTGGACCTTTTCGCTGCCGAGCACCAGCCTGGCCCATTAATTTGAAAAGGAAAGGCAGCTACTGATGCCGTCGTCTGCCGATGAAACCAAACATTCCTTGGAGATTAATCCATCGGAACAAGCCGGTATCGCCCTCGAAGGGGTCTGCAAAGGAAATCTGCCGGCCATCCAAAAGATCGCAATCAATGTTTTCTTGGCCTTTCACATGCTGGCTGTCGCGTGCTGGTGTGTGCCGATGGACAGCCCTTTGATTCCACTGTGCAGGAACCTGGTCCGACCCTATTTCCTCTGGTCCGGACTGTTTCAATCTTGGGATATGTTTGCCCCGATACCAAAGGCAGTCAACACCTACATCGAAGCAGTGGTTGTTTACGAAGACGGCTCCAGAAAGACTTGGACGCTTCCGAGAATGGAGCAACTTGGCCTAACCGAGAGGTACTTCAGGGAACGTTATCGCAAGTTTGCTGAAAACCTCCAAGGGGACGAAAATGACGCCCTGTTGCCAGATGCCGCCCGCTACATTGCTCGGTTGAACACCAGCTCCGCAAAGCCGGTGAAGACCGTCATTCTAATCCAAAACTATTCCTTCATTGTTCCCGGCCGGGATGGTCCCTATGCTCCCGAACCCTGGCAGCGGCATATTTTGCTCGGCTATGCAGTGCAGCCGGAGGATTTGAGATGACGTTAAGATCAGTGTTTAGGGCCTGGAATGAGTTCTTCTTTGCCGAACAGTCACCTACGCCGATCGCGTTGTTTCGGATCCTATACGGTGTGCTGGTTATCGCCACTCTCACGTTGCTGCGACCAGACTGGCTGACCTGGTATGGAGTTCATGGTTGGGTGAGCTTTCCTACAGCAATAAGCCTTGAGCCGGGTACACGGTTAAACCTTTTCTCGGTAATTCCTCAAAACGATACCTGGATTGAGGCCCTGTTCTGGATATCCCTGGCACCGGCGATACTGCTAACAATCGGCTTTCTGACTCGCCTCAACAGTGTGCTTGTATTTATTTGCCTCACGTCAATCCAGCACAGAAACCCATATATCACCCATGGTGGAGACACGTTCCTTCGCCTGGCCGGATTTTTCCTGATTTTCGCACCGGCTGGAGCCGCTCTTTCCGTAGATCGCCTGATTCGTATCCGGCGGAGGAAGGAACCCGCCACTCTTCAGCCTCGGAGTCCATGGGCACAGCGCATGATTCAGCTGCAATTGGCGCTGCTATATTTCGTGGCATTTCTTTTGAAGGTGAAGGGAGTCCCCTGGGTGCAGGGAACCGCACTGTTCTATGTGTATCATCTCGATGAACTCAAGCGTTTTCCTCTGCCCTTCTGGTTTTTGCGCCCTATGGTGCTCAAGCTCGGAAGCTGGTCGGCGCTTGTTCTGGAATTCTCTCTCGGCGTTCTGGTTTGGGTGAAGGAGTTCCGCTACATCCTATTAACGCTCGGATTGTTGTTTCATCTTTGGCTCGAGTACTCTTTGAACATTCCGCTCTTCCAGTGGGACATTCTTTCAGCCTACGTTCTGTTTATTGACTCAGATGATTTGAGACGTGCAGGAAATTGGATGGCTCGGGGCATGGACGCACATTTCTTGAGGCGTTGACAGCCAAATCGGCCCTTGGTGCCCATTTATCCCCGTCCTGCCTCTTGGTGCTTGGTCCCCTGGCCGTACAGTTCTTCCACCCGCACTGGCAGAACCGGTGCCACGCCTTTCTCCAAGATTCTGGAACCATGTTCTCGGCCCAGAGCAACTGTAGATAGGGATACCGCAGCGAATCGGTGCCTTGGCAAGAGCGAAGCTCGGCCGCGCCCAACGTTATTCACTCCCTAGGTACGCCGCAAGACTGGAGGATTCTTGGGTCAGACTAGGATTTCGAGCGCCCTCGCTTCTGTTTTTTGCGGAAGAGGCAAGTTCTGTAACGCATCGGGACCGCTCGCCGTGCCGACGGAATCGGTGAAGTGATTGGACACGGCGCCTCCCCTAGAGGCCGATAACCGTTCACTCATAGTCTTTGATCGAGGCGACAAGGTGACGGTGCTAGCAGGGGACGATGGGGTCCGGTTCCTTCTGGTCTCGTCATGAACACGTAGGAGCAGCTACGGCAGGCACTTGCGGAAACTCCAGGAGGGAACGTTCCTAAAAGAGACAGGCGCGAGTCGAACGCTGATGAGCCGGCTTAACCTTGGTTGAGCGCTACTGCTGGAAGAGTCACCAGGCCTCGGCCCAGCCCGATTGTTAAGAATCATGCTGCCTTACTGAAAGTATTTCTCAGAATTTCTCGTTTGACATCCCGTCCTTATTTCGGTGTAAAAATTGAAATATCTGGCGCAGTTGTGTGCAATAAGAGGTGACCGGCCATGGCAGACGAAACCGACATCAACAAAATTAGCGAAGACACGGCGAAGGGAGTTTCGAGGCGCAGCTTCATCAAAGGCGTCATCACCAGTGGCGTGGCGGTCTCCTCCGCCAACTATCTGTTCCGCGCGTCCACTCTTCAAGGCCAGCCGGCCGCGGGCGTGGGCGAGCGTCTCATTACGCTTAACGTGAACGGCCAGCAGCGGCGCGTGGACGTGATGAAACAGGAGACACTGGCATGGACGCTGCGCTACAAACTGGGCCTCACCGGAACAAAGCTGGGTTCGACCGTGCCGAATGCGGTGCTTGTACCGTGCTCATAGACGAGGTGCCGCATTATTCTTGCTCTGTACTCACCCATACCGTGCGCGGCAAGAAAGTCCAGACTATCGAAGGACTGGCCAGTCCTGACGGCACGCTGCACCCTGTGCAGCAGGGCGTAATTGATGAACAGGGCTTCCAGTGCGCGTTTTGCATGTCCGGCTTCGTTATGGCGACGGTCGGATACCTGAAAACTAATCCCAATCCCAGCAGGTCTGAGTTGGCGCACGGGATTTCCGGAAACCTCTGCCGGTGCCAGGACTACGACAAGATCCTCACCGCGATGATGCGAGGCGCAGAACACATGAGGAAGGTGAACCATGCCTAGACCAGATCGGAAGCCTGATGAACAGAAACCCGGTCAACAGAAGCTCGGGGCTGCGTACAAACTCATCGGCAAGGACTACACAACGCCGGATCTCTACGCGAAAGTGACCGGAAAGGCGAAATATGCCGAAGACTTCCGCGCCGAGGGCATGTTGTTCTGCAAGTTGCTGCTCAGTCCAGTGCCGCACGGACGCGTTAAACATCTTGATTTAAGCAAAGCGCTGGCTACGCCCGGGGTCAGAGCGATCCTGACAGAAGCCGACCTTCCTGCGCCCGCAGACAGCGTGACTGATCTGGGGGCGGTGATCAAGGCCAACAAGCAAGGCGAAAAGGCCCTCACTATGGAACCTCTGTACCAGGGCGAGCCGATCCTGGCGGTCGCGGCTGTGGACGAGTTGACCGCCGCCGAGGCAATCGAGAAAATTGAGATCGAGTTCGAGCATCTGCCCTTCGTGGTCGATCCCCTCGACAGCCTCCGCCCCGGCGGTCCGAACCCGCGCCTGGAGGGCAACATATGGGTCAAGCCTCCAGTAGCACCAGCCAAGCCCGGTGAGAAACCGCCGAGCCCGCCGCCGCCCCACCTGGGAGAACTCAAATGGACCGCCGCCGATTTCGCCGAGCTTAAGGAAGGCCGCCTGCCCATGGGCAAGGCGCCGGACGAGTGGTCCTACGGCGACGTGGACGCCGGCCTCAAGAATGCCGCGCTGGTTTTGGATGAGACCTTTACCACGCCCGACACCAGCCATCAAACGCTGGAACCTCGCACCGCTCTCGCCTATTGGCAGAACGGCAAGGTGTTCATCCATATGGGGACCCAGAGCACGGTGCAAACCCTGGCCGGCCTAGGACGCTGGCTGAATATGGATCCCAATCAGATTGTGCTCATCAGCGAATACACCGGTGGCGGCTTCGGCAGCAAAGCGACCGGTTACATCTTCGCGATTATTCCGGCGCTGTTGTCGAAGAAAGCTAATGCCCCGGTGATGATGCGCGTTAGCCGGGAAGAAGAACATTTCATCGGACGGGCGCGGCCCGGTTTCCAGGGCCGGATGAAGGTTGGCTTCTCCAAGGATGGCAAGATCACTGCGTTGGACATGTTTGCCATCTGCAACAACGGTCCCTACGACGCAAACGGTGACGCGAACGCTTCGGGGATGATCGTCTCCCTGTTGTATCAACCACCCGCGATGCGCTGGCGCGGGGTAACAATGCTGACCAATACTCCGCCGCGGGGTCCACAAAGCGCACCTGGCGGTATGCAGGGAATCATCATTCTGGAGCCGATCCTGGCGAAAGCAGCCCGCAAACTTTCGCTCGACCAGGTGGACATTCGGCGGGTCAATGCCCCCGAGGGCAAAGCCCTCTGGGGCCCCCTGAGGGACGGCAAGCGGGCGCATTCGACCAGTGCGTTTCTTAAAGAAGCGCTCGACCGTGGTGCGGAACAGTTCAAATGGAAGGAACGAATCGCCCGCGCGAAGCGAAGCGGCACGAAAGTACGCGGGGTTGGCGTGTCTTCGAGCGCCTTCTTCGCGGGTTCCGTGGGATACGACGGGCTGTTCGTGATCAGACCCGATGGCCGGATCGCGATCCAATCGGGAATCGGCAACCTGGGAACGGAGTCCATCAGCGACGTTCATCGGGTAGTCGCGGAGATCCTGGGCGTCCCGTGGGAAAAGTGTGATGTCGAATGGGGTAATACGAGCAAGAACCTGCCATGGACCTGCGTCTCCGGTGGCAGCCAGACGACGCACGCCATGACGCGGGCGGCACACGCCGTGGCCATGGACGGGAAGAGGAAGCTCCAGGAAATTGCCGCGAAAACTAATGGTGGCAAACCGGAGCAGTACGAAGTGGCCGACGAACGCGTCTTCCGTAAGGGTGGCGGCAAGAGCATGACTCTGGCGCAGGCTGCACAGCGTGCGATTCAACTGGGCGGTATCTACGACGGTCACGAAGCGCCGGAAGATGTCAATAAATACACCAAGGCGTCCATAGCGGCGCTCGCCGGACAGGGCCTGGTCGCGGCAGCCAAGGACAAGTATCCGCACGACGGGCAGTCATTTTCCTACGTCGCGAGCTTCGCGGAAGTCGAAGTTGATACGGAGACTGGCAAGTACTACATCACGGATTTCCTGGCCGTCGCCGACGTCGGCACGGTGATTCATCCCAAGTCGCTGGGCGGACAAGTGATGGGCCGATCAATCTTGGGCATTGGTCATGCGATTGGTCAGAAATGGGTCTTCGATCCGCAGTACGGTCACACGATTTCCCGGCGCTTCCACCACACCAAGCCGCCCACCATCCTCGACGTGCCGACCAACATGCGATGGGCGGCGCTGGACATTCCGGACCCCGAAACGCCGGTGGGCGCTCGCGGCATCGGTGAACCCCCGGTGGGCGGCGGGTGTGGCGCCATCCTGAACGCCCTTTCGGATGCGCTGGGCGATGAAATCTATCGCCGCGCACCCGTCAACCTGGACACGATTTTGACGTCGCTGGAAGCGGGGAGGCCCATGCAGGATCCGTTGACCGCATTCATTTAGTGTGACGGATTTGAAACTAAAGCAGATTTGAAACGGAAAGGTCTTTGAAACGGAGAGAGTCATGGCTGTAATACGAGATGTCATGCCGGCGTTCCAGCTGTTTCAGCCGAGCTCCATTGCGGACGCACAAAAGCTTCTCGAACAGCACGGACGGGAGGCCTGGGTGATGGCCGGCGGGCTCGACAGCTTCGATTGGCTCAAAGA
>Ga0137395_10001396_pt1 | contig 11193 bp, 11 predicted proteins | sample czobulk216metaG_FD_108283 | JGI IMG/M metagenome (GOLD analysis project Ga0137395, IMG submission 108283) | Vadose zone soil microbial communities from Angelo Coast Range Reserve, California, USA - czobulk2.16 metaG | ecosystem: Environmental > Terrestrial > Soil > Vadose zone | place: USA...
CACGCACGACGCCATCGAGCGCGGCAGTGCTCTGCGCTTGCTGGCGGGGAATGCGCTGCGGCGGGCCTTGCTCGCTGGATTGCGTTGCGGAGTCTTGCGCCGCAGGGGCAGATTGACGTGAGAGGTTCGCTCCCACGCGAGGCGCAAGTACGAAGCAAGCAATGCAGCAAACGGCGCAGAACGCGCGTCGAACCTGCCGCGGAGAAAAAAAGATCATGCGTTCGGCCTGAATGCAGTCATGAAAAAAGGAATCGCGTACTAGCTAACAATATCAAGAAGCCGCGAGCAACACTTTTCCCGGACAGATGGAGACATTCGATAACACCGCGAACGATGGCGCCATTCACCAGTACGCGCAAACTCGAGGCAAATCCGTTGAGAGGCCACAAACGACTGTGGTACCAACGAAGGTACTCGCACCATGGGAACAACTCACACACTGCGAAAGCCGGTGGAATCCCGGCACGCGCTGCGACAACGAAGAAAGACGCTTGCGCTGGGCATTCTCCTGGCTTTCGGAATCGCAGCGGCACTCATGATGATGCTCATCGGTTGCGGAGTCGGAACCAACACGCCAGTTGTGCCTCCCCCCGCTGCGGCGGTGCAGCCACTGCAAACGAGCGATGTCCAGAATATCGTCCAGGCCGCGGTAAATTCCGTGAACGTGGACATGACCGTGGCGGTGGTGGACCGCGCGGGATTTGTGCTCGGCGTCTTTCGAACCCAGAACGCTCCCGTCACGGCGGTTGGAAATTTTGGGCAAGTGCAGGATGCCAATGAAGTGGCGGTGGCACTCGCGCGCACCGGCGCATTCTTCAGTAATGACCAGGCGCCGCTCTCGTCGCGAACGGTGCGGTTTATCAGCGGGATACATTTTCCTCCCGGCGTAATGAATCAGCCCCCCGCGGATTTGTATGGGATAGAGAACACCAATCGCGGCTGCACTCTGGTCAATGATCCGATTTTCCAGAGCAAAATTCCTCCTGCGCTGGCGTTGGGTGGCGGATTCGGGCCCGGAGTGATTACCGGCAAGGCCGACGCGATGGATTCGAATGCGACAGCGGTGAATCCGGGTGGCGTTCCGATTTTTTACAAGAACGTGGTAGTCGGTGGAATCGGAGTTGTCACCACCTCGAGCAACTTGAATGTTGCCGAATTTGCAGCGTTCTCCGGCTCGACCACGCAACGCGGCGCGGCAGGAGATAACTTTGGGCCAACGCCTGCTGCTCCCGGCGTCGTTTTCATCGGGGGCATCGCACTGCCGTTTGTGGATCAGACTTCGCGGCCGCCGGGATCCTCTGCAGGCCCGGTCACGGGAACAGGAAGTTTTTTGGTGGCAACCACGAACAGTCAGGAACAGCCACCAGAGGGCGATTTGATTGCGCCAGTCGCAGGCCCGCTCGGCGGACTCAGTGCGTCGGACGTCGCGCAAATCTTGAATAACGCGGAAGCGACGGCGAATACGACGCGAGCGGCGATTCGATTGCCGCCGGGCTCGAAGGCGCGGATGGTGATCGCGGTGGCGGACCTGGATGGAACGATCATCGGATTGCGGCGCATGCAGGATTCGACGGTGTTCAGCATTGATGTCGCCGCCACCAAGGCACGCAACATGGTGTATTTCAACAGTTCCGCTCGGACGGCGGCGGACCTGAACGGCGTGCCGATGGGCATAGCGGTGACGAACCGGACGATCAGTTTTGGCGCGCAGCCGCTTTATCCGCCGGGTATCGATGGATCGAGCGGGGGGCCATTCTTCAACCTGTATATGATGGATTTGGCCAATCCCTGTACGCAGGGATTTCAGAGCGGCGCGGTCAATTCGAACAAAAGCGGCATCGTATTTTTTCCGGGGAGTGCGGGATTATTTCGCAGCGGCGCTCTCGTCGGCGGACTGGGCGTGAGCGGCGACGGCGTGGACCAGGACGACTATGTAACGAGCGGCGGGACCGCCGGATTTGAAGCGCCTGCCGGCATCCGTGCCGATCAAATCATGGATCAGGGTGTGCGGCTTCCGTACTTCAAGTTTCCGAGAAATCCCACCAACTAATTCACAGGATCAGCGGCCAGGCGCCGACTTTTTCCTTTTGGCCATTTTCGCAAGCGCGCGCGTGTAGCCTTTGAGGGCTTCGGGAACCGCTTCGCTGAGAACAAACTGTCCTTCGCGGCGGCAGGCGATGAGTCCGGCTTCGCTCAGAATTTTCAAGTGATGAGAAACAGTCGCCGGCGTGACGCCGCGCATGGAAACGATTTGTCCACACGTTATGCACTTGCCGACGGAGATGGCTTCAAAGATTCTGAGGCGGGTCTGGTCGCCAAGGGCTTTTGAGATTTTTTCAATCTGGGAGCGGTCCATGGGGCTTTCCGAAGTGTAGCCGACCTGAGTTCCTTTTCGCCATAAGAATTCGCCCGGCAAAAACAGGCCTAAAAAAGCTGCAACCAAACAGTTCGATATTCATCTAAATATCGAAATTAAGAAAGCCGGCATAGCAGGCCAAGGGATTGCAGGGGCTTTCCGGACCACAAAGAAAAGGACGGGAGAGGACCATGAAGAGACTCGAGGGGAAAGTAGCGGTAGTGACAGGCGGAAACAGCGGCATCGGGCTGGCGACAGCGCAGCGCTTGCAGCAAGAAGGGGCGCGGGTAGCCATTGCCGGCCGGAGCAAGAAAACGCTGGACGAGGCGGTAAAGACGATCGGCAACGGCGTACTGGCGGTGCAGGCGGATGTGGCCAAGCTCGGGGACGTTGACAAGCTGTTCGCCGAAGTTTCGAAAAAGCTCGGCAAGATTGACGTGCTGTTCGTGAACGCGGGTGTCGCGAAGTTTGCGCCCTTGGCGGACACGCCGGAGAGCGTGTACGACGAACAGTTCGACATCAACGCGAAAGGCGCTTACTTCACAATTCAGAAAGCGATTCCCTTCCTGAACGACGGGGCGTCGATCATCCTGAATACCAGCGTAGTCGATTCCCTGGGCAGTCCGAATACCAGTGCCTATGCGGCTACCAAAGCAGCGTTGCGATCCTTCGCGCGAACGGCAGCGGCAGAACTGGTGGGCCGCGGAATCCGTGTCAACACGGTCGCGCCGGGGCCCATCGTAACGCCGATCTTCGGACGGACGGGGTTGCCGCAGGAAGCGATCGACGATTTCGCGAAGGGTGTTCTGACCAAAGTGCCGATGAAGCGGTTTGGACAACCGGAGGAAGTGGCCGGAGCCGTGGCGTTCCTGGCCTCGCAAGACGCGTCCTACATCACGGGCGTCGAGATCAATGTGGACGGCGGAATGGGACAAATCTAACGGCAGGCTGTAGCGCGATAGGAAAGAGGCGGGCAAAGGCCTGCCTCTTTTTGTTTTGAGGCGCCTATTATTTGGCGCCGCCGGACGGATCCGGAGACGTTGCCGAATTCACGTCGAGGAACCATTTGTGCGCGGCGTCGCCGGGTGCGTAGCAGTTGCCGTTTCTTGCGTAGCCGGAACAGTGGGTTGCTGTTTCCTTATCGCGGGGAGAGCGGACAAACTGCCAAATCTGCGCGTAGGCAATACCGCTCTTCGAAGGGGGCGCAGGGTTTTGCGGAACAACACATCCGGGCGAAGGAGCGCAAGCATCGTTGTAAACCCAGTAGACGAGCTCTGTCGAACCGATCTCCTTACGAATAAAGTCGCAGGTGACGAGCGTGAGTCCCTCGCCTTCATCAATCGGGATGGAGGAACAATAGATGCCCGCGCGGAAGCCCAGGCGAGAGAGTTGAGAGGCCCAGAGTCTTAGATAAGTGAAATAGGTGCTGGGCAAACGGCCACCCTCTTCTACATCCAAAAAAATAATGGAGCCTGGAGGAAAGCCTTCGCGGCGTGCGGCAGCGGCCGCAGCCTGCGTATCTTCAGCGACCCGCTTGAGAGTGTAAGGTTCATCGCGCAATTGACCTGAAGTTGGCCCTGCAAAGAGCAACGCGAAGCCAAAACCATGAGAGCGAAGGATCTCGCGTTTGCCGGTCCAGGAATTGGAATTTTCACCAGGTGGAGAGCTGAGCCAGTAGCCAGTGAAGGAAAAAGACTTGCGCATAATAGGCAGCGCTGCGTCACCTGGGTAGTCGTTCCGATCGAAACCGAGGTACGCCGCAGGAGCGGAAGTTTGCGGGGAGAGAGCGGACGCGGCAAACAAAAGGCTGAAGAAAAAGAGAACCGTTGTGCGCATCCGATCATCCTTCGCGGAGCTTGTGGCCGGCGAGGTTGCCGAGGCCGTCGTAGGCGGCGTACTTATATAGTTCGCTAAGCGTAGGGTAGTTGAAAACCTGTTCGATAAATTCGTCGATGGTAAGGCTGTTGTCCAGGACCATCATGCCGATGTGAATGAGCTCAGTGGCGCTTTCGCCGATGATGCTGACGCCGAGAAGTTTTTTATCGGCGCGGGCGAAGATGAGCTTGAGCATGCCTGCGGTATCGCCAGTGATATGGCCCCGGGCGTTGTTTGCGTAAAGCGAGCGGCCAATAACGGAATCAATCTTCTTTTCCTTGCAGGATTCTTCGGTCTCGCCCGCAGCAGATATTTCCGGAATCGTGTAAATACCCATCGGAAGCAAAGAAGCCACACGTTCTTTGTACTTCAGACCAAAGGCGTGACACACGGCGACGCGGCCTTGTTCCATGGAGGTGGAAGCCAAGGCGGGGAAGCCGATGACGTCTCCGGCGGCGTAAATATGCGGGACTGAGGTTCGGTAGTGTTCGTCGACGGGGATGTAGCCGCGATCGTTGAGGGAAAGACCGGCTTTTTCCAGGGCGAGTCCGTCGGCGGCGGCGCGGCGCCCGGCTGCAAAAAGGGCGGCGTCGGTTTCGAGAGTCTTGCCACTCTTCATCGTGAGGCGAACGCCGGTAGAAGAATTCTCTGTTTTGACGGGGCGTTCGTTGAATAGGAAATGCATGCCGAGCGCGGCGAGGCGGTCGCGGAGACGGTCGGAGATTTCATTGTCGAGGAAGGGGAGAAGGCGGTCACGGCCGTCAACTAGGGTAACGTCCACGCCGAGGGCTTTGAAGATCGAGGCATACTCACAGCCGATAACCCCGCCCCCGATGACGGCGAGACTCCTGGGAATGCGGTCCATCCGGAGAAAAGTGTCAGAATCAAAAGTGTGAACGTCGTCGAAAGCAATTTCCGGAGGACGATGGGGCTTGGAACCCGTGGAAATGAGGATGACTGTTCCTCTTAGTTGACGACTGCCTTGCGGGCCGGAAATAGCGACGGTGTGGGAATCAACGAATGACGCCTGACCGCGGACAAGTTCGATGTGGTGAAGGGCCAGATTTTTGAGGATGCGCTGGCGCTCCATGTCCACAACTTCGCGCTCGTGGTGCATGAAGTCATGAACAGATAGATTCTCCTTGAGCGAATAGTCAATGCCGTAGAGGCCGCGCTGCTTGAGGCCGGAGAAGTAGAGAGCGGATTCGCGGAGAGTTTTGCTGGGGACCGTGCCGGTGTTGATCGAACTGCCGCCCATGTGATCGGCGCGCTCGACGACGGCGACACGCTTGCCGAAATAGGAGGCTTGGGCACCGGCTTTCTCGCCGGCAGGGCCGCAGCCGATGACGATCAGATCGAAAGTGTCGCTCGAGGTCACGAATCCCCCATAGACCTACCGTAGTACGCCGTTATCCTGGAGAATTGTAGGAGAAGAGGTCTGTCTTCGCGGAAGTTTCTTGCCAGCGTGTGCTGGGGAATGCTTCGCGCAGTGGTTCGATCAGCGCAGAACACCGCTGAACAGTGGCACCCCCTACACCTCATCATTTGTATGAATATCAAAAGAGTCGCAGGCAAGCAAACTGGTGCCCGGCGTGGGAGTCGAACCGCTGACGCCATTGAAGAAGCGGAAGTTGTTGATTCTACGATTCGGCAAAACCACAAAATCCGTGATTCCGCTAGACCGGGGTACACCGCGGGTACACGGATGTCGTCCAATTTAACAAATCCATCAGCTTATTTCCCAAACAGCTTCATGTTGCTTGCACAAAATAGCCGAGCGTCATCCGACAACCGCATATCCTCACTCCCTTGTGTCCAAAATTGCCGCGCTGCGTCGCGTGCGGACTCCCAAACATCCAACGTATTCGCAGCGGGGTGCGGCAACATGAATTCACGCGGTGGCACTTGCCCATCGCCTGTGGGCGCGTACAGCACTGAGACTTGGTCGAATGCCGGAGCTAGACGCAAACGAGAGCCTTCTGCAAAGAACAGTACGTTGTACTGATGTCGATCCGTGTTTGCGATAAGTGCTCCAAACGCATCAAGCCAGCATAGCCGCCGGGCATCTTCATCACTCAAACGGCCTGCCTCTTGGAGTGTGAAATGATTTGTACAACGATCGACACCCTGTCTAGGCGGGCGCATTTCACCGATACCGCTGCCCGCGACAATATCGTGAGACGAGTAAATCCTCACGACTGATCGCTCGCCGAGAAGAGTTTCGATTCGAGTGTCGTATGATTCCGTGCGCGGAGCTAGGGGGCAGGTCAGAAACTCAGCTGAGCAACCCTCAGCGCTTAGAAACTTCCCTCAGTCTTGTGGGTCCGGGGTCGGCCCGCCATCCAACGACCGAGTAGCGCTATCCCGACCCCAGATCCGACAGAAATGAGAATGCCCAATGGTGTTGGGCGAACGATTGCATTAACTCCGGTATTTATCATAAGCCACAATAGCCCGATCATAATCAGGCCAGCTTTGTTCTTTCGAAAGAAAACAAGGGTAAGCACCGCAACAAAAGCCAAGAATAAGCTCCCCCGGCCGTATTGCCCTCTCCAGAGAGAAACAACTCCCATGATGAACAGTATCGAGGCGACGATTCCGAGCACCACGAGCATCGCGGTGAAAAATGTGTCCCGAAATGACGGCTTTTTGGGCAGCAACGCTCTCCCCCTAGAAATAGCTCCCAGACTTCAATAACATATTGCGAGAGCAGCTCCAATTCCTACTGGCAAAGGAATATGAACCGTGCAGAAGATCATTCAATGCTCATATTCAAGACGCCCGCATACGGTTCCCGTCCAGGTTCGAGCGCAAATGCTCTGACGCGTGCCTCACCACGCTTAGAGGGTCTCAGGAACAGGCGGCCCTCCCGAAGTACAAGGATGCCTCCCGAAGCTAGAAACTTTAGGTACCCTTCCTCGCTAAGTGTCCACGGAAGTGTGTAGAAGATCGCTATCTCCTCGTCGGAGCGCGCCGTTTTACGATCGGTTTCAAGCACGAGGAGGTTTCGCTCGACATGCGGTTCTAAGCTGAGGCGTTCGTTGAGTCGCCCAGCCCAAGAGATTACGTCAACAGCACCACGCGCGAAGCTGATGACGCGAATACAAAGATTGCCCCTCGCAAAGAATACCGCCGGGGGTACACCATCGGGATGCACAAAGGAAGCGAGCCCCAGTTGAGGCGGACCTTCCGGCAACCGCGCGAGCTGATTTCCAGCTAGCTCTTCCAGCAACGCATCCACTGCATCTGTCGCCGAAGAGCACTCGATAATGTCAATGAGCGCGCGAAGGTTGCGGTTATCATCGCGGTCCCAGACAGTCCGACGAATAAATTTGCCAGGAGGTGAGGCGAGCTTCTCTTTAATTGAACGCCTCCATCCTGGGGCGTCTTGGAGCCATGGGGTAAATCCGAGGAACAGCTCCGTGCGATCCTCGTTGATCCTCAGTCGCAACGCACGCGCGTCATACGGGAGCACATTTTCGCCGGGCATAGCTCCTCCTATCCTACCGCTCGGCGGCGGGGGATGTTCTCAAGATTGCCGGCGCCACTCTGGATCAGGCGGAAGCGGTAGTCGCTTGGGCCGCTCATGCCAAATCGCATCTTGATGGGATTGTGAGGAACATGCAGAGTATCGCCGTAGTTGTCGTCCATATCCACCTGGAGGCAGCCGTCGTAGATGTTCTGGTTTTGTCCCATCGAGTTCAACCAGCAGATTTCGTGATAGCCCCAGGTCCAACTTACCCAGTCGGCATCCACTGCTGGATTGCCGTTTAGAGGCAGGAATCTGCGCGTAACCATGTTGAAAAAACGTCCTTCCCATAGGTCACAACCCAGAAGATTGGCGAAGGTGGTGACAGCGTCGGCGCAGTCCGTGCAATTGAGGCTGAAGTGCAGTCCGCTATCGAGTTGGTTCATATAGGAAGTCAATTGGTAGGGAGGCGAGAAGCCGAACATCGTAACCGGAGTGTAGGATTGGTTGGGCTGTCCATTGATCGCCAGAGTGACCTTTGCAGCTGCGTCGTCCATGATCTTGGCGCCCAGCGCCCAAAGACATGCTTTATCGAGCGCGTCAGTCCACGGGAGTTGTGTGTTATTGCCAGGGCTTTGTTCCCAGGGGCCGTTCGGGACCGCCAGGACGAGATAGGTCCTATGCTGAGTGGTGTCGAAGTCGATCCATTTCTTCTTGTGTTTGACCTGCCACTTCCAGGTCGTGGTGTGGATACCGACGCCGGAAGTCTTGAGCTTATGGTTGATTAATACAAATGTTTCCAGACCGGAGTTTCCTGCTGCATCGAAGGCGACGGTAGTTTCCTGCGCATCGCCAAGAATGTTTCCAAACAAGGCGCGCAAAATCTGTGCAATCAAAGACAAAAGCCACCCGAGACAGCCAGAGGGCACGGCGGGAGGGAGATAAGCGTCGATCGCGCGAATTTGTCGCGCGCCGTCGCTAGGGCCTTGCGAGAATTTGGCTTTGATGGCCACTTGATTCCCGATGGCAGCGGAAGCGTAAGCAGCGGGTTGAGGGATTTGGCCACTTTTCCATTCTGGGGCCACGATGGGTCCACCCGAGGCATTCTTGCGGATATTGAGCGCATCGGAGGAAGCGGAGGAGGTGTCATGGTTGAAATGTACTTCCTCAATCTTCATGGACGGTGCCTCCTCATCCTAGTCTCTGCAGTTGGCGATGATCTAACCACTTTGTTGGAACCGAGGACGGCCTCATTTCTTCTCCCACGAAGCACGCGTCAATTCCGCGGATAGCAGGGGGAATCGCTACTGCATAGTGCGGGGGAGAGAGCTAGCGTTTCACTAACAGGGAGGTTAGCTTACCACCATTTAGTGGGCCAGATATTCGGCACCAAATCGCTGGAATCCAAAAAACCTTGCACATACTAAGGCCCTCTAAGTTAGAAGGTGGAGCCCTCATTTTTCTTGAGAAGCCGGCTATTCAACCTTCTCCTCAACCAAATCGAAACGCACCTTGTAAGTAAAGAATTCGATCCCTTCACTTGCGGAGATAGCGTACTTGATACGGTCGTCGGGCAACCCTGTGATAATGATGCCTCGAACCTTCTCGCCCGCTCCAGCCTTATGCCTTCGAATCCAACCCATGTATCGCATCAGCTGGCCGACAACGCGATCGCTCTCATGACCCTTTTTTAATTCGATGACGACCCAGTCCCCGGTTGAACGATCGCGGGCAAGTATATCGATCTCACCAACGCCAGTGCTAAACTCAACTGCTGCTTCTTCGTCCTCAATATATATGTCCAGCTTTCTTGCCAAAGGCGTTTTGCTCCAGTTCGAGACGATAAACTCTTGCAGATATTTTTCAAGTGAGAACGCCGCGCTATCTTCAAACGGGTCTGCAGGACCTCCACCGTGGTGGGAGTCTTCGCCGGGATCAGGTCTCTTTTCATTCTCGCTCCCGGGCAGCATGGTGAGGGGAGATTCGACCCCATGAACCATGAGGGAGAACATAGAATCGATCAAGTAGAGCGGTTGCTGGATTTCGTCACTCAGTTGATGGCAGGCGGTGTTCAACGACGCGTATCGCTTCGAGAAGGAGTCTGACTCCTTGATAGTGTTCCGCCCTAGCTGCTTCAGTCCTTCGTCGCTGATCCGGTTGTAGACAGAATACTTGTCCGGGTAGACGCACATGAGAATCGGCGTGATAACCGCTCGGCCTAGTCCCTTTATGAACGGGGGCTTGCCTCTCGGAGCTATTGCGTCGAGACGTTGCTCAAGAGACTTCGATGCATCCAAGAGAATCTCGAGGCACATGCGGAGCCGGTCCATATTCTCGTAAATCTGCGGCTGGCGATGGATGCCACTCCAATGCTTGTTGTTCTTTAGCAGAAGGAAATCTCTAAAGCCCTCTTGCGTGACGCTGCTCAAGTTTTGAGGCGAGAAATACCTACCGTAGTATTCCATCGCAGCCTTCTGGGTTTTCACCTCTTCGGGCTTACTGGTAAGCCACTCTGAGAGAATTCTGTTAGCTTGTTCGACTGTCATCGTAGCCATCGTTCATCTCCAAGAGCCGACGGACTGCGAGTAGTATAGTCAAACAATCTCGAATTCTAGTAACTCGCTTCTGCGGGATACCGCGCGAAGAGCGGCTGCGAGTATGGATTTATATACATCGTCAGAGGCGCGAGTGGGACACAAAAGAGAAGGAGATGGTTGCGTATAGTCTCGTCAACATGGTTGGCAGGGCTAGCGCCGCGAATATTTTGGGCATCACTGTGAGGGAGCTGGACAAATTGGTCGAGATCTACGATCTTTCTGAAAAGCTGACAAATCTTGTTGAACCTGGCGCATCAATTACGTGGGCGAGAGAAGTCAAGAACCTTAACAAAAAGCTTCTCACGCCCACCATCCTGGACAACATCGTTAGGAAAATTAATGAGCAGGAGATCACAAATTCGAAAGACATCCGCAAACTGCGCCAAGTGCTGAAAGACCCTGTAGCTAAGGAGAATTTCGCCGCTCCTGGGGCAGCATCGAAAGCGCGGTGCCCGGGGTGGGAGTCGAACCCCTCGAGGGGATTGATTCTACGTAAGTTATTGATTCTACGAAATAACAAAATGGAGAAAAACCATAAAAACGCCGAAGTGAGGTACACCGCGGGTACACGGAATAATCGGAGAGCTTCGGCGGAACGGCATCGGTGAAAAACTTGCTGCGGAATACTCTTCGACCTAAATGAGCATGCCGTCAAAACCCGACTACCCATGAGTTATGACAAATGCGTGGAAGGATTTGTGAATTCGCCCTCGCTGACCCAAACGACGTTGAACACCAATTGACCTCGCTCGACAATATCGGAGGGTTTGAACGCTTGAAGATAGGTGCGAGTTTCCGCTCCAGCGCGTGCAACAAACGAACTCCACGATTCTTCGTTTCCACGGTTCACCGTATTGCCGTGTACCTCCCGCGTTCCGCTGAGTCCCATCGGTAGG
>Ga0137395_10001401_pt1 | contig 11183 bp, 9 predicted proteins | sample czobulk216metaG_FD_108283 | JGI IMG/M metagenome (GOLD analysis project Ga0137395, IMG submission 108283) | Vadose zone soil microbial communities from Angelo Coast Range Reserve, California, USA - czobulk2.16 metaG | ecosystem: Environmental > Terrestrial > Soil > Vadose zone | place: USA...
CGCGAATACAAAAGGAGTATGCATATGCCAGCACAGGTCCAACCACTGACGAAGCCGCCGAGGACTGAACAGCCCAGAAGCGAAGACCGCGTGCAACAGCCCAAGCCGCTGACCGATTTTTATGGCGAGGATCGTCATGAACTGGTGCAAAAACTCGCGTACCAGCACTGGGAAACAAGAGGCAGTCCGCTTGGGTCACCGGAAATTGATTGGTTCGCGGCGGAAAAGGCCATGCGTGCGTACCTGTTGGCTTCAGGAATTGAGCTCGGGCCAGACGAGGATCTGTACTCTTGAGTGGCCTAGCTTTGAACGTTGAACACGAACGGTTCCACAACCTAAAAAACTAAGGACCATCTTATGAGCACCAATCGCGTGGCGCGCCTGAGTTCCGCAAAAGTCGTTCCCATGACCACCAGCGCTACTAATGTTTCAGATGTTCTGCAACAGTACGGGTACGGCGCGATGGCGTTTATCGGGTCGGAAAACGCTTTTTATGAACGGCACCTGGTTTTTGACAGAGCGATCGATCCCAAAGTAGCGAGTGCGCGTGAGCGCTTTGAGGCGTTTTCCCATTCCGTGCGAGACATTCTCGCTCAGCGTTGGGTGCTGACCAAGAGCACTTATGAGCGAGAGAATGCCAAACGCATCTATTACCTCTCCATGGAGTTTCTCATCGGACGTTCGTTGGCCAACAACATCACCAACCTGTTGCTAGATCCGCTTTTGCCGGATGGAGCTCGAGAACATGGTATCGACTGGCTGGAATTGATTGAGCAGGAACCAGATGCTGGGCTGGGCAACGGTGGCTTGGGCCGCCTCGCGGCGTGCTTTCTCGACTCGATGGCCACCATGCAACTCCCGGGCACCGGCTATGGTCTCCGCTATGAGTACGGCATGTTCAAGCAATCGATCGTAGATGGCTGGCAAAAAGAGAATCCCGACAACTGGCTCCGCAACGGCGATCCCTGGGAGATTGCCCGGCTTCACGAGAAGGTGGAAATCAGGCTGAACGTCTCATTCAAGTTGCGAGAGGGTAATTTTCAAGTACTCCCCGACCGGCCGTCAAGCCTGATCGGTATCCCGTTTGATCGTCCCGTGGTGGGCTATGGCGGAAAGACGATCAACACGCTCCGGCTCTGGGCCGCGGCGGCGCCCGATTACTTCGATTTTGAGAAATTTGGCACCGGAGATTTCGTGGGTGCACTCGGCGAAACTCTCCAGGCGGAGTCGCTTACCCGCGTGCTGTATCCTGACGATTCTACGACGAAGGGGCAAGGGCTGCGCTTCCTGCAGGAGTATTTCCTGGTCGCGTGTTCCATGGCCGACCTGGTGCGCCGTTTCCAGCGCCACAACTCGGATTGGGAAAAGTTTCCGGAGAAAGCCGCAATTCAACTCAATGACACGCATCCTTCCATGTCGGTCCCTGAACTGATGCGAATCTTGCTCGACGATGTGCACCTGGGGTGGGACCAGGCCTGGGACCTGACGAAGAAGACGCTTGGGTACACAAATCACACCTTGCTGCCTGAAGCTCTGGAGAAATGGCCGGTGGCGTGGTTTGAGATACTGCTTCCTCGTCACCTGGAGCTCATCTACGAGATTAACCGTCGGCTGCTCGATGAAGTTCGGGTTCGCTTCCCGGGCGACGAGGGACGCGTGCAGCGGGTGAGCTTGGTGGATGAAGGCAGCGCGCGCAAAATCCGGATGGCCAACCTTGCCATTGTCGGCTCGCATAGCACCAACGGAGTGTCTGCTGTCCACTCCAAGTTACTGCGGACGACGACGGTCAAGGATCTAGCGGAAATGTTTCCCGAGCGTTTTAGCAACAAGACAAACGGAGTGACGCCCCGGCGCTGGTTGCTCGAGGCCAATCCCGCGCTGGCCCGCGAAATCACGGAAGTCATCGGAGATCGCTGGATTACGGATCTGAACCAACTTAAACAGCTCAAGCCATTCGCGCAGGATGCCAATGCTCGCGAAAGCTTCCTCAAGTCAAAGCGAGAGGCCAAAGTGCAGTTTGCCGATTGGCTCAAGTCAACCTCGGGCCGTGTCGTGGACCCGGATACCATCTTCGACTGCCACATCAAGCGCATTCACGAATATAAAAGGCAATTTATGAATGCGCTGCGGATTGTGATTGTTTATAACCGGCTGCGGGAAAATCCCGGCATGAAGATAGTGCCTCGAACATTTTTCTTTGCGGGTAAAGCGGCGCCGGCTTACAAGCTGGCCAAGCTCATCATAAAGTTCATCAACAACCTGGCGGGCACGATTGATGGCGACCCGGCGGCGCGCGGCCGGCTCAACGTCGTCTTTCTCCCCGAGTACAACGTTTCGTTGGCTGAACGCCTCATTCCGGCCAGCGATGTCTCCAACCAGATCTCGACCGCCGGCTACGAGGCCAGCGGAACAAGTAACATGAAATTTATGATGAACGGAGCCTTAACGGTCGGAACCCGCGACGGTGCGACCATCGAAATGGCGGAGGAAGCCGGAGAAGAGAACATGTTCCTGTTCGGGCTCACAGTGGAGCAAGTCGAGAACAGCCGGGCCTGGTACGATCCGCACTGGCATTATGAAAATGAGCCGGAGACGCGAGCCGCTCTGGACCTGATTTTCTCTGACCACTTCAGCCGCAACGAACCAGGAGTATTCGCTCCCTTGCGCGATACGCTTCTGACCCAGGGCGATCACTACATGCACCTGGCGGACCTGACCTCGTATTGCCAGGCACAGGAACGGCTCGGTACGCTCTATGCCGAACCCGGCGCATGGGCGCAGAAAGCAATCTTGAACGTCGCCAGCTCCGGGAAGTTTTCGAGCGATCGCTCGATTGCGGAATACGCAAGCGAGATTTGGAAGGTGGAACCATGCCCAGTGCTCTAGAAACATACTCCCTGACAGGCGAACCTAACATTTCGCCCCTTGCCGGCAAACCAGCGCCAAAGGAGTTGCTGGTGGACGTGGCTCGCCTGGAGAAGGAATATTTCGAACGGCGTCCAGACCTGGATGATCCAAACCAGCTAGTCAGCTTCGGTACCAGCGGACACCGCGGCTCGCCCCTGCGTGGCACATTTAACGAAGCGCACATCCTGGCGATTACCCAGGCGATCTGCGAATACCGGCACGAGCACAGTACCGACGGCCCGCTCTATATGGGGAAAGACACCCACGCAGTCTCGGAGCCCGCGCAGCGCACCGCCCTCGAGGTGCTGGCGGCAAACAACGTGGACACGATCATTCAGCAAGACGACGGGATAACTCCGACGCCGGTTATCTCGCGAGCGATTCTGGTTTACAACCGTAGCCGCCAGGAACATCTCGCCGACGGCATCGTGATTACGCCATCGCACAATCCGCCGGAGGATGGAGGCTTCAAGTACAACCCGCCCAACGGCGGCCCGGCTGATACCGACGTGACCCGCTGGGTAGAGAATCGCGCCAACGAATTGTTGCGGGCAGAGAATGCAGCGGTCAAGCGAATTCCGTTTGCTAAGGCGATCCGGTCCGCGACCACTCACCAGGAGGATTTCGTCCTGCCGTATATTCGTGACCTCAAAAATGTCGTTGACATGGATGCGATTCGCGGCGCCCACCTTAAACTTGGCGTTGACCCGTTAGGAGGATCCTCGCTGCCTTATTGGGAACCAATCAACTCGATTTACGGGCTGGACATCGTCGTCACCAATTCAATAGTCGACCCGACATTTTCGTTTATGACCGTTGACCACGACGGCAAAATTCGCATGGACTGCTCGAGTCCCTATGCGATGGCCAGGCTGGTCGGGCTGAAAGATCAGTACCAGGTGGCGTTCGGGAACGATACCGACGCTGATCGGCATGGGATCGTAACTCCGGTTGCGGGGTTGATGAACCCGAATCATTATCTTGCCGTTGCCATCCGCTATTTGCTCCAGCACCGGCCCCAGTGGCGTAACACAGTTGCAGTGGGAAAGACGCTGGTGAGCAGCAGCATGATTGACCGGGTTGTCAAAAAGCTCGGCCGCAAGCTCCGCGAAGTGCCAGTGGGTTTCAAGTGGTTTGTGCCGGGCCTGGTCGATGGCTCGTACTGTTTCGGCGGAGAGGAAAGCGCTGGAGCGAGTTTTCTTCGTTTTGATGGCACAGTATGGACGACCGACAAGGACGGGCCAATCATGGACTTGCTGGCTGCGGAGATTACCGCGCGCACTGGCAAGAATCCCGGAGAACATTACCGCGAACTGACAGCGGAGTTCGGCATCCCGTACTACACGCGCATCGACGCGCCCGCCACGCCCGAGCAGAAAGCAAAGTTGGAAAAACTCACCCCGGACGCGGTAAAGGAGTCAGATCTGGCGGGTGAGCCAATCACTGGCAAGCTGACCAAAGCCCCAGGCAACGATGCCCCAATCGGCGGCTTGAAAGTTGTGGCGGAGAGCGGTTGGTTTGCGGCGCGACCCTCCGGTACCGAGAACATTTATAAGATCTACGCCGAGAGTTTCAAGAGCCAGACCCATCTGAACGCGATCCTCAGCGAGGCGGAGGGCATGGTGAATCATGCGTTGGGTTCGTCCGCAGTCGTTCCTGAGCAGGGAGGCCGGACATGAGCGGCAATGGCGCGCTCATGGTTGCGCCACCGTTTCCCTCCTGAATATCGTGCTTCTGGCTTGCTGTTACACGTCACCTCTCTGCCGTCTCCGTATGGCGTCGGCGATCTGGGATCGTCCGCGTTCTCGTGGATTGATCGTCTCCACGATGCCGGCCTAGCGTGGTGGCAAGTGCTTCCCCTCGGCCCGACTGGCTACGGAAATTCGCCGTATCAATCGCTCTCGTCGTTCGCCCTCAGTCCGCTGCTGATCAGTCCCGCTTCTCTCATTGCGGAAGGATTGTTACGAGCGAGCGATACTCAATCGAACTTCTCGAATGACGTAGTCGAGTTCGATTCCGTGATCGCATTCAAAGAGGGGCTGCTCGAAACCGCATGGGCGAATTTTAAAAGCGCACAAAGTAAATTCAAGAACCTAAAGTTCGACTACGAACAGTTCTGCGCCACGCAGGAGCATTGGCTGGATGACTACGCTATATTCCGCGCGCTGAAAGCCATGTATCAGGGCGCTTATTATCTCGATTGGCCGGCAGAGTTGGTTCAACGCAAACTCGATCCTCTAGCCGATGCGCAGCACGAGTTGGCCGATCAAATCGATCAGGTTCGCTTTGCGCAATTTCTGCTCTTCCGCCAGGCCGATCAACTCAAAGCGTACGCTCACTCCAAAGGCGTCCGCTTGATCGGCGACCTGCCCTTTTTCGTTTCTCCGGATTCCAGCGATGTCTGGGCCAACCCGGAATTTTTCCTGCTCGATGAGCAACGGCGCCTTCGCTTTGTCGCCGGAGTTCCTCCCGACTATTTCAGCGCGCAAGGACAATTATGGGGCGATCCCGTTTACAACTGGGACGCCCTGCGTTCGACTGGCTATCGGTGGTGCATCGATCGGGTGCGTGCTCTGCTGGCTCACGTCGATGTGATTCGCTTGGATCACTTCCGCGGGTTCGCGGCTGCGTGGCACGTTCCAGCCGGAGCGCCAACGGCTCAGACCGGGGAGTGGGTGGCGGGTCCGGGAGCCAGCTTTTTTCGAGCAGTGCAAACAGAGCTGGGCCATCTCCCATTCATCGCAGAAGATTTGGGTTTGATTACCCCCGACGTACAGGCCCTGCGCGACCAGTTGCGTGTGCCGGGGATGCGCGTCCTGCAATTCGCCTTCGATGGTCATGCGGACAATCCATATCTGCCGCACAACTTTGTCCACAATACAGTCGCCTATACTGGCACGCATGACAATGCCAGTACTCGACAATGGTATGAGGAATTGCCCGACTACCAGCGGCAGAACTTGTGGAGCTACCTCAAGCGTGCGCCGGGAACCAGTGCGGATGCCGCTCCGGAGTTGATGCGGCTGGCATGGTCGTCACCAGCGGTGCTCGCGATTGCTCCGTTGCAGGATCTGCTCAACTTGGGAAGCGAAGCTCGCATGAACGTGCCTGGTCGTGCCGATGGGAACTGGCGCTGGCGCGTCCGAGAAGACATGCTATCCTCTCAGGCTTTTCAACGGCTGCAGGATTTGACGGAGAGTTCCAAGCGCTCGGTCAGTCCTGCAACACCCGTCAGGGCGCAAGTGGACCGCGAAGCGACGAGCCTCCGCTGACCATGGGCAGGCGGATATTTGACAGGGCAAGTGGATGCGGATGAAAAAAGAGACACCTACGAACAGTTTAAACCTCGAAGTGCACGCCAACTACTCCGCTGACGCTGCCCGTTCCGTGGCGGCGCCACCTATCAGACGTCCGACATGGGAGGAAGCTGAGGGCAACCCCTTGCCGCTTGGTGTCAAGTGGATCGAAGAGGAGCAAGCGTTCAATTTTGCCGTTCACTCGGAACATGCGGAGAGCGTCACTCTATTACTCTATTCTCCAGCCGATCTGGTGAATCCTCTTCTGACGTTTCAGTTGGATTTTTTGCACAACAAGTCGGGACGGATTTGGCACTACCGCGTCCCAGTCACAAAGCTTGGTGCCGCTTGTTATTACGCATATTCCGTGTCAGGAGAGACGATTCCTCAACTCCATAGCTTCGACCCGCAGAAGGTTCTCCTCGATCCCTACGCGAAGTGCATTTTCTTCCCACCCGGTTTTGATCGGAACTTGGCCATGCGAGAAGGATCCAATGCTGGCAGCGCGCCGTTGGGAGTGCTGAGCGATCACCGCTCGACATTTGACTGGTCGGGGGATCGGCGGCCGCATCATGAGTCGGATGCGATCATCTACGAACTTCACGTGAAAGGTTTCACGAAGAACCCAAACTCCGGCATAGATGCATCGCGTGCCGGTACGTACGCCGGTCTGGTGGAAAAGATTCCATACTTAAAGGAACTTGGAGTGACGATTGTCGAACTGATGCCGGTTTTTCAGCGTGATCCACAGGAGGGCGACTACTGGGGCTACATGCCTTTGAATTTCTTCGCACCTCATGCCCAGTACGCTAGCACACACCGTGCGGATGAGCAGCATCTTGAATTCAAGAACATGGTCAAGGCCTTTCATCAGGCTGATATCGATGTGGTACTGGACGTCGTGTACAACCACACTTGCGAGGGCGACTACAAAGGGCCGATCTACAGCTTCAAGGGTTTCGACAGCGCCGGTTATTACATGCTTTCTTCCGATCCGGCCAACCCCTATGCCAACTACTCGGGCACAGGTAATACCTTGAATTTCGGTCAGGCACACGTGCGCAAGATGGTGATTGACAGCTTGCGCTATTGGAAGCGAGGAATGCACATCGACGGCTTCCGTTTTGATTTGGCGTCGGTGTTCAGCCGCAACGCCGATGGGTCGCTCAACTGGGGAGAAGCGCCCATCTTCAGTGAAATTGCCGCGGATCCGGAATTAGGACCCGTGCGTTTGATCGCGGAACCTTGGGACACCGCCGCTTATCAGCTCGGACGCGGCTTCCCCGGCCTGACTTGGCTGCAGTGGAACGGGCGGTTTCGTGATGACATTCGCCGTTTTGTTAAAGGCGACGCAGGGATGGTTCCTGAAGTGATGCCACGTATCTATGGCAGCGATGATTTGTTTCCAGACAGGCGCGCCGACGCTTATCACGCGTATCAGAGTGTGAATTACGTAACATCCCACGACGGCTTCACGCTCTTCGATCTTGTTTCTTATGATCGCAAGCACAATTGGCAAAACGGAAATAATAATCAGGACGGCACTGATGCGAACTACAGTTGGAATTGTGGACAGGAAGGGGATGAGGATGTATCCCCGGCTGTCCGCGCGTTGCGCCGCAAGCAAGTAAAGAATTTCTGCTGTCTGCTCTTCTTATCTAACGGTACGCCGATGTTTCGGGCCGGGGACGAGTTCCTGAACACGCAATTTGGCAACAACAATCCCTACAACCAAGACAACGAAATTGGATGGTTAGATTGGAGTCAACTCCGATCCAACGAGGACATTTTCCGGTTCTTCAAGCGTATGATTGCGTTCCGAAAAAATCATCCGTCGCTGAGCCGGAGCAGGTTCTGGCGGGAGGATGTTTCCTGGTATGGCGTCGGCCCCACGGTCGATTTGTCCCACGACTCGCACAGCCTGGCATTCTGTCTGCACGGGGCTTCTCAAGGTGATGACGACATCTACGTGATGATCAACGCGTACTGGGAAGAGTTGGAGTTCAATGTGCAAGAGGGAACAGCACAGGAGTGGAAAAAAATCGTGGATACCGCTTTGCCCAGTCCAGATGATTTCTCGGACGACGAAATCCCTTTAGAGCAGACGAAATACCTACTGGCTCCAAGATCGATTGTGGTCTTATGTCGACCCCAGGCAGAGACTCAATGAAGTGGTGAAAACAGGCGTCCCTGGTTTCATCGCACAAGGTAGATGAACATGGGAGCCGAACAACAACTGGAGCAGTCCATGGAAGAGGAACAAATACGGGAATCCCTGAATGCGCACTGGCGCGCGTCGGCAGTCGGCGACGTAAACGCGGAACACGATATTTACCATGACGACGCCATTTGTGACTATCCCCAGTCGGGCGAGCGAATCCTTGGGCGAAGCAATTTGCAGGACCTGCGGAGTCATCATCCCGACAAGCCTTCCGGTTTTCAAGGTCAAGCGGATTCTCGGAAACAGGGAGGATCACTCGATTTTTTAAATGAATAAGTACCCACGCGTGCATCTGTCGCACATCCCCGCAGTGGGAAGATCGCCAGTATCGCGGCTGAAGCGTCGTCCGCTGGGGTCATCTTTCGCCTAAGAGTGCCTAACAAAACCTCCACACTAGTTACAGCTTCGAGCCGCCATCGACTGGAATGCTCGCACCTGTGATCCAGCGCGCTCCATCGGACGCCACGAAAGCGACTACGTCGGCGATGTCTTCAGGCTTGCCGGTCCGCTTCAATGCTTGCATCCCCAACGTGACCTCGCGGCCCGCTTCTGTCTTCGTAAAATTCGACATATCCGTGTCGATTACTCCTGGTGCGACAGCATTTACTCGTATGCCACTTGCCCGAGAATGGCGGCCCAGTGTTTGACCAGAGTCTCAATTGCTCCTTTGGTAGAGGCATAAGCAAGAACTGAAGGATTTTCCAAGCCGGGCTTGCCCACCACCGTACGAGCTACAGCGGAAGAAATAAGAACGATGTTTGAGCGCTCACCAAGGATTGGCAAAAGTTGCTGCACCAGGAAGAATGGGCTTCGGACGTTCGTCGCAAAGAGGTTGTCAAAATCCTCTACCGTGTAATCCGCGATGCGTGCCGCCTTGCTGATTCCGGCGTTGAGCACAAGCACATCCAATCGATCGCCAACGATGGAGCGCACCTGTTTTGCCAGCAGCGCAGCACCGTTCGGAGTTCCTAGATCCGCCGAGATCGCTTCTGCGCGTCCGCCTTTCGCTTCGATCTCGGCTACGAGAGATTCCGCATCCTGCGCCGAACGGCCATAGTGGACTAGGACTCGCGCCCTGGCCTGGGCAAGCGCGAATGCCGTCGCGCGCCCAATACCGCGTGACGCCCCGGTGAACAGTGCTGTTTTGTTTTGAAGCGTGGACATTTTACTTTCCCTCACAATTCAATTCGTCAACGGCATGCGGCGCAATAAAATGCAGTAGAACTTTCGGGAGTCGATTCTTGAGGAATGTCGGTCGGGAAGTTCACCTGTCCCTCGGTAAGAGCGGGTGTCGCACCGGCAATCCAAGAGTCATAATCATCGGTGTAGCCGACTCGTTCCTGAAAAGCACGAATCCGCTGCTCGATCGCTGCGATTTCGTGGTATGACAGACCTCGCATGACCTGGACTCGATCCCGAACAGCCCGGGCTTGGGCCGTTCCTCGGGCTTCCGCCCCCGCGTAAAACCGCGCAGACGCTGTCCCCTCGTCCCCGACGCCAATGTAGTTTTCGATGAGTTTGGTGGTAACTTCCTGACTGTGTAACAGTGACGAGCGAATATTGCCCTGTCCGGTCACGACATTACCCACTCCAAATACATGATCGGATTCGCCGTATCTGGGCAGAGCTTCCTGGATGAAATCGTAATATTCGCTCTTCATGGCGATGCCCGGAATCTTCTCAGGTACGGACCCGATCGACGAAATTACCATTGGCGCCCGTAGTTGGTATTCCGAACCAGCCACGGGTTCTGGTTTTCGCCCTTCCACCTTGGTCTCCGCCACTTTCAAGCCGACTAGCCGCCCCTCCTCTACCACGAGTCCCGTTGATACCCTGCGATCCTGAAACCGAAATAAGTATTTTTCCTGCGCCAAGCGAAGCATCTTCTGACGCGTCGCTTCGGTCTTCGCAATCTGATCGGGCGTGGCATTTTCTGGAGGCTGAGCCAGCGGCATGTCTTGTCCCCGGCGGCGATAGATCAGCAGGCATCCTTTAACACCGAGCTCCTCAGGAGCAATGCCGTGCATCTTGCAGACGGCCGGGACACCTTTTTTTTCGAGCTCAGACACATCAGTCTGAACACCGCGTGCTCGAAGAACACGCTCATAGTTTTCGAGCTGCAGGATCTTCACGACATCAATCGACGCCAGCCCACCGCCCACGACCAAGGCTTCGTCAGGAGCCTGGTAGTGCGGCCCTGTGTAGTCCGCTTCATTCTTGTGGTTGTACCAATAAATGAATGGATTCTGGTAAACCAAACCCTTGTCGACGAATTCTTCCGCTCCGGGTATTCCCAGTTCTCTATCTCGCCACGCCCCGTTTGCCAGGATGACCGCAGAAAAGCCCCAGTTGTCGCAAAGATCCTGAAAGTCCAGGTCGCGGCCAAGCCGAGTGTAGGGAAGGAAGAAAACACCAGGCTTCCTCAGACGCGCATCGATGCGCCGGTACTCTTGTTTGCGTTGCTCCAGATGCCAGCGGGGTAGGCCATCCTCAATCTTGCCATAAGGCTTTTTGTTCTGTTCAATGACAAGCACGTGAATCCCATTGTCCGCTAATATTTCTGCGGCGACGGAGCCAGCGATCGCTCCTCCAACAATGCCGACAAAGTGATACGGTCTGTGTGTCATCGTCATTCTCGCAGCGCACGCAGGACCATTAAGGGACGATTCGCAGATCGCGAAGCCTTGTGAGCTGTCGCCTAAAGCTCTCGTGAGTGTCGATGCAATCCGCAAAGCCTGCCTGACGAATCTTGATTGTGC
>Ga0137395_10001405_pt1 | contig 11174 bp, 10 predicted proteins | sample czobulk216metaG_FD_108283 | JGI IMG/M metagenome (GOLD analysis project Ga0137395, IMG submission 108283) | Vadose zone soil microbial communities from Angelo Coast Range Reserve, California, USA - czobulk2.16 metaG | ecosystem: Environmental > Terrestrial > Soil > Vadose zone | place: USA...
GCTCGATCGATAGCCCTGTCCCGGTTCAGGTGGAAGCCATTCCCCCGATGCTGGCCGGCCGTGATGTCGTCATTCAGGCGCCGACCGGTTCTGGCAAGACCCTCGCCTTCATGCTGCCGCTCGTCGAGCGGCTGATTGCGGTCGGCGGACCCGGGCCGCGCGGCCTGGTCGTCACTCCGACTCGCGAACTCGCCATCCAGGTGGACCGTGTCTTCCAGTCGCTCAAAACCGGTCTCAAGTCGGCGCTGATCTACGGTGGCGTCGGCTACGGCACCCAGGAACTTGCCTTGCGCCAGGGGGTTGACATCGTCATCGGCACCCCCGGCCGCATCCTCGATATGGTCTCGCGGCGCCGCCTGGCGTTGAGCCGGGTGCAGCTGCTGGTCCTCGACGAGGGCGACGAGATGCTCGACGCCGGCTTCGCACCGGACGTCGAACGCATCATCGAGATGACCTACCAACCACAGATCGTGCTGGCTTCGGCCACCATGCCGGAATGGGTCAGCCGAATGATCACGCGTCACCTGGACGATCCGATTCGGGTCGTCGTCCCCAGCGACGCCGAGGAGACCCTGGAGCACGGCTTGCTGCGTGTGAGCCGGCCCGAGAAGCTCCGAACCCTCAGCCGCCTGCTGCGCAATCACAAGGGCTCGGCGATCGTCTTCGGCCGCACCAAGCACGGCGTTCGCAAGCTCAGCCGCGATCTTCGCAACCTCGGTCACGACAGTGCCGACCTGCAAGGCAACCTCTCACAGAATGTTCGCGATCGCACCATGGATGCCTTTCGTGGGCTGCGAACCAACGTCCTGGTGGCGACCAACGTCGCCGCCCGTGGCCTGGACATCAGCCATGTCGATCTGGTGATCAACTACGACCTACCCGATTCGCCACAATGGCTGACCCACCGGGTGGGGCGTACCGCCAGGATGGGCGTCAAGGGCCGAGCGCTGACCTTCCTTACACCAGAGGACGAGATCGCATGGCGGACGCTTCGCCGCCAGGGCGCACCGGCCCTTCCCGAGCTCGATGTCGCGCATCTCTTGAGCGAGGGTGATTGGCGCTATGTCGCCGCCTCCCTCGTCGAGCCTGCGGCGGTAGCCGCCCCACGCGGTCCGCGACCAGTGCGTTCGGGCCAGCAGACCTGGCACGGCCGTCGGCGGCGCGCGCGGGGGTCGTACCGATCTGACCAGCGCCAGGCTACTGCCGGCGGCTAACCTCTAAGCTAGGGCTGGGGGGCGACACTACAACGGGGTGAGCTGATGGCTAAGAGCTCGGTGAGCGAAGTCCGAACGACGCAGGGATTCGACTTCATTCGCGAGCTCGGCCAGCAGTTGCGCGTCGATAGCATTCGATCGAGCACCGCCGCCGGCTCCGGGCATCCCACCTCGTCGATGTCCGCGGCCGACTTGATGGCGGTCCTGATCACGCGGCATCTCCTCTACGACTGGAATGACCCGAGTGCGCCCACCAACGACCACCTGATCTTTTCCAAGGGCCACGCGTCGCCGTTGCTCTACGCCATCTTCAAAGCGGTTGGCGTGATCAGCGACGACGAGATGCTCACCTTCCGTAAATTTGGATCGCGGCTCCAGGGACATCCCACACCGATCCTTCCCTGGGTCGATGTTGCGACCGGGTCACTCGGCCAGGGACTGCCGATCGCCGTCGGAGTCGCGCTCGCCGGCCGCAAGCTCGACCGTCTCCCGTATCACGTCTGGACCCTTACGGGCGACAGCGAGCTGGCGGAAGGCTCGATCTGGGAAGGGCTCGACAAGGCGGGCTATCACGGGCTATCGAACTTCACGGCCATCTTCGACATCAACCGCCTCGGGCAGCGGGGACCGACCGAGTACGAATGGCAGACGGATGTCTATCGCGATCGGGTCCAGGCCTTCGGCTGCCGGGCGATCGTCATCGACGGCCACGACCTGGAGCAGATCGACGAGGCCCTGCAGCAAGCGCGCGAAGCAACCGGTAAGCCGACGGTCGTGATCGCGCGCACCATCAAGGGCAAGGGCTTCAGCGAAATCGAGAACAAGGATGGCTGGCACGGCAAGGCGCTGCCGCCGGACATGGCGGAACGCGCCATCAAGGAGCTGGGCGGCATCCGGCACCTGCGGGTCGACGGCCTGAAACCGGAGCCTGGCCAGCCCGCCATCAAGGATGCCCGGGTTGACATCACCCTCCCTACCTATAAGAAGGGGGAAAAGATCGCCACCCGAAAGGCCTACGGCGACACGCTCAAAGCGCTCGGCGCTCGACCGACCGTAGTGGCGTTGGACGGCGAGGTAAGCAACTCGACTTTTGCCGAGGAGTTCGCCAAGGCCTACCCCGACCGCTACTTCGAGATGTTCATCGCCGAACAGCAGATGGTCGCCACCGCCGTCGCCATGAGCGTGCGCCATTACATCCCGTTCGCGTCGACCTTTGCCGCCTTCCTCACCCGCGCCTACGACTTCATCCGCATGGCGGCGATCTCCCAGGCCAATATCCGGCTCTCCGGATCGCATGCCGGCGTCGAGATCGGCGAGGATGGCCCGTCCCAGATGGCCCTCGAGGACCTGGCCATGATGCGTGCCGTCCATGGCTCAACCGTGCTCTACCCCTCGGATGCCACGTCGACCGCGCAGCTGGTCAAGGCGATGGCCGACCAGCACGGGATCAGTTACATCCGCACCACGCGGGGCGCGTACCCGGTGCTCTACGAGGATGGGACCAAGTTCCCCATTGGCGGCTCGAAGCTGGTGCGCAGCGATCCCACCGACCGCGTCGTCCTGATTGGGGCCGGGGTAACGCTCCATAACTGTCTGGCGGCCGCCGACGAACTCGAAGCCGAGGGCATCAAGACCCGCGTGATCGACCTCTACAGCCTCAAGCCGGTCGACAAGGTGACGCTGCAGGAGGCCGCGGCCCTCACGCGCGGCCGGTTGGTGGTCGTGGAGGACCACTACCCGGAAGGCGGTCTGGGCGCAGCTGTGATGGAAGCGCTGGCCGCCGATATGGACCCGCCGCGCATCGTGCACCTCGCCGTTCGAGGACTGCCGGGCTCCGGAAAGCCGGCGGAGCTGATGGATAAGTGTGAGATCTCTGCGCGCCACATCGTGGCCGCTGCCAAGCGACTCTACGGGCTATAGGAGGGTAAAGAGATGGCCGTTCTGAAAATCCTGGAGCTGGTCGGGACCTCGAAGGAGAGTTGGAGTGACGCAGCCCGTGAGGCCGTCAATGAGGCGGCGAAGACCGTGCGCGGCATCGAGACCGTCGAGGTGGTGAACTCGAAAGCCGTCGTTCAGAACAACCGCCTGACCGAGTACCAGGTACAAGTTCGGATCGGCTTCCGCATCGAGCGAGCCTCTGCGAGCGCCGCGAAGAAAAAGGCGTAGGGTAACCGACCATTATGTTGCGAAGCCTTTTCGGCTCAAAGGTATCCGCGCGCGTCTTCATGCCTCCCGGGATCACGCTAGCAGGCAGCGTCGCCCAGGCTCACCGGCAACGGCACCCGGCCGCGCTGGGCCAGGCCAAGGCAGGGCAGAGCCAAAATTTCATCGTCTTCTCCGATGGAACGCCCTCGGGCGACGCCGCCGCGAAGGCGATGCTCGACCGCGCTGAGGCCGACTATGCCGCGACCCAGGTATGGTTCGGCGGGCTGACCCCGCCGAGCTTGCCTTTCTACGTCTACGCCGATCCCAATGCCGGCGGTGCGTACCACATGACGTGCGCCGGCACTGACGTTCACGTGCTGTCCGACCCGGTGCGTGCCCCCGGCTTTCTCACTGCGGAAATCGTGGAAGTCTTCGAGGCCGCCATCAATAACGGCTGGGACTGCGCCGTGACCAACGGTGAATCGCTCTCCCGCGTGCTCGCCTTCGAACGGCATCCGGAGATCGCGTCGGAGTTCAACTCCACCGAGCAGGATTGGTGGGCGCAGGGCCACCGCGACTATGTCAACGACAACTCCGCCGGTGATACGGACCAGATCGCGGCCGGCTGCGGCGACCTCTTCCTTTATTACTTGCATTCCCAACTGACCTTCGACTGGACGACGGTATGCGGGGCGGGCGGCCTGACTTTGGGGGCGACCTACCAGTCGCTGGCCGGCTACGATCCGCAGCAGGGGTTCAGTGACTTCGTCGCGGCGCTGACCACCATCGACCAGGGCGGCACCCTGGCCCTTCCCCCGTCAGGAAACCCTTTCCCAATCAAGACTTAATACGGCAGTTCGTCTTCTTCCATTCCGAAGTGGTGGCCGACCTCGTGGCGCATCGTCTCGTTGATCTGCTCGGCCAATTCCCGCTCATCCGCCACGATGTTTTCGTGGTTGCGCTGGTAAAGGACGATGCGCTCGGGCAGGCCATGTTCAAGCACGGTGGCGCCCTCGTAGAGCCCGAGTAAGTCGGGGTCTTCGCCATCGCGCACGGCATCGAGATCGGGCAAGTCGTCGACCACAATCATGGTGTTGGTCAGCTGTGCCTGGAAGGTTTCCGGGATGGCCGCGAGTGCCACCTCGGCCATGCGTGTGAACCGCTCGCGCTTGACCCGGTAGGGGACTCCGAAGACATCCGGCCGCAGCTCGGCGGCACGCGCAAATGCCGCCACCGCATCCTTCTTGTCGAGCCAGACGCCCAGCCGCCCGAGGAGGTTCCAGGTTGCCGCATCTTCGTCGCGCGCGAGCGCCTGCTGGGCGAAATCCGCCGCGGCGGACATATCGGCGGCCCGGTAAGCGAGCCGCGCGGCAAGCCGCAGCCATCCGGCATCCACCGGTTGCCGCAACGACTGTAGCTCCCCCAGCGCCTCGGAAAACCTTTCGGCAATCGTGTCGATCGCGCCGTCCGCGTCACCGTCGCGGGCCTGTTGTAAGGCCTTTACCACCCGGTCTCGAAGCCCCGGCCGGCCGCCACTAAACCACCGGCTAAGTGGCATGCGACACCGCAGCGACGGCCTGCAAGCCTACCTCTGGGACCTCGTTACATCCGCAATGGGCCAGCAAACGACGATGAACGCCCACGACTTTCAGAACCACGTGTTGAAGCGCTTGACCGCGCTCCGCCCGGGCTGGACCGTCAAGAAAGGCCCGGAGCCGTTTCAATTGATCATCCGCCGCGTCCAGGAAAGCGACCTGCGTTTCAACCTGGACAGCTTCTATCAGCAGTACCGCGAACAACCGTCGGCGCTCGACCGGCTCTTTGCCGCGCGGCTGCGCCGTCTCGACCAGGAGTGTGACAGCGAGGCCGCCTTCGGGGCGCCCCTGATCCTCCCGGTCCTGCGCCCGGCGAGTTTCCTCGAGTCGGCTGGTGGTCCGGTCGTCTACCGCCGCATGCTCGGCGACATGGTTGTCACGTATGCGGCCCATTACGCCCAGGGCATGCGGTACTTGCTGCCCCAGGACCTGACGGCCTGGAACGTCGGCCGGGACCATGTCGAGGTGATCGCACTCAGCAACCTGGCCCTGATGTTCCGCAACGGCATGAAGTTCACCGGCCTCGAAACCGACAAAAACGGCCGCGCCCAGATGCTGATGCTCAGCTACGTCGACGCCCGCCCCTACGGGGCCGCGCTGATGCTGCTGCCCGAGGTCTGGGCCTGGCTGGAAGAGATGCTGGAGGATCTGCCAGTGGTCGGCGTTCCCGAGCGAGGCTCGCTGATCGCGGCCGGCCAGCGCGCCCAGTTGATGGGCCGGTTGCGCCACGATGTCCACGAACGGCATCGCGAGGCCGCCTTCCCGGTATCCGACCACCTCTACTGCGTCGAGAACGGCCGCATCCGGCAGTACGCCCGCTAGGGCGACTGCGTCACGTGGTCCTCTACTGATAACCACCGTAGCCGGGGTGCGGATCGGGGTGCTCGATCGGACGTAAGAGCAGGGCGAGGATCAGCCCCGTTGCGAAGCCGCCGACGTGGGCGAAGAAGGCGACCCCTCCGCCGATCGCCCCGATGTTGAGAAAGGCGTTGAGGGCTTGCAGCGCGATCCAGTAGCCGATAAAGACATATGCGGGCAGCGTGAAAATGAAAAACGGGACGACGAAGGTCAGAATGCGCGCTCGCGGGAAATAGAGGACGTAGGCAGCCAGCAGGCCTGAGATGGCCCCGCTCGCCCCCAACATCGGGATCGTCGAGTCCGGCGTGATGAAGATCTGCAGCAGGCTACCGGCGATCCCGGACGCGAAATAGACGACCAGGAACTTCAGCTCGCCGAGCTTGTCTTCCACGTTGTTGCCGAAGATCCAGAGGAACAGCATGTTGCCCCCGACATGCAGCAGATTGGCGTGCAGGAACATCGAGGTGATCAGCGTGCCGAGGTGGCGTCCGGCGGTGATATCGGCCGGGATCACGGCATACTGCGCGATTGCGTTCTCATCCATGACCGGGTTCTGGGCGAGATAGAAGTAGACGCCGAAGTTGATCAGGATCAGCCCCCAGGTAAGCAGAGCCCGGCGGCGCGGCGGGTTGTAGTCGCGGATCGGCAGCATTCGGGTAAAGCGATTCTATTGAGTCCACGAGCTCTCCCGTAGACTGCCAATGGGTTCTCTCGATGTCTTCCAAGCCCCCACCGTGGCTCGATCCAAAACCGGCCAATGTCGCCCCGCTGGTCCGGGGGTTGTTCGCCCTGGCGGCCGTTTTCGTGGTCGGCTTCGTGCTGATGCGCGGCAACGCGAACGCCGGGATCTTCATCGTCCTGGCGGTGGTCTGCGTGGGCTTCGCCCTGATATCGCTACTAGCACGCGGCCTGCAGCGCTTCGGTGGCGGTGTTCTCGCCCGGACCGGTCGCTCTGAACGTGAGCTCCTGATCGGGGGCTTGCTGCTGACTGCGTTGCTGACCCCGTGGTCGACCGCGATCGCGCCGGTGCACTGGCCGCAACGATTTGGCTGGCAGTCCCCGGTAGGCGTCATCGTGGTCGCGGCGCTTGTCATCGGCCAGGTTCACCGGCTCCACCGCTACCGGGCGCCGGCGATTCTCATCGCTGCTGGCGGGCTTGCGGCCTGGATCGCCTGGGTTAGCGCACAACTGCTGACGCCGGCATTTGCGACGACCGGCTTTCCCTTTCTTCCCATCGACCTGCTCGGCGAGGGTTGGGCGGTCGCGCTCCTGGCATTCGTCGTCACGCTGGATGGGATGGCGATCGAGGCGGCGAACGAGGACGACCAGCCGACGCGGCCACGCGACGTGTGGCCATTCGCCGCGGTCCCGGGAATGGGCCTCGTGCGGATGATGTATCCGGGGCGGGGACGCCTCTGGCTGGTCGCGCTGGCCTTCGCCCTGTTCCTGGTGCAGGCCAACGGTATCGGCTGGGCGGAGTTCCAGGACTTCGGTTCGCGTGGCAACTTGCCCGAACCGCGCCCGCGCGGGGCGGTGCTGATTCCCTTAGCGCTCGGTGTGCTGATCTGGCTGGCCTCCCTGTGGGATACGCGTCGCAAGCTGCAGCTGGAGCGCAACGAAGCCGCGCTCGGCCGCTCACTCGAACGGCACGATCCAACCGCGGTCTGACCCTTGTTACTCGGCCGTGACGGGATTGTCGCCCCACGCCGCCTCGACCCGATGGGCCTGTTAACAAACCGCTGATAGCCTCACAGCGTCGTGCCCGACACGCGCGCGCTCTTGTCACGCCGGTACAGCCGGCGATCCATCCTCGACCGCGGCCTACGCCTCGGCATCGGAATTGGCGGCGGCGTTGCGTTGGCCTCGCTGCTCGATGCCTGCGCCACCGGATCGGGCGCCGTCGCTCCGACGCCCCCACCGGGCGCCACCGTCATCCGCTCCTTGCTCTTCGACCAGGTTGGCTACGACCCCGTCGTCCTGCAGAGCCTCGCTAACAAGTTTCGCAGCCTGCACGACAACAAGGTCTTCGTTTCCATCGAGACCGCACATTACCGCGAGCTCTACGAGAGCATCCTGGCGGCGGGGCTCTCGAAGCCGTCTCCGTACGATGTCGTCGCCCTCGACCAGGTCTGGGTGCCCGAGTTCGCGAGTCGCAAGCAACTGCTCAGCCTCAAGGACCAGATCCCCGATGACGCCCGCTCCGACCTGTTACCGAGCCTGCTGGACGCCTTCTCCTATCAGGGCACGACCTGGGCGATGCCGCAGGTCCTCAATGTTCAGAGCCTCTATTACAACAAGATGCAGCTGCTGGCAGCGGGCTTCCCGGACCCTCCCAAGACGCTCGAGGAGTGGTACGCGCAGATGACGGCGATTCGTCGCCGTCTCAGGCCCTACATCGATTCCTGGGCGCTGGATGAGAGCCTGACGTCGGACTTTGTGCGGCTGACCGCGCAGTTCGGCGGCGATCTTTTCGACGCTGCCGGCAAGCCGCAGCTCCAGCAGCAGCCGGCCCTTCGAGCCGCGGCCTTCATGCGCCAGCTGATCGACGAACACCTGGTCGCAACGGAGAGCGCCGCAAGCACCGAGCCCGACGCCATGCGGGGCTTCCTCTCCGGCGGGGTCGCGTTCAACACCAACTGGAACTTCGTGTGGGGGTCGATGAACGACTCGACCTACTCACGGATCGTCGGGCAGGGTGCGGTTGCCCCCATCCCGGCGGCCGCGTCGACGGGCAAAGCGGCGGCATCGGTCAGCGGCTTCCTCGGCCTCGCGGCGTTGGCCAACAGTGCCCACACAGAGCTGGCGGTCGAGTGGATTCGGTACCTGACCAGTCCCGAAGTGCAGGCGCCACAAACCGCCGAGCTGCCGATCTGGACCTCGCTGCAGAACTCAGCGGAGATGCGCAAAGCAAATCCGCAAATCAACGTCTTCTTGACCAACCTGGCGAATGCGCGGCCGCGCCCCAAGCTGGTGCACTACGTCGAGGCCTCGTCAGTGCTGCAGCGCCACCTCCACGACCTGGTCCTGGGCACCGTCACCCCGTCGCGCGCGATGGCGGATGCGCAGACTGAGCTCGTCGCGCTCCAGGCACGCTTCGCCAGCTAACCGTTTCCCGTCGGCCTACGATGAAGGCGCCATGCTACCCGAGGTCCAGGGCTATCGAGTGGGCCTGATCGAGACCATGCTTTTACTGCTGCTGCTCCTCCTCGCCTTCGGTGCGATCACCCTGATGGCCCGGGACCGGTGGCTCGCGCTCGGTGTAACGGAGTCCCTGCTGGCCCGGCTGGCGGCGGCCATCGTGCTCGCCTCGATCGCGGTCGGCGGTCTCACTGGCGTCGTCCTCAACCTGGTGCAGGGCGTCGCCTTCTCCGACACCACGCTCTCCGTTCCCACCGCGCGCGGCCAGGCGCTGCTGGGGATCGGGCTCGCGCTCGCGGTCACCATTGTCGGCATCATCCGCATCGAAACCTATCACCGGCGAATCGTGGGCCCAACTGTCCCGGAAGAGGACGCGGACTGGAAGGTGGAACCGCCAGAGATCGCCGGCCGCCGCTAGGAGCTAGTCGGCGAGGAATTGACGGTGATCTGTGAGGCCGGGATCTCGCCGTCGAGCAGGTTCCACGCGGTCAGGATCTGGCGGTAGGTGCCGTCCTGGTAGATCGCCATCATCGCTTGCTGCATCGCCTTGAGCAGCTCGCCATTCTTGGGATCGATCGCGATCCCCTCGGGGGTCGTCTTGAACGGAGCACCGGCTTGCTCGAGCTGGTCCGGGGTCTGCTTCACGAAGTAGGAGGCGACCGGTGAGTCGTCGAGCGCCGCGTCGACGCCGCGCTGCTTGAGGATGAGTACGGCCTGCAGATCCGTTGGAAAAACCATCTTCTTGATGGTCGCCGCCTTGCAGACCCCGCCGTTGGCCTCGTCAACGGTGTTCTCTTCAGGGCTTTGCACCTGGACCGCCACTTTTTTCCCGCATAGGTCAGTCATGCTGCCAATGGTCGATCCATCGCCCTTGCGCACGAGGATCGCCTGTCCGGCAATGAAGTAGCCGACCAGCGCTACTTGTCGCTGCAGGTCGGGCGTGATCTGGAGCGCCGAGATGATGGCATCGCCTTTCTTGGCGAGCAGTGCGCCGACGATCTGCGGCGAGTTGGTCGTCTGGAAGGTCGCCGCCAGGCCCATCTTGGCCGCGATGGCTTTGGCAATGTCGATGTCGAAACCGACCGCGTGCTGGGTCGAGGGGTCAATCGACTCCTGCGGCGGATAGGTGGTATCGGAAAGGAACGTGAGGGTCCCCGGCCGAACGAGGTTGGTGGGGGGCGTGATGCTCGGCGGCGTCGGGCTCGCGAGTGCGATCGGCGACGTCGACGGCGTCGCTGTGGCGATCCCTGGACTGGGGATGACGCAGCCACCCAGCGTTAGGGCGAGTAGGGTGCTCAGCGCCAGGCGTCCCAGGGACGCGCATGTCATCTCCCCGTTCCTCGCCCTGGCGGGGTTATGGTGTTGGCCCAAATTAGCGACCCAATTCTACGTCCGCGGCGGCCCCGCGGCACATCGCCTTCCCCTCCCCCTTGCGGGGCGGGCCGGGTGGGGGGTATCCATGGGTAACATGGGCGCAGCTTGTCCATCACACTCGACGGCCAGTCGCTGCGCCCCGCCGATGTGGTGGCGGTGGCCCGCGACGGGGCGCGGGTCACGCTCGGTCCGGGCGCCAAAACCAGGCTCGAGTCCGCGCGCACGCTCGTCGATCGCCTCGTCCGTGAGGATCGGGTCGTATACGGGTTGACCACCGGGGTCGGTGCGCTGAAGAACGTCCGCATTCCTCCCGCGGAAACCCGGCAGCTACAGCGCAACCTGATGATGAGCCACGCCGTCGGCGTGGGAGCGCCGCTGCCCGACGAGCTGGTGCGGGCCGGCATGTTGGTCCGCGTCAACCAGTTCTGCCAGGGAACCTCGGGCGTCAGCCCCCAGATCGCCGAGCGCCTGGTCGACCTGCTGAACCACGACATTTGTCCCTGGGTGCCCGAGACCGGCTCCCTCGGCGCCAGCGGCGACCTGGCGCCATCGGCGCATGTGGGCCTGGTGCTGATTGGCGAGGGCGACGTGCTCTGGAAAGGCGAACGGCGAAGTGGCGCTGAGGCACTGCGCGCTGCCGGAATCCAACCGGTGGAGCTGCACGCCAAAGATGCGCTCAGCGTGCTCAATGGGACGCATTTCATGACCGGAGCCGGCAGCCTCGTTTTGCACGATGCGCAGCGACTCCTCCTCACCGCCGACGTCGTGGCGGCGCTCAGCGTCGAGGCGCTGCGCGGCTCGCGGACCGCCTTTGATCCCCGGATCCACGCGGTCCGCCCGCACCCCGGCC
>Ga0137395_10001406_pt1 | contig 11169 bp, 10 predicted proteins | sample czobulk216metaG_FD_108283 | JGI IMG/M metagenome (GOLD analysis project Ga0137395, IMG submission 108283) | Vadose zone soil microbial communities from Angelo Coast Range Reserve, California, USA - czobulk2.16 metaG | ecosystem: Environmental > Terrestrial > Soil > Vadose zone | place: USA...
CGAGCCCATCAGCGAAACGGTGGCGCTGGCGACGCCGCCGGAGGCGGCGCCAACCTTTCACGGGCGTGACGTCTTCGGCCCGGTAGCGGCGCGGCTCGCCGCAGGCACGGCGCTGGCCGCGCTCGGTACCGCCCGCCATCAGGAGCCATTGCGCCTCCCCGATGCCTGGGCATCCAAGGTGGGCGAAGCATGGCGGGCGCAGGTGCTCCATAGCGATCACTTCGGCAACGTCATCACCAACCTGCCAATCCGGGCACTGGCAAGGATCAAGGTGATCAATGGTGCGCCGGTTCGAACCGTCGAAACCTACGAGGAGGCCCACCCCAACGAGCTCGTTGCGCTCGTTGGCAGCAGCGGCCGTATCGAGTTTGCGCTGCGCGACGGGTCGGCGGCGACGCGACTCCATACGGCTCCAGGCGAGACGCTGCTGGTCACATGACCTGGCCGGCGGTCCCCTGGAGCCAGGTCCCGATAATGTCGTCAGCCGCGCTTCGACAGGCGGACGAGCAGGCGAGTTCACGGTTCGGGATCGAGCCCATCCAGCTGATGGAAGTGGCAGGCTGGCAGATCGCCCGCGTGGTCGATGACTTCGTCGGCGGTGTGCGCGGGAAGCGCGTCATCGTCGTTGCCGGCTCGGGCAACAATGGCGGCGATGCGCTGGTCGCGGCCCGATTCCTCCACCAACGCGGCGCGCTCGTTCGCGCGTCGGTGCTACCCGCCCGCGACCGGAACAGCCTGGCCGCCCGTCACGAGCGGACGGTCCAGGGCCTTGGCATCGCCACGATGGAGGCGCCCCAGGGTGTCGATCCATCGGCCGACGTCCTCGTCGATGGATTGTTTGGTATCGGGATTCGCCTGCCGCTTCGCGACCCCGCGCCTCGAATCATCGAGGCCATGAACGCGAGCCGTGTGCCCATCGTCGCCATCGACGTGCCTTCCGGGTTGGACGCGGACAGCGGAGCGGGGGGTGAGAGCGCCGTCCGAGCGGCCGCAACCATAACCCTGGTGGCACCCAAGCCCGGCTTGCATGAAAGCGCGAATGCGGGACGCATTCTGGTCGCCGACATCGGCATGCCGGTGGCGGTCTTTTCGACCGAGACGGCGGCGCTGGCGGCGTTGTACCAGATCGGAGATGTGGTCGAGTTGACGAATTGAGGCTGCCTGACTACACTGCAGGCATCCGCCCAACGTCCAAGTAATGGATCAGGTACACGTCGAAGCGCCAGCAATCAGCGCTCGGACCGCATCCGTGGAACGCGAGTTCTATTCGGACTTTCCTCTCGTTCTCAACTATGTCGCCCGGCTGATGGACGATATCGACGGCGCCGCGGCGGTCACGTGCGCCGCGTTTCGCCAGATTGCGGACGGCTTGCGCCATCGTCCGGCGGGCGAAGGCATGCGCCGCGCCGACGTCCTTCGGATCGCGACCGAGCTCAGCCGTCAGTCGCTTCGGCCCCGCCGCTGGTTTCGCCGCAACCGTTCCCTACAGGTCACGCTCGCGGGGTTTCCCCAGGCCGAAGCGCGACGGACGCTCCGTCGCGACACGGTGCAACGCGCGCTCAGCGCCCTGCCGTTCGAGGCACGCGCCATGATCCTGCTCCGTGATTTCGTCAAGCTCTCGTACGACGAGCTCGCCGAGGTCGTCGACGTTGCCCCGCGAAAACTGGTGCACGCGCTCGACCGCAGCCGCGCGGAGTTCGGGGAGATCTATGACTACATCAAGTTTTGAGCGCGACCGCTGCACACGGATTTCCCCGAGCGCAGTCCTCGACGACCGGCTCGACGGCAAGGATCTGGAGTGGGCCCGCGACCACTTGCGGCGCTGCGAAACCTGCCGCGAGCGGGTCGAGGATTTCCGCGAGATGCTGCTGCGGGTCGGGCGCCTGCCAAGCGCCGTGGTCGGACCGGCCGCGATGGACGAAGCCTTCGCGCTGTCGATCCCGGATCGGTTGCGCGCGGAAGCCGGGTCGCGCTCCTACGACGTCGCCCCGGCGCCGCCTGCTCCCGCGCCGACCGAACTGCCGTCGCCCGCGCGCCCGGGGATCAGCAGCGTCCCCGACCTCCTAACGGAGCTGGAACGGGAAATCTTCCGCGACGAACCTGGCCAGGACCATCCCACTCGACTCTCCCCCATGCCCGAGCCCCTCTATCCGACGATGGCCGAGCCACAAGAGCTCGATGCCGAGAAACCCGTGGAGCCGGTCCCCACCCACTCGTTTTACGAACCCGCGCCTGACGAGGCCGCCCCGTTGGAACCCGAGCCGACCGAAGCGGCCATCGAGCCTGAAGTCGCCGCGCCGCAGCCGGTGGAGGCTTGGCCGGCATCCCTGCGCGAGGTGCCGGTCGACTCGCATCGCGAGGTCGAAAACAATGACTGGGCCGCGCAAGCGGACCCCGATCGATGGGAGCCGCAACCGGAGTCGGTCCACGCCGAGCCGTCGCGATGGGATGCCATCGTGGCGGAGACGGCCGAGCACCAGGTCGAAGAGCAGCATATCCATCCCTTCGACCAGGTATCCGAGGTGGCAGCGCCCGTCTCCGCTGGCAAGCCCGACAACGCAATGCGGATCGCTGTCGGCCTGGGAGCCGCAGCCTGCGTCCTGTTGGCCGCTGTCCTGTACGAGGGCGGCTTGATCTCAAAGGTCCTGAACCGCAGCACAAGTGCGGCGAAGGTCGTGGCGACCGCCGGCGTTCGACCCACCCCGACCTTGCGCGCTTCCATCTCGCCGAGCCTGAGCCCAACCCCGGCCGCCACAGCCCCCGTGCTCTTCACGCTGGGGAACGGGGTCGGTGGCGAGACCATGTTCCGCATCCGATCCGGGACCGCTGTGGCCGCCTACACCCGGTTGGTATTCGATATGCACGGCACGGGACTACCGACCATGGTCATCAGCCAGCCCGATGCCCTGCATCTTGTGGTGACCTTCAAAGACACGAATGTCACGAGCGCGGCGGTGAACGGCATCAGCACCCGGCGCGTGGCGGCGATCGAGCCTGGCGTCCAGCAAGGACCGGACGGGATCATGACGATTGACCTGGCCCGACAGGTGCAGGTTAAGGCCACCACCCTCAACGCGACCGGCGGCTATGCGTGGCGGCTGGTGATGGACCTCTACGACGGCTAGTTGAGCGAGGTCCGAGCCTTTGCAGCCGTGCCGGCGTGAGCCACCATCTGCCTGAGCAGCGCGATCTCTTTGCGCAGCAGATGCAGCTCGAGCAGCAGACGAGAGTCCGTGCGGGCTTCGGCCAGAAGCGTTTGTTTCTCTGGCACCTGCAGGTTGAGCGCGGCGGCGATCAGGTAGGAGAGGAGCTCCGGCTCCATCGGCGGTTCGACCTCGTCGGGCTGCTGGCCGACGAGCTCGCGGAGCAGGTTGGAGTACTGCCGGAAGGTGGCCGCCGTGATCTCGGTGAGGCGTGCCGTAGCGTCGAGGTCGTCCCCGGTCTCCGGGATGATTCGAATCTCGCCGCGCAGATAGGGACGATCGTCGGCCGTGCGTAGGATCGCGAAGCGCGAGGCGCCCATTACCAGCAGATTCATGCGACCGTCATCGAGCCGGTCGATGCGCACGATCTTCGCCAGCGTACCCACGTCGTAGGGTGTCGCCGGCCCGGTTTCAGCCCCCTCCCGGATGGCGACCACGCCGAAACTGTGGCCTTCCTCGAGGCAGTCGGCGATCATCTTCCGGTAGCGGGGCTCGAAGATGTGAAGCGGCAGGGGCATGTGCGGAAAGAGCACGACGTTCAACGGAAACAGCGGCAGCCACTGCGTCGGCACGTCAGGAGGCCGCCGCAATAAAGCGGGACGCGCGGTGGGCCATCGCCATGATGGTGATCATCGGATTCACGCCGGAGGCGCTGGGGAAGGCGCTCGCGTCGGCGACGAACAAGCCCTTCACGGCGTGTGTCTCGTGATCGGGACCGATCACCGAGTTGGCCGGATCATTGCCCATTCGGCAGGACCCCATCTGGTGGAAGCTGAAGTAGCCCATCTGGCCCGGACCGTAGCCGTGGCGGTCGACCTCGTTCATGAACGCCTCGACGCCGCCACGTTGACCCGGCCGGTACGCGACATAGGCACTCTGCCCGGTGAAAATCTCTCGCGCGCCGCCGGCCTCCATGACCTGCACCGCCGCCTGGATCCCGCGACGCAGGTCCGCCAGATCGTTGCGGCTGAGCCGGTAGTCGACACGGGCGGCCCCGTCTCTCGCCGTGACGCGCCCGCCGCCGTGGTCTCGAACCAGCGGCGCAAGCACCGACATGCGTGGGAGCAGCCGCATCAGACGCTGGTATTGAGTCGGATCCCGCCACGGAATCGCGTGCGCCAGGATCGCCGGATGCATCGGCCCCGACTCGAGCTTCACGCCGTGGTACTGACCATCGAGGTTGATCCATTCATCCGAGTAGACCGCTTGAAGACTGCCCTCCCACGGTCGTAACGTCTCGTCGAACACGCCCAGAACCGCGACACCGGGATGCAGCCGGAGCCATCGGCCGACCGCCGGCGATCGTAGCCCGGAGCGCTGCAGCAGTGCGGGGGTTCCAATCGAACCGGCCGCGGCCACGACGGCGCGGCTGCGCACGATCAACGTAAAGGCCGGCATCTCCGGCTGGCGCACGGTGGCGCGCACGCCAACCGCCCGGCCGTCTTCGATGATGACGCGGTCGACTGTGCAGTTGACGACGATGCGGGCCCGTCGCCGGTAGGCGTCTAGGAGATAGGTCTTGAGCGTCGATTGCTTGGCGCCGATCTGACAGCCATAGCTGCAGAACCCGCAACTGGCATCCTGGGTGCACCCCTGGACGTTGCGCGGCATGTGGTCGACATGCCAGCCAAGTTTTCGCAGGCCGCGTTCCAGCACCCTCTCTCGGGCGCTGACCCGGCTGTGGTTGATGTTGACCCCGAGGCGTTCGTAGACCGCGTCCAGGGATGCGGTGAACTCGTCGGTTGCAAAAGCGGTCAGCCCATAACGATCGGCCCATTCACGCCGAAGCCAATCGGGACTGCGAAAGCTGGTGGTGTAGTTGACCACGGTTCCGCCGCCAAGACAGCCACCCGCGATCACCGCGATCGACCCATCGGCCGTGGCGGCGAAGCCGCCCTGAAAGTACAGCTTTCGCAGCATGGCGAGCTCGAGCTGGTTGAAGTCGGCCTCGTTGTGGTAGCCGCCCTCCTCGAGCACGATGACGTCCTTGCCGGCCGCCGCCAGTTCGCCCGCCACGACGCCGCCACCCGCACCGGATCCGATCACGACCGCATCGCAGGTCAACGTGGTGTCGCCGTCGAGCGTGGTCGTGCGGATGCTCTTGGGTGTCGGCGGCGGGGCCGAGACCGGTCCCGGGTAGCCGATCTCCGGCCAGACCGGATTGGTGCCGTCATCTTCCGTGTCACCGATGAAGGCCAGCAGCGACAGGCGCTTGAAAACCTGGAACAGCTGGCGTCGGAAACTCAGCCGGCTGACCGCCCACGACGACATGACCGCAATCCGCTGCTCACGAGGCCAGCGGTGAAAGGGGACCGGGCGGCCGGTCAGGAGAAAGGTGCCGGACCGACGCCCGAGGATCGAGACCAGCAAGCGAAGCTGGCGGCGGTCGGCTGCGGAAGGCAGCCGCGCGAACGTTTCCTCCATCGAGGCAGCGACCCGGATCGGTGAACCCGGGTGCCCCATCCCGCCGATGAACGTGTCGGCCATCGCCACCAGGACCGGCGACTGACTGTCACGGCTGGTCGTCGTTGGCGGCGCCTTTACCGCGGTGGACATGCCTGCTACCCCCCAAGCGTGATCGGTCCTTCCATCATACGAAGGCACGGGCACTTTGCGAAGGCCCACAATAAATCCCATGTGCTACACAGATGCGGCCCGATCCCCGCTTCCCCCGATCATGGGCGGCTCAACTGACGAAGGCGACCTCGTGCTGACCGGTGCCGATGGCAATCGTTTCCGGGCCTATGCTGCCCGAGCAGCGGCCCCATCCGGAGCCGGGGTCGTCGTCATCCCGGATCCGCGCGGTGTGCACCCCTTCTACAAGGACCTGGTGACGCGGTTCGCACAGGCCGGCGTTGACGCCGTCGTCATCGACTATATCGACCGAACGGCCGGGATGACGCAACGGCCGGAGAACTTCGACTTGCGCGCCGCGATCGGAAAGACCACGCCCGACGGGATCGCGGCGGACGTTGCCGCCGGCATCGCGTATCTGCGCTCGCCGGCGGGCGGCGCGGTGGAGTCGGTGTTCACGGTCGGCTTCTGCTTTGGCGGCGCCCAGTCGTGGCGGCAGTCAGCGGCGCAGCCTGGGCTTGCCGGTTCGATCGGCTTCTACGGCCTCCCGTCCCGTGTCCGCGATGTCATCCCTCAGATGAAGGCTCCATTGTTATTGCTGCTGGCTGGTAACGACCAGGCCACGACGCCAGAGGATTTCGTCGAGTTCGACCGAGAGCTCACGCAAGCCGGCGTTCCCCACCAGAAGGTGGTCTACGAGGGCGCACCGCACTCGTTCTTCGACCGCACCTTCGAAGAGCACAAGGCTGCTTCCGACGATGCCTGGCGCCAGATGCTGGCCTTCATCAAGGAACGCGCACGGCAGACCGCCCGGGCGTAAACCTCGGGCGCACCGGCGTCTGGCTTGGCTCGATGGCGTATCTGTCGACTCCCGACCTCCGGCGCGCGGTCGCCGAGATCGAGGAGATGGGTTTCGGCACCATCTGGATCGGCGAATCGCTCGGTCGCGAGCCCTTTGCCGCCTGCGCCATCATCCTCGAGGCGACCCGTCAGATCACAGTGGCGACCGGCATCGCCAACATCTGGGCGCGCGACGCGGTCGCCATGATGAACGGCAGCCGAACGCTGGCTGAGGCCTGGCCAGGACGGTTCGTCCTCGGCATCAGCGTCAGCCACGCGCCGCTGCTGCAGGCTCGCGGCCACCAATACGAACACCCCCTGGCCGCGATGCGTGCCTACCTCGACGCGATGGACAAGGCGCCCTACCGCGCCGTGGCGCCGAACCCGCCCGCGCCAACCCTATTGGGGGCGCTCGGCGTCAAGATGCTCGAACTGGCCCGTGCGCGGACCGCCGGAGCCCATCCCTACTGCGTGCCCGTCGAGCACACCCGGGAGGCACGCCGCATCCTGGGACAAGATCGCCTGCTCGCTCCCGAGCAGGCGGTCGTCTTCGCCAAAAATCGCGAGGCGGCTCGCATTCCCGGCGACATCTATATGCGCACCTACCTGTCGCTGCAGAACTATCGCCAGAACCTCGATCGCCTGGGCTGGCCCGAGGACGAGCTCAGGCCGCCAGGCAGCGACCGGGCCTTCGATGCGCTGGTCGCGTGGGGCGACGAGCAAGAGATCGCCCGCAAGGTGAAACGGCATCACGAGGCAGGGGCCGACCACGTGGCGATGAACGTGCTGACCCCGACGCCCGATCGGCCCTCTCTCGACGATCTTCGACGGCTAGCGCCGCTGGTCGTCAGATAGCGTGTTAGACTTCGACCCTCGAAATCTGATCGGGAGGTGAGGTCCGCGTGGCTGCCAGTGTTGTCCGTCGCACCTGCGTGGCGACCGCCTCCCGAGGGTTGCGCTAGCTAAACCCGCGGATACCTCCCTCGGCGAAGGCGCCGATGCCATTTGCCGTTGACCACATCAGGGAGGTTCTCAGCTTGAATTCAAACCACCGCGCCGAGCTGGATGAGCTCGGCTGGAACGACCGATTCGCGTCCGCATTCGGCGATCTCCATGACGAGGAGCTGCAGCCAGGGCGACTGGCGGCCGATTACAGCACGCAATTCCTCGTGCAACTGGCCGGCACGGCGCCGCTCGCCACGCTGAGTAGCGCACTCCGCGGGGCCCGTCTCGTCGCGGTTGGCGACTGGGTCGCCGTTCGCCAGATGGCACAGGCCACCGAGATCCGCGCCGTACTGCCGCGGCAATCCGCAATCACCCGGGAGGCACCGGGGGCCGAGACCGCCCAGCAGATCATCGCTGCCAACGTCGACCTCGTCTTCATCGCGACGTCGGCGGACAGCGATTTCAACCTGCGCCGTATCGAGCGTCTGCTGACAGTCGCCTACCAGAGCGGGGCGGCGCCGGTGATCGTGCTGACCAAGGTGGACCTTAAGAACCCGGACCCATACGAGGCCGAGCTCGAAACGATTGCGACCGGTGTGCCCGTGGTCGCGGTCAGTGGCCGGACCGGGGCGGGGATCGAGGCGGTGCGCGCGCATCTTTCTCGAGGCAAGACGGCGGTACTGGTGGGATCGTCCGGCGTTGGCAAGTCCACGCTGATCAACCGCCTGGTCGGGGAGGAGGTGCTGCGGACGGCTGACGTGCACAAGAGCGGCCAGGGACGGCACACCACCAGTCATCGCCAGTTATTGAAGGTGCCAGGCGGGGGCCTGATCATCGACACGCCCGGGTTGCGGGAAATCCAATTGTGGGCCGGGGCGGAGGCGCTCGCCGAGGTGTTCCTCGACATCGAGGAGCTGGCCCTCGCTTGCAAGTTCACCGATTGCCGGCATGAGACCGAACCGGACTGTGCCGTGATCGCCGCGCTCGAAGGCGGCACCCTGGACTCGAGTCGTTTCGCCAGTTACCGCAAGCTGCAGCGTGAGTTGCGCGCGATCGAGGTCAAAGCCGACGTGCGATTGCAGATCGAGGAGCGTCGCAAGTGGAAGGTGATCCATAAGAGCGTCAAACAGCACATGCAGGTCAAGCGTCGCTAGGACTAGCACGCTTTCGCTTCGGCCGTTCCAGCTCTCCGGAGCGATCGGGACCCTGATAGCCGGCCCAGGGGTCGTAATCGACCTCGAGCGCTTCCTGCGGTGGCCGTTCGGACTCGGGGACGTTACGCAGATTGAGCCGGATCCGCGTCCATGTTGTATTCCGCCCCCGCATCGAGTCCACCATGATGTCGGAGGGCGCAAGGTGTGACCAGACCTCGGTATGGCGCGCCCGCCAGCGCTGGAGCCCAGCGCGCGCCTCGGCCTCGGTCGCGGCGCGGGCGATCTCGATCAGTGGCGCGGTGGTTCGCCGGCGGCCGGTGGGCCCCACCGTTTTGCCGGGAGCCGGAGCTGGGACCTGCCCCTTCGATGCGGCCGGCCGACCCTCACGCCGGCGCCGCGATAGTTGGACCCGCGCCGGCTCGCCCTCTTGCTTCACGAAGTGCGGCGGCCACGGCGCGTCGCCAAAGCCGGCCGCCTCGTGCTTCGCGGAAAGCTCGAGCAGAGGTTCGAGCGAGCCAACCGCCTCATCGATGCCTTTCGACGGGTCGCCAATCTGCGCAAACCGTTTTGGCACGGTGTCGATGGTGAAGGCGGTCAGCTCGCTGCTGGGCAGCTCCTCCCAGGTGAGCGGCGCCGACACACGCGCGTCCGGCGTTGGACGGATGGAGTACGCCGATGCGATCGTACGGTCCTTGGCATTCTGGTTGTAATCGAGGAACACACCGTGCCGCTCCTCTTTCCACCAGCGGCTGGTGGCGATGTTGGGGGCGCGCCGCTCGACTTCGCGCGCCACCGCCAGCGCCGCGCGCCTAACCTGCGGAAACGTCCAGCGAGGCTCGATGCGGGCATAGACATGGATGCCGCGCGAGCCCGACGTCTTTGGCCAGCCGACCAAGCCGAAGTCCTTGAGCACCTCGCGCGATACGATGGCCACCTCGCGAATTTGCCCCCACGACACGCCGGGCACGGGATCGAGGTCGATCCGCAGCTCGTCCGGATGGTCGAGGTCGCTGGTCCGCACCGGATGCGGATTGAGGTCGATGCAGCCGAGGTTGATGATCCAGGCGAGCTGGGCGGCGTCCCGGATCACGATCTCTTCGGCGGTCCGGCCAGAAGGAAAGCTCAGCTCGACGGTCTCGATCCATTCGGGCCGCGAGGTCGGCGCGCGCTTTTGAAAGAATGCCTCGCCTTCCGCCCCGTTCACGAACCGCTTGAGCGCCATCGGTCGCCCGTAGACGCCGCGAATGGCGCCCTCCGCCACGGCCATGTAATAGCGCACCAGGTCCAACTTCGTATGTCCGGTACGTGGAAAGAAGACCTTATCCGGATTGGTGATCGTCACCTGCCGTCCGGCGGCCTCGATGACCTCCTCCCTGGGCGCAGCCATGCGGATACCTTAGCGGCGCGCCCTACGCGATGGGATTAGCGAGCGGCGGAGCTCGGTACCGGTCGACGCCGCGGCAAGACACCACCGCCGCCGCCCCGACGCCACAGCCAGACGAGAGGGACCAGCCCGATGAGCGACACCACGACGTATCCCTCGATGCCATTGATCGAGTCGAAGGCACCGTGCAAGACCGAAACGGCAAGATAGGCAACGAGCACGGTCGCCGATAGGCGGAGCCGGCCGTGACGGGCGGCCGCGGCAAAGATGGCCCCACCAAGGATCGCCGACCACATCCCGTGGCCAAACGGAGAGAGCACACCTCGAATCAGCTCGGTCACGACCACTGAGTTGAGCGACAGGTAGAGCTGGCCGCCTTGCACGACGAAGAGCGAGGCGAGCGCGTATCCGCTGCTCTCAAGAGCGGCGAAGCCGAAGCCGACGGTTGCCCCCAGCACCATGCCATCGCGGACGTGGAATGAGCGGATGCCCAACGCCACGACGACGATGAAGATTGCCTTGACGGCTTCTTCGATCAAGCCAACCTCGAGGGCGCCCAGGACGCCGGCGCTCACCAGCCAGTATTCGAGCAGCGACGCGCCCAGGACGCCAAAGGTGCCGGCGATGATGAAGGCCACCAGGATTCGCCGTGGGGACAAGGCAGGACTGGGATCGTGATCCAAGTACCAGATAACGCCGGTGACCGGGACCAGAAAACTGCCCAAAAGGACGATCGTCGGCAGAAGGATGACGTTGCGGGTGACGCGTGCCACGGCAAAGGCCGCCGCCCACATCACGAGACCAATCAAAAAGACCGCCCACCACGCCGGCGCCCAGCGCTCGGCCGTCCCTACCTCTTCCATCCCCAGTACTCTCACGCTAGCAGAGGGGAATCGCTGGCGAAAGGGACCTGGCGACATCAGTCGTAGGCCGTCAGTCTGGGGGCGGGGGTGATTCCTCCAGCCACCGCGTCTCGCCGATGTTGACCACGATATGCGCGAATGGCCCGCTCCGCCCGGCACCATGCCAGTGCTCCTCGTTGGGTCCAGTTACGATCGCGTCCCCGACC
>Ga0137395_10001408_pt1 | contig 11164 bp, 12 predicted proteins | sample czobulk216metaG_FD_108283 | JGI IMG/M metagenome (GOLD analysis project Ga0137395, IMG submission 108283) | Vadose zone soil microbial communities from Angelo Coast Range Reserve, California, USA - czobulk2.16 metaG | ecosystem: Environmental > Terrestrial > Soil > Vadose zone | place: USA...
GCGGGGCGGGCGCGACCGGAGACTCATGACTGCAGGCTGCCGCCGCGAGCGCCAGGCAAAAAGCTCCAGTCACCGCCGACAACAGGCGCGCCCGTGCCGCAGGCATCGCCTCCCTCGCCCCACTGCAACCCATCGCGAACCTCGTCGACCGCATTCGCGCCAGAACCACCGGAACCTTCCGCGAACCTCTGGAACCCTTGGAACCTCTGGAACCTCTGGAACGACAAGGATCCGAGTTAGGGATCCTGCGTCACGCTGACAGTTTGGCGCGCCACATTCAGCGACCCGCCGCGCAGCCGTCCAGTGTCGTTCGGCCCCACTCTGAACTCGACCGTCCCGGGGCCTGTTCTGCTCTCGAAGGGGCGCATGATGAACGCGTCGTTCGAATAGTCGGACCATGCGCAGAGACTCCCGCCCGTGACGGCGACCGAGAAGTCGCCGCCGGCGGCCGGCACACGAAGATTCAGAGGCGACACGGTCAGACCGCCGCATCCGCTCTCAGTGATCTGGAACCGCGACGTTGCGCCGACGATGTAGTACCACGACAGGGTGTCGGGCCCCCGGTTCGGCGGCATCGTGAACGTCACCTGGCCGTTGCCGCTGCCGTGAGACCAAGGCAGTTTGTAGGCGCCGTTATCATGGGGCGTCGCTTCCCACGAACAGCCTGGAAGGGCCGTCACCGTGAAGCTGCCGCTCCCGCCGTTTGCGTCGAACGTCTGGCTGGCCGGCGTGAGCGCCGTGACACAGTTGCCCGGGGCCTGAACGATCGTGATGACCCCGATCGCCGTGGTGATGTGACCGGTGCGCTCGGGGCCGGTGTTGAGATCGACGTCCACTTGAATCTGGAATCCGCCGCCATGTGTGCTCACGAAATACATCCAGGGCACGTCGACCACGATCGGCGCCCCGTTGAAAGTGCACCCGTCGCTTGTCAGGTAAATCTGGCTTTCCGCGTTCAGATTCACGGTCTTCGTCACTTTGTTCGACCAGCAGCCCATGTCCACGCCGATCGCTGCGCCGCCGGCGGTCCAGATCACGGTCACCGTTCCATGTCGTGTCGCGAGTGACTGCATATCCACCTTCAACCCGACGACGCCTGAGCCCTGCCCGGTGTTCGCGCCGGCAAAATGAATAAATTCGTCCGTCGTCGATGCTGTCCACTGGCATGCGCTATCGCCGACCGCGTTCACCGAGATGGAGGCCGAGCCGCTGCCACCCACCAGGATGTTCGTCGGAGACACGAGGTAGTTGCAGACGCCGGCTTTAGCGGTAGGCGTCGTGGGCGTGATCGGGGAATCGTTACTGCAGGCCGCGATTGCGACGGCCAGGCCCGTGGCTCCAGCCGCCGCCGATAGCCAACGTCTCAAAGTCATCGGCGCGCCGCAGTGCAACGGCTGAGCCAGAGCCTTTATGGCCCTCTTTGGAACGAGAATGTCTCAGCCTTACTGATGAGGCCGTGGCGCCATAGCCGCAGTGTTGCGCGTCGGCCACGCTTGCCCGTGAACCGCCGGTAGAATCCGGCCTCATGAAAAGTTTGCCGAAAACTCCAGCACTCTGCTTGTTTGGCGTGGGCCTGATGCTCTGGACCGGTGGCTTCATCCGTGCCGATGCAGCCTGGCCGCGCGACCGCAGCTGGGGCCTGCGAATCGCCGCTACGTTGCTGTCGATCCGGAATACGGCCTGGTCTTCAGCTTCGTCGTCTTCGATCACATGGCAGGGAGGACGCGCACTTACACGCGTTCGGGCGGCCGTGTGATCACCGCGGGACCCACCTCGCCGTGGACCTGGGAAATCGCGGAGCTGTTCCGCGTCGAGCAGAGCAAGATCCACCGCATCGAGGCGGTGCTGACGCAGTCGCCGTACGGTCAGCAGTCGGGCTGGAGCACGTACGACGAGAGCATGTCCGACAAGGCGCGCGATATCAGGTAGCCCGCGCTCGGTCAGTTCTCGAAATTCTTTGCCAATGCTTCTCGGAGCACCTTGCTGTAATACGGCTGGCGATCGATGCTGATGCCATGGCGTGCCAGCTCGACGTCGTTGTTCACGATATCGGCCACTTGCTTTCGCAGTTGCGGATCGCCCGTGGCGACGGCGAGGTAGGCGGCGTGAGCGAAAATACTCGCCGCTGTTTCAAGCCGGCCAGTGTCCTTCATCCGGTCGATCGCCACTTGCCGAATCTGTTGGCGCGAGCCAATCGACAGTGTCGGCCGAATCTGCGGTGACTCTAACATCTGCTCGAGCGCGTCGAGCGCGCCGTCGACATAGCCGACTTCGTGACTCGCCTCGGGTTGCCGCGCACGTGTTACGAGCGCAGGCACCGCGCGCTCGCCGAACTCCACGATGCTCTCAGTCGTTCCAAAATACGGAACCATTGCTACCAGAGCATCCACGGCAACTGGATTCTTCTGGTTCTTGAGGACTTCCACCAACGCGGCCATATACGCGCCATCTAGATCCCCTTCCTTCCGACTCGACGGATCCGCGGCGAACTGCGCGCTGATTTCACGTTGAAGCCGCAGCGCTTCATTCCCGATTGCGCGTATGGTGCTGTCGCCCAGCGTCCGTGGCGGTAGTTCCGCGGCCTTAACCATGATCGCGTGCTTCTCGTCGTCAATATCACGACCTTGCAGCGCGGCGACAATCTGACTCTCATCCGCTGCGCTGTGAAGGGCGCTTGGCATACGCGGCTTTCGCTGCGCGTTGACGATCGCTGGAGCAGCGACGATGGTAACGAATAGTACGACGAGCCGGCTGTGCAGGAACTTGGTCATGTCGTGGCTCCTTATGAACTCCAGTCGTTACCATCCGCGCAAATCGGCATGAACGTGCGTGCAGTCCAATGAGTAGGGCTCGATGTAGGTCGCCCCTTGCGACGAGGCCACTTCTCTCAGCCACTCCCAATTGCCTGTGTCTACACAACCGGCGGGGCTGAACCACGGTTTGAAGTCGGCGGCATCGCCCCACTGGTGACGGCTCAAGTAGTCACCGCCTACACTACCGTTTCGAACAGGGTTTCGATACGCTGAACCGATGGTAATGTTGTAGCCCGCCCCATTCTGCACGTTCCAGAGGAAGCCGTACAAGTAATCGTAGCGGATCACGGCCCATGAATAGTTTCCTGTGTTCAAGACACTGAACGGAAACGGTCCATATCCGCCACCCGACTGAAAGCCGGTGCCACCATAGCCGCACAGTGGCATGTAGTGATCCGACGAGTCGGCGTACACGCCCCAATCGACGTACTCTTGGTTTATGTCGGAGCGCGCATCGTTGCAATCCCAAATCGCGTGAAGCACGGTGGCGTCGTTGGTCCACCATTGGTAAGTGGTGCCGTCGCCGTTGTAAATGACGTACCCCCACTGCGCGAAAATGTACGCATTGGGCTGGACTCTGTAGTTGTTATGCGGCACCGTGTCGTGCAACCACACTGAGGCAGGGCCGCTAACGGATGCATCTTGAAACTCGACACACCCGTAGCCGCAGTAAACCCACGCTTGCCACGTATCCAAATCCGATGGATCGCTCGATTCGAGATAGACCCACACACCAGCGTAGGGCCAATAGTCCGGCGAGTACACGTAATCGGCTCGCACTGGTACACTCCGCAGGAGCAACACTGAAGCGAGCCCAAGAGCCGCTAAGCACCTGTTCATTCGGAACTCCCTTCGAGAGCCGCCGATCGATTCAGCTGCTCGTCTGGTTATTCCCCGTCGAACCGGCCCCAGCGACGTCATCAATATCGTTTTTCAGCGCTGTTGCTCCGGCGTATTCAATCTCCCGATGTTGCGCGCAGCCTCCTCGCGCGATTCCTGATGCGATCCTTGAACCGTTTCACTTCTTGTACCTGTTCCGGCGGCGCGAGAGACGCACATCCAAGAGCTTCGGCGATGGGAGGCGTCTGGCGCTCGCCATCCAGCCATAGAACCAGCGCAGATTGTTCGTCGGCGGGAGTGACGGCGAGCAGCCTCTCTCGGAGAAGATCGATTGGGTCAGCCAGGCTGTCGAAACCGATCGCCGGCTCAACTCTCTGACCGCACTCGGTTTCGCGGATGCGGCGCCGCTCTTCTGCCCGCAACAGGTTCAAGAGATTTCGCGAAGCGATGTACTTGACGAATCGATCCAGCGGAACACCACGGGCTGGATCGAATCGAGGCGGATGTCGGAGGTATTCGAGAATCGCATCAACGACCGCCGTCGCGACAAAGTCGTGGGGAGCCTTAGTGAATGTGCGACGAAGCTGAGGCGGGACACTTTGCAGAAGAATTCGAACGAGACGTTCCGTCGCAGCTTCGTCGCAGGCGACGACGCGTTCGTGAAGTGCGCCACATGATTGATCCTTGCTGGAGATAATGGGCGGCATCAGCGAACACACATTGCCCCGAAGCCCAAAGCAAGAGTCCAGCCATGGGATCAAAGCGGCCTTGCCAGACTCAGTTCTTCAGCAGAAACAGGCGGACCACGTTGTCCTTGAGGATCAGCGGATGCATTTCCTCGCGAATGTTGATCTTCTCGAAGTCCGCGCGCCATTGATTGGGCGTCAGCACGGGATAGTCCAATCCGAAGAGCACGTTGGGCTTGAGCAGTGTGTTCTCGCACTCCACGAGCGTTGCCGAGAAGTATTTCGGCGACGCCGGAGAGGTCGATGTGCACCTGCGGCTTGTGCAGGCAGACGAAATCGCCTCGTCCTGCCACGGGAGCGACGAGTGCGCCACGATGATCGGCTGTCCGGAGAGTCGACAGCGACATCGTCGATGACCAGTGGATTGCCGTACTTGAGTGGATCGCACCACCCCGGCATGCCGATGCCGCTGTGCCCGGTATGAGATGGCAGGGGGAGCCGCGCCTCGGCGAAGACTCGTATAGCGGATCGGATGCGCGATGCTATCGTTGGGCGCGAAGGCTTGGAGAGGCGGATGGAGCTTCAGCCCGCGGATGCCTCCGCTTTTGACGAGCCGCCGCGGCTTATAGTGCGTACTATCCTTTTCTTATGCTGAGCCGAGATGGTCAATGCATTGGCTGGCGAGGCAACCGATTGGCCGGCCAGACGCGCAGGTAACCGCGTGATGGCGACTGCTCGACGTTCCCTGCCATGCGTTGTCTTTTGTCTGCTCTCAGCCGTGCCGCTTGCCGCCGCGGAACGGTGGAGCATTGGCTTGACCGCCGGCAATCAAAGGATTGTTGCGCGGGTCGTAGAGGGGGCTTCGGCGTCGGCACCGACCGTGTTGCTCATCGGCGGTCTCGCGGGCTCCGACGCAACCGCCGACGTGGTGAGCAGGGAAGTCGCAGCGTTCGAGGCATTACCTCAGTCTCGTCGTTCGTTCCGGCTCATCGCCCTGCCGCTCGCCAATCCAGATGGACGGCCGCTTCAGTTTCCGCCGGCCGGAACGGCATACAAGGAAAACGCCGAGTCCCACGTACTGTGGCGATGGATCGGCATCCACGCACCGGACCTCGCGATTGTCGTCGGCGAGTCGGCCGGCGGTCTTGCCGATGCTCTGTCGCAATCGGCTGTCGGTTTCGTGGGAAAGATTCCCAGCCGCGTGGCCGCCGCGAAGCCGGGAATTCTGCAATCGCTCAACGCTCCGATCCCTCTCTCCGAGGCGCATCTCGAAATCACTCGAAGGCTACGCCGGACGCCGCGGGAACTGGCGGAGGAGCTCGGAAAAGTCTACGGGCACGAGTTCGATCAGCCCACCTACATTTCGGCGATGGCGTTGATCGCGCAGTTGCGGCTCGGCAACACCGCAGAGGTACTGCGCCTGACGGATCGATATCTCAACGGATCGGCGGACAGCTTCGCCAGACCGTCGCAGAGCTCGCTTGCGGCACACATGCTCTTCTACGAGATCGCCAGACGTGCAACCGGAGGTGAAAGGAACGAGCGTGCTGAACGTCTGGTGATTCGGGCCGCGAGCAGTGGATTCACGGAAGACGGTTCGCTCAGAGCCTTCATGCCGCTGAATGGCGGCTGGAGCGATTCCGTCTTCATGGACATTCCCATACTCGCGAAAGCGGGCGCCCTCTCCGGCGATCGCAAGTATTTCGACATGGCCGCCCGTCACTTCTTCTACATGCAGAAGATTGTGGGCCGGCCGGACGGCTTGTACCGGCATCAGGCCTCGACAGATGCCGCATGGGGACGCGGCAACGGTTTTCCTGCGCTCGGCCTGGCACTCACGTTGACGAACTTTCCGAAAGACCATCCGGACTATCCGGCGCTCGTCGCGGCGTTTCAAAGTCACATGAAGGCGTTGTCCCGATACCAGGATGAGAACGGCCTGTTTCGCGAAGTCATCGACTACCCGGGCGCCTATCCCGAGTATTCAGGCACGGCGATGATCGCGGAAGCGATGCTGCGCGGCATACGCCGAGGGTGGCTCGAAGCGTCCGTCTATCAACCGATCGTCGATCGCGCGTGGCAGGCCGTTCTGATTCGCACCGCATCCGACGGCCGTGTGTTTGATGTCGCGGAAAGCACCGGGACTCGCGGCTTGACGCTCGAGGACTATCTCCGGCGCGCGGCGATTCTCGATCGCGATCCGCGCGGCGGAGCGTTTGCGATGATGCTCGCGACGGAAATCGCCGGCCTCGGCGTGGAGTTCTGAAGTCCGCAGCCGATCTGCTTTCACGGCTACATCGCTGATTCGAACGCCTGCAAATCGCGAAGCCACGAAGAACACGAAGGTGTCTTGGGCGTGGACGCAGACGCTACGCAGGCACGACGATGGCGAGGTCGGGGCCGCCGAGGGGCGCAAAGTGCGCTGCGTCGAATGTGAGCAGCGTGCCGATTCGGGCCCGGCGCGCGCACTGCGCAATGACGGCGTCGTACGTGCGTCCGCCCGACACGCCGGCGCTCGGGGCGCCGCGAAGGAGCGACCGATATCCGTGAGCGTCGAGTGCCACGCCCGATGCGCGCAGGAAATTCTCCTCCACGAGACGGAGCGCGACCTCGGGTGGGAGTCGATGCGGCGCGGGCAGCCGCGTCAGCACGGCGTAGGTTTCCACCAGCGCCGGGGCTGCCACCACCATCCGCTCCCGGCGGCTCAGGCGGCCCTCGATCGCCTCGATGGCCCGGAGATGATGCTCGTGCCACGAGCACACCGCGGCGACCATGCAGCTTGTGTCGGGAAGAAAGCCCGGAGGGGCGCGTCTAGGCGCCACGGCGGCCGCGACGCAGGTCGCGCCGCGTCTGTTCGACAGCGCCGGCGGTCAGCGCGCGCGTCGGCCTGGCTGGCACGGCCACGACCATCCGTCTGCGTTTCTCAATCCGGACGTCGAGCGGTGCGGGCTCAATCTCGATGCGCCCGTCGCGCACCCGGATCTCGAGCGCCATGCCGGGCTGCAGCCCCGCCTGCTGCCTCGCCTCTTTTGGGATGACCAGGCGACCGGCGGAATCAATGGTAGAAACCATGGCAACGATTCTACCATTTACAAACGTCGTCTTCGTGTCTTCGTGATAGACAGTCCTGCTCTAGTTGGTCGCGAAGCAGTACAGCAGGCCGGCGCCGCCGGTCGGCGCGAGCTGCTCCAGGCCGCAGCCCTGCGACGCGTGGATCTGGTTCCACGAGTTCACGCCCGGGTTGCGCCCCAGACGATCGGCGTGGCCAAGCATCGCCTTCGCGTCCGCGTTGCCGACCGTCCAATCTCGGCAGGTGTCCGCGTTCTTCGTGCCGTCCTCGTTGGTTCCCGTCAGGATGTCGTGCTGCAGCGGCTGCGCAACGGGCGTCGGCGGGTTGCCGGCCAGGTAGTTCGGCGTCGTGCCTTTTTCGGTCAGCGAGGTCGCCGCGGAAATCTTGTTGTTCGCGCTGTGCAGGTCGGCGACGTTCGCGGCGATCCGCTCGCCCTTGAAGTTGTACCAGGGGCCGTTGCCGATCCGGGTTTTCGCGTCGACCGTGCTGGTGCTCAGGTAGGCGTGCCAGGTCTTGCCGCCCCTGCCGGCCGCCTGCGCCAGTGTTTGACACACCGCGTCGGCGCCCGTGAGGCCGCCGAGGTTGCCGCCCTTCGGGTTCGCGCTGGTCACGAAGAAGCTCATGTTCGCTGCGGGTGCCTGCGCGATCGCTACGTAGCTCACGAGCGACACGGTCGCCATCGTTGTCACTGCGGCGAGAGATCTGATTGTCATGGTCGGCTCCTTTGAGTCCTGTCCGGGTGTTGGCGGCCTAGTCTACAGCCTCATAACTGAACCGCACGCGCCGCTGAAATATCGACCACAGAGGAAAGGAGGACACAGAGGGTTGATTCGCCGCCGCGTCGAATCGGTGTCTCTCAGCGCGTGCTCGGCAGTCTCTGCGATGAGTATGTCTCCGTGTCCTCGTTTCCTCCGTGGTAGCCGTTCTTCGTGATCTTCGTGGTAGCCAGCCGCAGGCTAACAATCCCAGCGGATCGTCTCACCACATTCCGCTCACTGAAGATGCCGCGAGAGGAACGTCACGACGCGCTCGAACGGATCGAAGCCGAATTCCGCGGCGACCGACGGGCGCAGGTTCGAGTTGGCGTTGATGTCGTAGAACACGCGCCGGCCGTCAGGCGTCTCGAGATATTCGATGCCGCCGATGTCCAGCTTCGCGGCGCGGACGATGGCCGTCGCGGTGGCCACGGCCCCGGCCGGCACATCGTGATACGCGTAGAACTCGACCGGCGGCGACGCCGGGACGTCGGCCGCAGGAAGTTCGCAGGAGCCGTCGCCGTCTTCGGGGTTGCACACGGGCGACGGACACAGGTTGAACCGCCCGTGCGTCTTCACACGCATCGCGTAGAGCAGCTCGCCGCCGAGGAACTCGAGACGGACGATGCCGTGCGCGGGATCGTGCGGCAGATATTCCTGCAGCAGGAAGAGATTGTCGGGCAGCCACGTGGACGGATCTGCGGCGAAGATTGCCTCGATCTCCGCCAGCGATTCCACGACATGGATGCGCGCGCCGCTGCCGCCCTGGTCCGGCTTGAGCAACGCCGGCCACCGGATCCGATCGGCATAGCGGGACAAGCCGGCGACGGCGTTGAACGTGATCGACCACGGCGTATCGATGCCCAGCGTCTGCAGCAGCGTCGCCTGGGCGCTCTTGCTCAACTCGAGCGCGAAGACGTCGGCGCCGTTCAGGACGCGGGCGCCGCGCCGCTCAAGCGTTCGCATGTACGCGAGCGCCAGCGGTACCGCGCGGGTGTGGCCGCGCACGTAGGCGCTCGGACTCGCCTGGTTGAAGTACAACCGTGCGAGCGGCGACTCGAGATTGCTGAACGCCGCCTGCTTCAGGTCGTACGGCTCGTAGGCGATGCCGCGGCGCTCGAGCGCCGCGAACAACGGCTTCTGCCATTCGGGGTGTTCGAACAGGACGACAAGATCAGGGTTGGTGGCCACGCGGTTCGGTCCAATCGTGAATTCTACCCGGTTGACTTGTTCATCACGAAGACACGAAAACACGAAGATACTTATCTGGAGAAAGTTCGCAACCAAAAAGGAGGAGCGTCATGGAGAATCGTCGGACATTCCTTGGGCTCGCGGCCGCGGCGTTGCTGCCGATCGGTCTCGACGCACAAACAGCCGCGCCGCGGCCCGCCGGAGACCTGGCGAGACACCCGTTGACGGGACCGTTCGAAGGGTTCGACGCGGTGCTGCAAGAGATCGCGGTTCCAGCCGGCCAGCCCGGCGCTTCCGCTTCGAATCGGATGCATCGTCACACGGGGTTCGTGATGGGGTACGTCCTCGAGGGGCAGCTGCGCTTCGCCATCAACAACGAGCCGGAACGAATCGTCCGCGCGGGCAGCACGTTCTTTGAACCCATTGGCGCGCTGCACTCCACGAACGGCGCGACGCCCGATGGGCCTGTGCGTTTTCTGGCATTCCTCGTGGTCCCCAAAGGAAGCCCCGTCGTCGCTCCGGCGTGAGGTGATTACTCGTCCCGCAGCGCGAGGAGCGGATCGACCCTCGAGGCGCGGCGCGCGGGGACATAGCTCGCCACCAGCGTGAGCCCCACGAGAATCATCGGGACGACGGCATAGGTGAAGAGGCTCGGCCGTCCGAGCCCGATCATGCCCGCTGACAATAGACGCGCGATGCCGGCGCTTGCGACGCTGCCGAACGCGATGCCGGCGAGCGCGAGCGCCAGCCCCTGCCCGAGAACCATCCTCAGCACGTCGCGGCTGCCGGCGCCGATGGCCATTCGGATGCCGATTTCCTTGGTGCGTCGCGCGACGGAATAGGCGACCAGGCCGTAGAGCCCGATGATCGCAAGCGTCAGGCCGAGCAGCCCCATCGCGCCGACCACCTGCGTGATCGTGAGCGGCAGGCTCATCGCCCGCTGTTTGTAGAACGTCGCAAACGGCACGGCGTCGTAGATCGGCAGATTGGCGTCGAGCCCGCGGAGCACGTCACGGACCGGTGCCATCATGGACGCAGCATCCGCGCTGGCCGTTTCCACGAGCATCGTCACCGATCCACCCTGCCCGAGAGGCAAGTAGAAGAACGGACGTGGCGCTTCGCCGATGAACGTGTACTTGCCTGTCGCCGTCACGCCGACGATCTCGAGCCACGGGCTGTCTGTCGCGTCGATGCGGATTCTCTTGCCGAGCGGACTCTGTTCCGGCCAGTAGCGCTTTGCGAACTCCTCGTTGACGATCGTCACGCGCGGGGCGTCCCCGCTATCGCTCCTGGTGAATGCGCGGCCGCGCGTGAGCGCAATCTTCATCGTGCTGAAGTAGTGCTCGTCCACCGCCGCCGCGGAGATCACGACGCTGCGCTCGCCATCGCCAAACTGGTGGCCTTCCGGGATCACGGGCTGCGACCAGCCCCAGCCTTCGAGGGGCACGCCACTTGTGAGCGTCGCGGACGCAACACCCGGTACCGCCTGCGTGCGCTCGATCAGCCGGCGATAGAAGAGGCGTGTCTGGTCCGGAGAGTAGCCGACGAGTGATGGATCGGTTGACATCCGGAGCAAGTGCGTCGTGCGGAATCCGGGGTTGAGGAGCAAGGCCTTTCTGAATCCGTCCACGAGGATTCCGGCGGCGACGAGCAGCGTCATGGAGAGCGCCACCTGGGCCACGACGAGCACGTTGCGGCCGGCGGTCTTCCTTCGCGACGTGCTTCCCGGCTCGGCGTTCTTGAGCGAGCTCACGACGCGGGTCTTCAAGCTCTGCCAGGCCGGGACCAGGCCACAGAGCACGGCGCTCA
>Ga0137395_10001411_pt1 | contig 11154 bp, 8 predicted proteins | sample czobulk216metaG_FD_108283 | JGI IMG/M metagenome (GOLD analysis project Ga0137395, IMG submission 108283) | Vadose zone soil microbial communities from Angelo Coast Range Reserve, California, USA - czobulk2.16 metaG | ecosystem: Environmental > Terrestrial > Soil > Vadose zone | place: USA...
AACAGCGCGGTTGCCAACAAGTGTCCCGGGCAAGAGCGTCGCATTGCATCCGATCAGAGCATATTCACCGACGTGGCAGTTGCCGTTGACGCGGGCACCCGAGAAGACTTCACAAAAATCCATGAGCACTGCGTTGTGCCCAATCGAAACGTGCGCATCGACAACAACATGAGCACCGACCCTAGCCTTGTAGGAAATGACCACTGCCGGTGCAATGCAACTCCCGACGCCGATTTCCGCAGTACTGTGTATGATGGCTGAGGGGTGCACCAGCGTGGCGGGCCTCCACCCAAATTTGAGAGCGCGCTGTACCATTTCTGCGCGGGCTCTGTTGTCGCCAATCGCGCAGAAAAACCAGAGCGCATTACCCTCGAAAGCCCGGGCCACTTCTTCGATGCTCCCGCGCACGGGGTGTCCCGCATGGCACGTTCCGTGCTTAGCTGTGTCGCAGTCCGCATAGCCGATTACATCCCAAAGACCCGAGCCGTTGTGATGGCTCACATGCCCGTTCATGGTTTCGGCTACCCACACCGCAATAGCCCCAAAACCGCCTGCGCCAACGATCAGCAATTCACGCTTGTGGGGAATGCTCATAGAGTTTTCACGCGCCGTCGACTCTAGCTCTCGAAGTTGAGGTGTGCTTTCCAAAAAAGGTGTCGGGTACCGTGGGCTAATTTCCTACATCCGGAGATGCCTGTACAAATCAAACCGCATCAGCGACTTCCATGAATTTGCGATTCAGCCTATCCTATGCTCCGTGAACCTAGGCCCGGACGAAAACGTCCGTTGGTGACGCCTCAACAGTCTCGGAGCGCACGGGTACGTGCTTGCGCATATTTCTAAGCAGAATGATGATGCTGCCCACAAACTGCAAGATTGTGGCGATCAGCATGGCCAAAATCGCTCCCAGCAGCCCCAGCCGCGGAATCAACAGGTAACAGTGGGCCGCCACAGTTAAGTTAGTGAGAGTAAATAGCACCACCTGAGGGCGGTAGCACCCGGCAGCAGTCATTCCATATCCCAAGAACTGCGACACATATACGACGCATCCGACTGCCATCATCCAGGGAAGGAGGTCTGCTCGCTCCGCGTACTCGGGCCCAAATAGGATCAGAAGAACCTCTCGTCCCGCCACTTTGGCCACCAGGAGTCCGCACACTCCCATTGCAGCGCCCAAGGTGAGGAGCTTGGCAATGAGGGACCGGAACTGTACAAGATTCCCGGTGCCGTAGGCTTTGGTCAGCCGGGAAAACGCAGATTGCCCGAGCGACACTGCTGCCATGCTCCCTGCTGCAAGGATGCAAGAAATTGCCGAGAAAATACCCAGTGCCCGCTCACCAAGAGCATGCTCAACAAAGTAGCGAGGGATAGTGAAATTCAAAGAGACTAAGACGGTAGCGATTCCGAGTGGGGAATTGAACCATATCAACTGGCGTTGCACCTTTGAATTCCAGCGCGGCTTCAGCGCGTCGTTTCTAGAAAGCCCTTCGAACTGCTTCGTCAGATCGCGCGCGCGACGAATGTCGTATCCGAAGAGCACAATCCCCCGCGCGACCACAATGCCCGCGATTCCCCAAAGGAGATTCCCGGTGAGATAGACTCCAACCGGCAGTCCCAGAGTGGACAGCACCGACCTCGCGATCATCGATTTGGAGATCGTGTCCAATCGGTCGTGGAGTTGCAGCCACCCATAAAACACATCGCTGATGGCTTCTATGGCTTGTGCAACGCCCACCATGACAACTACGGTGCAGAGCTGCCAGCCGTATCCGAGGATTTGAGTGGTAGCAAAGATAACTAGGAGCGCCAATCCCGTCGTGAGCAGGCGGAGGCTCAGGTAATGACCAAAGGGGGTCCGCTCGTGGATGTCCGAAACCAGAGCCAGCCGAAGTTGCAGGCTCGCTAATGTGATCAAGGGGATTGCAATGGCTATGCCTAAAGCGTACTGCCCCACAAGCTGGGGGCTAGTCAGTTTCGCCAGCAACACTACCGTCACTAGTTGACTGCCGGTATAGACCGCGTTCCCTAAAAACGTCCAGCTAAAGTCCGTCCGTAAGGAAGAACGCTCACGTTGTTGCGCAACCAGCAGGGTTAGGTTTTGATGGCTCATGGTCGGCAATCTGTTCGGCCGCTCAAGTGTGTCCTGCGCGCGACACTCACAGACACTCTCGACAAACTGGGTCTAGGCTGAAATAAAATGGCTCTCAAGCGAGACGAATTCATAACTGATTTAACCAGCTGTGGGATTGTGGGACTTTCGACAGTCGGCATTCATCGGAAGAAATGGAGAGGCTGGCATGTTCTTGCTGTTTCCGCGCGCGACGGCTTGTTTTTCTGAAGCCGCAAAGCGCGCCAGGCGCAAGATTGCATACGCGACCCGTTCCACGGTCGAATCCGGGAGCGATTCGTATATAGGTAGGCTCAAGACGCCATCGGTGATGTGGTCGGTGTGTGTGAGTTTGTCTCGGTCCGGTTTGTGGAACGAGACGTACAGCTTCTGCTTATGCAGGGGAGGATAGAAGTACTTTTTCGTCTCAATCCGCTCTGTCAGCAGAGCTTGGGCCAAGGCATCGCGGGTCATGCCGAATATTTCCGGCGTGACGTGGATGGAAAAATCTTTGTAGGTGCTCAGATCTTCGGGAAGGACTTTCTGGAAGAGCAGCCCCGGCAGCGGTGCAAGCAGGTTCGCGTACAGCTCCGCGATCCGATTGCGGCGCTCTACTTTTGCCTCCACATGGGGGAGTCCGGCCAAGGCAAGGGCGGCATTGAATTCCGACATGCGAGCGTTCATGCCCAGCCAGTCGGGATCGTAGGCGCCCAGGTCGCCGTAGTTCCTCATGCCCCGAATTGCTCGCGCGAGAGTCAAGTCGTTTGTGGTGACCAATCCACCCTCGCCAGCGACCAGCAGCTTCGTCGGTGACAGAGAGAAGACTTCGGCATCGCCAAATTGCCCAACCGGACGACCCCGATGCTGACTGCCGAACCCGTGGGCGGCATCGAAAATGAGTTTTAGACCATGACGCGAGGCCAACCGCTCTAGTGCATCGACGTTGACAGGATTACCGTAAAGGTGGACAACCAAAATTGCGGACGTTTCCTTCGTGACCTTCCGCTCCACATCGACCGGATCTACGTTCCAGGTATCCGGATTGCAATCAGCAAATACCGGCCGCAGACCGTTCCACAGCGCGGCGTGGCCCGTGGCAAAAAACGTAAAACTCGGGATGATGATCTCGCCCGTCAGACCGAGGGCGCGCAAAACCATCATCAGCCCGCTCGTGCAACTGGAAACAGCCACGCAATATTTTACCTGGAGCCGCTCGGCGACCGCGGCCTCCAGTTGGTTGACCAAGGAAGCGTTTGTAATCACGCTTGTACCGTAAGCTCCTCGGTAGTGTTCGATGACGTCTCCCAGAATGGGCAGTTGGGGCGCACAGAAGCGGAATGGTTCGTTAAAGAGGGGGCGACCGCCATACATGGCAGGTGTGCTTGCAGGGCGATCCATACTCGTTGGCATAGCTTTTTCCTCAGCTGGTTTGGTGCAGAAACTGCGATCGGGCTAAAGAGGGAAACCGTCACCCGGAGTGGAATCTCGGCTCGCCGAGTACTGTTCCATCGAACAGCAAACTTGTTGACGCTTCTATCCGGCGTACTCCGTGTAGCCGGCGTAAGTCCCGTACCCATATCGCGGGGAGCTCTTGGGGTCCCAACTGTTCAGAACCGTGCCGAGCACACGGGTTCCGTCTTCGGCGAAGCGCTGACTAGCGAATAACGCGCTTTCGGTCGTAGTCCGCCCGGCGCGAACCACCAGAACAACTCCATCGGCGAGACGGCCAAGCACACGCGCATCGGCTAGGTGGATCATCGGCGGAGCGTCAATCATCACCATGTCAAATTCACTGTGCAGGCGCGCCAAAAGTCTGGACATGCGGGGAGAATAAAACAGATTCGACGGGCTAACTTTGCTGATGCTCCCGCCCGGCAGCACGGCAAGACTCGAGATTTTTGTCCGACAAACTAGATGCTCGAGGGCCACTGTCTCTACCGGAGTATCTGCGGAGAGGACGTCAGTTAGTCCCCACTTATTTGACATACAAAAAACGCTATGGAGTCTCGGGTTTCGTAGATCGCCGTCAATCAGCACCACCGTTCGACCGATCTCGGCAATGGCGATGCCAAGATTGCTGATCACGGTCGTCTTGCCGTCGCCTGGGCAAGGGCTCGTGAATACCAGAACGCGAGGATGATGTCCGTTTTGGCCAGGCCAAAGAATAGAAGCGAGTGTCGTCCGGACGCATTCAGCCATGAAAGATCGCTTGCTTTGCCATGTGGCCAGTTCAGGAGAACTCGTTTGCGGGGGATTCGAGCGGTCTGCAGAAAGAAAAGTCAGCTCAAGACGCCTGCGAAAACCGTTGGGGATTTGTCGGGACGCAGGAGTCTCAGCCATCGGAATGGCCCCTAGCTCGGGCAGATTCAAATAGAGTTCAGTATCTCCTGGAGCCTGTATCCTTCGGTCCAGACGTTCCCGGAGAAGGACGAATCCAAGGCCCAGAAACAGACCGCTCAACAAGCCTAGGGCAGAGTTCATGAACACCCTAGGACGATAGGGGAGTAATGGCGGCTTAGCCGTGTCAACGACTACGACATTGCTAGCGCGCATGGCAGCGGCAAGGCCGGCCTGCTTAACCTTTTGCAACATCTCTTGATAGAGCTGGCGGCTGGAATCCACCTCGCGCTTCAGTGTGTTGTAGTGGATGGCCTTAATGGACTGGTCCGCTGCGCTCTTCTGCAGCTGCGCGTATGCCTGAGCCAGGAATTCTTCGCGGCGGCGAGCAGCCGCGTATTCGTTGATGACTCGGCGCAGGATATTCCCGCATTCCGTCTCAATCACAGACTGCAACTCGGCGATCTGTGCCTGAACCCGTTGCACTTTGTAATGCGCAGGGGTCAGCGTTGCGCTAAGCTCGACAAGCTGCCGTTGCAAATCTGTCAGCTTTAGGCGGTACTCGCGGAGAGTTGGATCATCGAGCATTTCCGGAAGAGAGTCCGCCGGCTTGCCCTTCGCCTCTTCAAGCTTTGCCTGCTTCGCAATGCGATCACCCTGGGCCTTGGAAAGCTCTCCTTGTAGTTCCTGGAGTCGGGTTTCCGACACGTTCTCCTTTTCCGCTGCAAAAGTTAATCCGGAGGTACGCGCGTAATCCTGTAGCTCTGCTTCCGACTGTTCCAGCTTCGCCTTCATATCGTCCAGATGCCTCGTAAGCCATTCGGCCGTGCGTTGAGTGGACTCCCATCGCATTTCCTGGCTCTGTTCGATGTATTCGCTGACGAGGGTATTCGCGAAGTCCGCGGCCAGCTTGGAATCTGACGATTCGTACTGCACTTCTAGCAGGCGCGTTTCACCCGCGGCGCGTACCATTAGGTTCTCTTTTGCCTGCTGGATCAATGTCTCCTTTCGCGAAAGTCGCGAGGAATTCGAAAGTCCGAACACTCGCCCCACACGCGAGGCCAAAACCCGCCAGCCCCTCTCTCGCGGAGCGCTCTCGAGCTTGAGCTTGTCGATCACCCGCTCCACCAGAGATTCGCTCTGCAGCATCTTAATCTGCGTTTGGAAATACGATTGTAAAGTAAGATAATTTCCAGCGGAGGTGGGATCTACGCTCTTCAGATTTAGGAAGTCGTCGTTGAAGTCTTGTACCTCAAGCGACGCTCGGGCGCGATAAAGAGGCGTCTGTGCCAAGCTGAACAGGACGGCCGCAATCAACCCCGCGAGTGCAAACCGTAACAGTGCCGCCTTGCGGCGGATTAGCGTGTGCCAGCAGTCCAGGAAGCTGTAAGAACCCAGGGCAGCGATCTCTGCCTCCCGCGGCTGCGCAGGCCCGTAATATCTGAGGCGCTGCTCCGCTCTCGTGCTGAGTTCGGGCAAGTTTTCGTTCCTTTTCTCTAGAGGAAGTTGTTCCATTCCGTTTCCTGCGCCTTCAGGGCATTCGCCAGATGGCCAAACCCGATCCGGTCTGAATCGCTGCCTCGATGGCGCGCAGGGTTGTTTTCTTACCGATGCTGCCGGGAATAAACAAAATGTCGTCTCCGAGGAGCGGGACGTCTCTTGACTTTCCGTTGAGAATGTTTTTGACGTTCAGAGCGATCTCCATGCGCTGATCGGCATTGGTGTTCAGCCGCAGGATTCGGGCATGTCGCGTGTCCGCAGTCCCGTTCAACCCCTCGGCAAGGGACAGTGCTTGAAGGACTGACATAGACTCGTGTTGCCCGAGGACAAAACCCCCCGAGCGCTTCACGTCGCCGATGACATATACCATTTCAGCTTTTGGAACAGAGATAACATCGTGGGGCGAAATCGGAATATTCTCCTCGGGCCTCTTGGCCTCCAGGATGTCCTTCAAGTTGACCTCGCCGATGCTTAGGTTACCCGCTGCGTCAAATGTCGCGTTCGGCAATGGCACACAGCCCCACTCTAGCCGCCGAGTGATGCGCACACGATAACCCGCGTCGGGTCGAATCCCGCCGGCCATGGAAATCATTTCGAGTAAGGTCTTCTGCCCCTGCACTTGGTGAACACCGGGCGAATTTACAGCCCCCACGATGGAGACGGGCTGGCTGCGAAGCTCCTTCAGATTGACCGCGATCTCCGGATGGCGAATGTACGCGCTGAGGAGTTTGTTCAGCTCTTGCTCGCATTCCTGCACCGTCAGCCCGGCGGCGTGGACACGGCCGACGAGGGGCACCTGGAGATTCCCATTCCCGTCAAGCCGGCTCGGTTTGGTGGCCTGCTCATCAAGTTCCGGGCCGGAAATCTCCACCTCATCGTCAGGACCCAACAAGTAAGTGGAGCGCATTTGGCCGTCGCATTTACCTCTTGGGTGATCCGTCGGGGGCCGTGGATTTCCTTGCCCGGCAGCATCTATCGCAAAGAAGAACACAGCCAGGCCCACGGAAACAATTCTTACGATCGATTTAACCGCGCTGAACACACATCCAGCCTCCTGGGCTAGTGGGATTGAGGAACCGGGTGTGACGGATTTCATCTTCAGCCCTTTCAATAGTGTCCAGAAATGGCGACGAAGATATTTCATGAGCGCGACTTGTCAGAAACAGGCTGTGCCGAGGCTCCCACTGGCATGGTCGAGACCGCTTTGTAACCAGGGCGCGCGGAGCGCATTCTACGCGATCGCGGCCGCAGCTTGCCGCAGGAACTTCTCGGATGCGTTCACTAATGGTTCTGACCGGTCTGGAACGGTTGCCTGACCATTTACACGCTCAAGTGTGCGGTCGTTATGGTATTTGGCGTCTCTGTAATCGCCGACTAGACCGCTCTCGAGCGCCCTCTTGATCTCGCTGATCCCATGCTCAAGACTGTGCGAGCAAGTAAAAGCTAATCTTTTGCTGATTTTGTCAAAATTGACGCGATAGTCTCGATGATCCGTATTCTCGACGAACTCGATCTCAATATTTCGCACCTGTTCTTGGATCATCATCGCCAAATTTCCCAGGCGGCTGTTCAAGTGATCAGAACCCACGTTGAAGGTCTCGTATGCCACTAGGGAAGTTGAAGCGCGCAGACAGGTGACAAACGCGCGCGCGATGTCTTGAACGTGGATAAACGGCCGCCATTGCGTCTGGTTGAAGATGGTTAGTCGATGGTCGCACACCGCTTTGGCCGTCAGCAAATTCAACACCAAATCAAACCTTGGCCGAAAGGACCATCCAAAAGCCGTGCCCAGGCGAAGAATCGTCGGAGCGTAATCCGCCGCTGGATGCTCAAGTAAAATTCTTTCGGAGTCGAGCTTAGTACAGGCGTAGAGAGACAGTGGAGCCGGAGCGGACTTCTCGTCCAGAAGATAAGCGCTAGCGCCGTAGACGCTGCAAGTGGAAGCAAAGAGAAGTCTCCGTATGCCCGCGCCTTTGCACACATTCTTGATCATGGACGTGGCCGCGAGGTTTGTTTCCAGGCTCATCTTGCTATCGAGCTTGCAAGCAGGGTCGCCGACGATGGCCCCCAGATGGATAACGGCGTCCATGCCCTGGGTCGCTTCAACGACGGATTCCACACAACGGAAATCGGCCCTCAGCAACTCGAATGCAGGGCCGCCGCGCAGCGAGTCGATAGATGCGTCACCAAACAGTAGTTCGTCCAAAACGCGCACTCTGTAGCCAGCGTTGATCAGCTGTCGCGTGAGAACCGAACCGATGTACCCAGCGCCCCCAATCACCAGGACGTTTCTCGTTGGTTTATCGCCCCGCGCGGCTTTCCGCTCGATGCGATAAGTGCATTTTACGTACGCCTTGACCAGCCGGCTGCCTCCCACGAGCCCAAGAGCCAGTACCCATGCGACGAGCGCGATCGTACGGGGAAGCGGAAGCCTCAGCACTGCATAGTCCACAAAAACTTGCAGCAGAAACGTGAGGCTGACCGCGTTAAAAATCGTCAGCACCTTAAAGCGGCCTCGATATCCACGAGTGTGCGTATAGAATCCACAAAGAGCAAAAACGGCAATCCCTACTGCCACCAGAGTGAGGACATTTTGGAAATGGATGGCGGAAAGCAAGTGCTGTATCTCACCTGGACCAGGAAAGTCCCCCCGAAGAATCATCCAACCCACTAGATAGGCCAGGGAAGCAAGAAAGACAGAGGCGCACAGGGACAGAGCATCAGCCAGTACTCGAGGAAGCACCTCACGGATATCGATGTTCAATACTTCTTCGGCGCGCTGCCGGTAGATGAGGCGCGCGAAGTTCCACAGGCTACGCAGTGCGGGCACACTGTGGGTTTCGCGCTTGTGCCGTTCATCGTTGCCGAGACCACTCCCTGCACCGCGGTTCATGAGATACATCGAAGAAATGCTGGATGAGTTTTGCATTGGAACGCTCGCTAAGGATTTCGCATTCGGATCAGCCGAGGCAACTTGAGTTCTTTTGCGTGTTGTCGAGAATGTTTATCCTGATTTCAGGCCCGTGTACTCTAAGGGTCACCTTCGCCTTTCAGCGTTGACGCGCACTGTTAAGTTTCGTCATGTGGGCGGTCATGAGCACAGAAATGACGAGCACGGCTACGCAGGAAGGTGCCACGAGAGGCCTTGAGAGGTCGTAGAGTCACTGCAAGCTCGACCTTCCTGGAGGATGGGCTGCACCCAGGCCTCGTCAATTTGGACCGCGACCGACCGCTGCAAGAGTGTTACAGACAACACCAGACGCTGATGCCCTCGGAAACCCAACAAGATTCCCTGGACGCCGCAGAGGGGGCCGTACTCTATTCTGACCCTATGTCCAATCTCGAGGAACGGCCAAGGCTGCCTCGGTAAACCGGACTTGACAGTGGCCTGAATGGCGGCAATTTCGCTTTCGTCAATGGGGACAGGAGTTTTGCCAACTCCCACGATATGAACCACCCCTGGGATCGAAAGAATTGGCAGCCGATTCAGTGGGCAAAACTGGCAAAACACGTACCCGGGAAAAAGGGGAAGGTCGATTTCTTTGAACCGGTCAGACCACCTGTGCCGGCATTTGTACAAGGGCAGAAGCGATTCGTAGCCCCTCCCTTTCAAATGTCTGGCAACCGTATGTTCGTACCGACTTCTAACCCGCAGCGCAAACCATGGATAACTTATGTTTTCAGTCTCCATATCCAACCTAGCCAAGCTACCGCCCCTTGAGTCCCATTTCAGGAACCCCATTGCAGGAATTTCACGAACAGCAATAATTTCTCGTCGAATGCCCGGTGCCATTCGCTGCCACTGTTTTCCCGCGCGGCTCGCCTAGCAGACGGAACAAGTGCGTGAATCTGCTTGTACTAAAGAACGCCTGCAAAGGGGATGCGCTCCTTGGTTGTCATCTTGAGAGATTTGGTCGATCGCGTCTATTACCTAGGTGGATTCGTCCAGCAAGCTTAGTCGCTCGAACTAGTTCTTTCGGGCTAAGCCGAAAGAGCAAATAATCGCACTCATCTTTCCGTGCTCCTCTTAGACAGCTTCGGAAATGAAAGAAATCCAGGCGTTCATAGCAGGAATTGCAGTCCGATCTTATACATGCCGGTTGCGGTTCTCTGGGTCCAGGCGACCTGCATTAATGTGGGAATGGCTACGCAATTTCCCCGGATTTCGAATTCACAGCGGACAAGAGACGACGCGGGAATCGACCGGTTGCTCAGCAGGCAGACGCCACCCTGGCTGATATCCTGTGTCTGCCCGCGGATAGGATCCTTAGACTTGTCGGGGCAAACTCCCAGCGACGCGAGTTTCCTTCCTCGCAGCTCCAGGCTGCAGGGGAACCGCGGAGGTTGTCTCCGCGGCTGGCGCTCGGCTGGCTTCATTGCCGGATAATCCCGCGGTCGACCGCTCGAGTCAATTATTCGAATGGGTTAGTCCAGAAACAGACCAGTGGAGAAGGGAGAGGAATGCAAGATTGGGTCAATACTGCGGTTGGGTCATGATAATTTTTCTCATAACTTCCGAGCGGGACGACACACCCATCTTCGTCATGATCAGTCGAAGAAATGCCTTCACAGTGTTGGGACTGACGTTCATCCGATTCGCAATCTCCTTGCTGCTCAGGCTTTGCAACAGATACTCCAACGCCTGTCGCTCGCGTCGTGTGAGGTTGAACTGCTGGGAGACTTGGGACAAAGGGACCAATCCCGAGGGGCCTCTTTCAAGCAGGACAGCTATGCGGGGGCGAGCTGGGTTTCTTGCCTGCGAATCAATGCGGAAGGCGCGGCAAAAATAACGCCTCCTGCCTGACCGGAACTCGGCCACAAAAGGTGATTCACCTAATGGCTCTTGGCTCATTAGGGTTGAGCGAATCTTTCCTGTAACGAAGAGCTCTTGGCGTTTTAGGTTCCGGAGCTTGTCGGGATAGCTAAGAATCTGGGTCGCCTCGACATTGGACGAGATAAGGTTTAGCGCCGAGTCCATCAGGAGGAACCCGACAGCAAACTTAGGTGGAGGCACTTCCTTCGCCCTCGGCGACGTGGCTACTTCATGGGCCAAAACGGATTTTTTCAGACCGTGCGCGGGGAGAGCAACACTTGTGACTGTTTTCTTGGGCGCTTGTGTCTTGGGGTGCGCACGGCGCGCATCCGAGACTGACAAATGATTCGTGGGCATCGCGGCATCCCCTATTCCGAATTCTTCGGGCTGGGAGAAA
>Ga0137395_10001413_pt1 | contig 11150 bp, 8 predicted proteins | sample czobulk216metaG_FD_108283 | JGI IMG/M metagenome (GOLD analysis project Ga0137395, IMG submission 108283) | Vadose zone soil microbial communities from Angelo Coast Range Reserve, California, USA - czobulk2.16 metaG | ecosystem: Environmental > Terrestrial > Soil > Vadose zone | place: USA...
GGTCGACTACAACAACGGCGCGGCGGGTGCGCTGCTGCCCCGTGTCTTGCAGGAGATGAACTGCGACGTCATTCCGCTGAACGCGTCGCCGGCAGAGATCGTGGCCGAGGAGAACCAGGCCTCGTTTGATGCGCATCTGAGCGAGATGGGGTCGATCGTCACCGCGGTGAAGGCGAAGCTGGGTGTGTTCATCGACCGGCCTGGTGAGCGGTGCTTCTTGATCGATGAGACAGGCGCGGTCCTGGATCACACGGCAGGGTTCGCGGTTCTGGCGCAGCTCGCTCTGGCCGGTCGCTCGGGGATCTTGCTGGGGCCCGCGTCCGCGTCTCTGGCGTTCTCCTTGATCGCCGAAGAGCTTGGGTCGCGCTTCGTGCCGACGAAGATCACACCAGGCGCGGTGCTGCGCGCGGCCCAGCATGCCGAGACCGTGATGGCGTCCGATGGCGGCGGCGGCTACTGCTGGCCGGACTTCGCAGTGTCGTTCGACGCGCTGTTCAGCACTGTGCGCGTTCTCGAGATGCTGGCGAAGACGCGTGGCAGCCTGTCTTCATTGCGTGCGCGCATCCCTGAGGTTGCGCACGAGTCGGCGGTGGTGTTCTGCCCGTGGGATGTGAAGGGGCGTGTGATGCGGGCGATGATGGAGAGGCACCTGCGCGACCGTGTCGATCTGACGGACGGCGTGAAGGTGTTCTTCGACGACGGGTGGGTGCTGGTGGTGCCGGACGCGGACCGTCCCGAGTACCACGTCATCGCGTCGACGCGAGATGCGGCGCGGTCGCGCTCGCTCGTCGAGGAGTACTCGGGTTTGGTGCGGTCGGTGGTGGAGGAGATGGCGCCGCAGGTCGAGGCGGTCGTCGAAACGTAGAATTTCGTGGAAGTCGGGCGGGCGTAGCTCACCTGGTAGAGCGCAACCTTCCCAAGGTTGAGGTAGCCGGTTCGAGACCGGTCGCCCGCTCCAGCTTCGTCTCGGTAGCACGTCTTCAGGACTCTGGCGCGGAGATCGCGCCGAGTTGCAGGAGCAGAGCGAGGTCGTCTCGGGCCGCCCAGTGTTCCGCGATCAAGGCCTCGGCGATCCGAAAGATGTGGATGTGCTTCACGGAGTAAGGCTTGCCCGCGGCCTACGGCGGGATCAGTGCCGTGCTCTCAACACCCACCCAACCGTTAGGCAAAGGATCCGGCGGACGGGGCGGTCTGACCCCAAACGTCCCGCTGACAGTTACTCGACAGACGACGAAGTCGTCTTTCGCGATGAGGTCATCAATCTGCCAGCGGCGGTCGGGAAAGGCAGTCCGAAGGGCCTCGAAGACCCTCTTGACGGCATCCCGGCCACGCGGCTGCTGCGATCCGTATCGTCCCGCCGCGTGATTAACAACATCGGGAGCCCACATCTGTGCCGCCTCGTCTGACGCTCCCCGGTCCAGGGCATCGTGATAACGCTTGACGAGATCCTTGTTAGCTTGCTCTTTGGATCGGCCTCGCTCCCCTGGGGTTCGCCCAACCATCAATCCGCCTCCTTTGTAGTTGGGGCAAGGGTCCCGTCTCCCGCTCCAGGTTTTGACGGTAGAAAGCCTGGCGGGCGACCCGCCAGGCTTTTGAACCTTCCGATGGTGCGTCAGGACTTGTTGATCGAGACGTTCCCCTGTGTCGCGTTCTGCAGCTGAGCATTCAGCGTCGGCACGCTGGCGTCATTGTTGCCTGAGATATCCGTGATGGTCCCGGACGCCTCAGCTCCCCGACTCGTTGCGTTGGTGTGCGCATTGAACAGGAAACCAGCTGCGCGCACGTGGAAGCTGTCGATGAACGTCGTGGTCGGGCCGAACCCGATCCAGACCACGCTCACGCTGCTCGTGAATGCCTGGTGGCCGGTATTAAGGTCAAACATCGGAGCCGAACCGTTCAACGATGCGGTGTCGAGCTTCGTTCCGAACAGCGCCGTTCCGTTGAAGGTCGGGAGGCTGTTGCTCGTGGGGTCGAAGTTGACGAAGGTCTGGAAGGCCCCGGTGCAGTTGTCGAAGGTCGATATGGACACAAAGACGATCGTCATCGCCGAGCGGCTTGGGCTGCTGAGGGCCTCAAAGGACTGCACCGAAGCGTCGGTGAACATGCAGCCATCGGTGCTTACGGTGCTGAAGTCTGCAAACGCATTGATGCTCTTGAATGTGCAGCCGGGCCCTGGTGGCGACGGGCATGGGCCGCCTCCGCCACCGGCGCCGAGCGCCGTTCGCCCGCCTGTGGCTACGAAGGCGGCGAGCACGATCGCAGCCAGCATGACCGCGGTGCTGATCCCGACCGCAAGGCGTCGGGTCCGTATGGGACCGATCGATTGCAGCAGCATGTGCTTGCCTCCTGTCCGAGCGCCCCGAGGTGGCCTTCTATACCGCTATTAAGCGCCAACCTTTGAGCGATCAGTTAACGAAATTTCGGCCGGAGCGTCCAGCTTGGCTCAGGTGCCGGTCACGCCCCATACCATTCGTCCGTGATCTCAGCCAGGCTCGCTGGGCAGCCTGAATGAAGGCGACCAGGGCCCGCCACGCAAGGGCCAGTGCCGAGGCCCAGCCGGAGCCGGAGCGCATCGACGCCTCGATCCTCGTCGTCGACGACGAGGCGATGCTTCGAAAGGTCGTCGGCCGGGCGCTCGCGGCGGCCGGGTGCAGGGTCACCTATGCGGCCGACGGTGAGGAGGCCCTGGCGATGCTGGCCGAGGCGCCTCCCGATCTGGTGATCAGCGACGTGACCATGCCCCACGTAGACGGGTTCGAGCTCCTGAGGCGCGTTCGCTCGCAGACCGCGACCAAGGCCTTGCCCGTGATCCTGCTGACGGGCCGGGGTGACACCGAGGACATCGTCGCCGGGATGGGCCTGGGCGCCGACGACTACCTGGTGAAACCATTCGCCCTCCGCGAGCTGTTGGCTCGGGTGCGAGCCAAGATCGAACGCCCTCCGGTGCCGGCGGCGAGCCTCGTGCCGGAGATGCAGGCAGGCGTGCTGTCCGAGGCGCAGTTCGCCGTTGAGCTCGGCCGCGAGGTAACGCGTGCCCAGAAGACCAACCGGCGGGGCGTGATCGCCCTGATCGGCCTGCACGAGCTCCAGCCGTTGCGCACGAGATTCTCGTCGCGAGTGGAGGGCGAGATCGAGCGCCAGACGGCCGCCCTGATCATGCGGCGCGCCGAACCTTTGGACGTGCTCGGCCGCGACGCTCAGGGACGTTTGACGCTCCTGCTGCCCGAGACGGTCGTGGCCGACGCGCAGCGCCGGCTCACCGAGGCCATGGAGACGATCGGAGCTCACGAGGTCAAGGCCGGCGCCGAGGTCTTCCGGCTCACCCCCGTCGTCGGCTTCGTCGAATTCGGGGTCGAGGCGGATGCCAGGGAGCTCAAAGAACGGTGCTCCATCGCCGTCCAGCATGCCGAGCTGCAGCTGGATCTTCGACCGGTCCTCTACACGCCCATCATGCGCCCAGTGGCCCCGCCAGTCAGCCCGGCCACGGGCCCTGGCCTGCTGCGCCTGCTGGTCAGCGTCCCCGCCCAGATCCTGATCACGCAGTTGCTCGCGATCGTGGTGCCACTGGCGGTCTACCTGCTCCTCGACACGTTCGGGATCAACATCGTTCCCGTCGCCTACGTGGTGGTCGTGATCGCCCTGCTGGTGACAGCAATCCTCATCTGGACCGAAGGCCTGCTCGCTCTTCGACCCAAGCACCCGCCGCACCTTCCTGAACACCGCTACGTACCCGCGACGGCGATCATCGCCGCCTACCTGCCCAACGAGGCGGCCACCATCGTGGAGACCATCCGGTCGTTCCAGCGGATCGACTACCCGGCCGGCCTCCAGATAGTTCTCGCATACAACACGCCGAAAACGATGCCGGTGGAACTGACACTCGCAGAGATGGCGCGTGTCGACCCGCGTCTCAAGGTGATTCGCGTCGAGGGCAGCGAGTCCAAGGCCCAGAACGTGAACGCCGCGCTGTCCGAAGTCACAGGCGAGTTCATCGGCATTTTCGACGCGGACCACCATCCAGAGCCGAACGGATTTCGGCGGGCCTGGCGCTGGCTGGATTCGGGATACGACGTCGTCCAGGGTCGCTGCGCGGTCCGCAACGGGGACGAGACATGGGTGTCGCGGATGGTGGCCGTCGAGTTCGAGGCCATCTACGCGGTGAGCCACCCTGGGCGCGCGCGGTTGCACGGTTTCGGGATCTTCGGAGGTTCCAACGGCTACTGGAAAGCACACCTCCTCCACGAGATCCGGATGCACGCCTTCATGCTCACAGAGGACATCGACTCGTCGATCCGGGCCCTGCTCGATGGACGCCGGATCGCATCCGATCCATTGCTCGTCTCACGTGAGCTCGCCCCCGTCACGCTTCGCGCGCTCTGGAACCAGAGGATGCGCTGGGCTCAGGGCTGGTTCCAGGTGTCATATCGCTATTTGTGGAAAGGCCTGACGTCGCGGCGGCTGACGCTGCGCCAGAAGCTGGGCTTGTTCCAGCTGCTGACCTGGCGCGAGCTGTACCCGTGGATCGCCAACCAGATGGTGCCGATCATCATCTTCTGGTCGATCAAGTACGGCGGCCTGGCCAGGATCGACTGGCTCGTTCCCATCTTCGTGATGACCACGATCTTCACGCTCGGCACGGGCCCAGCGCAGACGCTCCTGGCCTGGCGACTCGCCAATCGCGACATTCGCCGCCACCCGGGCTGGTTCCTCTATTACCTGGTGATGAGCAGCCTCTTCTACACCGCGTTCAAAAACCTGATCGCGGTGGTCGCGCAGGTAAACGAGGCGCTGCAGCAGCGCAGATGGATGGTCACGCCAAGGACCGCCCGCATCGCCCCCACGAAAGCGCAAGCCGAGACGTCGACAAGTGGGCGGTGAGGTGGTAGCCGAGTAAGCGCCTCAGGATGCCGGTGCGTCATGCGGGCTGCGCACGTAGCTCCAGGTTTTGCCGTCCCAGCGCTCGATCAAAGCCCAGTCAGGACCACACGAGCCGGCGCGATGCGTGCCGACCGCCCAGACGCGGTCGCGCTGTGCGGTCAAGGCGTTGACGACTCCGGTCGAGTGCGCGGCCACGGCGGTCGTTGTCCAGCGCTTCCCATCCCAATGCTGAATCAGCCAGTCCCGTGTGGAGGCGCCCGCGATCCAGACGTCGGCAGGACCGGTCGCGGCGATCGTTCGGATGGAGAGATTTGAAGTATTTGGGCTGGGCACGAGCGTCCACGAGACTCCGTCCCAGTGGATCACATGCGCGCCGACCGCCCAGACATCGTCCGCCGAGAGCGCGCGAACGCCGGTGAGCTGGCCGCCAGCGCCGTTTGGACTCGGAACGACCAGCCAGGCGGAGCCGTCCCAATGCTCGATCAACGTCTGAGGCGCCGTGCTGTCTGAATCCCTTCGCAATCCAACGGCCCAGATATCCGTGGCATCGACCGCGGAGACACCTGAAAACTGGTTGATGCCGGCCGCGGGGCTTGGCGCATCGACCACGGTCCATGACGCTCCGTTCCAGTGCTCCGTCAACACTCGATCGCTAGAGCCGTCGAAGTAGTCGCCGACCGCCCACGCGTCGTTCGCGCTGATGGCCGCCACCGCGGTCAACAGGTCGATGGCGCTGGGGTTTGGAGAGCTGACGACCGACCAGCTGATGCCGTCCCAGTGCTCGATCAGGGTCCCGTTTTGCCGTTTCATGTGACCCTCTCCGACGGCCCAGACGTCGCGCGACCCCGCTGCGGAGACCGCGTACAAGGCGGCGCCTTCGTCCCAGGGACCTACCGGAGCCTGGGTCGACGTCCAACTCTGTCCGTCCCAGTGCTCCGTTAGCAAACCGTTCTGTGACGCGCCGACCGCCCAGGTGTCGGAGGCTGAGATCGATGACGCGCCCCACAGAGACGCCCCCACCGTCGAGGCCGGTCCGCACGAAACGAAGCCCGGCGGAGGACCGCCGTCCTGCAAACATGCGCTGACCAGGATCAGCGTCGTCGCAACGGAGACTCGGCGCCACATCTGAGGCCTGAGCCGAAGTATCTCCATAATTCGAAGCAGATGAACGGCGTGCACGACATGGGCGGCATGCACGGCTTCGGTCCCGTCAACATCGAGCGCGACGAGCCGGTGTTTCATCACCGCTGGGAGGGCGTCGTCCGCGTCATGATGCAGCGCACCAACGGCCGGTACTACAACCTCGACGAGTTCCGCCATGCGGTCGAGCGCATGCCGTCGGAGGAATACCTGCGAGCCGTCTATTACGAGCGCTGGCTCCACGCGGTCGAGACGCTGCTGCTGGAGAAGGGCGTGATCACCAAAGCCGAGGTCGCCGGCGGCCACGCCACGCAACCCGCGCCCGAAGCCGCGCGCGACACCGAACCGCGACCCAAGCTGCAGCCGCGATTTCAACCAGGCGATCGGGTGAGGACGCGCAACATCCACCCGCACGGCCACACCCGCTTGCCGAGATACGCACGTGGCAGGCGCGGTGTCATCCGCAAGGTCTACGGACCATTCCGCCTGCCGGATGCCAATGCTCACGGCGATCACAAGGCCTGGCAGCCCTGCTACGCGGTCGAGTTCGCGGCGCAGGAGCTCTGGGGCGACGACGCGGGGCCAGCCGATCGCGTCTGCATCGATCTCTGGGAGAGCTACCTCGAGCCGGAGGAGAAACCATGAGCCACGATCACGACCACGATCACGATCACGACCACCACCCCGAGGCGCCGTCGCCGGTCGAAGCGCGCGCCCTTGCGCTCGAGTCGCTGCTGGTCGAGAAAGGACTCCTCACGTCCGAAGAGGTCGACCGCATCGTCTCGATGTACGAGCACGACATCGGCCCGATGCTCGGGGCCAAGGTCGTCGCGCGCGCCTGGGTGGACGAAAGCTACAAGGAGCGGCTGCTCGAGGATGGCTCAGCGGCCGTCAAGGAGCTGGGAATCGGCTACCCGCCGGGCACGCAGCTCGTGGTCGTGGAGAACAAGCAGGAAGTGCACAACGTCGTCGTCTGCACGCTGTGCTCGTGCTACCCGTGGCCAGTGCTCGGCCTGCCTCCAACGTGGTACAAGTCGCCGCCGTACCGCTCGCGAATGGTCCGCGAGCCGCGCACCGTGCTGGAAGAGTTCAACCTGACGCTGCCGGACGAGGTCGCCGTCAACGTCTGGGACTCGAGCTCCGACGTCCGCTACATGGTGCTGCCCGAGCGCCCGGCCGGCACCGAAGGCTGGTTTGAAGAGCAGCTGGCGGGGATCGTCACGCGCGACTGCATGATCGGCGTCGCACGGCCGCGCATCCCGGCCGAGAGCGCGCAACGATGAGCGTCGACAACAGCGTCGCCTACCTCGAGGGCGAGGCCGCGCTGCCGCGGAAGAACGGCGAGCTCGTCTTCGCCTCACCGTGGGAGGGCCGCGCCTTCGGCCTCGCGGTATTGCTGAGTGACAAGGGCGCCTACGCCTGGAATGAGTTTCGCGAGCGACTTGTATGGGAAATCGCCAACGGCGATGACGCTTACTACGAGAGCTGGCTCGACGCGCTGCAATCGCTGCTTCTGGCCAGGGGCGTCGTCACCGCGGATGAGGTTTCGCGGCGGGCGGACGAATACACGCGCCTGGAGCGTGACCCGGTCTTTTAGCGTCCCGGGCGGCGCCAGGAAATCCCGGCCGCAACGCATTATGTTTGCTTTGATCCGCCCGCTTTGGCTGCGGGCCAGCGACGTTCAGGAGGCAAGCTAGTGAAACGGCTCAGGCTCTTGACTGCTGCTTTGCCGGTCGCGCTGATCGGCACATTCGCGATTCCGGTATCAGGTGCCGGCCCAGCCGGTGTCCAGAGTGACGCCGCATATGCGGGAAGCGCGGCCGCGCACGGGGTGACAAACGCGTTCGTCACCGCTCAGAAGACCAGCTGCTACACGCCAGAGGTGCCCTACTTCACCAGCAACGGTCCCGATGACGGCTACACGGGCATGTCGCCATGCGGCGGCGCGAGCAACACGGGAGAAGACCTGGGGCCGTACCCGACCCAGGGCGGGAGCAATCCCGGCTATCCGGCGACCACCCCAATGCTCGTGAAGGACCACTCCGAATCGGACATCAGGGTCGATCCCACTAACCACAACCACGTCATCGGCACCGTCAAGTGGTTCGTCAGCGCCGAAGGCTACAACCACCTGCTCGGCTTCTTCGAGTCCTTCGACGGAGGCGCGTCCTGGCCGGTTCAAGGCCATATCCCAGGCTACGAAGGCTGGGGTGACAACACCGATCCGATCGGAGCCTTCGACGGTTTCGGCAACTTCTACTTACTCGACCTGCCCTATCAGTTCTATTACAACTCTGACGGCACCCATAACTTCCAGATCAACCAGAACAAGGAGCCCAACCCCTCAGTCCCACCTGAGGTGATCTCGGTAGCGGTCCGGCCTCATGGGTCGTTCACCGCCACCCAGTGGATAACCACCCACGAAGGCCATCCGGATTTCGTCGCACCGTACGACTCGAAAGGCCTCGAGCCGGACAAGCAGTGGATCGCCATCGACACTAACGCGAGCAGCCCTTTCTACAACCGGATCTACGCCCTCTGGGCGGTCTTCTCCGGCTGCTGCACAGCCCAGACCTTCGTGTCCTACGCGCAGGCTCTTGCCGGGGGCACGCACAGCGATTGGTCGACACCGGTGCGCCTGCCTGACGGCTCGAACAACCCCCAGGGCGTCTCCTATGTCTTGCCGCACGTGGATCCCGACGGGGTCGTCTACACGCCGCTGACGAACACGGCGCCGGAGAAGGGCTACTGCTGCGACAAGATCACGATGATCAAGTCGCTCGATGGAGGCGTCACCTGGAATGTGACTTCGCTGGTCGCCGACAACATCGCGGCGCCTCCGGCCAGATACCCGAATACGACCTTCCGCGACGGGATCGAGACAACGTTCACGGTCGGCCGGCAGAAGGTGAATGGCCACTACCCGCTCTATGTCGCTTACGAGGACTACGGCACGGGGTTCGGCAACGTGATGCTCGTCGCCTCCTATGACGGCGGCGCGTCGTGGTCAACGCCGCTGGTGGTCAACGACAACGCGAGTCCGGCCGATGAATTCCAGCCAAACCTGGCCGCCGCCGCCAATGGGATGATCAGCGTCAACTTCTACGATCGCCGCTTGCCGTGTCCAACCCAGAGCGATGCCGACGCGGCCAGCGCCGGCATTGCGCTGGACCAGGTCAACCCACGTTATTCAGGTAGCCTGCCACCGTACGGGGCCGGCAACTACTGCATCAACGCGAGCATCCAGTTCTTCCGTGCAAACCTGCAGCGGGCTGGCCACAACATCCGGATCTCGCAGCACAGCTTTGATCCCCAGCTCAATGCCCCGCACACCAGTTGCGCGACGTGCTTAGGCACCTTCATCGGGGACTACTTCGGCAACGACTTCAATAGCGGGATGAGCTTTTCCACGTTCGTCAGCACGTTTGACGATGGCAGCAATCCCAACCACTACCAGCAGCAGGTGGTTGCGACCGTGGCCATCCCATGACCTCGGCGTGATCAGCAAGGGGCCGCCTCGATGGCGGCCCCTTTATCCTCTAACCGTCGCCGTCACCTGCCAGGGAGGAACACCGATGGCCCGCACCCCGCTTCTGAGCCGTTTCCAGCAGCTGTTCGCCGACCACGACGAGGCTGAGCGAACGGGGCGCTCCATCAGCGAGGTCGCCGAGGCCAGGCTGAGGCAAGGCGTAAGCAGGCGGGACTTCCTGAAGGGCACTGGGGCCGCTGTCGGCGCCATGGCGCTCGGCGTGCCGCTCGGCAAGCTGCCCAGGCCCGACCCGAGAATCGCGATCGTCGGCGCTGGCATCTCAGGCCTGAACGCGGCGCTCGTCCTGCAAGACGCCGGCATATCGTCAACTGTCTACGAAGCCTCGAACCGCGTCGGCGGGCGGATGCACTCGGACACAACGTCGTGGCTCAACGACCAGACCAGCGAGCACTGCGGCGAACTCATCGATAGCGGCCACAAGAACATCCTCGGCCTGATCAGCCGCTTCAACCTGCCGCGTGTCGACCTGCTGGCCGCCGAGCCAAACCACTCCACCGACACCGACTATTTCTTCGGCCAGTACTACACGGACGCACAGGCGCAGGCCGACTTCAACGCGGTCTGGAACAACATCAAGAACGATGTCAACGCGGCCAGCTATCCGACCACCTACAAGCAGTCGACGCCCGCAGGTGTGACCCTCGACCACCTGAGCGTCTTCGACTGGATCGAGAGCCGCGTCCCAGGCGGCCACAACTCGCCGATGGGCCGGCTGCTCGACGTCGCCTACAACATCGAGTACGGCAATGTGACCACCCAGCAGAGCTCGCTCAACCTGGTCTACCTCCTCGGGTTCTCGCCGATCCCCGGCAACTTCGCGATTTTCGGCAAATCCGACGAGCGCTACCACATCGCCGGCGGCAACGAGCGTTTGCCTCAGGCCGTGGCGGGAGCGCTGGCGCCAGGCACCGTGCAGCTCAACACCGCGCTCACGGGCATCGTCCTTAACAGCGACGGTACCTACACCCTGACGCTCAAGAGTGGGAACACCTCGTTCACGCGCGTGGCCGATCGCGTGATCATGACCATCCCGTTCTCGGTGCTGCGCAACATCCTCACGTCCAGCAGCGCGTACTCCGCAGCGGGCTTCGACTCATTGAAGAAGACCGCCATTCAGCAGCTCGGATACGGCAAGAACGCGAAGCTCCAGCTGCAGTTCAACAGCCGGTACTGGAGCTCGGGTCCCTGGGGGATCGGCAACGGTGCGACGTACTCGGACACCGGCTACCAGAACACGTGGGAGGTGACACGCGCCCAGTCCGGCGCCACCGGGATCCTGGTCGACTACACGGGAGGCGGAGTCCCACTCGCGACGTTCAACGGCGACCCGACCAAGCCGAGCACGGTGAACGCGTTCGCGACCACGTTCCTCAGCCAGATCGAGCCGGTGTTTCCGGGCATCACAGCTCAGTGGAACGGCCGCGCCACCCTTGATGTGCCGCTGGCCAATCCGTTCTTCCTGGGGTCGTACTCCTACTGGAAAGTGGGCCAGTACACCCTGTTCAGCGGTTACGAAGGAGTCCGGCAGCCAGACCCGACCACCGGCAAGTGCCACTTCGCCGGCGAGCACTGCTCGACGAAC
>Ga0137395_10001414_pt1 | contig 11144 bp, 9 predicted proteins | sample czobulk216metaG_FD_108283 | JGI IMG/M metagenome (GOLD analysis project Ga0137395, IMG submission 108283) | Vadose zone soil microbial communities from Angelo Coast Range Reserve, California, USA - czobulk2.16 metaG | ecosystem: Environmental > Terrestrial > Soil > Vadose zone | place: USA...
ATATTCTCTTTTTTGCCGAGCACTCGGACCTGGTCAGAAACGTTTTCCAGTCCGCTTGCGAGTTTGTGGAGCGTGTTCCAGTGCAGCGGCTGACCTTCGTCCCCGATTCGCGGGCGTGGAGCATGATCCAATGAGTGAAATGTATGTCGCCAAATACATTGCGAAGAGTTCCGCCATCGCCTCCCGCATGCTGGGCGGCGAAATGATGATCATGTCAGCGGTAGATTCTACTTTCTTTACGCTCAATCCGGTCGCCAGCGTGATCTGGCAGGCAGCCGACGGCTTTACGCCCTTGTCTGAGATCGTGACCCGGCACGTCTGCCGTGAATTTGAGGTTGATCCTGAGACCGCGTACCGCGATGTTGAGCAGTTCGTGGAAGAACTCTCAAGCTATGGCATCTTGCAGGTCTCGGAAATCCCATTTCCCGCCTCGTCCGCGGCTCCAACGGAGGCGGCATGACCCTGATGCAGGAAATGAGCCAGCGGGCCTTGGACCTGGGCGTGCCCATGTCGGTTCATTTCGATATCACCTACCGCTGCAATGAACGCTGCGTTCACTGCTATCTGGATCATGACAACCACGGCGAGATGACCACTGCCGAAATCAAGCGAGTGCTGAAAGAACTGGCGGAGGCGGGCACATTTTTTCTGACCTTCAGTGGCGGCGAAGTGCTGATGCGGAGCGATTTCTTCGAACTGCTGGAATACGCGCGCTACCTGATGTTCAACGTGAGGATCAAGACCAACGCCGTCATGATCCGGGAGCGGGAAGCCCGGCGCATGGTGGAACTGGGGGTCGAGCAGGTGCAGGTCAGCATCTACTCGCACCGTCCGGAGGTTCACGATGGCATCACGAAACTTCCGGGCTCGCTCCGCCGAAGCGTGCAGGCGATCCGCTTTCTGACCCAGCAAAGATTAAGGGTCGTAATTGCCAATGTACTGATGACAACCAATATGCGAGACAGCGCCGGGGTGCAGGCGATGGCCCACGAGTTGGGTGTTCCCTACACTCTGGATCCAACCATCACGCCGAAAATGGATGGCGACGCAACCATCCTGAAGCTACGCATTCCGGGAGCGGAGCTGGACGGAGTCTTTCACAATGAAAGTCTGGTGGGGAACGTCGAAGAATTTTGCGCTCCCCCGCCGCGTCCGGATGAAGACGTGATGGAAGGATATCCGTGCAGCGCGGGTCACACGCTGGCCTACATCTCTCCCTATGGAGATGTTTTTCCGTGCGTGCAATTCCCGCTGCCCAGCGGCAACGTACGGCGGCAGAAGTTTATTGACATCTGGAAGCACTCTTCGGAGCTAAACGATGTTCGCGCGATTCGCGCGAAAGACCTCACGGTCTGCTCCGGCTGCAGCCATGTGGGTACATGTACGCGCTGCCCCGGCTTGGCCTACATGGAGGGCAATATGCGTGGACCCTCGACCGCCGACTGCGAGAAGTCGTTCCACCGGACCGGGATCCGTTCCGCCGACATGCTACGCAAAGACAACGACAAAGGCCGGTCCTGTGCTCCCGGCCCACTGATCCAAATACAATCGGCGGTGGCGTAGGTCCGGTCGTGCACGGAGTGACGGCCTAGCTTAGGTGCGAAGCAGTGGTTACTTTGGTGTGCGCATAATAAGGGGAGGTCGCCGCCAACGCTTATTTTGGCCGTAGAATCAAACGTAAATCATTAGAAAATTCTTAGGCGAACTGCTCTTATGGATTCGACAGAAGAAACCATCGACCCTGGACGGCGCAGCACTCGAATTCGCGCTCAAATTCCCCTTCGCGTTACCGCCCTGGACGCAACCGCTCCGTTTTCCGAAACCTGTTATACGTTGGTGATTAATTCTCAAGGTTGCGGCGTGCGGCTTTCACGTTCGCTAAAGCCCGGAATGGAGGTTTTCCTGGACGAGCTTCCCACTGGCAAACGTGCTACTGCCCGGGTGGCCAACAGTGTGCCCTTAGGGTCGGGAAGCAAGTGCTGGGTAGTGGGTTTAGCGCTCGACCAGCCGGGAAACATTTGGGGGATACATCCAGCTCCCCAGGATTGGGGTTCGGAAGCTGTTGTCACCGGAACCGCACCAACCGAGACCACTCCCGCCAAGGCCGGCGAATGGCCCTACCGCCAATTCTCGAATCGCGGAGAATTTCATCCCGGCAGAAGGTAAGCCTGGAGCTCAGGCGCGGCCAGTCATCCCTCAAGTCTTGACTAGGTGGGGCGGACACTCTTGTCCGCCTTGCAAGTTGATTTTTGAGGGGGGATCCCTGCAGTTGCGGTGCGGTTGCACAGGGCGTGAAAGTGTCTTTTGATACGAGAGTCCAAGTCAAAAGCGGCGGACACGAGTTTCCGCCCCACACAGTCCAGCGCTAGAGATGCAAGGCTGGGAACCTGGCAATCACTGCTTCAGCAGTTTGGAGAAGTAACGGTTGTCGTAAAACATGGTGCTGTTATGCACAAACTCCAGAACCTTGTGCATTTTCTCCCGGTCCTCACGGTTCATGTCGTTGAACCGAATGGCGATGCCTGACCCGGGATCGGTTCGGGCCACGATGCCGGCGGCTTGCAACCGGCCGTCATCGATGGAGAAAATTACCTTTAACTTGGAGCCAGCGGGCATGAGAGCACTGGTTTCCACATAGCAGCCGCCCAGGCTGACGTCGATCAGGTTGCCCAGCACTGGGACCTCACCGTCCTGCGGACGCAATTCGATCGTGACCCGGCATTTCATCCGCGGATACAACCGGCGATTCTTGCGGGAAGGCTGCTTCTGCTTTTCGATGTACATGCGGCGGTCGGCTTCGGCCAGCAACGCCTCCGCGTCTTTCCCGTCTTCGGGATACAAAGCTTGTCCCACGCTGAGCGAAAGGATGTCTTCGCTACACACTTCCTGGCCAGCCTTGCGCGCCAATTCACGCAGGCTGTCGGCCTTCTTGGTGGCCGCTTCCAGGGTCAGGCCGGGCGCGACTACCACGAACTCGTCACCACCCATTCGAGCCACGTAGTCATACTCGCGACAGCTGTCTTTCAAGGCTTGCGCGAACAGGCGCAGCACGCGATTGCCTTCCAGGTGGCCGAAGCGGTCGTTGATCTGCTTGAAACCATCCATATCGCTGACCATGACCACCAGGGACGTGGCGTCGCGTTTGCAGCGGGCCAGCTCCCGGTCCAGTTGCAGGAACAGGGACCGGGCGTTGGGCAATCCGGTGAGGTAGTCGGTGACGGCCGAGCTCTCGGCCTGCTCGTACTTCAGGGCATTCTCGATGGCCAGCGCCATCTTGGAACTGATAGCCAGCAGGATGCGCAGGTGATCGGAAGTAAACGCGTCAGTTTCTGCGTGATAGAGGGCAAGTACACCTACGACTCCCGCCAGCCCTTCCAAAGGAATCGCCAATGCCGAACGCAGGGTGCTGAACTTTGTCGGATCGTTCAGGTACCCGGGCTCGACCGAGGGATTGCAGTTGATGATGGGCTTCCGGTTCTGCGCCACCCACCCGGAGAGTCCGGAACCCAGGGGGATGCGCAGCGAGGCGAACAAGCGATGGTTATCCCCGCTGACCAGTTCAGGAATCAGTTCCTGGCCGCGCTTCACGTAGATCGCGATGGCATCGTAGGGCACCAGTCGCCGAAGCTTCACCGAGAAGACCGACAGGGTTTCGCCCAGGCTCAATGAAGCGCCCAAATCCTGGCTTAACTCAAACAGGGTCTGCGCTTCTTGCCGCGCGGCCGCGATCGAGAATAGGAAGGTGGCTTCCTGGCCGGGAGCATCCTTGACCGTAATGTCTTCGAAGCCCGCGGCCGGCGCGGCGCCCGGTTCAATTTTCACTTCGGTCGAGAGTTTCAAGGCTGCTTCTGGTCGGTTGTTGGATTGCACCAGCTTCTCGAGCTGCCGATAACGTTTCTCCAACACGTTTACGACTTTGGGGTCAAAGGATTTTCCTGACTCAGCGACCAGACGCTTCATGACCTCTTCCAGTGGCAAGGCCCGCCGGTACTGACGGTCGGAGGCCATGGCATCGAGAAAGTCCACGGAAGAAAGGATGCGCGCTCCGATCGGAATCTCCTCGCCTTTCAGGACGAAGGGATATCCTGACCGATCCCACTTCTCGTGCTGTGCCTGCTCGATCGGCACCACAGGATAAGGGAACCGCACTCGTTCCAGGATCTCAGCTCCGACCAAGGGGTGAATCTTCATTTTTTCAAATTCTTCGGGAGTAAGCCGGCCAGGTTTCGAGATGATGTGTTCGGGCACGGCGAGCTTTCCGATATCGTGCAAAAGCGCAGCCGCGTGCAGGGCTTCCATCTCTCCCGGGGTCACTCCTAGTTCCTTGGCCACTTCGATGGCATACACTCGTACCCGTTGCAGATGGTCGTGAGTGGTATGGTCCTTGGCTTCGATGGCCAGTGCCAGCGCCTCAATGGTGCGCAGGTGCAAGGTGGCCATCTCCTCCACATGGCGCTTCTCGTCTTCAAGTTTTCCAAGATATAGACGATAAGAGCGGAAGATCAGGTAGATGATGGGAACGATCAGCAGCGAAGTCTCCCACCCGAACTCGCGGTTGAACCAGCCAATCATTCCGGCAAAGCCGGCCCCCACCAGGTAATAGGGGAATGACCAGAAGTAGCATTCCACCCAGATCCTTTTGATGGACTTGTGCTCGGTAAGCGCAATCACCGCTGTGATGGAGCCGGTATTGGCTACGAAATAGGTGATGGCGGCCAAGCCCAGCAGCAGAGGATGACTCCTCACCTGGGCCCCGGATATGGCCAGGTGATACACGTTGTAGGCCACGCCGATGGCGAATGCACTCGCGGACAGGTTGAACGTGACCTGGACGGGGCTGGGGCGGTCGCGATAGAAACATTGCACCAGGGTGGCGGCGGTCCCCAAAACCAGGGTTTCGGCGAAGCCCAATTCCAGTATTCCCAATAGGATAAATAGGAAGTTTACCGACATGGTGCCGGTAATCCCAGGCAGACGCACCTTCAGCCGGGCGGCCAGAATTGCGATCAGCAGGTAGCAAATGAACTGCGCGATATTCTTGCTGGTAGGATTGATGGCTCCGTACAGGAGCACACACGTGCCCCACACCACGACCAGGCTTATAAACACCTTGGCGCCTATGCCCAGTTCTCTCCACGACTGAGAGCCGCTAACCACGTCCCTCCGTTGATCGCACTCTGACTTCTCTGGGTGCTAGATTTCCATTCATTTAATATCAGCTAAGCTTCTCTATTACAACAACTTACATCGCTAACAGCTAAACTTTCGTAACCGCAACAGGGCTTGCGCGAAAGCCAGGCAGTGGGCCCAGACTTTGCCGCCTTGGACGATTCCACGAAAGGTTGCGATTTCAACTACTTGTGAACTGACTTTCCAGAACAGGGAACTTGCCGTCACGAAGGAGAATTGCCAAGGGGTTCCGGAAGGTTGCTAAAAGGCCGCAACGGGCAAGCGGGAGCCCGAGAGTCAATCATGGCGAAACACGGTAAAAACTCAAGGCGGCATCCCCCTGCTCCAGCTTGCGATAACGCTGAAGGGGCGCACATCCGTCGCCTGGGTCGAATTTCTTCTCGTGCTCGGCGACGACTGTGGTTTTGGGTCCGAGCAGCCGGGACTGCGAGAGCACTTGCAGTGTCTGCCGGTAGATCTTTTCCAAGCGGTACGGAGGATCGAGGAAGATGAAGTCGGCGGTGACGCCCCCGACTTCGAGTTTGCGCAGGGCGCGGGTAACTTCTTCTCTCAACACCTCGATTTTCAAAACCCCGACTCCAGAAATTTCGGAACCATGCACCAGGCCCAGAGAGCGCAGATTGCGTTGAATCAAGTTGGCAGCCGGGGTCGAGGATTCCACGAAATACACCCTGGCGGCTCCCCGGCTCAGGGCCTCAATTCCCACCGCTCCGGTGCCCGCGCACAGATCCAGCCAGACTTTACCCTCGAAGGCGGTTGGGTCTCCCGCCGCCAGCACATTGAACAAGGTTTCGCGCAAACGGTCCGCGGTGGGACGCAAGTCCATGCCGCGCAGAGAGTGGAGCGGACGGCTACGGAATTTGCCCGCGATCACTCGCATGAGGCCGTTCTGTCCACCATGCCCACAACCGTCCTATTACCTTTGATTTGGTGAGATTGCAACTCAACGCTCCTACGTGCTGTCTAAACTATATAGAATGGTTAGAGCGCAAAAAACGGCGGGTTTCTCATGAGAAGCTGGTCCATATCGGCAGGCCGCATTTTCGGAGTTGAACTTCGCATTCATTGGACTTTTTTCCTGCTGCCGCTCTTCGTCTGGTACACCGAGTACGCTTCCCATCGCACCAACGAAGGGCGAGGTCTGGCCCTGGTAGGGATCATCTTCGCTTCCGTCCTGGCCCACGAACTTGGTCACGCGCTGGTGGCCCGGCGTTCTGGCATTCAGGCGAAATCCATCGTCCTGCTTCCGATCGGCGGAATTGCGCAACTGGACGACAGCCCGCCTGGCCCGGATCCGCTTGCCCTGAATCCGCTGACTCCGGATACGACCTTGAACCTCAAAGCCACGAAGCTCGTTCCCTGGAAGCGTGACATCCGTATCGCGATGGCCGGGCCGTTGACCAACCTGCTCATCGCTGTGGCTTCTAGCGGCATAATCCTAATATTCGCTCCACATTTAGATCTCCGGACTTGGCCCTTTATGCAATCCGGCAATCTTCCCCGCAGTTGGGTGTGGGCTAATCTTTATCTCGCCGGATTTAATCTGCTTCCTGCTTATCCGATGGATGGCGGGAAGGTGTTGCGCGCATTGTTCACGCGGCGCATGGATTCAGTCCGGGCCACACGTCGAGCGGTCTCGATTGGCCAGGCTTTCGCCACTCTGTTCATCCTGGTAGGCATGCTTTTTCCCAACTACTGGCTCACCCTGGTGGGATTGTTTTTATTCATCGCATCCCAGATGGAAGAACGCTCGGTGGTTTTTCAATCGGTGCTGGAGCGGGTGCGTCTGGAAGACATCATGCTCACCGACTTTGCCACCCTCTCCCCGGCGGACACGCTTGAAGACGCGCTGGACAAGGCGGTCCATTCCCTGCAGGACGATTTCCCCGTGATTCGCGGCAGCGACATGGTGGGTGTGATTTCGAGACAGAAAATTCTGGAAGCGCTCCGGGTCGAAGGCAACGGCTACGTCCAGGCTGTGATGAACCGCATTTTTGAAGTAGCGCAAAAAGGCGAATCGCTGGCCTCCGCTTTTCGCAAGCTTACCGCGCGCAATCTCAGCATTATTCCAGTGGTAGAAGACCAGCGCCTGGTGGGTATCGTCACCCTGCAAAACCTGATGCACTCCATGGCGCTGCTGGCCGAAAGCCGCAAGCTGCGCAAGCAAGCTCTTAACTCCTAGGCAAAATCAGCCCCGGATTTCACAGATTTTCACGGATCACAATCTTGTTTCTCGGTTGCCGTATCGGTGTGAAATCCGTGCAGGCCGTGGCCGCGGTTCTTTCTAGAACTTCACTACCAGTCCTATGGTGGGCTCCGCCATGTGCCCCCTGGCTCCGGTGAAAAGGTTTTGCACTTTGAAATCTGGGGCCTTGTAGAGCAGCCCACGGTACTGCAACCGTAAAGCAAGATGATTGGTGAGACTTGACCGGCGAATCAGAGGTATTCGCGAGAAGACGCGGTAGTCTAATCCGCCACCGTACAGGAAGGCTGGCTTGGTTTGCTGGGACGCTGGAATATTCGTTAACAAATCATTGACCGTATTCAATCCGTAGCCGGGGTAGAAGATCAACGCCGCCGCGCCCGCGAAAACAAACGGCTCGACCCTCTCTGACTGGAGGAAACTGAAAACATAAGCTCCGGAATACTCGCCGATGGTGTTGTGAATGCGATAGGTCAGCGGGGGCGTAGAGTAGATTTGGGAGTCGGCGGTGTGGCCGTAATTGAATTCGACGGAACTCCTTTCCGAGAACCGGTAACGGCCCGTGACAAGGACGGCGCCAGATTTCGTCGGAGTCAGTGTCGTGCCATTTCCCGTGGGTTTGTTGGGGATCACGGGCCCGCCGTTCAGGCTCAGGTCAAAACGGCTGTCCTGGCTCAGTCCGATCGATGTATGCAAGAACACTGCCACCACCAGAATGCCGGTCGTTCGTAACATCAATTGTCCTCGCGCTATTATCAGATTTAAGCTTCAGCCTTGATGGTTGGAATCCGCCGCAGCTTTTCGGGATGTACAGTCGTAAATATCTTATTTCAGTTTTCAATTCTGTATGCCAAACCTCTCCCACGGATTTCGCTGCTTTTCACGGATCCACCTCTGTTGTTCTTTTGCCCTATCCGTGTGAATCGGTGGCCATCCGTAGCCACGTTTTTAGAACAGGCGAATGGCCTTGGCCCGCTCAATCGCGGGTACTTTTCTCAGTTCGGCCAGCACTTCCGGGGGCACGCGTCCATCCACGTGGAACACGGCTATCGCTTCCCGCGGCGCGCCCGGCTTCCCGTTGCCTACCCGGCGGCCAAGGGAGAAATCCGCGATATTGATCTTGTGTTTGCCCAGAATCGTGCCCACCTTCCCGATTACGCCGGGGACGTCACGGTTGCGCATGTAGATGAGATTACGCTCGAGCGGAGCTTCCACATCAATCCCATCCACATGAAGAAGCCGGGGCGTGTTTTTGTGCAGGACCGCGCCTTTTACCAGATGTTCTTCGCCGGCAGTCTTGAGCAGAACCGAGAGTACGCTGCCGGAGCCGCCGCTTGAGCTTTTTGGCTTGCGTGACTCGTGGATGCGCAGGCCTCGGGCGGCAGCAATCGCCGCCGCGTTCACCAGGTTCGCCTTTTCCTCCAGCGCTTCATTCAGGATGCCCTTGACCGCGGCGTTGCGGATCAATTCTGTTTTCGCTTCCGCGATGTGTCCGGAGTAGCGCAGCGAAATCTCTTCCAGAGTACCCTCGCTCACTTGTGCCAGGAATGCACCCAGCCTCTCGGCCAGAACGATGTAGGGCTGCAGTTCAAGATATTCATCGTGCGACACTGAGGGCACGTTGACAGCATTCTGGATAACGCCATCCTTCAAATATTCCTTCACCTGCTGCGCGATCTGGTAGCCAACAGCCTCCTGGGCCTCGAAGGTTGAGCCCGCGATGTGGGGCGTCAGAATTACGTTCTCGATCGCCGTCAGGGGCGAGTTTTTGGGAGGCTCCTCGGCAAAAACATCCAGCGCCGCTCCGGCTACGCGACCCTGCTTCAGGCCTTGGGCCAGAGCGGCCTCGTCGATCAGTTCGCCCCGCGCGCAGTTGACCAACCTCACACCCGGTTTCATTTTCTTTAAAGATTCCGCGTTGATCATGCCGGCAGTCTGCGGCGTGAGCCCCACGTGCAGGCTCAGGTAGTCCGCAGCCGCATAAACTTCTTCGAGCTTCGCCATGCGGATGCCCTGCTCTTTTGCGACCGCGGTGGAAACGAAGGGATCGTGTGCGACCACCTCCATCCCGAAAGCTCGCGCCCGCCGCGCGACTTCCATTCCGACTCTTCCCAGGCCCACGATGCCCACCGTTTTGCCTCTGAGTTCGGTGCCCTGTAGTGATTTCTTCTCCCACTTCCCGGCATGCATCAGCTCATTGGCGCGACCAATATGGCGCGCCATGGCCAGCATCAAGGCCAAGGTGTGCTCAGCCACGGCAATAGCATTGGCGCCGGGGGTATTCATCACCGCGATGCCTTTGCGGGTCGCGGCATCAAGGTCAATGTTGTCGACGCCGACGCCCGCGCGTCCGATTACCCGCAGCTTGCGCGCATGTTCCAGAAGCTCGGCGTTGACCTGCACCGCGGAGCGGACGATCAGCGCGTCTGCCGATTCCAGCTGCGCCGCCAGCTTGCCGTCGAGCTGATCCGATGTGACTACGGTCCAGCGCGGCTCGCGTAAGAGATCCACTGCGGATGACGAAATTTTCTCGGCTACTACGACTTTCATGATTTGGGTTCGCCCGTCAAGAATAGGTTGCGCCGGGTTTCGCTGCTACCGCCAGCCCAGCTGCTTTGGCATGCAAAATCTTTACCAGATGGTGACACCTCGTTGACACCTGCTCATTCGCCGCCTTGTACGCTGACGCAAGAATCTCAAATACGATCTCGCGCGAGGATCATCATGAAAACAATCCTCCTTTTTCTGACGACAATCGTTCTGCTAGCGCTGTTCGCTCTCGGATGCGGTGGCTACGGTTCAGGTTCCGGCTCAGGCTCGGGTGCAATGGCGGCTGGGACCCCTAGCATTGCGGCTCCGCTAGTCCCTAACACGGCAACTGCTGGCAGCGCTGGGTTTACATTGACCGTCAACGGCAGCGGGTTTGTCGGCGCGTCGGTGATTTATTGGAATGCTACGGCGCACACGACCCAATTCATGACCAGCGGCCAACTGACCACCCCGATCTCCGCTACGGAAATTGCCACCGCCGGCACCATACCCGTTTATGTGAGGAACCCAGGCGGAACGGGAATCTACAACAATCAACCCGCTCAGAATTCCAACACGGTGAATTTTATGGTGCAATAGAAATAAATTGGTGCAATAAATTACGGCGCAGTCAGGCGCCAACTGGCTGCCGTTTTTCCGCTAAGCTGCGCGCGTAGACTTCCTGCGCCGCGCTCACGGTCGTACCATACTTCACCGGTTTTCCCGTCACGCTGATGAGCACATGCTCGAGGGCCGCCAGAATTCCAATGGTGTCGAGATAATCGTAGTAGCCGAGGTGCGCGATGCGGAACAGCTTGCCCTTCATCTCGCCCTGACCGTTGGCCACCACCGCCGCGAACGATTCGCGGAATTCCTTCACAATCGCGCCCGAATCAACCCCGGCTGGCGACTGAATCGCGGTGAGCGCCGCCGCCGGAGCAGATGCGGCGAACAGTTTCAGTCCCAGCGCCTGCGCGCCCGCGCGGGTCATTTCCGCTGCCACCTCGGCGTTGTTGACCAATGCTTTGCGCCCAGCTGCCAGATCGCCTTTCCCCATTTGACGCACGAAATCGAGGGCGGCGCCCAGCGCGGCAAACAGCGAGGTCGCGGGCGTATAGGCGGACTCTCCCTTGGCCGCAGCCTTACGTTCTTTGCGGAAGTCGAAATAGTAGCGCGGAGACTTCGCGGTCTCCATGCGTTTCCAGGCCCGCTCGCTGACCGC
>Ga0137395_10001416_pt1 | contig 11138 bp, 11 predicted proteins | sample czobulk216metaG_FD_108283 | JGI IMG/M metagenome (GOLD analysis project Ga0137395, IMG submission 108283) | Vadose zone soil microbial communities from Angelo Coast Range Reserve, California, USA - czobulk2.16 metaG | ecosystem: Environmental > Terrestrial > Soil > Vadose zone | place: USA...
GCGATTTGCTTCGTGAGCATGCCGGAGACCAGAAGTGCCATTACCTCGCACTCGCGGGCGGTTAAGCTCCTGTACCGTTCCTGCAAAACGCCAATCTCTTTCTGGTGCTGTCGCGCGACTTGGTCGCGCTGCAGCGCCTGCTCAATGGCATCCAGAAGGTCCTGATCCCGGAACGGCTTGGTCAGAAACTCTACGGCACCCGATTTCATGGCTTTCACAGTCATCGGAACATCTGCGTGGGCAGTGATGAAGATGATCGGAATATTGACGCCTGTATTAATCAAGTCCCGCTGGACGTCAAGTCCACTCATTCCAGGAAGTCGGATATCCAAAACAAGGCAACTAGGACCGTGTGGGATCTTCCGCTGCAGGAAATCCTGCGCGTTCGCAAATACCTCTGCCTGCAAACCGACCGTTTTCAGCAGGCGCCGCATTGATGCGCGCACATCCGCATCGTCATCGACGATAAATACGGTACGCTCAGTGGGGGTACTCATGCGCGCGCTGCCGCCTGGTACGGCAGCGTGAATCGAAACGTAGCGCCCGGTCCGGAATTCGGGGTGGCCCAGATACGGCCACCATGCGACTCCACAATCGAACGGCTGATCGCTAAGCCCATGCCAGTACCTTGTGGCTTTGTCGTGAAAAATGCGTCGAAAATGTGATCCGCCTTTTCAGGAGGAAGTCCTACTCCATTGTCGCTAACGGAGATCAACACTTGGCCATCCTGGTCCAGTTCCGACTTGACGATAAGTTCTCCTCCCGAGTCCTTCATTGCCTCGATGCCATTGAGCATGAGGTTCATCAATACCTGCTGCAGTTGTACGCGATCCGCCGTAATTTTGGGGAGTTCGGGGCCCAAGTCAATGCGCATCGCGAGTGACTGGTTATTTGCTTCTCTAAGCAGCAGCACGTGTATTTCATGGATTATCTGATTCACATCAACCAACTCTCGTCGCGGAGTATCCTTTTTCGACAGCGAGCGGACGTGATCGATGATTTCTGCCGTTCGCCTGGCGCAATCAATCATGGCGGAGCTAGCCTCGCGGGCTTCCGCGATATCGGGCCGGTCAAGATCGAGCAATCGCAAGCAAGCCTGGGCATTGTTCATCGCCGCGGTAACCGGCTGCTTGATCTCGTGAGCCAAGGACGCAGCCAGCTCTCCCATCAGACTGACCCGGTTCATGTGCGCGAGCTCCGCCTCCAATTGGCGTAGCCTCTCTCGTTCTTGCTCGGCCCGCTTGCGTTCCGTAATGTCCATAGTCGTTCCGACGACCTCAACGACTTCTCCTGAATCATTGAATACCGGCCGCCGCAGAGTCCGGACATGCTTGACGGTGCCGTCGGCCAACAAGATTCTGTATTCAAATGCATGCTCTGTCTCTTCGCCGGAGCCCTGTAAGCTTTGAGCTCTAACCATCGCGCGATCATCGGAGTGTATCCGCTGTATAAATGTTTCAATACTCGGGATTCCTTCGGCTGAATCGAGCCCGAATATTCTGTAGATTTCATCCGAGCAATAGACCAGCCGGTCCGAATGTGGATCCCACGCCCAGCTGCCTGTTTTCGTGAGCTCCTGGGCCTCGGCCAAGTAAGCCTCACTCCGCTTCAATGCCTGCTCGGCGCGTTTGCGGTCTTCGATGTCAGTTAGGACCCCGTGCCATTTAACAATGTTCCCGCGTTCATCGCATAAGGGCGCAATGCGGACGAGAAACCAGCGATATTCGCCGTCGACGGCACGGCGCAGTCTCACCTCGTTCTCGAATGGCTTCCTAGCCGCGGCCGCAGTCCGGAATTTTTCAACGTGCGAATCGATGTCCTCCGGATGAACAGCATGTCTCCAACCTCCGGAATCGGTTTCGGCAACGGACAGGCCGCTGTATTCCCGCCATTGGTTAGTAAGATAAGTGTGGGACCCATCGGGCAGAAGCACTCCTGCCATTGCCGGCATGTTCTCAACTAGATCGCGTAATTCTTTTTCGGTCCGACGCAAGGCTTCCACGTCGGGTTGCGATGACAGCTTCATACCTTGGTCAGCCGTCGCCGGAATGCTGTCGACAATATCGCGATGCTCTGTCTCGTTACGTCGGGCAGTCTCTTCTGGGTGCTCAGGCGAGTTTGGTTGCGCATTCATCGCACACCACCCATTCACTATCGGAATTTGCAGGAGCAACTTACGGTATTCAGCAAAGCACTCCCAGGAAGAATGAATCATACCGCTGTTTTGCTTCGCACGGACTGCACAAGAATCCTAAGCGACAGGTGTCAGTTTTTTGACACCTAGGCACCCAACAAAACCCGCCGATAACTGCCGAGGAAACATGCGCGTCCATCCCGCGCGTCGATAACGTTTCCGCTAACCGTAATGATGTCAAAACTCCGGCGGTGCGCCGCCACTGGTGTAAGGCCGGCCTCGTTTGCAAACGCCTTTAGCTTGTTTCGCAGCAACTGTTACTCACAAACGACCGTCAAGTACTGTCGGACTGCTCGACACCGACACGCCGCGTTGTGAAATCCGCACACCTGCTTTTCGCATGAACGCTTGATTGGTAAGGGGCTCCCCGCTCAGCACGCCTCCGAATGTGTTGGCATCGCGCTTGCTCTTATAGCTCAACGGGAAGGAAACATAGGAGGAAACGATGTCAGCCGCAGGAGTGATTTCGTTGAATTGCCGGAGGAGCGGTATCGCTTCATCCGACGATCTCTGCGTTGTGAGTGACGAGGCGCTTGTGGCAGCCGCGAAGAACGGTCACAGCGGTGCCTTCGATGATCTGTACAAACGTCATGCGGAAAAGATGTTCAGCATTACTTATCGCATTACGCGAAATCGCGAGGACGCCGAGGACTCAGTCCAGGAATGCTTCCTTAAAGTATTCCTTCACTTGAAGAAGTTTGACGGAAGGTCGCGATTTTCCACTTGGCTGACACGCATCGCAATGAATGCCGCGCTGATGAAACTGCGCAAGAATCACGCGTCCCGAGAAGTTCCAATAGGTGTGTCCGTAGAGACGAGCGAGCTCTGCTCGGAGCACCAATCGTCGGACGTTTCTCCGAATCCGGAAGAGCGCTGTACGAAGAGCGAGCGGGAAGCAATTCTGAGAGATGCTATCGCGAAGCTGCGGCCAAGGATTCGGAAAGCGCTCGAGATTCATAAACTGCAGGAACGGTCTTTAGAAGAAGCAGCAGATATCCTTGGGACTTCAGCCGCAGCGGTAAAAGGACGCGTGTTTCACGCGAGAGCCGCGTTACGAAGGACGCCGCGGCTGCGATCCCTGCTTCCGTCGAGTTGGGCAAATCGCGAGCCAGTTTCACACCTGGCTCGATAAAACTCCGACAGGCCGAACGGCGCCACTAGCCAGCGTTTGTATGGAGAACGGTTCTTCTAGAGGAGGTGCGATCATGAAACAGCCGTCCGTTCTTGACTGGTATCGCATCCTTAGAGCGCACCACCTGTTCACGATATTCCAAGCGGTCCGCTACGCCCTGTGGCTGGCGCGCTAGGTGCCTTTCGTGGGGCGCTCATGTTTGCGTAAACGGCCTGGATGCCGTTGCACCTTGGCGACCGGCGATTTAATCCTCAAGAGAAGTGAGACTTGCATAGTCGGCTATGCGTCGAAGTGAAATGCTTGCAGGTGGTTGAGCTATAGCTCTCGCGGTTGACAGAGGACACCAGTAGGCCCGATCCCGTCTCGACACGCTGGAATCAGTGAAAGTACGCGTCGATTTATTGGTGCACTCTTGGTGCATTTGGACTGCAAGTGAGGTTATCTCCGTGCAACTTAGAGCAGCGTAAATTTCTGAAAACACGTGAAAATCGGCGAGTGCAACCAGGGCAGGTAGGTTTAGCAAACCGCCGCCTTGAGCCTAAATCTCGGCGCTTAGGCTATGAACCGAAGGCGCAGTAACTATGAGTCATCACAACGACAGCTCTCCGAGCCGACCTATCGCGACTTTTTCGCTCAGATCAAGCCATTCTGGACTGTTTTGGACCCTCATCAAACACCTATCTCCACATGAATCAGCATCTTAGCGAGCTGTAGGCGGGTGTTCGATCCCCACCGCCCCTACCAGCATCTTCTTCATAAAGAATGATTTCTAGATGGAATGAGCTTGTTAGTGGGGGTTTCTTGTGCTTGGGAGGCCGACCGCCCTTTCGGTTCTTACCCCTCTTCGTGATTCCCCGGCTTTGCTCAGCCACCCGTACGGAGTGCCAGTTACCTCTTTCGCGGTCCAGGGCACAAACGCTGGATGCGCTGCGGTGCGGTTCTATACAATGGATTCAAAGGAATTGCGGCGTTCACGCAATGGAGAGACACCATGGCTGAAGGTCCTTACACAACAAGGCGAGGCAATCCGCGGTTCTCGTTTTTCGCGAATGCCGAAGTTACGCTTCGCGACGGAACGTCGGTTCTCGGGCAGCTTGACGAATTGAGCTCGCGTGGCTGCTATATCGATGCGCTCGAACCCGTTCCCGTTCGCACGAAATTACGTCTCCGCATATCCGACGGCACGAGCACATGCGAACTGCAAGGCAAAGTGATCTACATGCATTCCGGCGGGGGCTTTGGAATTTTCGGCATGGGCGTGCTGTTTGAAGAGATGGACGCCGAGCAGCGCTCCGCAATCGAGGCGTGGCTGCGCGGACTGGCTGCGCAGGCCAAGAAAGAGTTGGGAAACAACGTTATCTCTCAAGCCACAGGTTAGAAATCAGAAGGCACACGATCAGCGGGCGTTTCCTCGAATGCCGTTTTCGCACCCAAGTGTCCCAATGGTCGCACGCTGCTGGTTTGTGCTGTGGATCGAACGCTTGCTCTATAGCACCGGACTCTCGGCTATGAAACCTTACTAAGTCCTTGTTAGGCAATCACTTACAGCATAGAGATCCCTGCTGAATTCCGCGACGTCCTGAAAAAAGTACAGATCCAGAGTCTGCGCCCGGGATCAACCCCTCCCGATGTATCCAAGACGTTATTACTCGCTCCAGATGTACTGTTCAAAACGGTACGAAAGGCCCATTTGCGTCGCCAGGCGCAGCCGGCACAGTACCAGTAGTACTAAATCTATGTCCGCACCGATCTTGGTGTTCGCGAAACGTAATCCCGAGATCCGTGCCGACTTGACTCCATCTCCCGGGAAAATGACGGACCAGGCAAGTTTGGTTCTCGGTGGATGTAGAGAATCTGGATTCCGGGTACGACTCGCAGTAGCGACAAAGGTCGCGGAGGCGAAATGCCCCTAGATGCGCTAGATCAGAGGACGCTGAGCGGCTTACCGCGGCTGTCAGAGGTCTACGACGCTTACGGCGTTCAGGTCAATGCGTTGTCCGTGAACGAGATCTTCGCGCTCTACGAGCGCACGGGTTTTCTTTATCCCGATAAAGCCGCCCGCCTTTTGCCACACCTTGGACAAGTCAGGGAAAACTGGCGCCGGATGTTGCGTGGTGGCGACTCGCTTCTTTACGTTCTGACCGCCGGTGACAAAAAAACAGGCCGCGCATCGATCGCAGTTTGGCGTACGACTCGTTATGGCTGGACCTCTCAACACCTGGTTTCCGAGAATAATCCAATTGCGTCTCGCGCGGTAATGCTCGCAGGAACGGCCGCGAGCATTTTGAGAGGCGTTGATGAGTCACATCAAAATTGGTTTCGGCCAGAGAACCGCTTCCCGTCGAGAGTGTTCGGATCCATGGTGCAGACCATCGGCCAGTCGCTCTCGTCTGTTCAGCGGCACATGTATTTCGCGCTGCCGAGGAATTCGTCACTGCCAACCTGTGGAAGAGTTCGCATTGTCCCCTATGACCCTTCTCATGAAGACGCCCTGACCCTTATTGCTTCTGTCGCGCGCGGGAGTATTTACGTCACCGCGGAGCAGCTCACAAGCGATCCGGACCTAGCTGAGGTAAACCGGCTGTACAGCGAGGTGGGGCTCCGGCGCACGCGTCGCGTGTGGCTAGCCTACCGAGAGTATAAGGATGAACCAATCGGGGCGGTTATTGCGTATCGCGGTCCTTTGGGGCTGAACTTCAGCTATATCGAAAATCGCTGCGACCTGCTGCTTCACCCGACGCTTCCCGAGGCTGACGCGGTTGACGTTGTGTCTTCGTTACTTAGAGCATCTTCTTCCGCCTACGAGGATTTTGAGCTTGACGCGATTCCGGTGATCGCCGAGGAATTGGCAGCGCCGGCACTATTTCGACTGGGCGCGGAGTTCCTCCGTCATTACTGCCAGGGAACGTGGCTGCAGGAAGGACAGCTTCGCTTCTACCGGCACGTGGATGGATTTTATTCGAGATTACAGGCCCGCGTTGAGAAACACAATATGCAACCAACGCTTATCGGCCAGGAACGCTGATGAACAAAGGCACTGCGACGGCGGAATACATCATGGAGGATCCGCGCGAGGCGCTGCGCCTCGCGCTCAAGGTCGATCCCGATGGCTGGGTGCAAAAGTACCTGGCGCACCGGGTTTATCCGGGGGCAGAGGTCCTTTCGGTGGGATGCGGTCCAGGCGTCATTTTGCGCGCAGTCAGCAATCTGGATTCTTCAATTAGGGCAACAGGCATAGACGTGAGCGAGGACCGCCTGGAACAAGCGAGGGAGAAAAATCGCGAGAATTCACGCGTGAAATTTGTTTGCGGGGATGCCCAATCGATGGCGTTTCAGTCTGATAGCTTCGATCTGGTGTATTGCCGCATGTTGCTGCAATACCTAAAGGAAAAGGAACAGGCAGTGTCTGAAATGGCGAGAGTTTGCAAGCGCGGGGGCACCGTGTTGCTCCAGGACCTGGACGGCCAGCTTTTGTGGCACTACCCGGAGAATCCCGCGGTACAGAGAACGCTTGAAAGAGTTGTAACGGCGCTGGGTACAACCGGTTTTGATCCCTTCGTCGGCAGGAAACTCTTCTGGTTGGCGCGGAATGCCGGACTGACGAATATTGACGTCCAGGTCGAGTGCTACCACTTAATTGCCGGGGAAGCTGATCCGCATATTTTACAGCAGTGGGAATTGAAGCTGGAGATTGCCAGGCCACAGTTGGCCCGGGTACTCGGCGGCGAACGCGAAGCCGAAGAACAGTCACGGGCGTTCCTCGAATATCTTCGTCGGCCGGACACGCTTACCTATTCAACGGTCTTCACAGTAGCAGGGGAGAAAACTTTATGAGTTGGAGTTCCAGCGCGCAGAAGTTCTTGCCATTTTGGAATTTCCCAGGGAAGTCCCTCAACGTTTGCAGGATAAACGGGCCACGTTTGAAATGGGCCAATAGCTTAATTCTGATTGCGGAAAATGTTTGGCTGGGGTGCGTACATGAATGACAAAACGAATCCATATCATCAGGAACGGGCAAAAGACCCGTTCCGACTATCCGAGATCGTTCAGCGCCGGGAAGCGTGCGCTCGTCTTGCCGACGATTTTCAAGAAGGGAAACCAAATATGTTGTTCAATCGCGATCACAAAACCGGTCCAGTGATGAGGGCTGGTCGTATTTTCCTAGCCGGGTTTCTCTCCGTGTTGCTCGCCGGTAGCGCGGTCGCCCAGAATCCACGAAACGTCCCCGACGTCACAGCGATGAGCATGGAAGACCTGATGAATCTGCAGGTGACTTCGGTCTCCAAACGCACGCAGAAAGTTGCGGACGCCGCAGCGGCGATTTTCGTTCTAACGCAAGAAGATATCCGGCGGTCGGGAGCGACCAGCATTCCGGAAGTGTTGCGCCTAGTCCCGGGTCTGGAAGTGGCGCGGATCGATCAGAACAAGTGGGCCATTGGTTCGCGCGGATTCAACGGGCGCTTCGACAACAAACTGCTGGTGTTGATTGACGGACGTAGCGTCTATACACCTCTGTTTTCTGGCGTGTATTGGAATGTCCAGGACGTGATGTTGGAGGACGTGGATAGAATCGAAGTGATCCGGGGCCCCGGAGCAACGCTGTGGGGTGCCAACGCCGTGGATGGCGTCATCAACGTCATTACCAAGAAGGCCAAGGCTACACAGTCGGCGGTCGTGACAGCCGGAGCCGGAACGGAAGAGCGGGCAGCCGGCGGCGTTCGTTTCGGCAGCAAACTTGGCGACAACACGTACTACCGAGCCTACACAAAGTATTTCGATTGGGGCCCTTCTGCATATCCATCGGGTATGACGGCTCACGACGGCTGGGATGCCCTGCGCGGAGGATTCCGCGCGGATTGGACACCGGCCGGAGCTAACTCGCTAACTGTGCAAGGAGATATTTATCGCAGCAGATTTGACGAGACTCTGACTGTGGCGTCGCTATCTGCTCCCTATTCCAACACGTTCCCAAATGACGGGAAGTACAGCGGAGGAAACATCCTTGGGCGCTGGAATCATACTTCCGAGGGATCTTCGATGTCGTTGCAGATGTACTACGACAATACGACGATTACCGACCATTCTCTTTTCGGGGACCACCAGAACATTTTGGATCTCGATTTCCAGCACGGGTTTCACGTTGGCGATTCACAGCAATTTGTATGGGGGCTGGGCTACCGGTCAATCCACGACAAGAACGATGCCAGTTTCACGGTTTCCTTGCAGCCCAATCAGGTCACTCTGAATCAGTTCAGCACGTTCCTGCAGGATGAAATCAGCCTGGTTGACAATCGTCTGCAGATCACGCTGGGCTCTAAATTCGAGCGCAACGAATTCACGGGGTTTGAAATTGAGCCCAACGCGCGATTGCTCTGGAATCTTACTCCAAATCAATCGGTTTGGACTGCTGTATCACGCGCCGTCCGGACACCGGCCTTGACCGAAGAGGGGCTGCGGCTGAATTCGCAAGTTATACCTCCTGGGACTCCTACGAACCCCACGCCATTGCCGGCGGTGGTGGCCGTTTTCGGCAGCCATCAGTTCAATTCCGAAGATCTCCTCGCATACGAACTTGGTTATCGAGTGCAGGCGACCAAGAATCTCTCCCTCGACATAGCCACCTTCTACAACAATTACTCAAATCTTCGCACTGCGGAGCCGGGTGCGCCCTTTATCGAAGGAAGCCCTGCCCCGACCGATTTCGTCATTCCCTTTGTCGCAGGCAACAAGATGAGCGGCGGAACCTACGGCGTTGAATTGTTTGCAGACTGGAAAGTCGTTCCCAAGTGGAGGCTAGTGGGCTCCTACAGCTATCTGCAGATGGACATACACAAGAACTTAGATAGTCAGGACCCGACTCCCGACAATCCAAACGGTTCAAGTCCGCGCCATCAATGGTATTTGAGATCTTCGATCGATCTGCCCAAGCATTTCGAGCAAGACACGACTCTTCGATTTGTGGACCGCCTTCCCAGCCTGAACCTGCCCAATTACTACTCTTTGGATGCGCATTTGGGCTGGAGGCCGGTAACAAGCCTGGAATTGTCGATCGGCGGCCAGAACTTACTCAATAACTGGCACTTGGAATTCATGCCGGATTTCGTAAACACCTCGCCAACCGTAGTAAAGCGCAGCATCTTTGGAAGTATTACGGTGAAGTTTTAGTTGATTGAAGTGCCAGCTTTCAGATGGTCTGCTACCAGTGGGTGGTAATTTGATGTTGAGGCGACTGAGAATTCTGATCGTTGCGCTCAGTGTTTCGCTGAGTGGGACTCCGGAGGCCTTTGCACAGACTCCGGACTCGCGCGACTCATCGGAATACTTGATTAAAGCCGGGTTTATCTATAATTTCGCGAAATTCGTGGAATGGCCGTCGGCCGCTTTTGCCCAGCCTGATTCGCCAATTGTGATCGGCATTCTAGGAACAGACCCGTTCGGAGCCCTCATCGATCAGATCGTCGAAAACAAGAAAGTCGGGGCGCGAAGTTTTGTCGTAAAGCGACTGAAGTGGAGTACCGACCTCAAAGAACTCAGGGATTGCAAAATTCTGTTTGTGGGCGCGTCAGAAAAAGCGCACATAGACGAGATAATCCAAATTGTGAAGACTCTGCCAATCCTGACCGTAGGTGAAACACCCGGGTTTGCAGAGCGCGGTGGCGTGATTCGATTTGTCCTGGAAGACAACAGAGTGCGATTTGAGGTCAACGTTGAGGCCGCGCACCAGGCAGACCTGACTATCAGCTCCAGATTGCTTACCCTGGCGAGAATCATCCAACAAGCTGCAGCCGAGACGAGGAAGCCGGGATGATCCTCCAAAATCTGTCTATCAAGCGGAAACTTACGCTGATAACGATGCTGACGAGCAGCATCGCCCTGATCCTGTCCTCCGTCAGCTTTCTTATTTACGATCTCGTTTCGTTTCGTAACTTGCTCAGCCAGGATCTAATGACTCAGGCTGAGATTATCGGGTACAACAGCGCGGGGGCCATGGAGTTCAAGGACGAACCCGCTGCAACCGCGACATTGTCCGCTCTCACGGCAAAAGAGGACATCGTCACAGCTGTCTTATACAAGCCTGACGGAAAGATCTTTGCCCACTATTTTCGAGGCAACGCGGCGTTTTCCGGGTTTCTTCCCATCCATTTGCAAAAGAAAGGTTCCCGCTTTGAAGGGGGATACCTGGAGGTCTTCCAGGAAGTCACCCTGAACGGGGAACACGTCGGAACGCTATTTCTGCAGTCCGACATGCGCCAATGGAGTCTGCGCGCCAAACGATATGCAAACATCCTCATCATATTTGTGCTGGTCTCCGGACTATTCGCACTCTTCGTCTCCTCGAAACTGCAAGGCTTGATTTCAAAGCCTATTCTCCACCTGGAAGACACCATGCGAATGGTTTCTTCAAACAAGAATTACGCCGTCCGGGCTGTCAAGACGTACAGCGACGAAATTGGCAGATTGATCGACGGATTTAACACCATGCTCTCGGAAATCCAGCAGCGGGATACCGCGCTGCAAAGCACCAATGGTGAGTTGAAGACCAGGACGCAAGAGCTGGAGGAAGAAGTATTTCAGCGCAAACAGGCGCAGGAAGAGTTGCTTAAGGCCAAGCACTTGGCAGAAGAAGCCAACCGTGCCAAAAGCACGTTTCTTGCGAATATGAGCCACGAGTTGCGCACTCCGCTCAATGCCATCATCGGGTATAGCGAGATGCTGGAAGAGGAAACCAGGGATACCGGCAAGGTCGAGAACGTTCAGGACCTCCGGAAAATTCAGGGGGCCGGAAAGCATTTGTTGTCCTTGATCAATGAC
>Ga0137395_10001417_pt1 | contig 11137 bp, 10 predicted proteins | sample czobulk216metaG_FD_108283 | JGI IMG/M metagenome (GOLD analysis project Ga0137395, IMG submission 108283) | Vadose zone soil microbial communities from Angelo Coast Range Reserve, California, USA - czobulk2.16 metaG | ecosystem: Environmental > Terrestrial > Soil > Vadose zone | place: USA...
CTGCGCAACAAGAACCTGCTCACGCAGACGCCGGGAAAAAAGCTGGAGAACGAGCCTTATCTTTCACCGGAACAGGTGAAGAACAAGCCGCAAGACCGTGCGGGAAATATTTTCAACGCGGCGGCCATCATCTATCAGCTCTACACGGCGCGCAGCCCGTTCCACGGACCGCATCTGGGCGAAGTGGACCGCTGCATTACCGACGTGGATCCGCATCCAATGCACATGGCGCATCCGCGCGTGCCGGAACAGATTTCCAAAGTGGTGCAGAAGGCGCTTTCCAAGAATCCGGCAAACCGGTATACAAGCGGCCAGCAATTCTTTGCCGAACTGGAAGAAGCGGCCAAGGCAGAGCCCGTTGCGCGAGCCAACGCCACAGGATCACGGCCGGCGTATCAGGGCGGACCGAATCCTTCGGCCAGCCAGTCATTTAAAGTTGCGCCGTCACCTTCGGCCAGCCAGTCATTTAAAGCTGTTCCGTCGCCCTCGGCGAGCCAGACATTCAAGGCCGTGCCGTCGGCGTCTACGAGCCAGGTGAGGCCACCCGCGCCGGGAACAACACGCGTAGCCACGCCGCAGACGACATCGAGAGTGCCGGTGCGGACGGCAAATCATTGGAAGCTGGTTGGCGGAGTGGTAGGCGGACTTTTTCTGATCGTGGGACTGGCGCTGATCTTCCAGCGGAAGCCAGCCGACCTTCCTGCAGACAGCACCAGCCCTCAGCCCGTGCGTGGCGCGGCGAGCAGTCCCGCGGCGAGTGTGCCCGCGGCAGGCGCTCCGGCTCCGTTCAGCCATGAGACCGATGCTCCGGCAACAGAGCATACGTCTTCCACACGGGCTAGCAAGGCCGCCCGAAGAACGTCGGTTGCGGTGCCTGTGGCTCCGCCGGCGCCATCGGAAGGCCAGTTGATGGTTTCTTCGTTGCCTATGGGCGCGACGGTTGAGATCGAAGGCCGCACCGGACAATCATGGAAGACGCCGCAGACCGTCCCCGGACTGACGCCGGGAACGTATAAGGTCACGTTTAGCATGCCGGGCTACGCTCCAGAAACACGCAGCATTCAGGTTGGGTCGGGCGCGCGCACGCCGGTCGATGTCAAGCTGAACGCGGTGAAAGGATTTGTGACCATCGCGGGTTCGCCTGCGGGCGCTGAGGTCTTCATCAACGGAAGAGATACGGGCAGAGTAACGCCGGTCCAGTTCCTTGTGGAACCCGGAACGCAAAATATAGTCGTGCGCAAAGCGGGTTTTCTTGAGGCCAGCACGGAGCTCAAGCTGGTGGCCGGACAATTCGTAAACTATGCGCCCAGCCTGATGGCTGCGGGACGCACCGATAATATCAAACTGGTCAGCGGCGGCATGGGCAAGGTGTTTGGCGGAGGCGGATCGTCACAGGGAATGGCGCGCATTGAGATCAAGTCCGAGCCCAAGGGCGCACAGGTGACCATCAATGGCACGCCGTTGCAGAAGACTACGCCAGTGGAAATCCAAGTCGAACCGGGAAATTACGACATCACGATCCAGAAGGAAGGCTACAAGACACTGAAGGAAAGCGCGATTGTGGGAATCGACGATCGGATCAAGATCGACCGGCCGCTTTCACATTAAGAATTTGCGCACAACGGATGCGGGCGGCAGTTTATCTGCCGTCCGTTTTTTCTTTGCGCCACGCATGTTCGCGGCACTCGCTCAGATTTCCGGATAGAATAGTAGTTAACCCAATCCTTCAAGAAAGCAGTGAGCCAGAGAGACCGATTTTGAATTCCAAGATTCGCAATATTGCCATCATCGCGCACGTTGACCACGGCAAAACCACGCTGGTAGATGCCATGTTGCGGCAGAGCGGCGCTTTCCGCGCCAATGAAACGCTGGTCGAGCGCGTCATGGACTCCAACGAACTGGAGCGCGAGCGCGGCATCACCATCCTGGCCAAGAACACCGCTATTTGGTACCACGAAGTGAAGATCAACATTGTCGATACGCCCGGCCACAGCGATTTTGGCGGCGAAGTGGAGCGCGCGCTGAAAATGGTCGACGGCGTGATGCTGCTGGTTGACGCCAGCGAGGGCCCGCTGCCGCAGACGCGCTACGTGTTGAGCAAAGCGCTGGAAGCCGGCTTGCCGCCGGTGGTGGTGATCAACAAGATCGACCGCCCCGACGCGCGGGCACAGGAAGTGCTGAACGAACTTTACGATCTCTTTATCGATCTTGACGCGCGCGAAGATCAGCTTGGGTTCCCTGTGCTTTATACGAACGCAAAAGCGGGCACAGCTTCCACCAGCACTGACGTTCCGGGCGAAGACCTGCGGCCGCTGTTCGACGCCATCCTTGCTAACACGCCTCCGCCTGCCGGTGAAGCAGCCAACGCATTGCAGATCCTGGTGGCGAACCTTGATTACAGTGACTACCTGGGTCGGCTGGCTATTGCGCGCGTGTTCAACGGGACGCTGCGCAACGGAGAAGACGTGGCCATCGCCAAGCTCGATGGTTCGTTGCAAAAAGTAAAAATCACCAAGCTCTTTTCCTTCAGTGGCCTTAAGCGCGTGGATATTGATCAGACCGAGTTGGGCGATATTGTGGCCATCGCCGGCGTGGAAGGGATCGGAATTGGCGAGACCATCACCAACGTTGAAAACCCCGCGCCGCTGCCGCACATCGTCATTGACGAACCGACGATCGCGATGCAGTTCACCGTAAACACTTCGCCGTTTGCCGGACGCGAAGGGACATACGTCACCTCGCGCAACCTGCGTGAGCGGCTGCAAAAAGAGCTGCTGACCAACGTCTCTCTGCGCGTGGAAGAAACCGATGCTACGGATTCCTTCAAAGTGCTGGGCCGCGGCGAGCTGCAACTGTCGATCCTGATTGAAACCATGCGCCGCGAAGGTTACGAACTAATGGTCGGCAAGCCGGAGATTGTTACCAAGAGGATCGACGGCAAGCTGATGGAACCGCAAGAAAAACTCACCGTGGACATTCCGGATGCGTTTGTTGGCGTGGTGATCGAGAAAATTGGCCAGCGCAAAGGGCAGATGGTGAAGATGCACAACCACGGCTCCGGCCGAGTGCGCATGGAGTTTACTATCCCCAGCCGCGGCATGATCGGGCTGCGCTCAGAGATGCTTACCGACACGCGCGGCACCATCATCATGAACTCGCTCTTTGGCGGCTACACGGAATGGCTGGGCGATATACCGCATCGCATGACCGGCGCGCTGGTTGCCGACCGTAACGGCACATCGACGGCATATGCGCTGTGGAGCCTTCAGGAACGCGGAGTGCTCTTTGTGGGCCCCGGCGTTGAACTTTACGAAGGCATGCTTGTTGGCGAAAATGCGCGCGAGGTTGATCTCGATGTGAACGCCGTGCGCGAAAAGAAACTGACCAACATGCGCGCTTCGACCGCGGACGAAGCCATCCGACTGGTGCCATTCCAGAACCTGACGCTGGAGCAGGCTATTGAGTTCGTGGCCGACGATGAGATGGTCGAGGTTACGCCAAAGTCGCTGCGCCTGCGAAAGAAGATTTTGCAGGCAAACCGCCGGCCGAAGAAGACGTCAATACCGGCGAATGCGCACGAGTTGGTGTAGTTTTCCGAAGTCCCGAGCGAAGCGAGGGAACCCTATCGGCTCGACGAATCTGACGTGGTGGATTGCAGTAGCTCGCGCGTTTTCGATCAGAAGATTTGCGCCATGAACCTGGGATCGGCTAGGAATTGCGCTATAGGATTGCCGGCCTCGATTTCAGTTGGCAAAAGGGTCCCCTCGCTTCGGGATTGCAGAAAAAACTGCTCACTCCAACTGCTTCCCCTTGGTCTCCGGCAATTGCGACGCCATCAGCGCAGTAAGCACGAAGGCCACAGCGCATAACAAAAACGCGGCGCTCAGGCCTTTCTTGTCGCCTACCCAGCCAATCGTATAAGGCGCCGCGCAGCTCAGCGCGCGGGCGCCGTTGTAAGTGAAGCCGAGAGCACGAGCGCGAACGCGAGTAGGGAAGAGCTCACTGCCGATGATCCCTGAGCCGGCGAAAAATCCTGTGCCGAAAAATCCGACCAGCGCGCCCAGGACAAGAATGATCCATTGCTCGCGCGCCATGGCGTACAGAGGAATAAGCGCGGCCGCGCACAACGTGTAGATAATGAGGGACCGCTTGCGCCCGAGCTTATCGGCTACCCAGCCGTAACAGAGGTAGCCGGGAAACATTCCGATGAGATTGAGCGTGACCAGCAGTGTGGCGGTATTCATCAGGCTGAAGCCGCGTCCGCCGCGCGCGACCGGTAGCGTCAGGTAGGGCGGCATCCAGCTGAAGAGCCCCCACCAGGCAAACAATCCGAACACATTCAGCAGCAGAAGGAAGATTGTGTTCTTGCGCAGGCTGGGCGAGAAGATTTCTGAGAAAGGCGCCTTGCTCGTCGCCTGATCTCGCTGCTGCTTCCACATTTCCGATTCAGGCACGCTCTTCCTGATCCACAGCGTGACCAGCGCCGGCAGAACGCCGACAAAGAAAACTACGCGCCAGTTCTGATGCAACACGCCAAGCACAATCCATGCCACCAGTGCCGCAGCGGCCAGTCCCCACGCCCAGGCGCTTTGCACAATGGCAATTGCACGTGCGCGCAGATGTGTAGGCCAGGTTTCCGCGACCAGCGTTGCTCCGGTGTTCCATTCGCCGCCCATGCCCAGACCCAGCACAAAGCGGAAGAAGATCAGCACGATGATTGACTTTGACAGGCCCGAACCCAGCGAACACAGTGAATAGGTAAGAATGCTGAGCATCAACGCCTTGGTCCGGCCAATGCGGTCGGCGATAAATCCGAAGAGCACGCCGCCAATACCGGAGGCCAGCAACATGAAAGCGTTGGGCAGCCCTGAAATGGCTTTGTAGTGCTCATGGGTGGGAAAGATTCCCAGCGACTCCATGACCTTGACCTGCACGTTGCTGTAGAGCAACACATCAAAGCCGTCGAGCCCCCAGCCCAGCGCGGCGGCAATCAGTGTGCGCTTCTGTGCCGATGTGACACGGGGGAGAGTCGGAAGCGTGGTGGAGGCCATGGAGCACTAAATCTACCACGGAGACACGGAGGCACGGAGAACAGCATCAACAGAATTTCGCGAAGACTTCTTTGAAATCGAAATTCAGAACGATTATCGTGGGCGATCTTGATAATGCACTTCCTCAAGATCCTCCGTGTCTCCGTGCCTCTGTGGTGAGCTGGTTCTTCTTTATCAGCCCAAAATACCTCTGCGCCCTTCTTACATCTTTCCCGATCTGTTCTTTCAACGCGTCGATGGAAGGGAATTTGATCTCCGGGCGGCGCCATTGCAGAAACGAAATCTCCACTTCCGTCTGGGCCGTTACGTCAATGGGATGGAAGTCGAGCAAGTGAGTTTCGATGGCAAAGGATTCGTCGCCGAAAGTTGGGCGCAAACCGACGTTGGTGACGGAATTGAAAGTCTCGTTGTCCACGCGCGTGCGGGTGAAATAAACGCCGTCCCCGGGAACCAAGTCGTCATAGCGGCTCAGGTTGATGGTGGGTACGGTGTATTTGTGGCCATAGCCGCGTCCGCGGCCGGGTGCGCCGGTGATGCTGAAGACCCTGCCCAGCAATCGCCGCGCCAGACTGACACGGCCTGCCGTCAGGAGCGCGCGCACCTGGCTGCTGGAAACCGGAATGCCACGCACCATCATCACCGGATAGACCTTCACTTCGAAGCCAAACTGGCGGCCAAGTTCCTTCAGGCTGGCGGTGGTGCCTTGCGCATTGTGTCCGAAATGGAAATTGTCGCCTTCATGGACTTCCTTGGCGTGCAGCTTGCCCGCGAGTATGTCACGGGCAAATTCTTCCGCCGTGGTCATGGAGAAATCGCGGGTAAAGGGAATTTCCAGCAGCGCGTCCAGGCCGGTCTGCGCCAGCAGCGCTTCTTTCTTCGGCAGCGGCGTGATCAGCCGGGGCGTGACGTCAGGGCGCAGGATGCGAAACGGATGTGGCTCAAACGTGACCGCCACCGCCTTGCTGCCATTTTGGCGCGCGCGCCGCACAACTTCCTGCAAGACCTTCTGATGGCCGCAGTGAATGCCGTCAAAATTACCAACGGTTACAATGGTCGACCCAAAATTCGTGGGCACTTCTTCCAGAGCGCGAAATATCTTCATGCGATCTCGAACTCCAGCTTCAGGCCGTCATGCGCCAGGCGCACGTTCTCCGGCAGCTTCTGATTGGTTTCCTGGTGCGGCAGATCATGTGAGATGTGAGTAAAAAACGCGCGCCGGGGCTTCAACTCCTCCACCAGGCCCAGTGAATTGGCCACGGTGGAGTGCGTGGGATGGGGACGGTGGCGCAACGCATCCAGAAACAGGATGTCCAGCCCGCGCAGCTGCTCTTTTGAGTCGGCGGGAATCTCGCTGAAGTCGGTAAGGTATGCGGCGGAGCCGAAGCGAAAGCCGTGGATCTCGGCTTCGCCGTGGACGATCCTCACCGGATCAAAACGCGCGCCGAAAAGTTCCACCGTGCCGTTGAAACGGTGCATCTCCACGCGTGCGATCCCGCCAAATTTGTAATCGGATTTGAAGATGTAGCGGAAGATGCTTTCCAGGCTCTCGGCCGCGGTTTCATGCGCGTACAGCGGGATCCTGCCTTCGCGCTTGAAGCTGAGCGGACGCACGTCATCCAGGCCCAGGATGTGATCAGCGTGCGCGTGGGTGTAAAGAATGGCGTCCAGGCGAGTGATCTTCTCACGAATGGCCTGCTGGCGAAAATCGGGCGTGGTATCAATGAGCACCGTGTGGCCGTCATATTCCACCAGCACGGAGGGACGCGTGCGATGGTCATGCGGGTCAGCCGACGTGCACACGCGGCAATTGCACCCGATAGTGGGAACGCCCATTGACGTCCCACTGCCCAAGACGGTGAGTATGGCCTTCATTTCCTGGCTTTCATTTCTTGGCGTCTATTTCTTATCTTGGGGCGGCGCAGCTCCCGGTTTGGTGGCTGAGGTAGCAACGGCGTTGGTGATCTCGATCCAAGCCATCCTCAGTTCAAACAGCACGTTCTGCATCAGGGTCTTTTCGCGATCGGTGAGGTTGCCTTTGGTTTTTTCCTGCAGCACCGTGAGTGAATCGATGGTCTGCCGCGCTCCGATAATGTCCACCCGCGGCGTCTCGCCCTCTTGCCGGATGGCGCCCATCTGAATCAACGCGCTCATGTAAAAGGATTCGACGACGCGCTCAAACGTCATCTCCATCGGCCCCGGGCCGCCTTTGCCGGCGGCAGTAATCATGTCGTCAATCTTCTTGGTGGAAGATTTGTACGCTTCATTCTGCTCGTGCTGTTCTTCGGCCGTTGGCGGCGGGGAGAGCTCTTCTTCCAGTTGCGACCCAGTCTCGGGCGCATGCTCTACGGGTGCCTGGGCAACGGGTGTTTGAGCAGGGACGCCTGCCGGCGGCTGCGTAGCTTGCGCGGCGGGCGGTGGTGGCGCAGCTTGTTTCGCTGTCGGCGGAGTCGCAGGCTTTTCTTCTTCTGTTACCGGCGCGTCCGGGCGCAATTCGCCCTCGGTCCCAAATCTGCGGCGATCCGTTACAACAAACTCTGATTTTTTCTCAGCCATACTTCCTCAGTGTTATTGGATTTCAAAAGGCAACTCTACGACTCTGGCGGCAACGCCGTTTACTTCAATCTCGTCGCTCTCCCCCAGGGCTTCGCGACGAACGTAGCCAAGGCCCAGGTTCCTATCACCACTGGCGGTCGGCACGCGCACCAGACTGGTGATCTCAGCCAGGGCGCGTCTGTCTGCTTCAGTCTTTTCCAGTTCTGGCATCGCGCCGGTAAATTCAAATCCGGTGAACTGGCGATGCACGTGGCCGCGCGAACGTATGCGCTCCACGATCTCCTGGCCGATGTAACAGCCCTTGGTAAAGTTGAGCGCGTTAGCCTGCTCGGTTTCCTGGGGCAAGTCGCGTTCGCGAATATCCTGGCCGTAATTTGGGATGCCGCGCAGCACACGCCACATCTCCAGCGCCTGTGCGCCCACGGGCTGCGCTCCTGCGCCGATCAGCCGGGTCCACACGTCTTGCGCTTTCGCCGGATCAAGCCAAATCTCAAACCAGTTGGGTTTCTTCTCCGGCCCTGCGATCAGAGTGACGGCAACACCGTCAAGCGTAAGATCGCGAAGCTCCAGAGGCGACATGCCACTTACGTCAATTCCGGCAGTGGTCAGCACATTTGCTGCCTCGGGGCCGCAAACGCCCAGCGCCGTCAGCGTCGGGCCTGCGGGCGTGAACTCAACTTTATCCATAATGATGTAGCGCTTCATCGCGGTGGTGAGCGGCTCAACCTGGTTAGAGTCGGTCTGGAGCACCAGTGATTCGCCGCGATTGAAGATGTACATGTCGCCCAGAATGCGGCCTTGGGCGTTGAGCACAAAATTGTAATTGCCGTGATTTACCGCCAGGTCGCGCACGTTGTTGGTGACCATGTTGTGCAGCCAGCGCACCCGGTCTTTGCCGGCGACGTCGATCTGGGCCCTCCACGGCAGGGCAAAAGCTCCGCAGCCGGAGCGCAGCGCCGACAGTTCCTTGGCAGGCGAGCCAAAGCTGAGCGCTGTTTCCGCGCCGTTATACCCGCCAATCAAGGCCTCTCCTGAAGCCAGCCAGGGATAGAGAGCAGTCTGCGACATAGCCAATATTTGATTATAGCCAACGCCGAAGGATGCGTGCCGGTGAAGCGCGCTGGGCTGCGCATTGCAAACTCCCGTCCGCCGCCGCACAATGGATGCATGGCCGATGATCCTCGCAGTCCCAAAAAACAGTGGATAGCTGCGGAAAAGTACCTTCAACTCGGTTTTACCATCCCGGCGGCCACATTTGTGGGCTGGCTGATTGGTGCGGGGCTCGACCGCTGGCTGGGCAAGCAGTCGTTTGCGCTGGGAGGCCTTATCGTCGGCACGATTGCCGGCTTCGTGTATTTCATCCGCACAGCCATGTCTGAGGATTTCAAAGATTGAGTGCGCCGACGGCCATGGAAGATCGCAACGCCGAGGCATTTGCCGCGAACGCCTACCGGCGAATTTTCCTGACCATGGTGGTCCTTCTGGTTGCTGCGACGCCCGTGCTGTTGGTGAAATACGGCAGAGCGATGGCGCTCAGCTTCGTCATCGGCGGCGCAATTTCACTGATCAATTTTTACTGGCTCAAGCGCACGCTGGCTGCACTGGTCGAAGCCGTTGCTGTCGCAGGTCAGAAGCGATCTTCAGCCGGAATTATCCTGCGTTTCGTGCTGCGCTACGCTTTGATCGCCCTGGCCGCATATGCTATATTCAAGAGTTCCACAATGAGCATGTATGGCCTCTGTGCAGGCCTTTCACTGCCGGTGGGGGCGGTCCTGATTGAAGCTGCTTACGCTATCTACGGCGCGCTTCGACGGGGATTCTAATTTTCAGGCTTTACTAAACACAGGATAACTAAGACGAATGGAACAACTGTGGATAACTGCGCTCCTGAACCGGCTCCTCGGCGGGCCGGTGAACGCAATTCTTCAAGCGCTGCCTCCGGCTTTCCATCCCGCTGACCCCGCGGCCCCCATCAACAACGCGGTAGCCGTGGAGATCCTGGTGATCGCTATCCTGCTCGTCATTTTTCTCTGGGTACGCTCGCGGCTCTCCGTGGAGAAGCCGGGCGGCAGCCAGCATCTCGCGGAGACCCTGCATGAGTTCATCACCAACCAGAGTGAAGAGATCATTGGACACCACAGTGAAAAGTTCACGCCGTTTCTGGCCTCGTTGTTTCTCTTTATCCTGCTGATGAACCTGATCGGGCTGATTCCAACGTTTGAATCGCCCACGGTGAGCCCGGCTGTGCCGTTCGGCTGCGCCATTGTGGCTTTCTTCTACTACAACCTGCACGGCATCAGGAAGCAGGGCCCGTTGAAATTCCTGGCGCATTTTGCCGGACCGGTGTGGTGGATGGCCTGGATCATCTTTCCCATCGAAGTCATCAGCACGCTGGCCCGCGTCATGTCGCTCACCATCCGTCTTTACGCCAACATTTTTGCCGGCGACATGGTCACCGCGGCGTTCTTTACTCTGATTCCAATAGGCATACCGATTATCTTTTTGCTGCTGCACGTAGGCGTTTCATTTTTGCAGGCATACATATTTACTCTGCTGACCACGATTTATCTGTCGGGCGTGGTGGCGGAGGAGCACTAAACCGCTTTAAGCGTGAGGGCGCCGTCCCCCAGGACGGACGTCAACCACCCACTGGAAGCAACTTCATAGGAGAGTCAACATGCGTAAAACCACAGCGTTCATCTTCCTGGCGATGGTCATCCTGTTCGTGGCCATGCCGGTCTACGCTCAAGGCGGAGAAGCCGCGAGCAACACGTCATTCTATTGGGCGATCCCGCTGGGCGCCGGCGCGGCCATCGGCATTGCCGGCGGCCTGTGCGGCCTGGGACAGGGCAAAGCTACGGCCTCCGCAGTGGAAGCGCTGGCCCGCAACCCCGGGGCGCGTCCGGGAATCTTCATCTTCTTGCTGTTAGGTCTGGCGCTGATTGAGTCGCTGGCGCTGTACGCGCTGGTGATTGCCTTCCAGATCATCGGGAAGATGAAATAGTCGGCAAAATTTTGCACAGAGTCCGGTCGAAAGGCCGGGCTTTTTCTTTTTAGCAGTCAGCAATCAGCCCTCAGCCAAACCAAAACTTTGTAACGAAGAGGAAAGAAGTAGCTTAGGAAATAAAGATGCACGATTTTGCTTAGCGCTGTCGATTTCTTGACGCAAGAATTCAGCACCGAATCAAACTCCTCCGTTGCCTCTGTTCCTCTGCGTTTCAAAGGTTTTGGGTTTGGCTGAGTGCTGATTGCTGACTGCCGACTGCTATTTGCAGTGCTATCCTTAATCACCCATGCTCAGCGTGCCGGCCCTGGAGTTCAACAATATCAGCAAACAATACCGCGGCTTTTTCCGCAGCCAGTGGGTCACCGCTCTTCGCGACTTCTCTCTGCGCGTGGAGCCGGGCGAAATCTTCGGTTTTCTGGGGCCGAACGGCGCCGGCAAGACTACGGCCATCCACATTGCCATCGGCCTGATGTTTCCTTCGCGCGGCCATGGCGAGATGCTGGGCCACAGCTTTGGCCACGCGCCC
>Ga0137395_10001421_pt1 | contig 11129 bp, 9 predicted proteins | sample czobulk216metaG_FD_108283 | JGI IMG/M metagenome (GOLD analysis project Ga0137395, IMG submission 108283) | Vadose zone soil microbial communities from Angelo Coast Range Reserve, California, USA - czobulk2.16 metaG | ecosystem: Environmental > Terrestrial > Soil > Vadose zone | place: USA...
CGGCGCGAGCGGGTAGTTTAAGGCAGCCGGGGTGGCGAAATCGGTAGACGCAAGGGACTTAAAATCCCTTGGGGAGTAATCCCCGTGCAGGTTCGAGTCCTGCCCTCGGCACTACGGCGAGCCCGACCACGTGGTGATCGAATAAGAGCTCGACGACGTCGTGATAGAGTAATCGACGCGCAAGTTGATGAGCACGCGCACGCCCCGCCCATGCAGCCGGGCCGGCCGGAACAGGGCCTTGAGGACCCAGTCCCTGGTCGGTTGGTCGAACGCCGGGTGGGGGCTCGTCATGATCCTGACCGACGCGGGCTCAACCCGCCCCGTCGTATCGATGACGGCCGGCAGAATCACCCGGCCCTGAATCCCCGCCTGTTTCAAGAGCGCGGGATAGATCGGGGGTGGGGCGGACAGCAGTGCCGGCCTCTCCTCCACCAGCCCTTCCGCATACACTTCATTCCGGCTCAGGCCGCCTTCGACGCCACTACCGGAGTAATCCTTCGGATCGAAGCGCTGCTGGAGGTCCACCGGAGGAATGTCGGTGGGGATCTGCGCCGGTAGGTCGACGGTCTGAAACCCCTGGAGCGCGTCGGCGAGCTGCACCGGCGGCGGGTCGGCCGCCTTCTGCTGCTCCTGAGGTGCGAGCAGCACGACCGTGGTGTACATCCTGACGTGGTCGTCGCGCGGGGCGCCGTGGAGCGTCGCGTACACGACCCCGGCGAACATCGCAGAATGGATCACGAGCGACGCGAAACCGGTCTTCCACCTGGATTCGAGGAGCATGAGAACCACAGGTCCACCTCCGGCCCGACCGCGCCACAGCGCGGGGCCTTGACGCTGGGGGTCGTGTATGCAAACAAATGATAATGGGATAGGCGCCAACGTGCCAACCTGTAACAATCCAGTCATCGAACGAGAACGGCCACCTCAAGAGACTGAGGTGGCCGTTTATGAACGACGCGCTGGCGACTAGGGTGACCCCGACGCCGGAGTAAGCGAGTAGTCGACGGGCAGGTTGATGAACACGCGCACGCCCCGACCATGCAACCGGGCCGGACGGAACAGTGCTTTCAGCACCCAGTCCTTGGTCGGTTGGTCGAACGCCGGGTTGGGACTCTTCATGATCTTCACCGACGCCGGCTCCACACGCCCGGTCGTATCGATCACGGCGCGCAGGATCACCCGACCCTGAATTCCCGCTTGTTTCAGAAGCGGGGGATACTCGGGGGGTGGGGCAGACAGCAATGCCGGCCGCTCCTCCACCAGGGCTTCCGCATACACCTCACTTCCGCTCGCAACGATGCCATTTGCCCGGCCGCCTTCGATGCCCGAGCCCGAATAGTCCTTGGGATCGAAGCGCTGCTGAAGATCCACGGGAGGGATATTCGTGGGGATCTGCGCCGGTACGATAACGGTCTGGAACCCCCTGAGCGCGTCCACCAGCTGGACCGGGGTTGGGTCCGCCGACTTCTGCTGCGTCTCGGGTGTCAACAGCACTACTGTCGTGTCCATTCTGACTCGCGAGTCGCTCGGAGCGGCGTGGAGCGTGACGTAAACGACCCCGGCGATCATCGCGGAATGGATTGCGAGCGAGCTTATGCCGACGCGGAGAAATCCCGTGCTGCGGGTCTTTCCCCTGAACTCCAGAAGCGAGAAACCCACGGATCCACCTCCGGTGCGTGTGAAGCCAACGATCGTGCGGCCACATCCGGGGCAGAGAGTCGTGGGACGGCGTCCCCCGGTCTTCCACAAGTAGGACGTATAGGCGCCGTCGAAGGTTGCGCCCGCGGGGTCCGGGGCTTGTCAGCGTGCGGCGGCCGCGCGATACCGCGGGGGGGGTTGACGTAGGCGTCCTCTATGCAAAACAATGGTGTGCGATAGGCGCTAGGAGTGGGGATGGCTGGGATGTGGGCCCGGTTGCGGGCCGACTTGAACCTGAAGCTGCGCCGCGGCGCGTGGTATCGCATCACGCGGCTCGATCCGCTCCAGGCGGTGCTGGAGGTCGGTGGCCGACTCCTCGAGATCCCGTCCGCCTTCCTGCAGGTCATCGAGCGGCCGCCGCGCAGGTGGACCGTCGTCCCCCGGCCGAGCGACGCAGTGCGCCTCCCCGAGGGCTGCGGCGACCGCTATGCCGTATGCCCGAGCTGCCGTGAGCGGCAGTCCCTCGCCGGACGCCCGCGCCGCATGAAGTGCCGGCGGTGCGGCGAGGAATTCGAAGTCGCCTGGTCGGAGGCTGGCTGACAACCTTCTGACACGTCTGCTGCAACCAATTGGGGCCTTCGGACGTCTTACAGGTCGAAGCGTGCGGTAATGACCAGCAGTCCGGGAGGCACTCAATGCGCGTGTATGCTTTGCTGCTCGGCATTCTTTTCACCACCGGTTACGGTTACGCCGCTCAGATTGCGGTGTCCTCGTTGAAGGCCAATCCTGTGACGGCGACCGAGCCCGCGGCCACGCTGCCAGCGGGCGGCGCTCTCGACGGGGTGTGGTACGGTGGAGTCCTCGCTCCCGTAACGGTCGAGTCCCGGAGCGACGGCACCAGAGCCGCCGCGACTCAGGGCAAAGTCTTGAGCCGACCGACCGTGCGGTGTACCGAGGCCGCGCCATCGCGATTCCACGCGGTGTCCTGAACCTTCCGAGGGGGGCTTCGGCCCCCTTCAGCAGCCTCACGTTGTACCGTCAGTCGCCGTCCGGCGCGCGAAACCCCACCTCGCCAAGGCCCGTAAGACGTGCCAGTATGAAGCCTATCCGCAGCAGGGAGGGGCCGTGAGCGCGTTCTGGGACACTTGGCGCAAAGAAATCATTCGCGGGGCGGCGCTGTTTTGCGCCGTGCTCGCGATCGGCCTATTCGTGAACTACGCCGTGGGCCGCGGCCGGCAGATCGTTGTCACGAGCATCCCTGCCGCCCTGCGCGACCTGCGCAGCGAGTTCGGCGCCGATCCGGGCGGTGGGCCCCGCTCCACCGGCGGGACGTGGATCTACAAAGCGAAGCTGGCCCCCAAACAACGGCTCTCCGTCCGCAACACGCGCGGCTCCATCATGGTCGGGTCGACCTCGGGGGATACGGTACAAATCACGGCCGTGAAGACGTATCGCTCTTCGGACACGGGGAGTGTGCGCGTCGTTGCCGTACCGTACGATGGAGGGATCGCCGTCTGTGCCTTATGGGAGGGTGACGACGCCTGCGGACCTGGAGAGAGTAACTGGAACTTTCGGGAGCGCCGTCACGGGGAGAGCGACCTGAACTGGCGGGGACGCCGTCACAATGACGTTGCCGTCGACTTCACGGTACGGCTGCCCCGCAACGTGGGCCTGCGCGCCGCGACCTTCGTGGGGGACGTGCACGTGACTGGCGCGCGCGCTCCGCTCGACGTCCGGACGGTGAGCGGGGACGTGGATGCGGTCACTGCCAGGGGCCCGGCGACCGCCGAGTCGAAGAACGGCAACGTGCGCATTCGCGTGGAGACCTTTGGGGACACGGGCGACGTTTCCGCGAGCACGCTCAACGGCTCCGTCACGGCCGAGCTGCCGGCGCAGCTCGACGCCGATGTGTCCGCGAAAACGGTGAATGGCTCGATCGCGAGTGACTACCCGCTGACGGTGAGCGGCAAGTTCATGGGGCATGATGCCGTGGGGACGGTCGGACGGGGCGGTCGTCGCGTCCGCCTCGAGACCGTGAATGGCTCGATCAAGCTGAAGAAAGCAGTCTAGCCACTTCGCCCGGGAAGGTGCGAACGTCGATCGGTTTGGAGAGGTAGCCGTCGAAGCCGGCCGCCAGCGCTTTCTCCCGGTCGCCCGGCATCGCGTGGGCCGTGAGGGCGACCACCTTCCAGGGGTGGTCGCCCTCGATGCGTTTGACATCCCCCAACACGCTGTAACCGTCGCGTCCGGGCAGCTGAATGTCGAGCAGCACGAGCGCGGGGGGCGGCTGCTCCGCCATCAGTGTAGCGACCAGCGGCTCGCCCGACATCAGGCCGATGACGCGGTGGCCCTTCATGGTCAGCAGAGCCGTGATGAGCTTCAGGTTGTCGGGCTGATCCTCCACGACCACGATCGTTGCCATCAGGCGTGCTCCGGCCGGCTCTCGGCGCGCCGCAGGGTGAACCAGAAGGTGCTGCCTGTGCCAAGCTCCGAGTCCACGCCGATAGTGCCGCCGTGCAGCTCCACGAGTCGCTTGGAGAGCGCGAGCCCGAGGCCTGTTCCTTCGTAGCGGCGGCTCTCGCTCGCGTCGAGCTGCACGAATTCCTGAAACAGTTTGCGCTGGTCCGCGGGGGCGATCCCGATGCCCGTGTCCGTCACGGCGACGCGCACGCGCGCAGTGTCTTCGAGCCGCGCGCTCAGCGTGACGCGGCCGCCATCGGTAGAGAACTTGATGGCGTTGGACAGCAGGTTGAGCAGCACTTGGCGAAGGCGACCCCGGTCGGCCGTCACGACGAGGTGATCCGGTAGTGGCTCGATCACGAGCGTGTGCCGCCGGGCCTCGAGCTGGGCGCGGACGGTGTCCGCGGCGTCCCGGAACAGCACGCCCATCTCCAGCGGCTCGAGGCGCAGCTCCATCCGGCCGGCCGCGATCTTCGAGAGGTCGAGCAGCTCATTGATCAGCTCGAGCAGATGGCGGCCGTTGCGCGCGATCGTCTCGAGGTAGTCGCGCTGCGTCTCGGTGAGAGGGCTCTCCGGCGCCGCCATCGTCAGGAGTAAGTCGCTGAACCCGATTACGCTGTTGAGGGGTGTGCGCAGCTCGTGCGACACATTCGCGAGGAATTGGTCCTTGAGCTTACCCGCCTGGTCGAGCTCGGCGTTCAGGCGCGACAGCTCGCGGTGCTGCTCCTCCAGCTTGGCATTCTGCGACTCCAGGCGTTGCGCGGCGCGGCGTACCTCCACCGCCAGGCGACGGGTGTGCTGATGTGCCGATTCGCGCTCGCAGGCGATGGCCAGGTTGGGCGCGGCGTGCTCCAGCGCTACGCGTGCGTCGGCGGACAGCTCCCCCGGCACGGTCGCGACCAGCAGCCCCACCAGCCGACCCTGGGAGCGCAGCGGCGCGAGCGCGAGCCCTCCGCCGGCATCGGCGTCCGCGGTGGCGAGGTGCAGCTGCGTCCGCACGGGTCCGGCTGCGGCGCCTGCGTAGTAGATGACGGTGACCGCGTCGCCCACCAGCTGGCGCACGACGTCGCGAGACAGGGGTCGGGCCGTTGCGCGGCGCACGGCCGTCGGGCCCCATTCGTTCGTGTCGTATTGCGGCTGGTAGAGCGCCAGCGCCGCCGCGTCGGTAGCGCCCGCGATCACGTCGAGCGCGGGGCCGAAGCTGCCGCCGGCGCTCGCCTCGCGCGGCGGCGCGTTCAGCGCCGTCAGCAGGCGCCCAACCTGGTCCTGCATCCGCTCGCGCCAGGCGAGCGCCGCCGCCATCTGATTTACGCCGTGCGCGATCCTGCCGAACTCCTCGGGCTGGTTCTCGTCGAGGCGTTCGTCGTAGTGGCCCGCTGCCACTCGCTGGAGCGCGCCCAGGACGTGGGCGAACGGGGTCGCGAGGCGGCGGCGGTTGTACCACAGTCCGACAGCGAGCGCCACCAGCACGATCACGAAGATGACCGTCGTCTGCGCCGCCGCTTGGATCGCGTTGTCGCCGACTTCGGCGGCAAGCTCCCGCATGGCCGCGATCGGCGGCTGCAGCGCTGGGAGAGGCGCGATGCGGGCCAGCTGCTCGAGCCGCTGGCTGAGCTCGATCATGTCGGCCTGGGCGCGTCGGGCGCTCCGCCAAATGGCGATCCGGTCGGCCAAGCCGGCCACCGCGATGACGAGGAACGCCGCGGCAAACAGGCGGCTGATGCTCGGAACGGGCGAAGGGCGAAGCGGCGCAGGATCGGTCATGCGAGCGCTACAAATAGGGGAATGGCCGGCGGCAGGACAAGAGCGGCGGGCGCCGCCACGCTGGCGGGGGGCTGTGGCGCGGTGTAAGCTAGCCCCCACATCCCGTGCCCGATCTGCTCGACTCCCTTCGTGAGGCTCTCGCTGACCGCTACGCGGTCGAGCGTGAGCTCGGTCGGGGCGGCATGGCGACGGTGTTCCTCGCACAGGACCTGAAGCACCATCGGTCGGTCGGGATCAAGGTGCTCCACGCGGAGCTCACCGCGGCGCTCGGCGCTGAGCGGTTTCTGCGCGAGATCGAGCTCGCCGCCCGGCTGCAGCACCCCCACATCCTGCCTTTGTACGACTCCGGCGCGGCGGCCGGCCTCCTCTATTATGTAATGCCATACGTCGAGGGAGAATCGCTGCGTGACCGCCTGACGCGCGAGAAACAGCTCCCGCAGGAGGATGCGATCCGGATCGCGACTGAAGTGGCTGGCGCGCTGGCCTACGCACACAGCCACGGCGTCGTGCACCGCGACATCAAGCCCGAGAACATCATGCTCTCGGGCGGCACGGCCGTCGTGACGGACTTCGGCATCGCGCACGCCGTGAGCGCGGCGGGGGGAGGCCAGCACCTCACGCAAACCGGGACGATTATCGGAACGCCCGCCTATATGAGCCCGGAGCAGGCCACGGGCTCGAATGTTATCGACGGGCGCAGCGATCAGTACAGTCTGGCGTGCGTGGTGTACGAGATGCTGGTAGGCGAGCCGCCCTTCACGGGGCCTACCGCGCAGGCCATCATCGCGCGGCACTCGCTGGATATGGTCTCGCCGCCATCGATCGTGCGCGCCACCATCCCCGATGGGGTGGAGGGGGCGATTCTACGGGCGCTCTCGAAGGTGCCGGCCGACCGCTATCCGACCACCGCGCTGTTCGCGGAAGCGCTGAACACGCCGTCCGCCGCGACGGGGGCGTACCGGCGCGCGACGCTCGAGCGCGCCGCTGGACGTCAGCCCCGCAGGGTGTGGCGTCTCGCGCCGCTGGGTGTGATCCTGGTGGCGGTGGCGGGGTACTTCGTGATCCGCTCGGTCCGCCCCAGTCGGGGGACCGCGGTGACCGGGCTCGACCCGCGGCGCATCGCGGTGCTGTACTTCACGGATCAGAGCAGCGGCCACACGCTGGGATATGTCGCGGACGGCCTGACCGAGGCGCTGATCGACGCCTTACGGCCGGTTGGCTCGCTCACGGTCGTGTCCAAGAACGGGGTGGCGCCGTATCGCAGCTCCAGCGCGCCGCTCGACAGCGTGGCGCGCGCGCTCGGCGTCGGCACGATCGTGCAGGGCGGGGTCGACGAGGTGGGCGGACGCTACCGCGTCTCGGTGAGTCTGATCGACGGAGCGAGCGGCGCCGACCTGGGAAAGCGCGCCAGTTTCGAGCAGCCGGCGGGCGCGGTGCTGGCGATCCGGGACAGCCTCGCCAGCCAGGTGGCCGAGTTCCTCCGCGTCCGGCTGGGTGAGGAGCTGCGGCTGCGTCAGGAGCAGGCGAGCACGCACAGCGTCGCGGCATGGTCGCTGGTGCAGCAGGGCGAGCACGCCCGCAAGGATGCCGAGGCCCGACTCACGCGGGACGATGTGGATGGCGCGTTCTCGGGGTTCGCCCGCGCCGATTCGTTGCTCGCCCTCGCCGAACGGGCGGACCCATCGTGGGCCGAGCCCGTGACGCAACGTGGCTGGCTCGCATACCGGCGCGCCCGTCTCGCGAGAGACCGCAAGGCGCTCGTCCACTGGGTGGAGGTCGCGGGGGGACACGCGGAGCGGGCCTTGACCCTGGCGCCGAATGATCCGCGCGCGCTCGAGCTGCGGGGCACGGTCCGCTACCTGAGCTGGCTCCAGGAGCTCGCTCCGGATCCCGGCGCGCTGCCGAAGTTGCTGGCTGCGGCGAAGCAGGATCTCGAGGCCGCGACGGGGGCCGACCCATCGCTCGCGAGCGCGTACAGCACGCTGAGTCACCTCTACTACCAGACGGAGGACGTGCCGGCCGCGGTGCTTGCGGCGCGCAAGGCGTACGAAGAAGATGCCTATCTCTCCGTCGCGCCCGACGTGCTGGCTCGTCTCTTCTTCGGGTCGTACGACCTGGAGCAGCTGACCCAGGCGCAGCGCTGGTGCCTCGAGGGAGCGCGGCGGTTCGCCGGCGACTTTCGGTTCGCGGAGTGCCGGCTCTGGCTGATGACGACCGCCGACGCCCAGCCGGATCCGGCGGCCGCATGGCGCTTGCTCGCAGAGATCGATTCGCTCACCCCGGCGCCCCGGAAGGCATTCGAGCACCGTCGGGCCGAAACTATCATAGGGGTTGCGCTGGCGCGCGCCGGGTTGGCCGACAGCGCGCGCCACGTGCTGCAGCGCGCCCGCGCGGATCGTGACGTGGATCCGGGACAGGAGATCATCTCGATCGAAGCATTCGCCCGCACCATCCTGGGCGAGCGCGATGAGGCGATCGCCCTGCTGCAGCGCTACATCGCTGCCAACCCCACCCACGCGTTCACGCGCGGTGGGGACATCTCCTGGTGGTGGCGCGATCTGAAGTCCGACCCCCGCTTCGCCCGGCTGACGGAAGCCAAGCGCTGAAACGCGCCGCACCAAAGCAGTTGTTCCAGTCGTGTTACAAAGGGCTCGAAGACCTTTGGACGTGATCGTGCAACAAGCTGGCACGCCGCGAGTTAGTTGGCGTCGGCATACGGCGCATTTCTTGCAAATTCCGCTCCCAAGCGGGCCGCCCGCCGCCGGAAATCTGGACCGCCGTCCCAGACGCCCCCAAGGAGCTGCCATGAAACGCATCGTCCTGCTGGCCCTCGCCTGTACCCCATTCCTTGCGTGTCAGGATCAACGCTCCATGACCGGCGTGAAGGGTCCTTCGGCCCAGATCTCGGATGGGGCGAACAGCGGGAACGTGCATTTCTTCTTCCTGCCGCCGCTCGTCAAGCAGCCGAGTTTCTCGGGCGTCTTCAACCCGACGCTCAAGCCGGTGGTCACGATCTGCGAGTTGAATGTTTCGACCACGCCTGCGGCGTGCTCGGGCGCTCCGCTGATCGATCCGGGGCCGGTGACGGCGGATCTCGTGGGTCAGCAATACAAAGTGAATTGGGACACCCGGCAGTCCGGCATTTCGGTCGACAAGTTCTACCGCATCCAGGTGTTCGGATCGCGCGGCGGGATGCTGCTCGGCTTCGCCGACCTAGATCCGGTGAACAATGGCAGCGAGATCAAGAACCTGACCACGGGGGACTTCATCGGGCTCGTGGACGGGCGCACGCTACCGATCAAGTTTCGGATCGAGCGGGGTGCGTTCGGGACGAACTGCGTGAGCGACTGCGCTGAAGGGAGCGTGGCAGCCACGGGCGGGACCGTAATCACCAACACCGGCTTTGCCGGCGCCTTGTTCCCGGACGGCTGGATCCGACCCGAAGTTCTCAAGGCGCTCGGTATCGACAACGTGGTCGTGACGATCGAGCGCGTGCCGGTCGACAACTCGGGAGGGAGCGTGCTCGGGCCGTGCTTGCCGTTCGGCAAGCCGCAGTTTGAAGGGTGCTACCGTTTCACGACGAACCCTCCCGTCGGGCGGTTCGCCCAACTGGTGACCGTTGGCATCTGCGTCGAGCTGCCGGAGAGCGATCCGCGGCACGGCGGGGTTGTGCTATTCAGCGCAGAGGAACCGGTGACCAATGAGTCACCCGTGACGCGGCTTCCGAACGTGCCGGCCCCCTTCGTGTCGTGCGAGACCTTCAGCTCGGCCGGGGCGCCGCACAGTGGGTTCCTCGGGTTCGTTCGGTCCGGGTGGCGCACCCTCACGCGGGACGTGGCCTCATGGCTCACTCCACGGCCGCTGCTCGCGGCACACGTCGGGGCTGGAGGCCTGACAGGATCGTTCAGTCGGATCGGCTGGGCGTTCCTGGACACGGCGTTCATCAACTTCGACGTGAATCCATCGGGCACGGCGGTTGCGCCCGGGACTGTCGTGAACACGCTGTACAGTTCGGTGGACGTTTCGTTCACGCGGCTTCCCGCCGCCGGATCCTCGTTCTGCGGCTCCTCGAGCAACGTCTACGCCAACGATCATGGTCCGCTCCCGGGCGGGGGTTTCGGGTTCAATTCCGGCAACAACACGGTCACTGTCTGCGCGGAGGGAACGGCTTCGGACTTCAGCGAGAACGCCGGCGGGCGCATCCAGGCAACCTTCAGTTTCCCGGCGAGCGAAGCGTGCCTCAACGTGTACCCGACGGGGCCGGGTGAAGGCGCGAACGGCTTTATCGAAGCGTTCAACAGTAGTGGTACGTCGCTCGGGAGAGTGACCTCGGCCCCCGGCGCGGCGGACCGGATCTGCATCGTTGCGACCGGCATCGATCACGTGCAGTTCGCCGGGACTGGGGACTCGTTTGCCATCTTCGACAATTTCGATGTGATCTTCTAGACCGCTGCGCTCTCCGCACTCGGGTGTGGGGCAGCTCAACCGGGCCGCCCCACCTCGTTTGCGGGACCCACCGCCGACGCTAGGTTCCATGTCGTGCGTCCGCAAACCCTCGGCATCATCGGCCTCGGCGCCATCGGCGGCTCACTCGCCCTCCAGGCGAAGCGGGCCGGCATTGCGACGGTCCTCGGCTGGTCGCCCGAGCCCGCGGAGCGGGTGGCCGCGGCGCGCCAGGGCGCGCTCGACGACGCGCCGGCCCGCGCGGCGGACGTGGCGCGCGCGGTCGAGCTGCTCGTGCTGGCGGCGCCACCGGCCGCCAACCTCGAGCTGCTCGGCAGCCTCAAGCCACATGTCGGTGCGGGCGCGCTGATCACCGATGTCGGCTCGGTAAAGCGGGCGATCGTCGCCAGGGCGGACGCCCTGGGGCTCGGGGGCCGCTTCGCCGGCGGCCACCCCCTGGCCGGCACGCAGGCGCACGGATTCGCCGCCGCGCGGGTCGATCTGTTCAAGGGCGCGACCGTGTACATCACCGCCACGCGGGACGGGGACGGCGCGGCGCGCGAGGTTTCGCACTTTTGGGAGAGCGTGCTGGACGCTCATCCGGTGCGCATCGACGCCGCCCAGCACGACCACCAGCTCGCGCTCACGAGCCATCTGCCGCAGGCGATGGCATCGTTGCTCGCAAACGTCTTCGCCCTGGCCGCACCCCCGGGCGCGACGTTCGGGCCCGGTGCGCGCGATACCACCCGCCTCGCGTCGAGCGAGCCGATGCCCTGGTCCGAGATCCTGCTCATGAACCGGGACGAAATACTGCCGGTGCTACG
>Ga0137395_10001422_pt1 | contig 11128 bp, 10 predicted proteins | sample czobulk216metaG_FD_108283 | JGI IMG/M metagenome (GOLD analysis project Ga0137395, IMG submission 108283) | Vadose zone soil microbial communities from Angelo Coast Range Reserve, California, USA - czobulk2.16 metaG | ecosystem: Environmental > Terrestrial > Soil > Vadose zone | place: USA...
CGTCGTCCGGTGAGTGCGCGTTCAATCGGGCGTCCGTGAACATCTCGTTCACCAAGCACACGCTAGCCAACGGCCTCGACGTGCTGCTGCACGAAGAGCACGCCTGCCCGATCGTTGCCGTGAACATCTGGTATCACGTCGGATCGAAAAACGAGCGGCCCGGTCATACGGGGTTCGCGCATCTGTTCGAGCATCTGATGTTCGAGGGGTCGGAGCATCACGACAGCGGGTACTTCCAGCCGCTGCAGGCCGCGGGTGCGGCGCTCAACGGATCGACGAACGCCGATCGCACCAACTACTGGGAAGTCGTGCCGAGTGGTGAGCTCGAGCTCGCCCTGTGGATGGAATCTGATCGGATGGGATTCCTTCTGCCGGCTCTGACTGAGAAGAAGTTCGTCAACCAGCGCGACGTCGTGTTGAACGAACGGCGGCAGAACTACGAAAATCGTCCATACGGCATGTCGTCGATGGCCGTGCTCGCCGCGTTGTTTCCGCCCGATCATCCGTACCACTGGTCGACGATTGGCGAGATCGCGGACCTGCGCGCCGCGAGGCTCGAGGAAGCGCACGACTTCTTCCGTCGCTACTACCATCCCGCAAACGCGTCGCTGGCACTGGCTGGCGACATCGATCCAGACGCCGCGCTGGCGCTGGCGCGAAGGTACTTCGAGGGCATCGCCCCTGCCGCTCCAGTCGACAAGGTGCGAGCGGGAGCATCGCTCGAGGCCGAGCGTCGCATTCTTCTCGAAGATCGCGTGGAGTTGCCGCGGCTGTTTCTCGCGTGGCTGACTCCCGCGATGTTTGCCGAGGGCGACGCGGCGCTCGATCTCGCCGCCGATGTGCTCGCCAACGGGAAAACGTCGCGGCTGTATCGCCGGCTGGTGTTCGAGGAGCGCATTGCCACGGACGTCTCGGCAGCGCAGAACTCCCGGGAGCTCTGCGGTTTCTCCCAGATCTCGGCGACAGCGGCCCCGGGACACGCGCTTCCCGAACTCGAGCGCGCCATTGTCGAGGAGGTCGACAGGCTCTCGACGGAAGGACCGACCGGGGGTGAGATCGATCGTGGTCGTGTGCAGGCCGAAACGCAGTTCATGCAGCGGCTGCAGACGGTCGGTGGCTTCGGCGGGAAGTCGGATCAGTTGAACGCCTACAACACATTTCTGGGCCGGCCCGACTATTTCACCGAAGACCGCGGCCGGTACGAGCGCGTCACCAGGAGCGCGTTGCAGGGCGCGGTGCGGACGCATCTGCGCGACAGCCACCGCGTGACGCTCAGCGTCGTCCCGCGAGGACGCGCCGATCTGGCCATCGCCGATTCCATTCCGGCGGAGGTCCAATGACAGCGCCTGAGGCGCCTGCCGGCGTCGATCGGTCTCGACTGCCGCCGCTTCGCGCCGTTCCGAAGTTTTCCTTTCCCGCGATGACCAGGTCCACGCTGGCCAACGGCCTTGGCCTGTGGACCGCGCATCATCCGCAGGTGCCGATGGTCGGTCTGCTGCTGCTCGTTCGGATCGGATCGGCCGACGATCCGCCGGCCGGGGAGGGCCTTGCCGCGATCACGGCGGACATGCTGGACGAGGGCAGCGGCCCGCGGTCGGCGATCGACGTGCACGAGGACATCGCACGAATCGGCGCCCAGTTCGACACCGACATCGGTTCCGACGCGATGCTCGTCGGCCTGACGGCGCTCAGCCGGTTTACCAGCCGAGCCCTCGAGCTTCTCGCCGAGATCGTCGTCCGTCCGTCGCTGCGCGACACCGACTTCGAACGCGTCCGACAGCTGCGGTTGAACCGGCTGATTCAGCTGAGAGACATGCCGGGCGTGATCGCCGACCGCGTTTTCGCACGGCTTCTGTACGGCGACGCGCCGTATGGCCACACGCCGCTTGGCAACGAGCGATCTCTGTCGGCCATGACCGTCGACGACATCCGCTCGTTCCACGGCCGTGCGATTCTGCCCGGAGCGTCGACGCTGATAGCCGTCGGCGACTGCGACCATCAGGCGGTGGTATCGGCGGCCGAAGCCGCGTTTGGAGATTGGCGCGGCGCCGCCGGGCTCGAGGCCGCGGTTGTTTCCTCGACTTCGCTCCCGGCGCGGCTGAACATCGTTCCGCGAGTGGGGGCGCCGCAGTCCGAGCTTCGCATCGGTCATGTCGCCGTTTCGCGATCGACGCCCGATTATCACCCGCTCCTCGCGGCGAACATGGTGCTCGGCGGCCAGTACGTCAGCCGCATCAATCTGAATCTCCGCGCGAGCAAGGGGATCACATACGGCGCGCGGACGGCGTTCGAGTTCCGCCGCCGTCCGGGTCCGTTCGCGCTGCACGTCAGCGTCGACAAGGCCGCGACAGCGCTCGCGATTCGCGAATCCATCGACGAGATCGCCGCGATTCGGGCAGATCGTCCGGTGTCAGCCGACGAACTGGCGGTGGGGGTCGCGGCGCTCACACGCGGTTACGCCCGTAATTTCGAGACGCTCGATCAAATTGCCCGGGCCATCGCGCAGATCGCGCTGTTTGACCTGCCCGACGACTATTACTCGCAGTTCGTCCCAAGGATCGAACGCGTTACACCGGACGAGGTCACGCAAGCCGCGGCGCGTCATCTCGATCCGGCGCGGCTGACAACCGTCATCGTCGGCGATCCGGAGCAGGTGGGCCAGAATCTTGGCCAGCTGAATCTTGGGCCTCCCGCCGTCCTGTCTGCTGATAGCATCTAGGATCAAGATCAGGATTTGGTAATCGGGTGACTTGGTAATTTGGTAATTGATTGCCAGAATTACCCAATTACCAAGTTACCCAACTACCAAATTCCAAGCTCACATGCGTCTGCAACGCCTGAGCGTCAGTCTGTTTAGTGCGATCACGGTGGTCAGCGTCGTGCTGGCCGTGGCCACCGTGTGGCTGTTCCTCACCAATCCCGTCACCGTGGCAAACGCCGTCAACGAAGGCGACGTGTCGCCGCTCGTCCGCGACCTTGCCCAAGCGGTGTTCGACGCGCTCCGGGGTCTGCTCCGATATCTCTGACGCGTCTTCGATTGCCGCTTTGTTACGCCAGGAGTGTCTTCTTCAGAAACCGCGTCAGGATCCAACCGTCGAGATACTTGAACGGCGTCCTGCCCGTGCTGTAGTGGCCGCACGGAAGCACCGCAACTTCGTGCGGAACCCGCAAATCACCGAACTCGCGCACCAAATCCTCTGACAGGTCGACCGGAAATGTCAGGTCGTAGCGTGCGTAGACGAGGAGCGTCTGTCGATCGCGCAGACGCTCGAGATACCAGCGCGGGCTGATCGGCTGCCAGAGCGCACGCAACAGCTCGAGATCCACGTGCCCGTCGAGACCGCTCCGCACGTGCTCCGTCGACAATCCGCGCCAGACGACGTCGGCGAAGTACGGCGAGATGTGGTTGAGCGCTTCGGCGCGCACGAGCGGCTCGTGTGCCGTGGTCAGCAGCGCCAGACACGAACCGAGGCTCGTGCCGAGAATTCCGATCCGCTCGTAACCCTGCAGCGCGAGCCACGCGATCGCCCGTCGCGCATCGAGCACGGCCTGGCGGCAGACCTGCACCGTCCGAACCACGTTGGAGCTGACGATGTAGTCGGCGCGGCGGAGTTCGGGCGGCATGCGTTGATGGTGATACGGCAGGCTGAGACGCAGCGCGCTCATCCCGTTCCAGTTCAGCAGCCGGCACAAGCCCACATGCCCGCCCTCGTCCGCGTTCCATTGTGGCAGCACGAGAACCGCGGCGCGCCGGGACGCCGTTCTCGCACGCGCCTGAAAGTAGCGGCAGTACACAGTGTTGTTTTCGCGATGCGGAGTGGGAAAGGCGGTCGGAAACCTGAGCGTGCGATCGCCGTCCGGCGATCGATCCGACAGCGTGTAGTCGCGGGTGGGCGGCGGCGTGAAGAACGCGTCGGTGTTCTTCATCACGTCCGACACCCACCGGCGGATGCTTTCGGCGGGCGGGTGTGTGTCCGGGTGTCCGTTCTGCGGAATCCACTCGACGCCCCATTCAAACGGACGAACGACGCGGTCGGTGGTGGCCGAGGCGAGCCGCCGCTCCCAGGCCTCGAAGACGGTTTGCAGCATCAACCGACAATGCTATACTCGTCAGCTCATGCAGCGCTCTCTTGACGCGCGTACGAGCATCAAGCGCAGCCCGCGAAAGCGGGCGCGCCGCGTCGGGGAAGTTGTGCTCGGGCGTTAGGTCAAGAATCGACAGTCGCACGCGAGCTGAACACCGCCGACGCTGGTTGAACAAACCGCGTCGGCGTTTTTTTTGGTCACCACGAAGAACGCGAAGAATCAAAAAAGAAGTTCACGAAGAAGAACAGAAGAGAGACGAGGTCATGGCGCAGATAGAGGTGGGCGTTCTGGGAGCGACCGGGGCGGTGGGACAGCAGTTCATTGCGTTGCTCGCAAAGCATCCCTGGTTCAAGGTCACGTGGCTCGGGGCGAGCCAGCGCTCCGAGGGCAAGGCGTATCGCGATGCGACCGCCTGGCGTCTGCCGACGCCTGCACCCGAGGATGTGTCGAAGCTGACGGTCGAGCAGGCGGCGCCAGGCGGCGCGCCGAAGCTCGTGTTCTCAGGACTCGATTCGTCGGTGGCCGGTGACATCGAAGCCGCATTCGCGGGGGCCGGCCATTTCGTCATCAGCAACTCGAAGAACCATCGGATGGACCCGACGGTCCCGCTGCTGATTCCCGAGATTAACGATGAGCATCTGAAGCTTCTCGACACGCAGGCGGCCGCCCGCGGCTGGAAAGGGCGGATCGTCACCAATCCGAATTGTTCCGTCATCGCGCTGGCGATGGCCCTCGCGCCGCTTCGACAGTTCGGTCTGAAGGCGGTGATGGTCACGACGCTGCAGGCGATTTCCGGAGCGGGCTATCCCGGCGTGCCGTCGTGGGACATCCTCGGGAACGTGATCCCGTTCATCGACGGCGAAGAGGATAAATTCCAGCCCGAGACGCAGAAGATCCTCGGCCAGTTCAAGGCCGGCGCGATCGAACCGCATCCCGTCGTCGTCAGTGCGACGGCGACACGCGTGCCTGTTCACAATGGACACACGGTGTCGATGTCGGCAAAGCTCGATCAAAAAGTCGGCCCTGATGCGCTCATCGAGGCGTTCAACAACTTCCGCGGCCGGCCGCAGGTTCTGCAGCTGCCCTCCGCTCCGCCGCAGCCGGTCGTGTATCTCCAGGAGCGGAACCGGCCGCAGCCGGCTCTCGACGTCAACCGCGACGGAGGAATGACGGTATCCGTCGGACGGCTTCGCCCGTGCCCCGTGCTCGACTACAAGTTCGTCGCGCTCGGGCACAACACGATCCGCGGCGCGGCGGGCGCGGCGATCCTGAACGCCGAGTTGATGCATCAGGAAGGGATCCTGTGAGCAGACCGGCTCCGGTCGTCATGAAATTTGGCGGCACGTCGGTAGCCGACGCGGCGGCCATGACGCGCGTCGTCGACATCGTGCGCAGCCAGCGGCAGTCGCAGGCGACAGGCAGCCAGCCCCCCGTCGTCGTGGTCTCCGCATTGTCGAAAGTCACCGACGGTCTTATTCGAACGGCTGAGTTCGCGCGGCGCGGCGAAAGCCAGAAGGCGGCTGCCCTCCTGAAGGAACTGCTCGAACGGCACATCGCGATCGCGCGCGCGTTGACGACGAATCAGCGGGCGGAGGACCTCGTGACGGCTCTGAGCATGCAGTTCGCTCATCTGGGCGGCCGCGTGATGGGTCTGGCGTTGGGGAAGAAAGTGACGCCGGCCGATCACGACATGATCGTGGCGATGGGCGAACTTGCGAGCAGCCGAATTGTCGCCGCGGCGTTCCAGGAACAGGGCCTTCCGGCGGTCTGGGTGGACGCGCGTGAGGTGCTGGTCACCGACGACGAGCACATGGTTGCCGTCCCCGACATCGAAGCGACGTGCAGGAAAGCGAGTCAGAACGTCGCGCCGATCATCGCGCGAGATGAGATTCCCGTCCTCGGCGGCTTCATCGCGGCAACGGCGGCCGGAGTGACCACGACGCTCGGACGCGGCGGCTCGGATTATTCGGCCGCGATCTTCGGCGCGTGCCTCGATGTCGGCGAGATTCAAATCTGGACGGACGTGGACGGCATGCTGACGGCCGATCCGCGCATCGTGCCGGCGCCGCACGTCGTGCCGCAGTTATCATTCGCCGAGGCCTCGGAGCTCGCGTATTTCGGCGCCAAAGTCCTGCATCCGGCCACCATTCTTCCCGCCGTTTCGAAAAACATTCCCGTTCGAATTCTGAACTCGCGGCAGCCCGCGAATCCGGGTACGCTCATCACGGCCGAAGCGCGCCGTGATGGGCATATCGCCGCGCTCGCCTGCAAGCGCGACGTGACGGTTATCGACATCACGTCGACGCGGATGTTCATGGCCCACGGTTTTCTCAGGCGGCTCTTCGAAGTGTTCGAGCGATTCAAGACCGCAGTCGACGTTGTCACGACCTCTGAAGTCAGCGTTTCCGTCACGGTTGACGACACGCGCCGGCTCGACGACCTCGTCGCGGCGCTCAGTGCTTTCGCCGATGTGGCCTGCGAGTCGAAGATGGCCATCGTTTCCGTTGTCGGGGACAGGCTGCACGACGATCCGGGTGTTTTCGCGCGGGCCATTGTCGCCATCGATGGAATCCCGCTGCGGCTGGTCTCGCAGGCCGCGTCGCGGCGGACGTTCACCTTCGTGCTGCGCGACGCCGAGGTGACCGAGGCGATGACGCGGCTCCACAACGCGTTCTTCCCGAACTAGTCCGCCATGCGCATACTGCTCGTGGGCCACGGCAAGATGGGACGGATGGTCGAAAGCCTCGCGCCGGAGTATGGCTGCGAGGTGGCCGGCGTGATCGACCCGCAGGATCCGGCCGGCCACGACGGACCGGACGCCGATCGCTGGCGCGGCGTCGATGTCGCGATAGACTTCACCTCGCCGGACGCGGTGGTGAAGAATGTCCCGGTGCTCGCCCGGCGCGGCATCAGCGTCGTCATTGGCACCACGGGCTGGCAGAAGGACGAAGCCGCGGTGCGCCAGGTCGTGGCCGACACCAGCATCGGCATCGTGGCGGCGGCCAATTTTTCGGTGGGGGTCGTACTGTTCGAGGCGATCGTTACGCGTGCTTCGGCGGTGTTCGGTCCGCACAACGAATTCGGGGCGTGGGTTCACGAGGCGCACCACAACACGAAAAAGGATGCGCCGTCGGGAACCGCCTTGATGCTCAAGCGCGCGATCGAGCGCGCCGGGTTTCCGAGGCCCATCGACGTGTCGTCCACGCGCGCCGGCTTCATTCCGGGCGTGCACACCGTTGGATTCGACGGGCCAGCGGATACCATTACGCTGACGCATACGGCCCGCGATCGCAGCGCGTTCGCACGCGGCGCGCTCCTCGCGGCGAAGTGGGTGGTCGGGAAACGCGGCTGGTTCGACATGCACGATGTGCTCGGACTCGACAAGCCCGATCGGTCGCACAGACACTAGGCGGGACGGGCAGGAAAGGCTGGAAGGGCAGGAAGGATCATGAGAACACCATTTACCGGAGCCGGCACGGCGCTCGTCACGCCGTTTGCGAAGAGCGGTGAGCTCGACGAGAAAGCCGTGCGCCGGCTCGGCCGTCGCCAGATCGATCACGGCATCCATTTCCTGGTGCCCGTCGGCACGACCGGAGAAAACCCGACGCTCGACTTGTCTGAACGGATTCGGATGGTCGAGATTCTCGTGGACGAAGCCCGCGGCCAGGTGCCGATTCTTGCGGGCGCCGGCGGCTACGACACGAAGGAAGTGATTCACCTCGCCGAGGCAATGCGCAAGGCCGGCGCGTCAGGGCTGCTGTCGGTCACCCCGTACTACAACAAGCCCACGCAGGAAGGTCTCGTTCAGCATTTTCGTGCGGTTGCCGACAGCACACCGCTGCCGATCGTTCTCTACAACGTGCCCGGCCGCACGGCCGTCAACATCGAGGTCTCGACGCTCGTGCGTCTCTCGTCGATTCCCAATATCGTCGGCGTGAAAGAGGCGTCGGGAAACCTGACGCAGATCTGCGAAATCTGCCGGGCGGTGCCGGCGGACTTCATCGTCCTGAGCGGCGACGATGCGCTGACGCTGCCGTTGATGGCCGTCGGCGGCCGCGGTGTGATCTCCGTCGCCTCGAATGAGATCCCGCGCGAGATGGCGCAGATGGTGGAGGCCGCGGAGGGGAACGACTTCGCCGCCGCTCGCGCGATCCACGCGCGCATTCTGCCGCTCATGCAGATCAACTTCATCGAATCGAACCCCGGACCGGTGAAGGCCGCGATGGCGGCGATGGGTCTGCTCGAAGAAGTGTTCCGATTGCCGATGGTGCCGCCGAAGCCGGAATCGAAAGCCAGAATCGAGGCGGTGCTGAAGGAACTGGGCCTGCTGAAAGCCGCGCTCGTCTGAGTGGCATGATCGCCGGCGCCCGTTACGTGCATACGAATCTCGTCGCGCGCGACTGGCGCGCTCTCGCCGCCTTTTATCAGACGCTGTTCGGCTGCGTCCCCGTGCCGCCGGAGCGCGACTACTCAGGTCCGACGTTTGATGCGGGAACCGGCGTGCGCGGCGCGCGCCTGACCGGCCTGCATCTTCGGCTTCCGGGCGCGAATACAGACGGACCGACGCTCGAGATCTTCAACTATTCCCAGCTCGCGGACGGTCCGGCTCCCGTCGTCAATCGACCCGGCTTCGGTCACATCGCGTTTGCCGTTGATTCGGTCAACGACGCGCGCGCAGAAGTGCTGGCGGCCGGCGGGAAGCCCGTCGGCGATGTCGTCACGTTGACGACGGCCGTGGGATCCAGAGTGACGTGGTGCTACGTGACGGACCCAGAAGGCAACATCGTCGAGCTGCAGCACTGGACGGCCGGATAGGCGGGATGGGCAGGAAGGGCAGGACGGATAGCTGTGAGTCTTCGTGATGAAGTGGTGAAGCTCGTCGAGGCAGGCGCGTCGGCTGATCGTGATGCCGCGCGCGCGATGTTCGAACGGCTGCGAGCGGCGCTTTCGGCGGGTGAGGTGCGGGCCGCCGAACCCGATCCGGCGTCGCCGGTCGGATGGCGCGTGAATACATGGGTGAAGCAGGGCATTCTGCTCGGCTTCAGGTTCGGCGACACAAAGGACGTGTCGATGGACCACGGCAAGTGGCCGTTCTTCGACAAGGACACGCTGCCGATGAAGAAGTATCCGGCCGGCTCGAACGTCCGGATCGTCCCCGGCGGATCGTCAGTACGCGACGGCGCGTATATCGCGGCGGGCGTCATCTGCATGCCGCCGATGTACGTGAACATCGGCGCCTGGATCGGCGAGAGCTCGCTCATCGACTCGCACGCGCTCGTGGGATCGTGCGCGCAAGTGGGCGCTCGCGTTCACGTCAGTGCGGCAGCGCAGATTGGGGGCGTCATCGAACCCGTCGGCGCGCTGCCGGTGATCGTCGAGGACGATGCGTTGATCGGCGGCAACACGGGCCTTTACGAAGGCGTCATCGTGAAATCGAAAGCCGTGATCGCGGCTGGCACCGTGCTGACCGGATCGACGCCGGTCTACGACCTGGTAAAGGGCGAAATCATCCGGCCTTCCGCCGACCGGCCGCTCGTCGTGCCCGAAGGCGCGGTGGTTGTCCCGGGCGCACGCGCTGTGACGGCCGGCAAAGGGCCCGACTGGCAGCTTTCGCTCGCCACACCCGTCATCGTGAAGTACCGCGACTCCCGCACCGACACGCGCACGGAGCTCGAAGCGTGGATCCGGTAGCGTTTGCGCGCGGCCTCATTGACATCGACTCGACAACCGGTCGTGAAGGCGAAGCTGGCCGGTGGCTGGCCCTTCAACTGCGCGAGCTCGGCTTCGCCGTCACCGAACAGCCGGTCGACGGTGAGCGGCGGAACGTCATCGCCAACCCGGACTCGAACGCGGCGGCTCCGGCCGTCGTGCTCTCCACGCATTTTGACTGCGTTCCGCCGTTTTTCGCGAGCCGGATCGAGGGCGATCGCCTGTACGGCCGCGGATCGTGTGACGCGAAAGGCATTCTCGCCGCGCAGGTCGCGGCGGTTGATCGCCTGCGTCAGGAGGGCGAAACGCGCGTCGGCTTGCTATTTGTCGTCGGCGAGGAGCGCGGCAGCGACGGCGCGAAGCTGGCGAATGCCGCTGCGCCGGGCTCGAGGTTCCTGGTCAACGGTGAACCGACCGACAGCCGGCTCGGCGCGGCGACGCGCGGAATTCTCCGCGTGAAGCTCCACGCCGAGGGCCGCGCGGCGCATTCGTCGTTCCCCGAACTGGGCATCTCGGCAATCGACAAGCTGCTCGATGCGTTGATCGACCTGCGCACGATGCCGCTTCCGGACGATTCCGTGCTTGGCCGGACGCATTACACGGTCGGCCTGATCAGCGGCGGCGTCGCGCCAAACGTCGTGTCACCCTCCGCTGAGGCCGAAGTGATGTTCAGGACCGTTGGCGATGCTGCTGATGTCCGCGCGGCCGTGGCGTCACTCGAGAAGCGCGTTTTCATCGAGCACGTGCTCGAAGTGCCGCCCGTGAAAATGAAAACGGTGCCTGGCTTCGACACCGCCGTCTTTCCCTACACGACCGACATCCCGTTTCTTTCAGCGTGGGGCCAGCCGCTGCTCTTCGGTCCAGGGTCGGTGCATGTCGCGCACACCGCCGATGAGTACGTATCGATTCCAGAGCTGCACGCCGCTGTCGACAGCTACGTCGGGATCGCCAGGGGATTGCTCCGAACGTAGCGCAGGCCTGCACTACGCCAGGGGCGGGACCTCTGAATCAGCCGGCACGGCGGTTCTGGCCGTGTTCATCATCATCGACAGAAACGAGTAATAGCCGGCGACGCCGATCATGTCGACGACGCCGTGCTCGCCAAATCGCTCGACGGCCTTCGCGTAGGTCGAGTCGCTCACGTTCTGCAGGCGCAGCAGCTCAGTCGAAAACTCGTAGACGATCGCTTCGTCGCCCGGCATCGCGTCGGGCCGCCGCCCTTTCGCGATGGCCGCGACGATCTGCGGCGCCAATCCCGCCCTGAGTGCCATCGGCTGGTGCACGTACCACTCGAACTGCTGGCTCCAGTGCCGCGCGGTGAGCAGGATGATCA
>Ga0137395_10001423_pt1 | contig 11123 bp, 10 predicted proteins | sample czobulk216metaG_FD_108283 | JGI IMG/M metagenome (GOLD analysis project Ga0137395, IMG submission 108283) | Vadose zone soil microbial communities from Angelo Coast Range Reserve, California, USA - czobulk2.16 metaG | ecosystem: Environmental > Terrestrial > Soil > Vadose zone | place: USA...
GTCTCGACGACGTAGGCGCGGTCCGCGATCTCGAGCGCGCGGAGCGCGTTCTGCTCGACCAGCAGGATGGTGACGCCCTCGTTGTGGATCCGCTGGATGACCTCGAAGACGGTATCGACCATTTGTGGCGCGAGCCCGAGCGATGGCTCGTCGAGTAGCAAGAGCCTGGGGTGCGCCAGCAGTCCGCGCGCGATCGCCAGGATCTGTTGCTCGCCGCCGGACAGCTGTCCCGCGGGAAGGTTGTGCCGCTGACCGAGGATCGGGAACTGCTTCATCAGATCGTCGATTTCGTGATGGGCCGCTCCGCGGTCCCGGCGAGCCCAGGCGCCCAACTCCATGTTCTCGCGCACGGTGAGTCGCGCCAGGATCTCGCGGCCTTCGGGGATCTGCGCCAGCCCGGCGCGCACAATCTTGTCAGGGGCGGCGGTCGTGAGATCGAGGTCGCCGAATCGTGCGCTGCCAGCGTGTGGCCGAAGCACACCCGAAAGCGTGTTCAGAATGGTCGACTTCCCGGCGCCGTTGGCTCCGATCAGTGCGACGATTTCCCCTTTTCCTACGCCGAACGAAACACCGCGCACCGCTTTGATCGCGCCGTAGGCGACCTCGAGGCCCCGGACGTCGAGCAGGGCAGAGGCGGGCTCGGCCGAGGCCGCCGGCTTCGAGGTGGCGGCGAGGTCCATCTCTTCCGACCCTGGAACGTGGCTGGAAGTCCTCGACGCGTCGGTGCCAAGGTAGGCGGTCACGACGGCTGGGTCATTCGATACCGTCGCCGGCGACCCGTCGGCAATTTTGCGTCCAAAGTTGAGCACCGCGATCCGCTTACAGACCCCCATCACCAATCGCATGTCGTGATCGATCAACAACACGGTAAGACCACCCTGGTTGAGTTGCTGGATCAGCTCGCCAACCCGGTCTTTCTCGGCAGGGTTCATGCCGGCCGCCGGTTCGTCGAGGATGAGGAGCTTCGGCTTCAGCGCCAGGGCGCGGGCCACTTCGACGCGGCGCTGATCGCCGTACGAAAGTGTCGACGTACGGCGATCTCCGTGCCGGTCCGGATTCAGGCCGACGCTCTGCAGCAGCTCGCGGGCTTCCGTAAGACGCCGGTCATCCAGGCGCATCAACGGCCGCAGAGGCAGCATTTGCCGCAGCGTGTCGTCGCGTCGCCGGGTGTGCATCCCGATCAGGACGTTCTCGATCGCGGTCAGGTTGCGATAGAGGCGGAGCGTCTGGAAGGTCCGTCCGATGCCGAGGCCGGCGATCGCGTGCGGCGGGCGCCGCGCGAGCTCGACTGCCCCCACCCTGCCCTCCCCAGCACGCGGGGGAGGACTAAGAAGAATGCTGCCGCCCTGCGAGCGGATGTAGCCGGTCACCACGTTGACCAGCGTCGTCTTGCCCGCGCCGTTGGGTCCGATCAAGCCGAAGATGGTGCCTTCTTCGATCTCGAGGGACACACCGTCGACGGCGTGCACGCCGCCGAAGTGGCGGCGGACGTCAGTGAGCTGCAGCAGGGCGTTCATGCGCTCTCCGTCGGGTCCACCAACGCGGCCGGATGATCGCGAGACCGCCACGGCCAACGATGCCCTGCGGTCGGAAGATGATAACGAGGATCAGGATGACCCCGTTGACGACATCGCGATAGGAAGCGAACTGTCGCACGATCTCGGGCAGCGACGTCAGGAAAACAGCACCGACGATCGGGCCGAAGACGTTGGTGGTCCCGCCTACGACCGCGAACGTCAGAATCTGGATGGTGCGGCCGATGCCGTACTCGGTCGGGTCGACGAAGAAATTGATGTGGGTTTCCAGCGCACCCGCGTAGCCGGCGAGGACGGCACTGATGATGAACGCGATCATCTTGTAGAGGGGGACATTGATCCCGTTGCTCGAGGCGGCCAGCTCGTCCTCGCGGATGGCGGACCATGCCTGGCCCAGTCGGGACTTGGTGAGCCGCCACACGAGGTAGGCCAGGATGGGCAAGGAGATCAGGATCGGCACGATGCCGCCCAGCGGATCGGCCGTGGGATTGTGGAGGCCCTGCCCTTCGCCAGTGATCGGCACATTGAGGATGACGCCAAGGCGCAGCGCCTCGACAAAGCCGATGGTGGCAATCGCGAGGAAGACACCCCGCAAGCGCAGCACCGGCAGGCCGACCACCACGCTGACCAGCCCGGCCAGGAGGGCACCGACGAGCATATTCAACGGAAGTGGCGTCGGCAGGTAGAGGCTCATGATGACGGTCGTGTAGGCGCCGATCGCCATGAAGCCGGCATTTGCCAGCGTGAGCTGGCCGGAATAGAAGGTCACGAAGATCGCGATCGCGAGGATGGCATTGATACCGATCTGGGCGATCAGCAGCTCGTGCTGGTTGTAGAAGCCGACCGGGTTGGTGAAAAGCTGGATGAAGAAGTCCACGGGCGACCTAGCGCGGCACTTAGAGTCGCTCTCGCAACCTGGCGCCGAAAAGCCCCTGCGGTCGCAGCACCAGCACCAGGAAAAGTGCCGCAAAGGCAACCCCGGCCTCGACGTTGCTACCGAACCGCACGAAGGCGAAGACCTCGATAAGGCCCAACAGGTAGCCGCCCAGAACCGCGCCGGGAATACTGCCCATGCCGCCGAGCACAATGACCGCGAGGCCTTTGAGCTCGACTTGATCACGCCCGATGTAGGGACTGATGTCGGAGATGGCCAGCCCGAAGAGGATGCCGGCAAGGCCGCCGAGCGCGGAAGAGAGAAAGAGGGTCGAGGCGAAGATGCGGTCGACGTTGATGCCCAGCAGGGTCGCGGCGCGGCGGTTCTCGGCGACGGCGCGCAGGGCCCGACCGATCTGCGTGTAGCGGATAACGTAGCCGAGCACCAGCATCAGCACCACCGAGGTGATGAGAATGCCGAGCTTGGTGGCCTCGATCGTCAGGCCGGCAAGGTGATAGGTCGGGTTCGGCACCGTTCCGGCCGGAAACTGCACCGAGTTGGCTCCATCCTGCCAGAGCCACGAGAACAAAGTGCCAGGCGTGGCCTGCTCGACGATGGCGACGAAGATCAGCGCCAGCCCGATGGTGGAGATCAGGGCTGAAATCGGCGGCGCGTTCCGGCGGCGGAGCGGGCGAAGGGCGACGAACTCGATCAGCAGGCCAAGCAGGCCGCAGACGAAGACGGCGATGATGGCTGCCGGCAGAAAGGGCATGCCGTGCAGCGCCACGAGCGAATAGGTGATGACCGCGCCCAGCATGAAGACCGCGCTGTGGGCGAGGTTGAGGACGTCGAGCACGCCGAAGACGAGCGTGTAACCGACGGCGAACAGCGCGTAGATCGACCCAATAAAGATCGCGTTGAGGACCTGTTGGGTCAACGCGTTCTTAGCTAGGGTTTACCGATGCCAGGAGGTTGAACCCACCGTGTCCATCCATCAGGATTACCCAGACAGTCTGCTTGACGTCGTGCGTGCTGGTGAACTGGAACGGACCGAGCGGTGTCTGAATGTTGACGGTCTCCATCGCGTCGCGGAGCTTGCTGCGGTCGCCCGCCACGTCACTGAAGGTCAGGTTGGCCCGTTTGGCCGCGTCGGCCAGGATCAGGATCGCCGCATAGCCTTGTGCCGCGAATTGGTCCGGGGCGCTGCCGTATTTGGTCTGGTAGGCCTTCACGAACTCGGCATTCGACGGGAAGGTGTTGTCCAGGTACCACGCGCTACCGCTCTCGGCACCCTGTCCTGCGGCGCCCGCTTGTTTTGAGACCTTGGCAGTGTTGAAGCCGTTACCGCCCAGGAACTGGCCGGTAAAGCCCTGTTTGCGGGCTTCGATCATGATCGTGGCTGGGATGCCGCCCAGGCTGGTAATGAAGATCACGTCGGGCTTCTTCGAGAGGGCCTTGGTCACCGGCGTGGCGAAATCGGCGGTGGTTTTGCTGAATTGGATCGTGTCCAGCAGGGTGATGCCATACTGGCCGACGGTGTTGGTGACGATGGTTCCGCCGTCCTTTGAGAACTTGTCGTCGTTGGCGACCATCAGGACGCCGGTTTTGGGATGCGCTTTGGCGGCATAGATCTTGATGTTGGTGGGAATGGCCGTCTCCTCGCCGAGGCTGTCGCGGAAGACATACCTGCAGGGGACGGTGGACGGGGCATTGCAATTGGGCACGATGTTGATGCCCGTGGTACTGACCGCGAGAATCGGGATCTTGAAGCTTTCGGCGAGCGGGTGCACGGCGACGGCCGAGTTCGAAAGGGTCGGGCCGAGGAGTGCTAGCAGCTGCCCTCCCTGGATGAGGGTTTGTGCCACCTGCGCCGATTGGGCCTTGTCCGAAGCGTCGTCCCGGGTGTCGAGTGAGATCTTGGCGCCGTTGACACCGCCCGAGTTGTTGATCATCTCGACGGCCAGGTCCGCGCCATTCTTAGAGCTCGGACCGTAGACACCGCCGGCGCCGGTTAGCGAGAGGATGGCGCCGAGTTGGATAGTCTTTCCCTGGTACGAGGTGGTGCCGCCCCCGGTCGATGTCGTGCCCCCACAGGCGGCCAGTGCCAGCGCCAACGCGATCGTGATCCCGCGAGCCGCGCTTCTCATCAGCCTCTCACTCCTTTCTCTCCCTAAGGAATCTGCGCTCAGCTTAGCCGGTTCAAGACGAATTTCGCGGCGGGCCTTCCTTCCCCGGCTCGGTCCGCTGCGCCGCTCTCGCCTTCTCGAAGCAGGAGCGGCAAAGTTTGAGGACGGTCAGCGGCCCGCGCTCGGCGAAGACCCGTCTTCCGCAATAGGTGCAGACAAATTCTTGCTTGGGCACCGCTAACCCTGCACCCCGAGTTGTCGCAGCAGCCGGCGGCCGGCCGGATCCTTGAGCTGCTGGGGCCGGTCGGTCAGGTAGGCGATGAAGGTCTCGAAGTCGAGGTCGTACTGACGGCCGCCGAGCCGCAGCTGCACCCGATCATGCTCGACCTCGGCGTCGACCGGCTCGCCCTCCTCGCGGGCGGCGAAAAGCCCGAAGGCAACCCGCCAGCGCAGTTGGGCGCGGCGCTCGCGCGCGGTCATCGGGACTTGGATGTCGTCAGCGTGGATGGCGTACTCGCGAGCCAGGTGCCAGATCTCCAGGCGCAGCGGATAGGGGCCGGCGCTGGTCTGGATCCGGGCGTTAATTCCAAGGGCGCCCCACGCCCGGCGGACTCGCTCCTGCCGCGCCTCCCATTCCTGGAGGACTTCCAACGCGGGCATCGCCCGTCGCACGCGAACGCCCCGGGCGTTCCAACCGGTGAGCCCACCGCTCGCCGACGGCAGACGGTCGAGGGTCTCGTCGAGGCAGGCCTGGTTGTAGACCTCGTCGGTGGACAGGTGGGCGACCACGTCCTTGACACTCCAGCCGCGGCAATGGCTGCGCGCCGACCATCCGCGCTGGTCGAGACCACGGAGGTGCGCGCGGAGCCGCCGGATCTCGCGGTCATAGGCCGGAAACGGATTAGCGCTTTTTGGGCCGCGGACTTTTGCTCTTGGCGTTGGTGGCCCTTGGCCTGGCCGGTTGCTTGACGTCCCGCGGACCCTCGATAGCCCCGAGCGCGGCCAGCGCCACGTTGGTTTCGGCCGACGACGTTTCCGTGGCCAGTTCCGCGCCTTCGAAGAAGCGGGCCTCGAGCTCTTCCGCCACGCGTTCGATCAGGTTCTCGTGGTGGGCCGGCTTTTTTGGCGCGACTTTTTTTCGTGCGGCCTTCTTTGGGGCGGCCTTCTTGGCCATCAGAGCAATTCTATGGAGTCCGGGACGCGGCCGGTGATGGCGTTGGCGTCGGCGCTCTGCTCGCGCTAGGACTCGGGCTCGGCGTTATCCCGCTCGGCACGATCGACGGGACTGGCGACAGTAAGTCGCTCGGCGACGGCGACGGTGAGGGGGAAGGCGTTGGGGGCGGCGCGACGCACTCGGTCCCCGGCAAATACAGCTCCTTTTCGGAGCCCCCCGGGGACGCGCTTGAGGTTGGCGACGGCGACGCCGACGCCGACGCCGAGGGAGATGGGGCGACGTTGGCGTTGTTCTGGCACGCGGTCCCGTCGACCAACCCGCTCGGGCGCTGGAAGCTTTCCACCTTGAAGTTGGCCTGGCTCAGGCCGTTGTTGATGAAGTCGCGGAGCACGGAACTCCCGACCATGGTGCCGAAGACTCCGCGCATATTCTGGTCGCCCGGACCGGTATGGCCGACCCAAGCGCCGATGACGAGGTTCGGCGCGTAGGCCATCATCCAGGCGTCGTGGTAGTCGTTCGTCGTTCCGGACTTCCCGGCGAACGGCTTGTTCCAGCCGAGGTTCCAGGCGCGAGAATAGTCCTTCAAGATGTACGTGATCAGGTAGGCCTCCTGCGGCGTGAGCACCTGCTTGCCTTGCGGCGGATTTGGCTTGTCGAGGGTCTTGCCCTGCATATCGTCGATCTCGAGCACCGACACCGGGTCGTGACGAGTCCCACCGGAGGCGAAGACGCCGTACCCCACCGCGTGGTCGAGCATTCGGACCTCGCTCGAGCCGATGGCCGTGGTCACCTCGCTCTTGAGGTTGCTGGTGATTCCCATGCCGTGGGCCAGATTGATCACGTTGTCGATACCGGCGGTCTGCATGGTTTCGAGCGCCGGGATGTTCCGGGAGAGCAGCAGCGCCTGGTGCGCGGTGATGATGCCCATGTCGCGGAAGTCGAAGTCGTGGAATTGCCCGCCGGCGAAATGACGCGACGTATCGTCGAGCAGGTTGCCCATCGTCAGTTTGTGCGAGCGGAAGGCTTGCTCGTAGGCGTACGGCTTGAAGGATGAGCCCGGTTGCCGGAGCCCGGTCACGACGTTGAACTGACCCTTGATGTCGTTGTTGAAAAAGTCAGCCGAGCCGACCATGGCCAGGATCTCGCCCGTCTTCGGGTCGATGGCAAGGAAGTCGCCGTTGTCGGCGCCCAGCGACCCTAACTTTTGCTGACCCACGGCGACCGCGTGCTCGGCGGCTTTCTGCAGGTTGAGATCCAGCGTCGTCTTGACGACAAAGCCGCCGCGGCTCACGACGCTGGGGCCGTAGAGGCTTTCGAGCTGCTCGAAAACGAAGTCGACGAAGTGCGGCGCCTGGCTACTGCGGCTCTCGTTGAACACAATGGTCAGTGGCGCGTTGTTGGCCTCGTCCGCCTGAGCCTGGCTGATGACGTTCTGGCGCACCATGGCGTCGAGCACGATGGCCTGTCGTGCTTTGGCCCGGTCTTTGTGCAGCAGTGGATCGTAGTAGCTCGGTGCGTTGGGTAAGCCGGCGAGCAGCGAGGCCTCGGCCAGGTTGAGCTCGCTGGCGTGTTTCCCAAAGTACACCTGTGACGCCGCCTCGATGCCGGTGGCGTGGTGCCCGTAGAAGATGGTGTTGAGATACAGCTGTAGGATCTCGTCTTTCTTGTAACGCGACTCCAGTGAGACCGCGACCATGGCCTCGCGCAGCTTGACCAGGATCGATTTCTTCGGTGATTGGAGGACGGCGATTTTGGCCAGCTGCTCATCGATGGTGCTGGCCCCCTGCTCGGGACGGCGCGCGATGGTGTCGATGATCCCCGCCTTGACCAGCCGGGCCCAATCGATGCCGCCGTGCTGGTAGAAATTCTTGTCCTCCACGGCGATCGTTGCCTTGCGCAGCAGCGGGCTGATCTGCGCGAGTGTGACGGGGTTGACGCGCGCACCCTGGGCGTTGCGTTCCTCGATCGGCGTGTTGTGGCGGTCCTGGATCACGATGGTGCCGCCGGCGAGGTCCAGCTTGCTGGGATCGGGCAGGGTGGCAGCCGCGTAGGCGACGGTGCCGAGTACCAGCAGCAGGATCAGCGCAGCCACGACGCCCGCGACCGTGATCCAGTTGCGCCGGATCTTGAGCCATTTGAGGCGGTCCTGGAACCAGCCAGCCGACTTGGCTGCTGAGGCGCGTTTCCGCGGGCCACTCACGGGCCCGCCCTGGGGTGGAGTCGGACCGCTGGTGTCTATCGCTTCTTCGACACGGCCGCGTGCTCGCGCTCGTTCGGGGTGCTCGCGCCGCTCACCAGCCGACGTGCATAGCCCGCTGCCAGCGCGGTGAGCGCGGCCTCAGCGGCGCTGACGAGCAGGCGCCGCCCGATGCTCTCCTTGGATTGGGGTTCGTCTTTTTTCTTACCATCCGCCTTGACGATGCGCCTCTGAGCGGATGCCCAGGCCTGCGCGTCGTTGCGGAAATCGTCTAAGCGCCCCCGCAGGTCATTTAGCTTGAGTTTGCGAACGATTTGTTCGGCGGGCGAGCGGCGCTGCCGTGCGCGATAGCCGAAGACGGCAAAGCCGGTGGCGGCGAGGATCAGTGCGCCAATTGCGAACTGAAGGGCGCGGTTAGTCTGTAGCTGCGTCTTGACATCAAGGTTGCGCTTCGCGCGCAGTTGTATTGCCTCCAGCGTTTGCCCGAGGTGGGCGCGGGTCTGCTCTACTTCCCGTTTCGCTTCATTACTTGTTTGGCCCACTCGGCATCCTCCCTTAGCGTCGTCATCGTCTTGGGCGGCGCACCAATCTTCAGCATGCCCTTACCAATCAGCCCGAGAATGACCGCCAGGATAAGGAACAGCGCGGTCTCGATCCCAGCGACCAGCGCATGGGCCGGAATAATCAGCGCGATCGTGACCAGCAGCATGATAAAGAAGAGCAGGCCGCAAAACGCCGCGATTCCGAGGAACACCGCCGCCTTGAGATTGCTGGCGAGCATCTCCTTGATTTCGATCTTGGCGAGCTGAATTTCCTGTTGCACGAGGCGCACGCTGTCCTCGACCGCTACCCGAGCGAGATCGATGAGGCCACGCCGGCCGTTGCCGTTGGTCGCGCTTGCCGACTCCGTGGCCGAAGCCCGGGGAGCAGAATCCATAACGCCCTCCTTCCTTCCTTGAGCGCCGCAGAACGATACTAGGCTGCAAACATTATAGTGGGTATGTCGGCTAAACTGTCAATCATCGAGGGCGCTCCTGAAGCCATCGGAAAGGGCCAATAATGGCGGGGTGATCCAGCGGATCCCCGGCGTCCGGGGCGCGCAGGCGTACCTGCATCGCTCCGCCGAAGGGATCGCCATCATCGACCCCGGCTACACCGGAAGCTTTAAGGCCGTGCTTCGGTTCGTTAAAGAGCACGCGCTGGGTCCGATCGACTGGGTAATCCTCACGCATCACCACATCGACCATGCCGGTGCGGCGTTCGCGCTGTGCCGGGCGACCGGCGCGCGACTGGCGGTGCATCGCGACGACGCGCCCTACCTGCAGAGCGGTCGGCCGCGCGACCGAATGACGCTGTGGGGTCTGGCCGAACGGCTGCCGGCGCGGCTCGCGAGCTACGTGATCAGTACCGCCGTGGGTGAGTCACGACTCCTCGAGGATGGCGACGTCATTGCCGGCCTGACCGTGGTGCATGGCCCGGGTCATACCCCGGGCAGCATCTGTCTCTACTCCGAATCGGAATCCGCGCTCTTTCTGGGAGATGTCCTGAACAACGAGCGCGGCATTCGCACGCCGCCCTGGAACGTCAATCATTCGCACCGGCGCGCCAGACTCGCGCCGAGGCGGCTCGAGGGGCTGCGCTTCGAGCAGGCCCACTTCGGTCATGGCCCCTCAATCCTTAAGGGTGCTGATCAGGGGGTCCTCGCCTTCCTGACGCGGCGCGGACTGGTGGCTGCGCCGGCGATGGGTCAGCCCTAACGCAAGAGGTCTCGGCCGTCGACGCGGCCGAGCTCGATCCCCAGGAACGGAGCGAGCGTCGGTGCCCAGTCGGCAAGATGGGGTCGCCGGCCGGCGATGGCACCGGCGATCCTGCTGACCGCGGGATGCCCGCCGCCCACCAGCGCGACCGTGCGGGCCGTGATCGGTGCGCCGTGGAAGCCGCCGGTGGAATAGCGTGGCGCCGCGGCCATGCGCCCCGGCTTCATACCCGCGATCAGCACGGCGTCATTCGATCGCACCCAGGTCTCGACCCCGTCGATGCGCCCGAGTGCCGCGCCGGCCTGCTCCGGATCGACACCCGGCTTGAGGTGAATCAGCGCCGAACCGCCATCGGGGATGTAGGCGTCCCACATGCCGTCAGCGCTGCTGGCCATCGGGTCGACCGGCGGCAACGCGGTCCGCGGCTGCATGTCGTGATCCGAAACGATCACGATGATGGTGTCAGCCCAGCGGCTGGCGAGTTTATCGAGCACGAGGCCGACGAGCTGATCGGTTGCCCGGTAGCACGCGCGGGCCGCCTCGCTTTCGGGGCCGTGGTCATGTCCGATCGTGTCGGCTTCGTTGACGTGGCCGAAGACGAACCCAAGGCTCGAATCGGCGATGGCGTCGAGGAGATGGGGGAGGACGGCGGCATTAACCGGATAGCCATGCGTGTCGAGAGACGTCCCCGGCGGGATGACGCCATCCGGCGGCCATCGCCGGTCGGCCGAGACGGTGCAGAGGAGGCCGCGATCGTCCGCCACGATGGCGGCGGTGCGAACCCCGGCCGCGCGGCAGGCATCAAAGATGGCCGGCACCCGGGGCGTCTGGGCGCCGGCCCAGTCGGGCAGCTGCGCAAAACGCCAGGAGGTGGTCAGGACGCCGTGGGTTGCCGGCTTGCAACCGGTGAGCAGGGAGCAGAATCCAGGGTCGGTCGAGGAGGGGAGGTCGGTGACACCACCGTTGGGCGCTCGACCGCCTCGGCGAGCCAGGTCCCACAGTCGCGGCGTCAGCTCTGGCCCGATGGCGCGATGGGGGAAACCGTCCAGGCCGAGCATCACCACGCGGGTCACCGGCCTATTCTGACGTGCGTGCTGCCACCGGATTTTCGTACCGCGCTCGACGGCGCCGAAACGCTGCTGGTCGGCTCGCGCGAAGCCGGGCGTGAGCGCGCGGTCCACACCTGGTTCGTCGTCAGCCCCAACGGAGAGCTTTACTTATTCAATTACGCACACGCGCTTCGCGTCGCCCGCTGGCGCAACGATCCCTGGGTCCGGTTAACGGTGCCAGGGGGCGGGCCATCGGTTGAGGGACAGGTCCAATTCATCGATACCGCGGAGGTCGATGAGGCGGTCCAGAACCTGGTCGTGGACCGGTGGGGAATGTGGGGCGCGACGACGCCGGAGGGCCTGCGACGGATGCTTCGAGATCGCTCGCACGTGCTGGTTCGCGTCGAGGTA
>Ga0137395_10001424_pt1 | contig 11123 bp, 12 predicted proteins | sample czobulk216metaG_FD_108283 | JGI IMG/M metagenome (GOLD analysis project Ga0137395, IMG submission 108283) | Vadose zone soil microbial communities from Angelo Coast Range Reserve, California, USA - czobulk2.16 metaG | ecosystem: Environmental > Terrestrial > Soil > Vadose zone | place: USA...
AAACGTGTCAGCTTTCCTCGCGGAACTGTCCTCATGTTATCTCTGGATATACGTCCTCTAATAAATATAAAGCAGCCAAGACGTAAGTCTTTGGTGAAGACGATGGACGCGAGGGCTGCGATGGACGTTGAAGAAACTGGACAAACACGATTCTGCGCGGCGTTCAGCGGGAACGTTGGGGAGAGAGAGTGGAAGCCGGCAAGGAACACGATGCCGGGCACACTCCCGGAGCCGAACGGCCGCCATCTGGTGAGCGCAAGAGCTGGCGGCAAACTCGAGATTGAGCGCCGAAAAATCGCTTTCAATTCAAGCAGTGCCTCGGTTTGCGGGCGGCGCGACCGACCGATCCGCAAAAAGATTATCGGACACGGAATGTCCATTTTTCGGGCGAGATTCAGCAGCGAGAGTATCTTCCGGGGCTTGCTGCGGACGCTCCCGCTGTTCCATCAACCAGCGCGCCAGCATGGCGGCGGAGTTTTCACATCCAAAGATCGAGAAGCGCGCCAATCTCCTTGCGGAGATTGGCAGCATGGCTGAGACGCGAGAGTTCATAACTCTGCAGCGAGTTGCGCGAAGCGGAGAGAAGAAACTCCCACGGAGGTTGGGTTTTGCAGAATGGATTCGCATCCGTAACGCGAGCCATGTATACAAACCAGACTCCGAAGATTTGGTTTACGCAGCAGCCGCTCGTGCAGGTCACGCCAAGAGAAAAGATCGAATGTAGGTTGCGGTTAATCCTTTCCAACTTTGAATACTCGGACTCGTTGAAATTGTCGGATCGAGCTTGTAGCACTCGAAGACCAACAACAATCCGGAAAATAAGTGTGTAGCTCCAGATAACAACAAGCAGTACGCCAACAAAATACACTCGCGAGAAATAGTCAAGCATTAGGAAGAATGACCATGGGTTCCAACTCATGATAGGCATTCCTTGTTCACCTCGGCTGGTATACAGACGCCGGCCCGAACCACATTGTTCCCAGAATAGAGGAGACCAACAACTTGCCCCACTTGGTGTCATTTGGGAGATGGAGGTAAAATGGCGGGGAACAGCCCAGAGTGGAGGGAAGAGATGGACCCCGAAACGAAGCGGGCATGGCGCAGGCTGCTGAGAGAAATAAGGGAAGACACCCCCATTGTGGTTCGCGGATTGGCGAGCGAGGGGAAGCACATGCCCCGCAGGCTTTATTTTGCTGTTGTCCGCGGCCTTCGGTCCTTGACCGGTCGTGCTAAACAATGGGAATTGCCGTTCGGCGACAGAAAAACGTTGGTCACCCAGCTCTCTCGCGTTCGGCTGCGCTCGCCGATTTATAAGGTCTAATCGCCGCGCCGCATCCAGGCAACCCACCCGTCGTTCTCGAAGGGAGTAGTGTGCCTGCTGATTGAAACTCCTGCGAGCTGACACAACGAGCCGACTCAGAAGCGTGCCCTACAGGAGAACTGTATCGCCGACGCGGAGGAGTTTGCCGGTTTCGGTTGAGGCCACGCGCGTGTTGGTGGCCATCCGGTAGTAGTGGTCGAAGCGGGCTTCGGGAGACCACGGCGGAATATGTGAGCGGCGGTAATCGCTAAAGATTTTTTGGAAGCCGGGGATGATTTCACCAGTGCGCGGATCGCGCGGGGGAACGGGGCAGCGCGCGCAGGGATTGCTGCCCTCGAAATTCACTTCGCCGATGCGGAAGCGGACTGTGTTCTTGGCGACCGCCAAGCGGTCAACACTGCGTTCTTCTTCGCCGAAGAGTTGATCTTCCCAGAACGCGGGCACACCGTCTATCTCGAGTGTGGTGCGGAAGCGTTGGCGAGCTTCTTCGAGGTCCATGCCGCGAAACAAATCGCAAACGGCCTGCAAACTCGCGGTGGAAACAATGGTGGGGCCGTAAGCGACGGTGTCGTCGGGAAAACCCTCTGGGGAATGGCGCACGGTGACGGGCTGCTCGAAGAACTCGGAAAACCACTTCGAGGCTGCTGCCGTGTCACCCGGGAAGGCAAATGTGGTGGCTTGGATTTTGCGCTGGTCGCGGGGAACAGAGAGCGTGACGGAGCTGAGGTCCGGTGCGAAGACCGCGCGGATCAAGTGGATTGCCGCGGTGCGCTTGCCATTCACCCATTGGCCGTCAACAGAGTAGAGCGCCCAGGCGCGATCGAATTCGAGCCCGCCGCCCGGCCCGATGCGCGCCTTTTTCACATGCACTGGATCGAGCGATTTGATGGGGTGCAGGCGAATGTTCGAGAGTCGCGCCGATGGAATTGTAGAAATCATCGAAAGATATTAGCAGAAGAAAACTGGAAAGCAGCAAACGGGCGCCGTTGGCCGCGCACTATCCGGAAATCCGGGCCGTACCGAAGAGCAGCCAAACAAGAAAAACAGCGCCCACGAACGCCAGCGAGACACTCAGCAGCGTGCCGATCAGAACGTATTCTGCAAAACGTGCGGACTTGAACTCCGGATAGCGAGTGATGGCTTTCGCGGTGAGAATTAGCCCCACGGCCGCAGGAGATCGCAGGAGCAGCGCGGTAAGAATCAGGAACCGCTCCAGCCAACCGATGTAGAGTCCCGCACTTTGCAATTGCTCCCCGGCTTTCTCGAGCTCTTCGTCTTTCACGCTTTTCGTCAGGGAGTCCATCAGGAAGCGGATCAGGTATCCGCCGGCGAAAATCACTCCGAGGTAGATCACCGGCACGGCGAAGAATTTGGTCCCCATGCTCCGGGAAGCCTGCAGCGGGGCGGCGAGCGCCGTGAAGGACATCCCCGGGGAGAGCAGCCAGGCCGCAAGAGCCACAGTCAGCAAATGAGCGAGCTGATCGGCAACGTAGGATCCGGCGTCGCCGTGGATCACACGCTTGGTAGCGAGCTGCACTTTGGCGGAATCGATCAACAAATGAACCAGTGCGAGCGCGGCGATCGTCAGGTGCGTAGAGAGGGCAAGAATCGAGCCGGGGATAAAAAAGCCCACTAACAGAATGGTGGAAAGATAGTGGATGAGCCCGTGCAGAAGATACGCGGAGGGCCGGCCGTGCAGCTTTCCGTCCACGAGCCGGCGCATCTGAAAAACAAAATCGGCCACAAGGTGGCCCAGGTAAACGGTCAGCAGCGTTCGTATGAATATTTGCATGTTTCGTGCAAATTGCAGGATTTGTACGTTTCTATACAACTAGCCAAAAGTGCGTTCAATGAACGATCCGGCTCGGTTCGCCGTTTCCGCCAACTGCCAATAGTAGCCGCGTTTGAGATTCCTGGAAACCGTGGAAATGTCTACCCGGAGCCGCCGGGCGGTTGGCTCGAGGGTCTCGCGGCTGAGAAATGCCCCGATGGCCTCCCATTGTTTTGAGGTGATCTGGAGCACCAGGGTGTCGTGCAAGCCGTAGATCAGGTTGATGGTATCGTTGAAGTCTTCGTTGCCGGACGCAAAGGCCGTGAGCACGTCGAATTTGAAGAGGCTGCCCCCCTTGATGCTTTCGATGGCGCGGCGCGCCAATTCAAACGCTTCGCCGGTGAGCTGATTGACCGGCGGTTGAATGCGGTCGGAAACGCTGCCGATGCCGACTCCGATGCGCAGCGACAGCGGCCGGAGCGCCGTCCGCAAATCCAGAATCAGCGCAGGAAGCGTCGCCAGCTCTCCGGTAATGGTTTGAAATTCGTCCCCGGCAGTCACCGTATACGGCAGCCGGATGAGCTTCTGGCGCAGATGCTTTTCCGATGCGGCCGCGAGTTTTTTCCCCAGCAGGGCGCGCAAGCCCCTGTGGGCGGTCGAGGCGATGATGTCGGCAATCAATACGGCGTAGATTCCGTCAGCCATAGGGCCATCCTGGCCGATCCTATCATTTGTACGAATCTGTACAAATTCTAATGTTTGTACGTTTTCGTCCAAATCCTGCAATTTGCACAATAACGTACAAGTAGCGAAGTGTCAAGCGCGGAATTCACACGAGATTCAGTATTGCTCGTGCAGCTCCGGTGGATTCGGGCGGCTGGCGGGCGGGACGATACCGTTCTCGCGCAAGTACAGGAGCATTTGGCCGTAGTGGTCGGCGGCGTGCCAGATCACCACGGTGGCCAGGCCGAGGCGTGTGTTCGGGCCGGCATAGGGACCTTCGATGGGGTCGAACATGTTCTTGGCGTCGGTGGCGCCCAGTGACCTGCGAATCGCGGCAAACGAGTCGCGCAGGTAAATCAACAATTCTTTCTTGGTTTTCGCGGGGCTGGGACCCTCTTTGTCGCAACCTTCCGGCGGCTTCTGGCCGTCAAATTCGGCGGCAAAACCGAAATTCGAGCACGCCACGTGCTTTACCTGTTGCGCGAAAGTGCGAACCTCGGCAGGGCCGAATTGTGGCTTTTCATTTTTGAATTTGCCTTCAGCAGGGCGATAGCCGTATTTTTCTTCCGGCATGGCTTCGGCGGCGGAGCGCACTTCGTACTCCTGGTATTGCAAGCCGTGCAGAAACGCCGACGCCACGGTTTCCTTCTTGCTCATTTCGGCGGCGGTAGGCTGCTGCTGCGGAGCGGCTGTGACGGTCTTATCCTCAAGGGGCTTTGTCTGGTCGGGCCGTTGCGACTGTGCCGGAAAAGGCGGTTGCGAAGATTGGGCTCTCGCGGACGGGCTCGCGAAAGAGCAGACCGCGAGCACGGCGACGGCCAGGGCACGGAGTGAGAGGTACGCGGCAAGCAGGAATTTGGGAAGCATCGAACCCTCCTTCCTGCGAAGTCTACCACTGGCGGCCTGCGAAATCCGGCGATGACGCACACACCCAATGCGCCCTAAGCGGGTTAGACCCGCTGGGCGATGCTGCGCTAGAAACCGTGGCCCTTCTCGGATCTTTCCGACTACGGGCGCGCGGCAGCGGCGCTGGATGCCGCCGTGACCGGCTTGTAGCCGCAGGTTGCGGCTTTGCGCATGGCGTCCAGGCCCTCGGCGGTGGACATCAGCGCCGTGGTCCGGCAGGTGCGCAACGCGCCACCGGCGGCAAACGCCAGGGCGATCGCCGCGGCCGAAACGTTGTCCGGCATTTCGGTAATCAGCATGGCGTCGTGTTCGCCAAACGCGAAATACAAGTCTTTGATCTTGCCACCTAACTTTTCGATGGGCCCGCGCACAGCCTCGGTGCGGTCTTGCGGATTGGCAATGAGCCGCGCGAGTGCTTCGGGCGTGTAACTAACTTGGTGAAGAAACAACGGCATGGTAGGCCTCCTTACTTTGCAGCGACCGCTTCGCGGTGCTCGCTTAAGGCGACCGTAAGTACGGTCATCGCTCAGGGCGGCCATAAAACGGTCGACACGGGGAAAAACGACCGAGGGATGGCATGACTATCCTCTGCAAAACAATGGGCGTCAAGAAATTTTCAAAAAGAGTAAAAATTGCTCTTGACAAATCCTTATTTTCTGATACACTTATATTCGTAGACAAGTGCGTCTCGGTCAAACCGGGACTTTTTGCTTTTTAGGGCAGCGAAAATTCCCTTTACGTCTTCTTTGTCATTGAGTTGCAGGGACTGAGGCGGTTTCCCACATTCTGCTCCGACCCCGGTTAGGGTGAAGACCTGAGCTTACTATCCGTGGAACACCTGATTGAGTTGTTGTGCCGACCCTAGCAGAGTCTATCCGTGTTGTCACCCAGTCTGGCAGCGCTGCGGATAAATCTGCGGCATTCGGGGTGGTATATGGACTCGCGTCCTTCTCGCCGGACCGAGAATCGCACGCGTGTGGAAGTGGCCATAACGCTGGTGAGCTTGGACTTAGCCACCTACGAGGTCACGACCACGCTGGATGTGAGCCTTCATGGTGCTTGCGTTTTGACGAAACAGCAGTGGACGCCCAACCGGCGCATCGACGTGCGGTCTCTCCAGGGGAGTTTCAACGGCCTTGCGCGTGTGGTCCACTGTCAGCAGGGAAAAGGCGCCACTTTTGTCATGGGGTTGGAGTTCTTTTTCACGGACGGCGACTGGAAGCAGGATCGTGGACACTCTGCCGCCGCAACTGGGTAAAGATTTCTCTTGACATTAATTCATTATGTGATATACTGGCTGACGTAGAAGAAGTGCGTCCCGATGCACCGCCAAGTGGTTCCTCATCGGCGCCGCCGCTGGCGCAATTGCCGCCAAGACCGCCCATTGATGCGGTTTTCACAATTCCTGCACAATTCCTGAGGTATAATCCGCGCACCGAATCGTTTCAATGGCGCCCCCTGACATTCCGCCAAGTGGAGCCTCTCCAGGTCCCAAAGGGTCACCCCTTCCTGACAGGAAACTGGTTTCTTGGAAAGAGATTGCCTCGTATCTCGGCCGCGAAGTGCGCACCGTGCAACGCTGGGAGAGAACGGAAGTCCTTCCGGTCCATCGCCACGAGCACCAGAAGAAATCCACCGTCTACGCCTTCACCAGTGAGCTCGATGAGTGGTTTAAGAAGCGCCAACCAGTGGATGACCCTGAAGCCGACGCTGCGTTTATCCCCGAGCCTGATGCCAGCGATGCGAACTCCAGCATGGAAACTCCGGATCTCCCGCCGCTGACTTCCATCACCGCGCCGACTGACTTACCTGCGTCTTTCCCCGCTGGCACTCCCGTCAAACCCCCTCCGCCTTTGGCAGGGAAGCGCGTCGTCGTCGCTTTGTTCGTTCTCGGAATTCTCAGTGCCCTCTCCCTTGGCTTGTACCGCTGGCTTCACCCGATAGATTCAACGGTCGAAAAAGTTCGCATCGCCGTCCTGCCGTTCACGTACGTGAGTGGCGATTCTAAGCCCGACTACATCACGGCGGGCCTCACCGATGTTATCCGTACGAAGCTCGGCCAACTCGATCCCTCGCACCTCGGCGTAATCGCCGGAACCTCCTCAAAAATTGTTTCCGGCAAGCCCATCACGGAAATCGGCCGCACCCTCAACGTCAAGTACGTCCTGGAAGGTAGCGTCCAGCGCGATGGCAACAAGGTGCGCATCGATGTCCAATTGATTCAGGTCAGCGATGAAACCCATCTGTGGACTGATTCTTTCACGCGCGAACTTTCCGACGTCCTGCAAGTGGAATCGGACGTCTCCGCGGCCATCGCCCGGCAGATTCTGGCCACGCTTCCGCTGCCGCCACAACCCGCGCCCTCGGTGCGGCCTGGAACCGTTCACGCCGCCACGCCCGAGATTGCGGAATCGCGTCACGCCTACCACCAAGGCAAATTCGTCTGGGGCAGCCGCTTCGACCTGCGCAGCAGCATTGCATTCTTTCAGGAAGCCATCCGTAAGGATCCATCGTACGCCGAAGCCTACGCCGGTCTGGCGGGGGCCACGGCGATTCTGGGTCAGGTGCCCAACGACGGAATGCCCCCCGGCGAGGCCAAACCGAAAGCGCGAGAAGCCGCACAGAAAGCCTTGCAGCTCAATCCCAGACTCGCTGAAGCTCATGCCGTTCTCGGAAACGTGGCCATGAGTTACGACTGGGACCTTGCCACCGCAGAGAAGGAATTGCGCCGCGCCATTGAGTTGAGTCCCAATGATCCCACTCCTCATGAGTGGTATTGCCACCTGCTCATCGTGCAAGGACACAACTCTGAAGCTCTGGCCGAAGCCCACCATGCCTTGGACCTTGATCCCGTGAATCCGCTGTTTCACGACGTGGTGGCTGAGACGTACTATTTCGGCCGGTCGTACGATGCGGCGATTGATGAGGCGCTGCAAATCGTCAAGCTGCATCCGGGCGATTTATCCGCGCAATTCTGGCTCGGCTCCGCGTACCGTGAGAAGAAAATGTATCCGCAAGCCATCGAGACCTTCCAGCGCGCGCGCCAGCTCTCCAGCGACAAACCGGCAATGCTCATGGCTTATGGTCATACTCAGGCCCTGGCGGGCAATGTGGATGAGGCACACAGTGTGCTGAAGAAACTCGAGGGGCTCCGGCAGTTCCGCTCGCTTCCTACACCCGGACCTGGTGTGGGACCGATAACCCTCCCGTTCATCCCGAGTCTCTACTTGGCCGCGATTCATGTGGGACTTGGAGAAACCGACGACGCCTTTCGCGAGTTGGATCGCGCCTACCAGGAACGCGTCGACCGGCTCGTCTACTTAAATGTCGATCCCATGGCCGATCCGCTACGCTCCGACCCCCGCTTCGCTCAGCTCATGGCCAAAATCGGATTCCACTAGGGAGTTCCTTGGCTCGTCAAGGAACTCAGCAGGGAAGTGGCTTCCCTGTTGAAGACACTCAGCCTATAAAGTATTGCGTTCAGAACGAGCGTGAGAGCACTTCTCGTTGGTATTTTCGTGCGCCAAATTCACGTCATCATGTTCGGGTTGGGACACTTCCGTTTCGGCCGTTACGATAAAAAAACCATAAACGACTGCGGCTGGCGCACCCCCCGCGCCAGCCGCAAACACACCTAAGGCAAGGGCAAGAACCTATAAGACCATGCGGGTTTTCCACAGAAAAACCATAAAGAGCCCCAGATTCCTCTTGACATAGCGTCCTATAAGTAATATTATGTAAACTAAGAAATCTGGCTGGCTTTTCCGCGCGTTTTGCCCCGTCGGGGGCCGTACCTTTCCGGCTATTCCCTCTCCCTACTTCTTGTCGGTGGTTTTTCCGGTTCTTAGTTGGTCGAGTTCGTAGTTGATGTACTGCTCGAGAATGCGGGCATCCGTGCCCACGATGCGGCGCCCATTCACGAAGACTGTAGGCGTGCTGTTCACGTCGAGCAGTTGGCCGTTTGCCCGACTGGCGTTGATGGCCTCGCCCGCCTCCGGACTTGCCATGCAAGACTTAAACGTATCGGCTTGCAACCCAGACTGGCCGGCGTAGTCCAGCATCTTCGTCCAGGCGTTCGCGGCTGAGATGATCTCCTGGTTGTCGTAGATGAAGTCGTACATCTTCCAGAAAGCCGTAGGGTTCTGCTGATAGGCGCAACGGCCGGCGATAGCGGCGGTTCTTGCCCAGGGATGAAGCTGCTCAATCGGAAAGTCCTTGAATACCACGCGCACCTTTCCCGAATACTTCGGAAGGATGTTGTCACGCAAAACGTCGTGGAGGTTGCGGCAGACCGGGCATTCAAAGTCCGAGTATTCCACCAAGGTGACGGCAGCCTTGGGGTCGCCCAGCGAAGGAGCGTCTTTCATCTGAATCTGTGACCGGCTTTCGGCGAGCGGGTCTTTCGTCATGTCCGACATCTCACCACGGAAAAGAAACTTCCCGTCCTTGCTTACGTAAAACTTGACGGTCTCCTTATTTTCCCCGATGGTGAGATTGATCGTGGTTTCAAGCAACCCGTCGACAGCGGTCTCCTTGGGCGCCCCTACCACCAGCAGAACGTCCGGTCCAAAAGCATACAAATGACGGAGGTAGGCTTCAATGTTCTTCTGTGTTGGGGTCTGAGCAGCAGGTGCCGGTGCCGTGGTCGCCGATTGTGTCTGTTGTGCGCGTGCTTCGGGCGCAAAGATGTGGAAGGGAAAAATCAGGTAAACGCTTAGTGCTGTTTTCACGAGGGCCTCATCTAGTTAGGGGATAAACTTCTGCGCGATTGGAAATGGCCTGCCAAAACCAAATGAGCGCGAGGTGATCTTCAAGCCTGGCGCGGCCTGTTTTCGCTTGTACTCGTTACGATCCACCATGAGCGCAATGTCGCGGACCATTCTTATATCGAATCCATAATGATCGGCAATCTCCTGTGGGCTGCGCAAATCCTCGATGTAGGCTTTCAGAATTCGGTCCAGGACGTCATAGGGCGGCAAGCTGTCCTCGTCCTTCTGGTCAGGTCGCAACTCCGCCGAAGGGGCTTTGTCGATGATCGACCGGGGAATCAGTTCCCTCTCGCGGTTAATCCAATTCGCCAGTTCGTATACCATCAATTTTGGCACATCGGAAATGACCGCCAGGCCTCCAGCCATGTCTCCGTACAGTGTGCAGTATCCGACGGCCAGTTCAGATTTGTTACCGGTGCTCAAAACCATCGATCCAAACTTATTGGAGAGCGCCATCAAGTAATTTCCTCGGATGCGAGCTTGAATATTTTCTTCTGTCACGTCAACAGACCGGTCACCGAACGCTGGAGCCAGCGCCCGCTTGTATTCTTCAAAAACACTTGTGATGGGCAAAGTGATGACCTGGATGCCAAGATTCTTTACTAAGGTTGCCGCGTCACTCTTGCTTCCTGCCGAAGAAAACGGCCCCGGCATGGAAACGCCGAGGACATTCTCGGCCCCCAGTGCGTCCACGGCGATCGCAGCAACCACAGCGGAGTCAATACCGCCACTCAAGCCGACGAGTACCTTCTTAAATCCGCATTTGCGCACATAGTCCGCCGTCCCAGTCAGCAGCGCCTCGTAGGCATAAGCGATTTCCGTGGTCGGCAATTCGTGAATCTCGCCCTGCCCTGTCACAGTATCAAACAGGACCAAATCCTCCCGGAACGCCAGCGCCTGCGCGGCCACACGCCCATCCGCGGTAATCGCCATGCTCGCGCCGTCAAAAATCAGATTATCGTCGCCGCCAAATTGATTGACGTAAACCACCGGGAGTTGCTGCTTCATGGCGATGGCGCGCAGCATGTCAATGCGCAGATTTCTTTTGTCAATCGTATACGGGGAAGCGGAAATATTCAGCAAGACACTGGTTCCCTGCTTGCTCAATTCCACCACCGGGTCGCGCTCGTACAAGCGCGTCGGCCAGAAGTTCGGATCGTTCCACACATCCTCGCAAATGGTGATGCCCAGGGCCTCGTCCTGGAAGCTGTAAACCATCTGCTTGTCGGCGGGCTGAAAATACCGCGACTCGTCGAATACATCGTACGTCGGCAACAGCATCTTGCTCTGCTCAAAGACAACCCGCCCTCCGCACAGCAGCGCCGCTTTGTTGGCCACCGATTTCCCTGAAGTATTCTTGACTCGTCCCGCATAGCCAACGAGGCTCGGCAAGGGGATTTTGGCCGCCAAGTTTTTCAGTTCATCCATGTTTCGGTCGAGAAAAGCCGGACGTTCCAGAAGATCCTGAGGAGGATAACCGCAGAGGCAAAGCTCGGTAAAAACAGCAAGATCCGCTCCTCGTTGCCTGGCTTGCCCCGCCAAGTCCAGGATGCGAGCGGCATTCCCCAAGAAGTCGCCGACGGTGGGATTGAACTGCGCGAGCGCTATTTTCATGCTGGAACTTTAGGATACG
>Ga0137395_10001425_pt1 | contig 11122 bp, 16 predicted proteins | sample czobulk216metaG_FD_108283 | JGI IMG/M metagenome (GOLD analysis project Ga0137395, IMG submission 108283) | Vadose zone soil microbial communities from Angelo Coast Range Reserve, California, USA - czobulk2.16 metaG | ecosystem: Environmental > Terrestrial > Soil > Vadose zone | place: USA...
GAGATGCACCGCAAAGAGTTCCTCGGAGCAATCATGTCCAAGGAGGTTGCGGAGGTTGAAGGTGGTGACGCGTTCGATGGTGACTATCATTTCGTGTCACCGACCACTACCTCAGGGATAACCCCAAGCACCGTCGCCGGAAGTGGATCGTCGACCTGGAACCAAAGCTGGCCAGCAACGTCCCAGAGTGGGTCCATAACGATGCGATCGTCGCCGGTGATCAACGGAATTGGAGACCCAATCGGGACGGTGATATTCATGTTCTTGAATGGCACTAGTGTTTGCAAGGTCCGCCCAGACTTTATCCCTCGCGTGTTAGCAACTATCAGGTTTAACGCCGCGATCTTCTTCCGCTTCCCCTGGATCGTCGGCTCGCCCACATCAAGCGGCATCGTCTGGCCTTGGCATTGGAAGCCGAGACCTGCGGTGACCTTCGTTGCGGGCGAAGCAAGGGTGATCGATCCATCAGAGGCGACGACCTGCGGAGTGACCACCCCTCCGTCGGCGTTGATCGAGACCGTTTGGCCGGCAAGGTAGTCAAGGCCGTAGAACTTCGTCGCTGGGGTGGCGATAGACCAAGAGCCTGCGGCGTAGGGCGGGGGGATTCCAATACCAGTGGAGAAGTCCTGGATGAGCTGAGTTATGGGTTGCGTAACTGTTCCATTGATTGCTGTAGGTGATACGAATCCTGTAATCGTGATAATTCCTCCTCCAGCTCGCAGGACTTGGCCAACGCTCGAAGAAGAGAAGACCGCTGCGCTTGCGGTAATTCCGACGGCTCCGCTAGCTCCAGATATCTGGATAGTTGCACTCGGAGTAGGGAGGCTACTTCTAATTCCTGAATCAACTGCCCAAGCGTCTTCTGCGCCATAGGTAAGGTTCCTTTCTGCCATCCGTTCGATCCATTGGACTATCGTTCCATTTGGAAGAGTCCGTTGGACGATGAAGTACGGTGCGTCGACTTGCCCTTCTTGGATCGTCGCGACGGACTTGTACAGGCCTTGGGTATCGTGTCGCGCCCAGCCAGAGATTTGTTGCTCCTTCATGAAGGTCAACGAGAGGAGAATACCGTCGTCACGGATGGTCCAGACGAGCTTGAAAGGCTCCTCTGCGTAGGCCCATTGGACGATTTGGTGCTGGAAGAAGAGGTGGTTGGAGCGAACGGAGATGTCGGTTCCGGTGTAGATGGCGACGTAGATATTATAGGAGAGATCCCGTACGATCGAGCCCTTTGCCTGGACGAATAGGATATCCTCGTTAATGACAACCGGGGTGACATCTGACGCTCCGTTGTAGGCCTGTGGCATTAGGGTGGCGTTACCTGGCGTCACCGCCAAGGTTGAGTTAGCACCTTGGCCAGTAGTGAGGGTATAGGCGCTTCGCCCGGTCAGGAAGATGAGGCCTCCAGGCATAGGAAGCATATGGCGGATTTGATTCAACTGGTTGGAAACGATCGTGCCTGTGATAGTGTCGGAGGCTTGGACCGGTTGGGACTCGTTGAAGTTCTGGAACGCCCCAGGTTGAGAGGCCCAGAAGGACGCAGGGAAGGCGGACGATCCGCCATAGTAGGCCCTCTGCTGGAAGAAGCTAACTGCGCCTGGATTATTCGCCGAGGCGAAGGGCATGTTGTTCGTGATTGGCGGGGCGGTCGTGAAGTCAGGGGAAATGTTAGAGTCTATGAAGCTCGTCCCCGTGCAATTGCCGACGAAGCCAAAGGCTGCGCCAGATGGGATCGTGCCGGTGTAGGAGATCTCGGCCTTGAAGATGTTATAGGAAGTAGCTCCAGGAACGGCAGCCCAAGAGATCGTGGCTGTCCCGGCGACAGAGGCGATGTTACCACTTCCTGTAGCAGGGGAGACGGTCACCTGCGAGGTCAGGCCTGGGAGGCTTTCTTCTCCGAAGACATCGACACCAGTCACGGCGTATTGGTAGGTGGTAGAGATCGTCGTCCCAGAGCCAGGGACAGGGATGGTTACCACCAAGGAGAGGCCGGTAGGGGCAGGGAGGAGCGTGCCGAATACGAGAGTGGTGAAGAACCAATTCGTTGGCGCCGCAAAGCTAAGGGTCGTCGGCGGATAGGAAGGATGGGTGATGTAGAGAACGCTCACGCTCTGCGCGAACTTGATCCCCGGATTTCCTGAGATAGAGTTAGGGAATAAATCTGAGGCCGCATAAGGCGAGGAGATCGTGTAAACACGAGAAGCGGTTCCACCCGAGGAGTAAACACCGAAGGCAGTTGCGTTGATTGGATTTCCGTTGACGTCGTTGAGTGTGATAAGATTGCCCACTACGCCCGCGACAAGAGCAAAGCGGTCGTTCATCTGGGGCATGCCGACGGTATTAGTTAGGAAGATCCAGTCTCCGACGACGAAGTTATGGCCTGGGATGTTAGCGACAGAAGGAGAGGCGTTGGAGATCGAGGAGATCCCGAAGGGAGATTCGAGGACCGGGGCGCCGTTAGAGTAGAATCGACAATAGTGGTCGCCGAACTCCACCATGTAGGTGACCGAAGTCGTGACGGAGAAGCCGACAAGGCGGGAGCCAAGGGATCGGCATTGGAGGACGTAGGCCGATCCTTGGCGGGTGCTGACGCCAGAGCGGTAGTCGACGAAGAAGTTACGGCAGTTCGCCAAACCCTGATGGTACGTAGCTAGATCAGTACGCGCAAAAATACTAGGAGCAAGCTCTCCAGCCGCGAACGACGTTTGAATTACATTTTCAGACATCAGTAGCTAGGCAAAAGCCCCCCAAAGTCCAACGCCCCCCACTCCGGCGTCCAAGCCCAATCCCATGCGAAGTCGATACCTCTAGTCCTTATCCAATCCGGCGTGATATCGTTAATCGTCAATCCCTCGTTCCCGTCCGAGGTCCGAGCGATCTGGATAATATCGTTCGCGTCCTTGATCCGGAGATTAGCAAGCGCCTTGTCGCCCGTAAGCGCGATCGTAAGCCTCGCAGCGAGGTGCATAGCCCACGCTTCCTGCAACTGATCGTCCATAACGTCCGGATTAGAGAGATCCTTGATGTAAGCGAGAACCGCGAATTCCTGGTTAGTCCAGATGACCTTGACATCAGGGCCTCCTACAGCTGGGACGCCGTTGACGACCTGATCGACCCCTACAGCGAACTTCACTGGGGGTCCAGACCAGAAATTAGGAGCGCCACCAGTAATAGCAGTAGTGATAGGAACACCGGCAGTGAAACCGGTAGTGAACTGAGGAACCACGAATAGAGGACGGAGGCAATCCGACGGATATGCGTATTCATAGACCCACGGGGGTGGAGGTTGACCCTTTTGCCAAGCGGTAGTCCCCGCGGTAGGGTTCTCTGGCGTCCCTGGGGCGGCGCAGATCAACGTCATCACGTTGTAGTTCTTCGCCGAGTTCCAGGGCGCCATGCGGAGGACTTGGCGGCGACAGGTGTCGATGTAGATATTCGCTTGGATGGCCTCATTCGAGTCCGGGGGATTGAGTGAGGCCACCGTCGAGCGCGTGCCGATAGCAGCCAGGGCGCGATTGGCGATATCGACGGGGGAGGTCACAGCCGAAGGTATCCTTCTTCGAAGGCCCTCGCTGGTGACCAGGACTTGTAGCCATCGTCGTAGATCACGACGTAATAGTCAGAAGTCGGCATGCCGCGCGCGAAAAAGTCGCTCGATACTTCCACCTTACACGGTGCACCGTTGGCGTCCTCTACCGTTAGGATGCTGGTGCAATGCCCGGTATCTTCGATTTGCTGCGGTAGCACTTTGCCTGCCCGAACAATCTTGTGCGATTGCCATTGAGCTAACTCACCCATCAATGCCTCCCCTGTGATCCACAGCAGCGAACAGAATCTCCACCAAGACCGGCCGAGCCCGAGCTTTACGGATTGTAATCAGTCTCGTTCTGCAAGCCGCAGTACTCTGTTCCAGACTGGCCATCGCCATGGAGACCTGGGGCCTTGGCCTCGGTGATATTCGTCGGGCCCTTCGGGGGAGAGTAATTCCGCACGTCTCGTTGGCCAGGGCGAGATAGGCCCGACGGAGCCTTAGGCATCGACTTGTAGGCCTCTTCGATGATCGGTCGGCGAGCCATTATTCTTCCTCCTCTGCTTCGGGCGTGCTCATTGTCTCAAGCTGATCAAGCGCCGCATTGCGAAGATTGTGCAGCTTTGGATGATCGTTCGCCATACGAGCAACGTCAAGTAGAACTCGAATCTGTTCCCAGTCCATCAGAATCTCCTCTGTACTCCATGGTGAAAGATCGAATGCTTCGTCTTGACCGGATCGGTTACGGTCTGGCCATTGTCTTCAAGATGGAGATTCTTCTGCGGATCTCCATCTGACGGGGAGGCCTTACCGAGACGTTCGGCAAGCCATCCAGGGGCCGAGGGCGGTCCTCCTATAATCTCGACCATTAGTGACTTCCTTGGCCCCCATGGGGCTTCACAGTTCGGTTAGCTCCAGGCCCTGCGGCCATTCCATCGGTTGGGCCGAAAGGCATCTGGCCCTGCCCGTCTCGCATCTTCTCGACCGCAAGCGGATCGATCGCTGACCCAAGCTGCGAGGGGAAGTTAGGGTTGATCGCGTAAGGTCGGCCCTTGGGCTGGCCCTCGGCGACGTCACGAGTAGCTCGTCCTTGTTTCATTCTGCTACCTCATATGTTGCTTCGAAGATGTCAGGCTTACACGGATAGAGTTCGCCCTTGATGCCTTGGATGATCCAGTCGCCGTTGCTGACGTGATGCGTTCCTTCCAGAGTATTAATCATTACGTCTCCGCTAAGATCTCTATAGGCACTACCTGGGCCGCCTTGCCTGGCAAAGGCCTCCTGCAACCAGTCAGGTGCGACCGCCAATTGCCACGGGCCGGTCCATTGAAAAGCCTCGATCACGACCGGCTTCTTTCGAAACTTCATGCCCCGTTCTCCTTTGGCACTGGTGGATAAGGCTTTTTAACCTTACCACATTTAGGACAAGGTTTGGGGAAATCTCCCTTGCCAAGACAGGTAGAACAGATTTCACTCATGCTCCATTCTCCTTTGGCTTTGTTAGTTGCCTAGTGTGATCCCATCGGTTAAGCGGATCAGCGGCCATCTCTCGACGGACTTTCTCGAACGTCCCACCATCCATATGGGCTGCGTCGAGGAGCTGACGAAGGCGATCGTCGCAGCGTTCCATCTCGCGCTTAATCCAAGGCGGCGGCTCATGGCCCATCTCGGTGTACATATAGCTGATGTCATGGATGTCGTGCATGTACATCATGAACCGCCGCATCTTCTCAGACACTTCCTGCTCGGCGTCCTTCATGTACTTTACGACTTCGGTGAACATCTGCTTGATCGTTCGTATATCACGAGCGATGTCTCGCAGATACACAAGCTCGGGATGAAGGCCTTCGGCGTTATCTTCCACCAACGCCTCCATCACTCCCAGGGCGGACGCCGGCTATCTTCTTCCGAAGAATCCCCATCTTCGGCCTACGGGCCTTGCTAAGCGCTATCGCCACCGCTTGCTTCTGTGGCCGACCATAGCGCTTAAGCTCGGCGATGTTGGAGCCTACCGCTCCAGGGCCTGATTTGAGGGGCATTAGATGAAGATCTCCCTGATAGCCATCTGGGTCGCACCTCCGTAGGTTATGGTACCCGCAAAGCTCTTTGCTTGTACTGCATAGGTCAAAGAGGAAGCGCTATTAGGTAAGTCATACCCAGACACAAAGATCGGCGCGGTAAGTGTAATACTTGCTCCGGCCCCAGCGGTCGATTGTGATAACTGTGGCACAGCGCCGAATAACCCAGCATTGTTCGTCGTCCCGCGAGATAGCTGAATCGTCCCTGTTGCCGTCCCTGGTGCGCCAGGATTAGGCAGTGCCAACGAACTAATAGACTCAACCCTTATAAGATTCGCCGCTGAACTAGGAGTGATTGATAAACGGCTATTGGTTAAAGCAACAAAGGTAGCGCTATTAGTCGTGTCGCTTGGGCCGATGACGGAGGAGATCTCTTGAACAGTGTCACCGGGCTTCTTAATTCCAGGGCCGAAGAGTTGAATCTTGATCGGCGTTACAGTCCAGGCCCCTGCCGTGGGTTGGGTTGATTCAATGAAGCCTAGAATTCGCAGGGCCTTGGCGGATAGCGCACCACCCTGTGTATACCAAGTCTGCGTCGAGGTCGCGCCCGCGGAGATCGCCGTAGTAGTCTGAGCGGCAGTTTCGTCCCAGGATAAAACAGCACCACTAGTGGCATTAAGAGAATTATAAACGCCAAGGACTGGCGTTCCTGCGTTATCAAAAAGACCAACCCAAATACGATTTCCTAGTCCATTAAGCGTACCAAGGTTTGCGCCGGAAGGAATGGTGATGGAAAGCGGCGCGGCGACAGCACGGGAAACGTTGTTGCCAAATAAGGAGAAGGTTAGAACTATCGGCGAAGTCGCAGACGGATCGTTACCATTGCGGTCCTTGAGGGAAATCGTCAAGGCGCTCGCGGCAACCGACGCGTTGAGCTGTAGGTTCTGGGCCGAGTTGAACCCTGGAAGAACTCCCTTGTCAATAAACCAAGAGCCTGCGGCGTTAGTGTAAACATAGAGGGATTCGCCAGGACTGACTACAAGAGCGACGCCTGTACTCATGCCGCTAAAGCTATCAGCAGCGTTAATAGCTAGAGTCGCGACAAACGCGCTTGTGTCAACCCAAAAGCCAAAGCCATTATAAAGTGTTGAGGATAGAGGGATGGTGTAGGTAACGTTGGCAAATAGAACCCTTCGAGTAAAAGCCGTAGCTCCAACAACCGTTACTGGCGCGCTATCTCCGATAGGGAGCATACTCAGACGAACGTTGCCGAAGCCGTCGTCGGATAGGCCTTGGCCAATGCCTTCCACAGCTATTGAACCTAAACCGAAGGCGGTTCGGCCTGCGGCAAGAGTCGCTGCGGTGACCACAGGCACCATTGCGGAAGAGATCGGGGTATTAGCCCCGCTAGGCTGGGAGGCGATCGGATTCCCATTGGAGTCGAAAGCAAGGAATTGATTCTTCCTCGACGCTACCGCAGGCAAGGCCGAAGGGGTAGGATCAGAGATCGGAACCACAAGGGCACGAGATTGGACCTCAAGGACCTGCTGAGAGACCATCATCTCGTAATCAAGCGCGGCCTCAGTGACAGGCTGGTAGAGGGTCCCTTGGTTCTGGAGGGAAGTGGCCTGCGTCAAAGGGAGAGAGCGAAGGATCGTCAGTAAGGTGCCAAGGGCGATCGGAACCCCAGAGGGATTGTAGGTGACGGTTCCGCCAACGGGGGTAGGGTTCGTGCCTGAGGCAGGATTGAAGGAGATCTGGTAATTAGTCACACTAGAGCCCTGGATGAGCTGGGTTATGTTCCCCAAGGTATCGGTGTAGAAGACAAGGATGTTCGCCGCTTCCTGCGTAGCGGTGCCACCAGGGAAGGCAAAGGAGAACGAAAAGGTCGTCTGGGCACCAGAGCCTGGGTAGATGACTTTGTTAAGCGTTGTGGAGACGGTCATTGGTTTTCATAGACTCCGTCGAAGATGAGTCTCGTATTCACGGCGAAGTTCGGCGAACCATTGAACGTTGTCGCTGTCGCGGTGGTTGATCCTGAGAGCACCACAATCGATCCAACCAAGGAAGTATTCTGATCACGATACGCAAATGCCCCGTTCACCTGCGGAGTACTCGGCAAGGTGAAGGTGATATTCGGAGCTGCGCAGGAGCCAATCGTAGCAATCGTGAAATCGCCATTGACGAAGGTCGTCTTTCCCATCGTCTTGAAACGCGCAGAGTTTATCGTGAACGTAGCGGTTCCGCAAGAAGGCGACGGAGTGTAGGCTGCCCAAGCGGTAAGGACAGGATCAAGGCAAGCCGCGGAGGTCTTGAAGGCACAGCCAGTCACCGTCGCGCCAGAGGCGTCGATGACGTTCGTGACGGTGGGCGAGCCCTTGAAGGCAAGGACGGTTCCGGTCGACTTTAGCGGTGCTTGGTTGAGGCCATCCCCAATCTGCCATAACGTATCCCAACCAACCGCACCAGCCTGAGCAGTAAAGGCTAAGCCTGCGTTATTACGCGAGCCTGAGACCTTATCGGTTGAGAGCTGTGTGATAAGCCAACCATACTTATCAAGGGTCGAAGAACCAACCGGGAGCGAAATATCAACCTCGCCACCAATAGCTGATGCGGTGTTGGAGCAAGTAGCACATAGAGAGACTATGGGGTTAATCCCAAAGTACTGGCCCTTCTCGGTTCCAACGCCACCACCGTCGTTGCTAAGTGGAGTATTGAAGAATGTTCCAGCAACATAGTTGCGGTTGGGATTGCTGGCTGAGGTCGCTGCTAGCTGTTGAGAGGTGACAAGTAAAGCTTGTCGCGCAGCTTGCGTAGTTCCACCACCAAAGCCATGGTAGATCCCAACACATTCGAATGCGTTCGTGGAGTTAACCGAGTCAGTAACACAGTTGAATTGATTCACCTCCGCAGGATTAGCGGAGGAAGTTCCTGAGCTATTGGTGTTAACGATCAACCCTGTGGATAGACCCGTCACAGGGTTGATAATCATCCCCTGCGAGACAAAGGCCGTCGAGGCCGCAGCGTTGGTGTTGTCGCCAAGAGGGCGTAGAGGGACCACGCAGTTCGGATTGGTCGGACCGCAGCCTTGGGCGAGCGCAGCGGACACGCAAAGCGAGAGAAAGAGGCCAAGAAGGAACCTAGACATTGCTCTCGCTCACCGTGAAGGGTTGATTCGAACCGCTCGCCGTAAAGGCCTGATAGCCCGTCTGGCATTCACCAGTGAGTGTGAGCAGGCCTCCAGCAAAGACCGGAAAGGTTCCGCCCAAAGAGGCCAAGGCCGGCGTGAAGGACACACCTTGCGCATTGGTCAAAGGCGCCACGTAGACCGTAACCGTCCCAGGGTTAGCGAAGGTGATCGTAGCCCGACTTACGTTAGGCCCAATCACCTGGATCGCGGTCGTGCCAAGGTTGTTGATCGGCGTGACCTTTCCACCTGAGGCCGGACCGATTACTTGAGCGCCACCAGCTGAGATTTGCATTAGAAGTTATTCCTTACCTTAACCAAGACCCACTCGTTATTGATCATCTGCCAATCGTAGTTCGGTGGCCTTACAGGAAGCGAGGCGAATTGCGTCCGAGTCAAGCCCCTAGCTCGATAGCCTACCGCAGAGTAGGCAGCGACTGCCCCAGCGTCGACCGGATCGACGTTCGGGTTCGGAACCCAATTGAGCGGTAAGGCACCTCCAAGGTCCGCTGTTGTCTGGATCGTCCCTGCTTGTAAATATTGACTTCCTGTCCAGTAGTCTTCGAGCATATAATAGGTCGCCGGGTTCGAGGGGGGTGGAGTGGGAGCAGGGTTTCCAAATACTCCAGGCCAAGGGAACTCAACCGCGCCAGGATGGAATGGGCCTTCTTGAAGAGAGTCAAAGAATCGAACGCCTGGAGGAACGAAGATAACAGGGACAGTGATGAACGAAGGAGTAAGTCTTGGGCCTGGGTGTGGAGGGAGCTCTTGGCTAGTGGTAAGGTAACGAACAGGCGAAACCGCAGGAGCGCCGACAAAGGATCGAACAAGGGACGATCCAGGTTGGAATGGTGCCTCTTGGAGGGTGGCAAACCAAACAACCGTCGGAGGCCGAACAACTTGGATGAAGCTCCAGCGGGAAGGTAAAGGATGGAACGGGAATTCTTGAGAGGTGGTAAGATACCTAACGACCCCGGCCCCAGAAACATTAGGAAGTGCAGGCCAAGCCAAAGGCCCAGGGTGATAAGGGGATTCTTGTACGGTTGTGAAGTAACGAACACCAGGGGCAACACCGATAACCACGGCCGCAAGGCCAATGGCTGGGCTGGTCGAACTCCCTGGGTGATAAGGCGACTCTTGGGTTGTTTCAAGGAACTCAATCGACGATGCGCGAACGACTTGGATAAAGTTCCAAGTGTCTGGAGGAGGGTGGTAAGGCTGTTCTTGTGCGGTAGTAACGTACCGAACAACGCCTGCCCTTGCGACGTTGGGTAGGGCAGGCCACCATATCGGGCCTGGATGGAACGGTTGTTCCTGGCTAGTGAGAACGAACTTGATGGCATTCGGTGGCGCAACGTTCGGGAGCGCGGGGAATACTTGAACGTACCCACGCGACTCTCGATCGGTCTGTGCTTGATGAGTACCACCAATGAACACCTAATCAATCTTCTTCCCACGCCACGTTATACGAGGATAGTGAAGCGTCAGTGCCCTTGGTATTGCGGCAAGAAAGCACCTGCTTATTGACACCGGCGTTGCCAAGGATGAACCAAGGCTGCGCAAGCGGTAGGATCAGTATGCCACCGCCGCCCTGAACGTTCCAATCCTGCGCGAAGAGGTTGGTACCAGGATCAGCAACAAGAGTAGGTTGCGTAGTGGCGTAGGTGGAGAACAATGCCAACGCCGGAGTAACGAAGTTAGGGTTGTTGCCCGCATTGGTGATCGCCGTTCCAGCCCCTGTTCCAAGGGTAGAAGGGCGTGTCCAACGAGTGCGATAGCCAATTGAGGAGGTTCCTGAACCACCCCAAGAGACTTGAGTCACACGGCCGAAGACACCCGTAACCGCTTGAGCGTCGAGGGACCAGTTGTCGTTAGTGGTCGAAGGCGTGAACGCTCCATTACCAGCAGCAAATGAGGGCATATTAGACTCCTAGGATTTTGGCGTTTTGTTCACGCCGATAAACATCGTTGATTGCTCGATCTAGGTCTGCTTTCCAGCTCTTCGATCCCTTTTCGCAACCCGAGCGTTTGTCACACTCCGAGCAGATTGGGCCATCACAGGAGTGGCAGTAGGCCCCTTGGACTTGCCAAAGAGGCTTAAGGATTGCGGCACAGCAGTGCTTGCAGCCAAGGATATCAGCTTCTATAGCATCTGCTGGCCCCCATACTCGAAGATAGCCAGTTTGCATGTTAGGATCCTATCATGATGATCCCGGCTGGGACGGTTGGGAAAGCACTTACGGTTGGTGCTGCTACAGGGAAGGCTCGCACTTGGAACAGGCCCGCGTTAGGACCGAGGCCAAGGGCTTTCTTGAACTTGTCGACTTTGAAGTTCTGCTTTGTGATGGAGATTCCGCCAGCAGCTACAGCTGGCTTAAAGGCAATGAC
>Ga0137395_10001427_pt1 | contig 11107 bp, 5 predicted proteins | sample czobulk216metaG_FD_108283 | JGI IMG/M metagenome (GOLD analysis project Ga0137395, IMG submission 108283) | Vadose zone soil microbial communities from Angelo Coast Range Reserve, California, USA - czobulk2.16 metaG | ecosystem: Environmental > Terrestrial > Soil > Vadose zone | place: USA...
AGTTCGCCCGCACGCAAATCCAGTTCAAAAGTGTCGAATCGCAGCGCGCGAGCCGCTGGGGCTGGAGCGGGCATACAAACCTCTGGAAGTTCGGTGAAGCATATCACAATTCCTGCCCTGCGGAGTCTTGCCTGCGGGCGCCGCGAAGTCCCTACTTTTCATTAGGTTAGGGATGGAGAAAACTTTGGGGACAAATAGGGGCGGCAAGGATTGACACCCTCACTCTTCCCGGCGAAAGTTGCCCCTGTTTTTGCGCTTGTGATCCAGTAATCGGCGGCCATGTACATCACGAGCCGCCGGCGCTTTCCCGAGCGAATCCCTGAACGAGAAGGAAGGAGAATCATGATGAAAATTACCGTAACGAAGTTCGGCTTACTCGCTGGCGGATTGATGTTCGCTGGCGGTCTAATCTTTGCGGGAGGGACGCAGGAAGAAGATCCACCAAGTGTCGCGCAGGTGGTGGCCTTGGACGAATGCGATCCGGCCACCTTCAATGCCCCGACGGCGGTTGGGCCGGACTTTTGCAAGAATGTCGCGCTTGGAGCGTCCACCAAGTTCGCCGACTTATTTGCAAAAGCAGCTCAGGGAACTCCGGACCCGAACTGGGACTTCGAACCTGACACACTCAACATCAAGAAAGGAACCATTCTTAACGTATTCGACCAGGGCGGCGAGCCACACACCTTCACCGAGGTGGCGCACTTCGGCGGCGGCTTTATAGGGGATCTTAACGCAGGAGAGGCCACGGTTCCCGAATGTGCCGGTGGCTTTTCGAACCTCGCGGTGGCCAGGACCCGAATCCTTCAAGGCAGCCAACGCCAGATCACGGGCCTGTCAAAAGGTGAACATCTTTTTGAGTGCTGCATCCATCCTTGGATGCGCATGAAAGTCGAGGTGAAATGACCCACGGCACGCAATAGGAAGAGAACGCTGACGGCAGAATCGAGTTCTCGGACGTCGGAGGCAGGAGTTTCGATGACTGTGCCGTCGGGCTTGCGAACGCGAGCGTAAACGACTTCGAGCGATTCGAATTTAGAAGAAAAGGAGTAAACGAGAAGGCCAAACTCGTGCACGGCGGACTCGGATTGGATACGGACGCGAAGGATGAGATCCCGGTAGCCCTTGCCGTCGGGCTCGAAGCGAACCGCGGTTTGCACGAGGTCATAGACGTAAGGTTCTTTGGCGTAAGAGTCGTCCGTCGAATGATTCGCCGGGGCGGAGCTAACGGCGGGGGAAGCCTGAGGAGCCTGCTCCGGGGTGAATGTACTCGAAAGAAAGAAGGGAGACAGCAAGAGACAAGCCGCGAGAGGAGTGCGCATTCAATTTTGTCCTGGGCCGAGTACCAGAGGATATCGTAACGCAGAACTGAAATAGACGGATGGGTATTCCAGAGGAATGGGTGATGACGCAACGAGAATGGAACGGCGAACTGAGAATTCGGCCTGTCAGTGGAAAACTTGGCAAAGATGGCCGGGCGTCGCACCTCTGTGATTCTTTTACGGGGGGGGCAGTTTCTCCGTTTTCCCGGTGCCAATTTAAACAGACACACCGGTACCCCGGGCATCCAGACCGCTTATAAATAATCATTGACATACGGTACCAATGTGCTACAATGGTTTCGTTAAGTCGGCACGATTCTTCCGTGCCCTGCGAACCATGCACCTCCCGCCCCGCGGTCCTTCTAATTCCTTTAAGCTTTTGCACCTTCCCGCGTCTTCTGCCCGAAGAATCAACGCGACCCACCCGGTTACTTTCTCACCTTATTTCCTCTGTGTAAGTTCTTTAGATGCAACACTTATGACTTCCCCCGCAAGTGTTGCAAACAAAAGACTTACGGTAGAGCTAAACCCTTTAGATGCAACACTTACAAAAAACAGGGGGTGGAAACTCCGTCCTGTGTACACTCTTCCCGTCCCCTCCCGATCTCTTCCCGCTCCCTCTCGACCGCAACGTTTCGACCAAAGACCCCGGCCCTGCCGGAAGGAACCCGTTCCGTCAATCGCACAAAACACCAGTCGCGATTCACCAGTCACGGCTCACATCCCCCTGTCCACAACAGAACAGTCGACTTCATCCTCCGTCATGTATATTGTCCCCGTGCTATCCTCCCCTCTCTGTGTCCGGGGGATCGCCCGTTCCTTCTGCGTCGGAGGCTGTCATGAACAAAGCATTGAAGATTGTCTTCATCGTCGTCGGCGTGTTGATCGTTCTTGTTCTTGTCGCGCCGTTTTTGATTCCCGTCAATCAGTTCCGCCCCACCATTGAAGAAAAAGCTTCGGCCGCGCTCGGCCGCAAAGTGGAATTGGGCAATATGAGTCTTTCTCTCATCAGCGGCTCGCTTTCCGCCGACAATATCACCATCGGCGACGACCCCAAATTCAGCTCTTCTCCTTTCCTCACCGCCAAATCCGTCAAGGTCGGCGTTGAAATGTTGCCGCTGATTTTCTCCAAGACCCTCAACGTCACCGGCGTCACGATCGATACCCCCCAAGTGATGCTCCTTCACAATGGCGCCGGCCTGTGGAACTATTCTTCGCTCGGTGGCTCGGCAGCAAAATCTTCGAGTTCGTCAAACTCTGCCGCGGACCTTTCCATCGGGAAATTTGAGCTCAAGGACGGCAGCATCATCGTTGGCACCACGAATTCGCAGAAGCGCAACAACTACGACCACGTCGATGTGACCGCTTCCGACGTTTCCATAACCTCGAAGTTTCCGGTAACCGTCGCCGCCGATCTTCCTTCCGGCGGCAAGTTCAAGCTCGATGGCACTGTCGGCCCTATCGATCAGGCCGACACTTCGCTGACTCCGCTCAGCGCCAAACTCAATATCAGTTCTTTGAATCTCGCCTCCACGGGTTTCCTCGATCCCTCCCTGGGACTCGGGGGCCTTCTCGATCTCGATAGCACTCTTGAATCGAAAGGTGGCGAAGCCGAAACGAAGGGCACCGCCAAACTTTCCAAAGCCCTGCTCATCGCTGGTGGTTCGCCGGCCGGCGTTCCCCTCACCGTGGATTTCAATACCAAATATAATCTTGCCAAAAACGCTGGCGTCCTCGAACCTTCCACTCTGAAGATCGGCAGCGCCGCTGCTCATCTCGGCGGCACGTACGAATCTGCTGGCGAAGCCACCAAGGTCAACATCAAGCTCGAAGGCAAGGACATGCCCGCAAAAGACCTCGAAGCCTTTCTTCCCGCTCTCGGCATCAATCTTCCCAAAGGTGCTTCGCTTCAGGGTGGCACGCTCAATACCGATCTCAATATCACTGGTCCCACCGACAGACTCGTCACCAACGGCACCGTCGGCGTTTACAACACTAAGCTTGTCGGCTTTGATCTCGGCTCGAAACTGTCCGCCATCTCGATGCTCACCGGCGTAAAGACCGGCAACGACCTGAACATCGAAAAACTTACCACCGATCTCCACATGGCGCCGGATGGTCTGAAGGCTGACAATTTCTTGGCGGTCCTTCCCCCACTCGGCAGTCTCACCGGTCTCGGCACGATCGACTCAAAGAACAATCTCGATTTCAAAATGGTCGCAAACCTCGCCAACGCGGCGGCCGCGCCTGCGAGCGCAGCGGGCGGCACAACCAGTGGTGCCGCAGGCGGTATTGGCGGCATCCTGACTCAAGTCAAGGGCGCCGCAGGTGGATGTAAGGGTGGTACGACAACCGTGCCTTTCCTGATTCACGGCACGGCTTCCGATCCAAAATTTATTCCCGATGTTGGCGGTCTTGCGGCGGGCATGCTGAAATCGCAGCTTGGATGCGCGGGCACTTCCGCCGCCGGCACCACCAAGACATTGGCGCAGGGGCAAAATCCGGCCGACGCCATCAGCAGCCTCGGCGGCCTCTTCAAAAAGAAAAAGCCCTAGGACAGAAACTCGAAATTAGAAACTCGAAACTGATGCTTCACTCGTAACGCAAGGCGACGATGGGATCGACGCGCATGGCGCGGCGCGTGGGAATCCAGCATGCCAATAGGGAAACACCTGCGAGCAAGAGCGAAACTCCGGCCAATGTGACCGCATCGGTGGGGCTTACTCCGAACAGGAGCGACTGCGTCGTGCGAGTCAGCGCGAACGAACCCGCAATGCCGATAGACACGCCGATCGCGGTCGTCCACATGCCCTGACCGAGCACGAGGCGGAGCACGTCGCCACGCGCGGCTCCGAGGGCTATGCGAACGCCTATTTCGCGCGTGCGGCGCGTAACGCTGTAAGCCGTTACTCCATAGATGCCGGCTACCGCGAGAAGCAACGCCGTTCCTGCGAACGCCAACACCAGAGTGAGATTGAATCGCCGCGCGGCCAGGGAAGAAGTGAAAACTTGGGCGAACGTGCGGAATTGCGGCGGGACGTCTGGATCGACCCCGCGGACAATCTCGCGCGCCGCGGGAATCACGCCTTCTGGACGCAAACTGGTCCGCATCACAATGGTGAAGAGATCGGATGATTGTGGCCGCTGACGGTAGTTTACGTAGACTGTGGGGCTCGGAGGTGCTTCGAGGCTGCGATTACGCGCGTCGCCGACGATGCCAACGATGGTGAGCAAGCGCAAGTCGCCGTCCATGTTGCCGAATTCAATCGTCTTGCCGAGTGGGTCTTCGTTTGGCCAGCGGGTGCGCGCAAGAGAATCGCTAATGACGGCGACGTGAGGCGCGTTCATCACATCTCGATTATCGAAAAATCGGCCACGCAGAAGCGGAATAGCCAGCACGCGGAAGTAGTCTTCGCTGGCCACCAAGTAGTCGGCATAGCCGGTGATGGAAGGATTGTGAGATAGCTCTTCGAAGTCTTCCATCCGCGTGGGCACGTCGCGCGGATTGAGTATGAGAAAAGCTCCGTCGGCGAGGAAGTCACTCACGAGCGGCAACGCGTTCGCACCGCCCACTGCTTCGACACCGGGGATGGCATGCAGGCGTTCGAATAAACTGTTGAGCTTGTTCACGTGAAGCGCTTTGGCCGCGTCGTTGTCGCCAGGCCGTGCAAATGCAAGGTCCATAGTGACGACGTGCTCGGTGCGAAATCCGGGCTCCACGGAAAGAACGCGGATCAGGCTGCGGCCGAGAAGTCCGGCGCCGACCAGCAACACCAGCGTAATCGCGAGTTGACCGGCCACAATCGTCTGACCGAATCGCCGCGCACGCCGACCGCCGATCTGTTCGCGGCCGCCCTCGGCGAGAGCATCGCGGACATCACCAGAGGTCGCGCGCATTGCGGTGAAGGTGCCGAGGGCTACGGCCATGACGCACGACAAGCCGACAGCAAACAACAGCACCGGCCTGTTGAGAGAGATGGCGTCGAGGCGCGGCAGATTCTTGGGAGCCAGCGCCAAAAGAACATTCACACCCCAGCGAGCCGCGAGCGCTCCAATAATTGCGCTTATGGTGCAAAGCAATGCCGACTCAATCAGAAATTGCCAGACCAAACGGCGGCGGTCGGCTCCAAGGGCCGCGCGGATGGCCAGTTCACGATCGCGGCGCGCCGCCTGGGCCAAGAGAAGATTGGCCACATTGGCGCATGCCACCAGCAAGAGAAAACTGACCGCGCCGAGCAGCAGAAGTAAGGCTGCGCGTATATCGGAGGTCATCGCGTCTCTCAGACGGTCGGCTGCTGCGTCGGTCATGTCTATGTCCTGGCCGTATTGCTGATTCAGCCGGTGAGCGATGGAGGAAAGCTCAGCGCGCGCCTGCGAGAGTGCAACGCCTTCGCGCACACGGCCGAAAACGTGCCAGTTGTGCGCGGTACGGCTTTGGCTGTCTGGAGGATAGAGTTCACGCGGAATCCAGAGGTCCGCCGCAGCGGGGAAGCGAAACCCTTCCGGCATCACTCCGACGACGGAAAAAACTTTGTGATCCGCGACAAGTTTGAGTTTCGAAAGTTCGTTGGAACCGCCGAGGTGCTGCCGCCAATAGCTATGGCTGACCAGCAATACTGGCGCCGCGCCTTCGCGCTGATCTTCTGGGCTAAAACTTCTGCCGAGAAGAGGGGAGACGCGCATCACTTTGAAGAAATCCCGGGAAACCGATGCGGCAAAAGTTCGGGTCGGTTCCGTCCCGCCAGTAATAGTGAAGGGCCCAGCGTTGCATTCAGCTAGAGCCTCGAGGGTTTGGGAGGCACTGCGGATGTCTGTGAAATTCGGTTCCGGGAAGTTCATCCGACCGCCCTTGGCATTAACCTCCCACAACTGAACGATCTGGTCGGGATTCGGGTAGGGAAGCGGACGCAAGAGAACCCCGTAGACCACGCTGAAGATGGCGGTGGTAGCGCCGATGCCAAGCACCAGGGTCAGAACGGCAATCGCGGTGAAGCCGGGATTTTTCAGCAGCATCCGAGCGGCGAAGCGCAAATCCTGGAAAAGTGTTTCAATTAATGGAAGACCGCGCCGGTCGCGGTAGATTTCCTTCGTTTGTTCAACGCCGCCTAATTTCATCAGTGCCTCCCGACGTGCGATTTCCGAACTCATGCCCGCCCGCAGATTGTCTTCGATGTGCATCTGGAGATGGCTCTCCATCTCCACAACAAGATCGCGCTCGCTACGGTTCCTGAGGAAGAATCCGCCAAGCCGCACAAACCAGGCACGCAACTGCCTCATAATCGTTCCTCGACACGGACCGGTCTGAAGACCGGCCACTACTGTAATCATTCGTGGCGCAGCGCCACCATCGGATCCACCCCGGTCGCCCGGCGTGCGGGGAGCCAGGTAGCAAGCAGCGCGATGGCTCCCAGCAAAAGCGACACGCCGGAAAAAGAAACCGCATCCATGGGATTGAGGCCGAAAAGCGTCGCGGCCATCAGGCGCGAGACGCCAGCAGAAGCGACGATGCCAATCACTATCCCGGCGAGAATGGGCTGGAAGCCTTCGCGCACAACGTGCCGGAGCACCTGAACACTTTGCGCGCCAAGCGCCATGCGTATGCCGATTTCCCGGGTGCGCTGAGCGACGCTGTAGCTGACCATGCCATACACGCCCATGCACGCCAGCAAAAGCCCAAGCATGCCGACGATGCTCGCAAGCACCCCGCCGATGCGGGAGACTACAAAATAAGGATTCATGGAGATCATCGTATACAACGGGGCGCCCATGACGGGGAGATTGGCGTCCACGCGGCGAACCTCTTGGCCGATCGCCGGGAGCAAAGGCGTGGGGTCGCCTTCGGTACGCGCGAGCAGAGTGCTTGTCCACCGATGGGTCTGCGAGAGCGGCAAGTACACGTAGGCTTCATCAATTTTGCGCAGGTCCATGCTGCGCACATCCCGGGCAACGCCGATCACTTCGCTGCTCGCCACGAACGGACCCTTCTCTCCGGGGAAGGACGTGGTCCCCTTTTCCGAGCCGATCTTGAGGCGCTTGCCTAAGGGATCTTCGCCGGGCCAGAAGCGCCGAGCGGTGGCTTCGCTGATAACGACGACTGGCGACTCTCCCTCGGCTTCGCGCAGCGCGAAGTTACGGCCGCGAACGATGGGAATGCTGAGCGTGCCAAAGTAGTCTGGCGTCACGAAGCTGTATCCAGCGACAGGTGGTTCGTTTCCGTTAGTGCCGGGGATGGAAGGCGCAGCGTCGACGGGAGATACAGGCACCCACCGGATGCCCCCAAACGGACCGCGCGAGGCTTGTGCCACAGAGTGCACACCGGGAAGACCGGCGATCCGTTGAATGAGGTCGCGATTAAGCTGGAGCAAACGTGACGGGGAGTAGTGCAGGTTCGCGGGATTGTACATTTCCAGGTAGGCCACGCGCCGCGCCTCGAAACCCGGATCGATCTTGAGGGCGCGCTGCGAGCCGCGGAGCAGCAGAGCGGAGCTGATGAGCAGGACGAGGCATGCAGCCATTTGTCCAGCGATGAGAATTCCGCGCAGCCGCGAGCGGCTCAAATGCCGGCCGAAGGCGCTGCCCTCTTCTTTGAGAGCAGAGTTAACGTCGGACTTCGAGGCCTGCAAAGCGGGCACGAGGCCAAACGCGATTCCGGCCGCGCAGGAAACAAGCAGAGTGTAGGCGAAGATGCGGATGTCGGGAGAGATCTCAAGTGCGATGGTGCCCCAGAACGACGGGAGAGCCGCAGCGATCTCGACGATCAAAAGGTGGAGCATCCATCCAGCCAGAGGCAAGCCGAGCGCTCCGGCGAGAAGGGCGATCATGATGCTTTCTGTCAGCAACTGGCGTACGAGGCGCCAGCGGCCCGCGCCGACCGCCAGGCGCACGGCAATTTCTTTGCGCCGGGCGGCAGCGCGGGCAAGCAACAGGCTTGCAACGTTCGCACCGGCGATGAGCAGGAGCAAAGCGACGGCCGTCATGGCAGCAGCGACGACGGCCCACGCCTCAGGGTCAAGTCCAGAGAGGTTATTCCGACCGGAGACAACACTCACACTCATCTTGCCCTCGGCTTCGGGGTACTGCGTTCGCAACTGCGTTGCGAGGACATTGACTTCGGCTTGCGCGCCGAAAAGCGAGACGCCCTGTTTCAATCGACCGCTGGGGAAGCCGGCCGGCACCAGGCGATTTTCTAATTCCTGGCGGGTTATTACGCCCAACGCGATTTTTGCAGGGATGGGCGCCCAAAGATCGGGAACAGATGCAGCGGTAGCAAGGTAATCGAGAGGCGTAACACCGACGACTGTAAAGGCCACACCATTCAGATGGAGAACTGAGCCGACAATTTTTGGGTCGGAATGAAAGCGCCGCTGCCAGGAATTACCGCTCATCAGGACAACCGGCAGGGCATTGGCTTGGTCATCTTCGGGCAGGAGGATGCGGCCTAAGAGAGGAGTGGCTCCCAGCATTGGGAAGTAGTTGCCAGAAACAAAAAAACACATGATGGGTTGAGCGCCGCCCTGAAGCAATTGCGGGAGCTGGAAGCCAACGGCACCAGCGATGCGGGGGGTGGCTTCCGGACTGGTGGCAGGCAGGTCGGAAGAAGTGACGGCCATGCCGAAGGCAAACAGAGAAAGATCAGAGAACGAGCTACTGTGGTCGCGATAGTAGATGTAATCGGCGTAGGAAAACCAGCCATGGGTTTCGCCGGGAGTGGTGCGAAAGACGGAGGCCAGACTGCCGGGATCCTTCACCGGCCGCGGGCGCAAGACGAGCGCATCAAAGGCCGTAAAGATGGCGGTGTTGACGCCGATGCCGAGGGCCAGGGTCAGCACGGCAACGGCGGTGAAGGCTGGATTCTTTCGCAACATTCGCGCGCCGAAACGCAGATCCTGCAGCAGCACGTCCAGCATCGGCAGCCCTCTGCGCTCGCGAACCATCTCTTTCGTTTGCTCGATCCCGCCGAGCTTCATAAGAGCCTGCCTTCGTGCCTCTGCAGCGCTCATGCCCGCCCGCAGATTGTCCTCAATGTGCATTTGGAGATGGCTTTCCATCTCTGCGGCGAGTTCGCGCTCCCGCCGCGCTCTCCCGAAGAGTCCACCCAGCCGCAACAGCCATGCACGCAGCCTTCTCATAACACCCTCTGCCACTCGCGATTCGAATCTCTGAAGACTTACTGCAAACTTCCGAAAAATCATTCGTAACGCAGCGCCACCAATGGATCGACCCGCACGGCGCGCCGCGCGGGCCACACCGCCGCGAGAGCGGATACCACGAGAACGAGGCAACAGACCGAGGCGAAAGTGATCGGGTCGGTCGGTGTGACTTCGAAGAGAAGCGTTTGCAGGACGCGGCTCAGGGCCAGGGAACCAGCGAGGCCGAGACCCAGAGCGATCCCAGAAAGAGCGAGCGCTTCGCGTAGAACCAGACGAACGATGTCCGAGGAACGAGCGCCCATGGCGACGCGGATGCCGATTTCATTGGTGCGCTGGCTGACGGAGTAGGAAACGATGCCGTAAACGCCGATCATCGCGAGCGCAACGGCAAGACCTGCGAAAACGAGCAACAAAATCGCCTGAAAACGCGGACTGGAAACCGAATCGGAAAGGACGGTTTCCATGGTTTGAATGTCGGAGATAGCCTGGTCAGGGTCGACGCGGTGGACGGCGCCTTCGGCGGAGCGTGCGATCTGGCGCGGGTCGCCGGTGGCGCGGACAACGAGAGTGGCGAAATACATGGGCGCCTGTGAATTGGAGAGAAAGATGGTGGGCGTGGGAACCTGTTGAAGCTGTGCCTGGCGGGCATCGGCCACGACACCGACGATGGCGACCGGCTTTTCAATCGTCCAGCAGACGCGAAGTTGCTTTGCGAAAATGTCCTGCCCCGGGAAGTAGCGCTCGGCGACGGCGTGGTTGACGATGGCGACGGGCTGGGAGTTGAAATTGTCGCGCGCGTCGAAATCGCGGCCCTTCAGGATGGTAGTGCCCATGGCCCGGAAATAGTCCGGGCTGATGATGAGAAATTGGGCAGAGGGCGATTCGGCAGGCGTGGGAGCGGGCTGGTCCGCGGGAGAAAAGCAGGAGCCGGAGATTTTTTCCGTGAGCGGCAGGAAATGGGTCGAGCCGGCGGCGCGGACGCCGGGAGCGCTGCGGATTTCGGAGAGGATGCGGTCAAAATACTGCGAGCGCTTGAGGTTGTCGTGATAGCGCGCGGGCGAAGTCCAAATGTGCATGGTGAGTACGTGCTCGGGGCTGAAACCGGGATCCACGGAGATGAGCCGGGAGAAGCTGCGCAGCATCAAACCGGCACCGACGGAGAGGAGCAGAGCGAGGGCCACTTCGGCGACGACAAAACACCTGCGGAGGGTTTGATGGCCGCCAACGCCACCGCGGAGAGAACCTTGCTTGAGCGCGCTCTGAAGGTCCACACGAGAGAGGCGCAGCGCGGGAACGAAGCCAAAGATCAATGCGGTGAAAAGAGAGGCGAGGAAAGTGAAGAGCAGCACACGTTCATCGATGACGATGGGTTCGCTGCGAGGGAGAGGCGCGTTCTGAGGAATGAGCGCGAGCAGACTGCGCAGGCCGAGCTGTGCGAAGAGCAGGCCGGCGGCGGTGCCGGCGAGCGAGAGGAGCAGGCTTTCAACGAATAACTGCTGAATGATGCGCGAGCGTGCGGCGCCCAGCGCGGAGCGCACGGCCATTTCACGCAGGCGGCCAGTGCCGCGCATGAGGAGAAGGTTGGCGAGATTGGCGCAAGCGATCAGCAACAGGAAGCCGACGGCGGCGAGCAAGACC
>Ga0137395_10001428_pt1 | contig 11101 bp, 10 predicted proteins | sample czobulk216metaG_FD_108283 | JGI IMG/M metagenome (GOLD analysis project Ga0137395, IMG submission 108283) | Vadose zone soil microbial communities from Angelo Coast Range Reserve, California, USA - czobulk2.16 metaG | ecosystem: Environmental > Terrestrial > Soil > Vadose zone | place: USA...
TAGAACGCGGGGAAGTGCAGCTGGCGGAGTCGGACCGAGGCGCTCATGACTCGATGGCCAACAGCGGTGACGCGCCAGCGGCGCGAGCGGGGGATCTTCGCAACCAGCCCGTAGACGTGGAGGCGGTGCAGTCCTCCTTCCTGATGCGTTCGCCGAAGTATTGGTACGGCCGCCCCTCGCGCGCTGCCATCTGCCGCGCGTGGTCCTTGCCAGGTTGTACTTCGGCTGTGACGACAGCCGGGTCAGACGAGCTTGCAAATCAGCAACTTGGGCCGGATTGCCTTCCGGCGATCGCCGTGATAGTGTTCCTATTCACATGAAGCGCCTGCGACCCTATTGAGCGCGGCGGCGAGATGGTCGACGAAGCCTCGCCGTGGCGGTCGCTCGTTATGCTCGCCTCGGTGGGCATCACCTTCGTGGTGGCCACCGCCGGAGCGACCATCGGCGGCTACTTTCTCGACCGCTGGCTCGGCACCACTCCCTGGTTCACGTTGATCGGGCTGGCCGTGGGCGTCGCCGCGGGATTTCGTGGATTCTTTCGTTCGGTCAAGAAGGCGGAGAGACAGGAGCGCGATGGGTCCTGAGCTGGTCGCACGCGTGAATTGGATAACCCTGATGCTGCTGGTGCCCGTGACGCTGGCCAGCGCGTGGATAGGCGGCACGTCGAGCGCGATCGGGACCGTGGCGGGCGGGATGCTTTCGCTGGGCAGCTTGTACTGGGTCTCGCGCGGCGTGCGGAATGCCGGCGGGTTCCTCGCGGGCGGCCGGTCGCACAAGCTATGGGTCATCGCCCTCGGTCTGCGCTATGCGGTGCTCTTCGCGGTGGTCGCCCTGCTGCTCCGCACGGGCGCCGCACACCCGCTGGGACTCGTGGCTGGCCTGTCGGTCCTGCCCCCCGTCGTGATCATTTTCGGGCTGCGCGCCGCCCGGTCACTCGTGTAGGGGATCCAGAATGGGAGCCATCGAGCACCCGCCGATCTTCAGCCTGGCCCCGCTCGGCATCCCAGACCACGTCTTCTACGCCTGGGTGGTCATGGCCATTCTCATCGCGGTTTCCGTGGCCGCGACGCGAAATCTCCAGATGGCACCGAGGGGTCTCCAGAACTTCATGGAGGTCGTCCTCGAGATCTTCCTGAACCTGCTGGACGAGGTGATAGGGCACGACGGGCGACGCTACCTGCCCCTGATCGCCACGTTGGGGCTGTTCATCCTCACTTCCAACCTGCTCGGTCTGGTCCCCGGCCTGGTCGCGCCCACGGCCAACATGTACACGACGATCGCCTGCGCGGTGATCGTGTTCGTCTACTACCACTACCTGGGCATCCGCAAGCAGGGGTTCGTGGGCTACCTGAAGCATTTCTGCGGGCCCGTGCCGTGGCTGGCGCCGCTGATGTTCCCCATCGAGGTGGTGAGCCACCTGGCGCGGGTGCTTTCGCTCTCGTTGCGGCTCTTCGGCAACATGTTTGCCGGGCACATCCTGCTCGCCGTCATTTTCCTGCTCACGGGACTGGGCGGGCTCTTCGGCTGGGCGCTGACGGGCAAGCTGGGCGGGCTCCTCCTCGGGCTGCCGGGCGGCGCGGTCCTGATCGCCTTCACCGTCGGCTTCCTGCTGCCGCTGAAGATCCTGGTGGCGTTTCTGCAGGCGTTCGTCTTCTGCCTTCTGTCCATGGTCTACATTTCGAGCGCCGTTGAAGATACCGAGCACCATTAGTAGTTCACCATTTATCCAAGGAGGGCGAGTCGTGCGACGTTCACTGAAGCTGACCCTGATGACGTGGTCGATTCTCTTGATCCCGAGCTTGGCCTTCGCAGCCGAGGGCGGCACCGGCAGCTGGGTGGGGCCTTTCGCGGTGCTGGCGGCCGGTCTGGGCATGGGCATCGCCTCTGGTCTCTGCGGCGTCGGTCAGGGATTGGCGGCGGCCTCCGCCGTGGAAGCCGTTGCCCGCCAGCCCGCCGCTGCCGCCCGGATCCAGACCGTCATGATCATCGGCCTGGCGCTCATCGAATCGCTGGCGCTGTACGTGTTCGTCATCGCCGCGATCCTGCTGTTCGTTCAGCCCGTAAAGTAGCGGTGAGCGGGCGTTCCGGATCCAGTCCGGAACGCCCGCGAACAGCATGACTCGACGCTCCCTCAAAATTCCCCGGATTCCGGAGATGACGGTTCGCCGCCTCTCCGTCTATACGCGCTGCCTCCAGCAGCTCGAAGAGGACGGCGTCAAGACGATCTCCTCGCAAGAACTCGCCGACCGCTTCAGCCTGAACTCCGCGCAAGTGAGGAAGGACCTGGCCTACTTCGGCGAGTTCGGGGTGCGCGGGATCGGGTACTACGTGTCCGGCCTCAAGGCGGAGCTCCAGCGCATCCTCGGGCTCGACCGGGAGTGGCAGGTGGCCCTGGTCGGCTTCGGCAACCTCGGCTCCGCGCTCTTCCACTACAAAGGCTTCGCGCGTCAGGGCTTCCGGATCGCGGCCATCTTCGACGACGATCCGGCCAAGGTCGGCCGCTCGGCCGACGGCGTGCCTATCCTGGCCCTGCGTGACCTGCCGCGCGAGGCCAAGGCCCGCAACCTGCAGCTCGCCATCGTCGCCGTGCCCGCCGAGTCGGCGCAGCACGTGACGGACTCCCTCGTAGCGGCGGGCATCAAGGCCATCCTCAACTTCGCCCCCGGCCGGATTCACCCGCCCAAGGACGTCCGCCTCAAGGGCGTGGACCTCTCCATCGAGCTGGAGACGCTGAGCTTCTACCTGGCCCAGGGCGCGCGATAGCCGCGCCCGGTTTGACGTCGCGGGGCGGCAGTGGTTTCCTAGACACGAGCCACAGGCGCTCATGACCGTCGCCGCGTCCGATTCTCTCTTGTCCCGGTGGGCCGCGTTCGCAGAGCTCTCGGCGGCCCTCGCCCGGGGGGTACCTTGCCTGCAGGCCGACGGGCTCTGGGGCTCCGCGCGCGCCCTCGTGGCCGCCGCCCTCGTGAACGAGACGGGCCGGTCCTTGCTCATCCTGGCGCCGGGCACCGTGGAGCGCCACCGGATGGCCGAAGACGCGCGCTTCTTTTTCGGAACCCTGGAGCCCTTGGGTAGCGCGAGCGTGCTGGAGTTTCCGCCCGCCGAGCCCACCTCGTGGCGCGGTCGGCACCGGGATCACGCGGCCGAGCGCGCCTTGGCCTGCCATCATCTCGAAAGCGGGCGCCCGGTGGTCGTGGTCGCGACACCCTCCGCGCTCGCCGCCCCGCTCCCTGCGCCCGACGAGTTCCGCGCGCGCACCATCTCTCTCACCGTCGGAAGCACGATCGAGCGCGAGGTGCTCCTCGGGCGGCTCGAGGCCGCGGGCTACGAGCGCGTGGACACCGTCGTGGAGGTCGGGCAGTGGAGCCTTCGCGGGGGCATCGTGGATATCTTCTCGCCTACGCGCGGGCAACCGGTGCGCGCGGAATTCGTAAGCGACGAGGTGGAATCGCTGCGTCTCTTCGATCCGACCACCCAGCGCTCGATCGAGTCCGTCGGCGAAATCGCCGTCTTGCCGCTCGGGGCGGACCCGGGCTCGGCGGTCCAGCTGCCGGCCTGGTTGCCGCGCGAGACGCTGGTCGTCCTCGACGATCCTGCTCTTCTCGAGGCGCCGCCGGAGGACGCCCCCTCGGCCGTGCCGCTCGCGGAGGCGCTCGCCGGCTTCCAGCGGGTTGAGCTGCCGCTGCTCCAGCGCGGCGCCGGGTCCGCGCTGCGGGTGACCATGGGCACCCGCTCGGTGGGAGGCTTTCAGGGCCGCTTCAAGGAGCTGGCGGAAGCGATGCGGAGCTGGCGCGCCGAGGGCTTCGCCGTCCGTCTCGTCGTGGACGACGAGCAGCAGGCCGTCCGTCTCCGGGGCATCCTGGCCGAGCACGACCTCGAGCCCTGGCCCGGCGCGACGCTCTGGAGCGGTGAAGGGCTCGGCGTCATCACGGGCGATTGCGCCGCGGGCTTCCAGCTGCCGGCGCTCGGCCTCATTCTTCTCGCCGAGGCGGATATCTTCGGCGAGCGCCGTCGGCGACTTCGCCGGCCCGTCTTCCAGCGGGGCCAGGCCATCGCGGCATTCACCGATCTCAACCCCAACGACCTCGTGGTCCACGAGATGCACGGCGTCGGCCGCTATCACGGGCTCCAGACGATGCGGGTCGACGGGCGCGAAGCCGACTTCCTCCTCCTGGAATACGCCGAGGGCGGCCGGCTCTACCTGCCCGTCGAGCGGCTCGACCTCATCTCCAAGTACATGGGCGCGCCGTCGGGCGCGGCGCGGCTCGACCGGATGGGCGGCGGCGCCTGGCAGCGGATCAAGGAATCCGTCCGGGCGGCCGTTCGCCAGATGGCCGAGCAGCTCCTCCGGCTCTACGCGACTCGCTCGGTGGCCGAGCGGCCGCCGTTTTCCCCCGACACGCCCTGGCAGCGGGAATTCGAGGCCGCCTTCCGCTTCGAGGAGACGCCCGACCAGGAGCGCGCGATCGAGGACGTCAAGGCCGATCTCGAGCGCCCGCGCCCCATGGACCGGCTCGTGGCCGGGGACGTGGGCTACGGCAAGACGGAGGTCGCGCTGCGCGCGGCCTTCAAGGTCGTGGCCGACGGCCGCCAGGTGGCGGTCCTCGTGCCGACCACCGTGCTCGCCCAGCAGCACTTCCACACCTTCAGCGACCGGTTCGGCGCCTTCCCGGCCCGTGTCGAGCTTCTCTCGCGCTTCCGCAGCCCGAAGGAGCAGAAGGCGGTCGTCGAGGGCCTGCGCACCGGCGCGGTGGACGTCGTCATCGGCACGCACCGGCTCCTGTCCAAGGACGTCGTGTTCCGTAACCTGGGGCTGCTCGTGGTGGACGAGGAGCACCGCTTCGGCGTCGGCCACAAGGAGCGGGTCAAGGAGCTGCGCGCGTCGGTGGACGCGTTGACGCTCACCGCCACGCCGATCCCGCGCACGCTGTACATGTCGCTGTCGGGCGTGCGGGACCTCTCGCTCATCGAGACGGCGCCGCTCGACCGCCTGCCCGTGGAGACCGTGGTCACCGGCTTCAACCGGGCGGTGATCAAGGAGGCGATCGACCGGGAGCTCGGTCGGGGCGGCCAGGTCTTCTTCGTCCACAACCGCGTGCAGTCGCTGCCGTCGATGACCGCCTTCATCCAGGCACTCTGTCCCGAGGCGCGGGTGGTCATGGGGCACGGCCAGATGGGCGAGCGGGAGCTCGAGGCGGTGATGATCAAGTTCGTCGACGGGCAGGCCGACGTGCTGGTTTCGACGGCCATCATCGAGTCCGGCCTCGACATCCCCGCGTCGAATACCATCATCATCAACCGCGCCGACCGCTTCGGCCTCGCCCAGCTCTATCAGCTGCGCGGCCGGGTCGGGCGCGAGCGCCAGCAGGCCTACGCGTACCTCCTGGTGCCCGCCGACGGTCGCATCGACGAGACGGCCCAGCGGCGCCTGCGCGTCATCGAGGACATGACGGAGCTCGGGGCGGGCTTTCGGCTCGCCATGCGGGACCTGGAGATCCGCGGCTCCGGCAATCTCCTGGGGGCGGAGCAGCACGGCCACATCGCGGCCGTGGGGTTCGATCTTTACACCAAGCTTCTGGCCGAGGCCGTGAGAGAATTGAAGGGCGAGCCGGTCGGGACCACGGTGGATCCCGTCATCACGGTGGGTGTAGAAGCGCTCCTTCCGGACGCCTACATTCCAGAGGTGAATCAGCGGCTCGCGATCTACCAGCGCCTGACGGATCTGGACGGGGACGACGCGATCACGGAGATGCGGCGGGAGCTCGCGGACCGCTTCGGCCCGCCGCCGCCGCCGGTAGAGGCGCTGCTCGACGTGGTCGGGCTTCGAGCGCTGGCCCGGCGGCTCCACGCCGAGCGTGTCGAGACCGGCGGGGGCCGGGCGCTCGTGACGTTCGCCCCATCGACGCCGGTAACGCCCGAACGGATCCTGGCCGCCATCGGCCGGGCCGGAAGCGGAGTACGCATGCGGAAGGAATTCATGTTGGAGGCGCCTGTTCCCGCCGGCCCCTGGCCGGCGGTACGGGATGCGCTCCGGGCTCTCCTGGAATCTCTCGCGTGAGCGGCCCGCCGCGGCTCGTCCTGGCGATGGCGATCGCTCTCGCGCTGTCCGGCTGCGCCGCTCCCTCGTGGATGCCGATCGTGGGCAAGGCCAAGGCGCCGGAGGCTCCGCCGCCCGCGCCGCCTCGCAGCGAGTTCCGCGCTCCGATCCTGTCGCGGCCCGCGCCGCCCACGGACGGCGAGTCGGTAGTGGACCGCGTCATCTGCGTGGTCAACAGCGATGCCGTCACGCTGTACGAGCTGGATGAGGCGGAGGCCTACATCCTCTATGAGAACAAGCAGCAGCCGCTCGCCGGCGAGGAGCGCGTGGCCCTCCGCGAAAAGGTGCTGGCCGGCATCATCGAGAAGCGACTCCAGCTCCAGCAGGCCGAGCGCGAGAAGATCGCGGTGGAAGACGCGGAGATGAAGGCGGAGGTCGACGAGATTCAGAAGAAGCTGGGCGCCAAGACCGATGCCGAGTTCGAGTCGATGGTCAAGGCCCAGGGCCTGAGCGTGGAAGGCGTCAAGAAGCGGCTCCGCGAGCAGCTGCTGGTGGAGCGCATCAAGCGCCGCAAGGTCAACCTCCGCGTCTCGGTGACCGAGGAGGACATCGACCAGTACCTCAACGCCAATCGCGAAAAGCTCGAAACGGGCCTGTCCTTCGAGGCCAGGCATATCCTCTTCCTGCCCACTGCCGGGGCGGGCGAGGACGGCTGGCAGGCGGCGAGGCGACGGGCGGAGGACGTGTACACTCGCGTCATGGGCGGGGAAGACTTCGGCGAGCTGGCGCGGGACTTCTCCGACGATTCGGCCACCGCCAAGAACGGCGGCCGCCTCGGGATTCTCAAGCGGGGGGAGCTGGCGCCCGACATCGAGAAGGCCATCCTCCGGCTCTCGCCCGGTGAGCATTCGTCGCCGTTCCGCTCCGAGGTGGGGTACCACCTGTTCGAGCTCGATTCCAAGGAAACGCTGGCGGGTGAACAGCTCGCCCAGGCCCGCAACCAGATACGGGACATCCTCTACAAGCAAAAGTACGACGTCCGGCTCAACGAGTGGCTGGTGGAGATCCGCAGCAAGGCCATCATCGAGATGCGCCTCTGATAGCGGCAAGCCCCGAAAATTCGTTTGACACCTCCCGAGGGGCTGTGGGAGATTGGCCGTAGCCGTCGAGTTCAGTACCCCGTACACATTCAGCCCCCCGGAGATCGCCATCTCGCAGCCTAGTCCGAAACGGCCCTCGCCGAAGTCGTCCGACGCCACCGATGAGGCCTTGTCCGAGCCGCGTGGGGCAGGAGGCAACCGGATGAACCTGTCCGAGCTGAAGGATAAGACCATCATGGAGCTCAACACCGTCGCCAAGGACCTCGGCGTCCAGGGATTCAGCGGGCTCAGGAAGCAGGAGCTGATCTTCAAGATCCTCCAGGGCCAGGCGGAGCGCGACGGGCTCATCTTCGCCGAGGGCGTTCTCGAGGTGCTCCCCGACGGCTTCGGCTTCCTCCGCGCGCCGGACTACAATTACCTGCCGGGTCCGGACGATATCTACGTCTCGCCGTCCCAGATCCGCCGCTTCGACCTGCGAACGGGCGACACGATCTCGGGCCAGGTGCGGCCGCCCAAGGACACCGAGCGGTACTTCGCGCTGCTGAAGGTCGAGGCGATCAACTTCGAGACGCCCGAGCAATCGCGCGACAAGACCATCTTCGACAACCTCACGCCGCTCTACCCGATGGAGCGGCTCAGGCTCGAGCACGAATCGGAGAACCTGACCACGCGGGTCATGGACTTGCTCTGCCCGATCGGCAAGGGGCAGCGCGGTCTCATCGTGGCCGCGCCGCGCACCGGCAAGACCATGTTGCTCCAGAATCTGGCCAACGCCATCGCCAAGAACCACCCCGAGGTATACCTGATCGTGCTGCTGATCGACGAGCGGCCCGAAGAGGTCACCGACATGCAGCGCTCGGTCAAGGGCGAGGTCATCTCCTCCACCTTCGACGAGCCGCCCCAGCGGCACGTGCAGGTGGCCGACATGGTCATCGAGAAGGCCAAGCGCCTCGTCGAGCACAAGCGAGACGTCGTCATTCTCCTGGATTCGATCACCCGGTTCGCCCGGGCCCACAACGCCGTCATCCCGTCGTCGGGCAAGGTGCTTTCGGGCGGTCTCGACGCGAACGCGCTGCAGCGGCCGCGGCGCTTCTTTGCCGCCGCGCGGAACGTCGAGGAGGGCGGCTCGCTCACGATCATGGCCACGGCCCTCGTGGACACGGGCTCGCGGATGGACGACGTGATCTTCGAGGAGTTCAAGGGCACCGGCAACATGGAGGTGCACCTGGACCGGCGTCTGATGGACAAGCGGGTCTTTCCGACCATCAACATCGAGCAGACGGGCACCCGCAAGGAGGAGCTGCTCCTCGAGAAGGACGAGCTCCAGAAGGTGTGGCTGCTCCGTAAGGCGCTTACCCAGCTGAACCCGGTCGAGGCCATGGAGCTGCTGCTCGACAAGGTCAAGCTGACCAAGACCAACAAGGACTTCCTGAGCGCGATGAGTCAGATGGGGTAGGCGCCCGGAGCCGGGCCGCCCGCCGGAAGTGCCGGATTTCTTGCGTTTTGCCGCCTTCGCTGGTATTCTTTGAGCTTCATTCGCCCTTATCCAGTCGCCCTTTATCCAGGAGGTGGGCCGTGAAGGCTGGCATTCATCCCGAATACGTCGACACCACGATTACGTGCAACTGTGGAGAGGTCATTCACACCCGGTCCACCCAGCCGCAGATCCGGGTCGAGGTGTGTTCCAAGTGCCACCCCTTCTTCACCGGGAAGCAGAAGTTCCTGGACACGGCCGGTCGCGTCGAGCGCTTCCAGCGGAAGTACAAGAGGAAGCCGATCGCGGAGGGGTAGGGCACAGGCCGGCCGCGCGCCGCGCCACGCAGTCAGCGTCCCGAAGCGTTTCCTGTTCCCGTCTCCGTGCGCGGCGGCGTCATTGTCTGTCCAGCTCCCCGTGAGGGCGCGCCATGTTTGACAAGCTCCGCCAGATCGAGGAGCGGTATCGCGAGCTGACCCGCGCGATGGCCGACCCCACCGTGACCGGCCAGCCGGCCGTCTATGCCAAGACCGCCAAGGCCGCCTCGGAGCTGTCGGAAGTGGTCCATAAATTCGAGGAGTACAAGCATCTCCTGGGGCGCCTCGAAGAGGCCCGCCACATGGCCGCCGAGGACGCGGACCGCGAGATGCGCGAGATGGCCCAGGCCGAGGTGGACGAGCTCGCCGCCCGCCAAGTCAAGCTCGAAGACGAGCTGCGCGCCCTGATCCTTCCCAAGGATCTCAACGACGACAAGAACGTCTTCGTGGAGATCCGTGCCGGCGCCGGCGGGGACGAGGCAGGGCTCTTCGCCGCCGACCTCGCGCGGATGTACACGAAGTACTCGGAGCGCCAGAAATGGAAGGTCGAGGTGATGGACAGCCACCCGACCGGCGTGGGCGGCTTCAAGGAGATCGTGCTGTTCATCCAGGGGCGCGGCGCCTGGAGCCGGCTCAAGTTCGAGCGCGGCGTGCACCGCGTGCAGCGGGTACCGCAGACCGAGTCGAGCGGCCGCATCCACACCTCCACCGTGACCGTCGCCGTGCTGCCCGAAGCCGAGGACGTGGACATCAAGGTCGAGGAGAAGGACATCCGGGTGGACGTGTACCGGTCGTCGGGGCCGGGCGGCCAGGGCGTCAACACGACGGACTCCGCCGTGCGGCTCACCCACGTTCCCACCGGGCTCGTCGTCACCTGCCAGGACGAGCGCTCCCAGATCAAGAACCGGGCGAAGGCGCTCCGGGTGCTCAAGGCGCGGCTGCTCGAGCGCGCGCAGGAGGAGCAGGCGGCCGCGATCGCTGCCGACCGGCGCAGCCAGGTCGGCACGGGCGAGCGCAGCGAGCGCATCCGCACCTACAACTTTCCCCAGGGCCGCATCTCGGACCACCGCATCAACCTCACGCTCCACCGCCTGCCCACCGTCCTCGAGGGCGATCTCGACGAGATCGTCGACGCGCTCAGCGCCGAGGATCAGCGGCAGAAGCTCGGGGCCGCCTCGTGACGATCACCGCGGCGTCGCTCCTCGCCGAGGGCATCCGGCGCCTGACCCTCGCCGGTCTCGAGTGCGCCCGCCAGGACGCTCTGCACCTCATGGCGTCCACGCTCGAGACCGACCGCCTCGCGGTCTACGTCGAGCCACGCCGCCGCGTGGACGAGCGCGCGGCCGCCCGCTTCATGGCCCTCGTGGATCGGCGCGCGGGCCACGAGCCCGTCCAGCACATCCTGGGTTTCGAAGAGTTCCGGGGTCTCAAAATCGCGGTGACGCCAGATGTGCTGATCCCGCGTCCCGAAACCGAAGGCCTGGTGGAGCGCGCGCTGGAGCTTCTCGCCGAGTGCCCCCGGGCGCTCGTGGCCGACATCGGCACGGGCAGCGGCGCCATCGCCTGCGCTCTCGCCGCCTCCCGCCCGGATCTGGAAGTCCTCGCGGTGGATCAGTCCCTCGGCGCGCTGGCCGTGGCTTCCGAGAACGTGCGCGCGCTCGGCTTGGCCTCGCGCGTGAGACTGCTCGCTGGCGATCTCCTGGATCCCCTGGCTTCCCTCGATGGCAGCCTCGACATGGTCATCGCCAATCCGCCGTATTGCCCCAGCGGCGTCATTCCCACCCTGCCCGTCGAGGTCGAGCGCTTCGAGCCGCGCCTGGCGCTCGACGGCGGCCCCGATGGCATGCGCGTGCTGCGCCGGATCATCGCCGAGGCACCGCGCTTCCTCCGTCCGGGGGCGTGGCTCCTGATGGAGATCGGCGAGGAGCAGGCCGGGCCGCTGGCCTCGCTGATGGCCGCCGAGGGCTTCTCGCGCATCGGCGCGCGCCGCGACCTGCGCGACGTGGAACGCTACATCGAGGGCTCCTGGTCCGAGGCGACCGCATCGGCTCCGCTCACGGGGACGGCCGCACAGAGGACGGACGCAGAGAGGACGGACGGCTGATGGCGACCCGCCTCGTCATCGAGGGTGGCAGCCCGCTCCGAGGCGAAGTCGAGGTGAGCGCCGCCAAGA
>Ga0137395_10001429_pt1 | contig 11096 bp, 3 predicted proteins | sample czobulk216metaG_FD_108283 | JGI IMG/M metagenome (GOLD analysis project Ga0137395, IMG submission 108283) | Vadose zone soil microbial communities from Angelo Coast Range Reserve, California, USA - czobulk2.16 metaG | ecosystem: Environmental > Terrestrial > Soil > Vadose zone | place: USA...
CACGGTGAAATGCTACGTCCCGGCCGCGGGAGGCACTTCAAGCGACATGCGCCCAGCTTCGTGATTGTTCCCGGAAGGATGCATCTCCCGCTCTACACCCTCGCATTTGTCGAAATATCCTCCAGGACCTGAGATTTACGGGGGAAAACATTGTAGAAATCAGTAAAATTCAATGTATATTCTCCGAATTTCTTGACAGGGTTATAAAAGAAATGTTAATTCCTCATTCATTGTCGATTTTGGCGGCGGAATTTAGGATCCAGCTGCCGGTTCACTTTCTCTCCATGACGAGAATAATCTAGCTTCGATGCTTTGAAGTGGTATCGGGCGCTGCGTGGTGACGCGCCTGGAGACAAATCCGAATTCCGAGGAGGCATTGACATGAAAAGGAACATGAATGGGCGGGGGGGTGTCTCGACCATATTGTGCATGGTGGGAGTTTTTTTATTTGCTGTCGCGCTTGCGGGCCTTGCGCCGTGCACCTTCGGGCAGACCACTGATGGCAATATCGTCGGTTCAGTTTCCGACTCGACAGGCGCTGTCGTTCCAGACGCCAGCGTCACGGCGGTAAATGCCGCGACTGGCGTCAAGATGCAAGCCACAACGGGTGCGAACGGGCTATTCAGATTCAATAACCTCCCTGTGGGCGCCTGGAACATCACGGTGAAAAAGCCTGGTTTCGCCGACGCGCTCATCCAGAATCTCGCCGTGGAGCTGAACAAGACGACTACCGCGAACGTGGTGGTGCAGTTGGGGACGGTCACGACCCAAGTCGAAGTGGTTGACGCGGCTCCCCCGGTTGACACGACAACCGTCCAGGTCCAGAACACCTTTCAGAGCGAGCAAATCGTTAATTTACCCATTATTGAGAATTCATCCAGCTTTTTTGGCGCTTACAACCTGTCCCTGCTGGGAGCCGGGGTCGCAAGCAACGGTGGAGTCGGTCAGGGACAGGGTCCCTCGGTCGGCGGCCAGCGGCCGATGAACAACAACTACATGATCGAGGGTGTCGACAATAACAACAAAGGCATCACCGGCCCGTTGGTTTATGTTCCGACGGAGGCGACTGCAGAGTTTTCCATATTACAGAACCAATTCACCGCCGAGTTCGGACACTCCTCGGGCGGCCAATTTAACATGGTCGTCAAAAGTGGCAGCAATCAGTTTCACGGCTCGGTTTACGAATACTTCCAGAATCGCAACCTAAACGCCGAGGATCAAAAATTTACTCGGCAGGGATTTACTTACAATCCCCGCTTTGACCAGAACAAGTTGGGAGCGAGCATTGGCGGCCCGATTAAGAAAGACAAGCTGTTCTTTTTCGGAAACTTTGAATACGCGCCTCTCGGCCAGGCATACACTGGGGTTGCGGCGGAATCTCCCACTCCGGCGGGGTATGCTCTCCTGGACGGTCTGTCGACCACCCTTGCTGGCTTCTCGAAGACGAACTACAACTTCATGAAGCAGTACATGCCGGCCTCAACCCTGGGCGCAAGTGACTCCACTACTATCAGGACCTCTCCGACCACCACCGTGGACATTCCGCTGGGAATCCTGCCGGTCACTGGTGCGTTCTTTACCAATCTGTGGACCGTCGTCGGCAGCTCGGATTACAACATTTCGGATAAGGATCAGATTCGCGGCAGATTTATTTCCAACAAGCAAACTGGGCTCGACAACAATGCCCAACTGCCGGGCTTCTGGACCACTCTGCCACAGCGATACTATCTGGGGACGCTTGCTGAATACCACACCTTTAACCCGAACTTGACCAATGAATTTCGCGTTGGCTACAATCGGTTCACCCAATTTTATACCGTTCCGAACATCAAATTCCCTGGTCTGGATGCACTCCCCAATATTGATCTCGACGACCTTGGCGTCGCCCTCGGTCCCAACGGTAGCGCGCCGCAGTTTTCGGTTCAGAATACCTACCAACTAGTGGAAAACATCAGTTGGACGAAAGGGAAGCACGCCTTCAAGTTCGGCTTTGACGGCCGCCGCGCAATTTCCCCGCAGCACTTCATCCAGCGGGAGCGCGGGGAGTACGAGTATCCCGTTTTGCAGGATTACTTGACCGATCAAGTTCCATCTGGAGGCAACCTCGCCGAAAGAAATCTGGGCGGCGCTGCAATCAACTACTACGGGAATCAATGGGCGACGTATCTTTACGGTCAAGACTCCTATCGGATGCGCCACAACCTGACCATCGATCTGGGTTTGCGCTGGGAGCGAACGTCGGTGCCTTTGAGCATGGGAGTTTTTCAAGTTCTGAACCATGTCGCCGACGCGCCGGGCGTGCTCGTGTTCAATGCTCCCAAGACATCGAACAAGAACTTCGCTCCTAAGGTGGGCATCGCCTATTCTCCCGGAACCAGCGGGAATACATCCATCCGGGCGGGATTCGGCATGGCCTACGACGTCATTTTCGATAATGTCGGCAGCACGGCTTATCCGCCGCAAATCAGCGCCACCGTCGACGCCGGCAACTTCCCCGCTATCTTCAAAGCGCCGTTTCTAGCCAATGGCGGCATCTTTCCGGGCAGCATCGCAACCGGCGGCTCGCTGACGACAGCCCAAGCCCGCACAGCCACTTCCAGTTATATCCCGGACCAGGTGCTCCCTTACTCCATCAACTGGAACGCCAGCGTGCAGCATATCTTCCACCATGACTACACGGTTGAGCTACGCTACGTGGGTACCCGGGGCGTGCACCTGCTCGTCCAAAATCGTATGGGGCGCGTATCGAAGGTGACTCCGACCTTTTTCCTTCCGACTTACCTGCAGGCCCCGTCGCAGGCGGCTGTGGATGCGCTTCCGCTCACCCTGAAGCAGGTGAAGGCAGTCTCTAGCAATCCGGTTCTCGGCCCGGTAGGGTTCACCAGCAATATTACCTGGTGGCCCCCGATTGGGGACTCGAGCTACCATGGGATGGCGCTGCAAGTGACTCGGCGCTTCTCTCACGGCCTCCAGCTGATCGGCGCTTATACGTGGAGCCACGCCATCGACGACGCCACTGCCACCCACTTCAGCACGGTCCTGACACCCCGACGTGAGCAGGATTTTGGGAATGTGGGCCTGGATAAATCCTCCTCGGCTCTGGACCGGCGGCATCGGCTCACCTTAAGCTGGCTTTATGAGACGCCGTGGTTCGCCCACTCCGACAATTGGCTGAAAAAGAACGGGATCGGGAACTGGACGTTCGTCGGAACCTACACAGCGGAATCACCTGAGTACGTTACGGTGCAGAGCGGGGTCGACTCCAATCTGAATGGCGACTCGGCTGGCGACCGTACGATCTTCAATTCCAGTGGCGCTCCAGGCACGGGAAGCGACGTGACTCCACTATGCCGCACTGGCGCGCCTGTATCGCCCTGCACCCTAACGCCGGATGCTAACGGGGTTATACAGGATCAGCCATATATAGTCGGCTATGCCGCCAAGAACGGCAACGCGCAGTACATCAAGGCCCAGGTAGGGGCCCTGGCGACTGACGGCCGAAATTCGCTGAAGACTGTCGGCATCAATAACTTCGACTTGTCTTTGGGGAAAAAGTTCACCATCCGTGAGGGCAAGACATTGGAGTTCCGTGGGGACTTCACCAACGCCTTCAACCACCCGCAGTTCACTCCTGGACAGATCAGCTCGATCTACTACACACAATATAACACCGGAGTTCGCGACTACCTGATCCCGGGCCAGGCGCGCTTCGGCAAGTGGGACCAGGTGTTCGACAGCCACTCGCGAATGACTCAGTTGGCATTGCGGATCGTTTTCTAGCAACTCGGGGGACGAAGTTCGCCAGGCTGATGCCACGACGTAAAAAGAAGAGTGAGGGCGGCCCGATGCCTCGGGCCGCCCTTTTTTTGCCTGTGCTGGAAGCTGGCTGCGTGGCTGGATCAAGCGCAAGAAGCGAACCATTCGCACGCTCGGCTGGCGGTTCAATGCCGACCGCATGGCGATGGATTACACGGTGAAATGCTACGTCCCAGTCGCGGGAGGCACGTCAAGCGATATGTGCGCACCTGCGTGATTTCCGTAAGGCCGATGGATATCTCCCGTTCTAGCCCCCGCGCTTGTCGAAAAGCTGGGTTCCTTCCAGAAATCATCGGCAGATGTTATGTTATTGGCCGAGGGCTGAGTGTTAAGAACCGCCGATTCCCGGGTGAACTGGATGTCGAACCTTCCGATCTGAAGCTCCTGTGTGCTTACGACCATGGTTGCCGCGTCCCACTTTCGTTCTTCTCAAACCACGACGCGCGTTGCGCGCGGAATCCTTTCTCTGCTTGTTTCGGTCCTCCTTGGTCTTGGCGCAATCGCGGCTGGTGCTGCCCAAAAGCAAAAGCTTGGAAAGAGTTATAGAGAGTGGCTGGACCGTGATGCGGCATACCTCATTACAAAGGAAGAGCGTGACGCATTCTTGAAATTGGCGTCAGACGACGCACGCGATAAGTTCATTCAACAGTTCTGGGACATTCGCAATCCGAATCCTGGCTCGCCGGAAAACACGTACAAAGATGAGATCTACCAGCGCATCGCCTATGCTGACGCGCGTTTTGGAGGAGGTTCCGGGACAGAAGGATGGCGTACGGATCGCGGACGTACTTATATTACTCTGGGGGCGCCGCAGCAGAAAGAAACTTATCTTAGCGCAGCGAATCTGTTCCCCATCGAGATATGGTTTTATTCCTACAACCACCCGGCGCTGCCGGCATTCTTCTACGTGATGTTCTATCAGCGCGATGGCTTCGGCGACATGCGTTACTACAGTCCCTTTATGGATGGCCCGGACAAGCTGGTCCCAGGCACGGAGGCAATCAATAATCGCAAAACCGCGCTAAAGATGATTCAGGATTCCGTGGGGCCCATGGTCGCCCATCTGACCCTGAGCCTTATCCCTAATGAGCCCGTTGACCCAAGTGCGGACCGCCCGAGCCTCCAGTCCGACGCCATGCTCGCAACCATCAAGAGCCTGGCGAACAACCCGTTCACGAAACAGGACCTCGACCGGCGCCGTAATCTTATCGGGAGCGTTACCGCGCGCCTGATCGTGCCCGGACAAAACCTGGATGTTACAACTCAGCCCGTGCGCGATTCACACGGATTGACCCGGCTTGACTACGCGATTCGTTATCGCCAGCCATCCGATTTTACCGTCGAAAGTCGCGCCGACGGACGGTACTCTTACATTCTGGAAGCGCGGGTGACGGTTCTAGATTCCGACAACAAACCGATTTTCACGCAGGAAAAAAGCATAAGTGAGGTCATTGACAAAGAACAGTTCGATAGCATGAAGGATAAGCGCATCGGCTATGAGGGATCACTTCCGCTTCCGCCGGGCAAATACCACCTGGAGTTCCGCCTGACCGATTGGAAAAAGAAGACGGCTCTCGAGGCACAAAAGGACGCTGTGATTCCTGAAATCAACCAGGCTGGCTTGACCATTTCCGGCATTCTCCCGTTTTCGCTGGCCGAGGCGGTAGACCCCAGCAAAGCCGAAACCACTCCCTTTGCATTTGCAGGGATGAAATTTACGCCGCTGGGGGCCATGCCCCTGCTGATCGGGCTAGATCAACCCATTCAACTGGCCTACCAGATCTGGGCGCCTCCCGCTGATCCCCACGTTTACTCCGGGCAGAAGCTTGAGATCGAATACGCGCTGGGCAGACCATCGGCGGCTGGCGCCAGCACCGTCACTAAGGAGGAGGTCAGCAAGGACCAATTTGATCCAACTGGATCGCTAGTCAATGGAAAGAAGCTTTCCTTGGATGGCCAGCCTCCGGGGAACTATATGCTAACCATTTCAATCAGCCAACCGGGCTCCAGCCAACATTCTTTCTCGACGCTGAACTTCTCGGTTCTCGCGGACCCGCCGGCGTCGGGAATCTGGGATTTGGCCGATCCTGCACCCGAAAAGGACGTCGAAACAGGCGTGCTGGACAGGCAACGCGGTCTCTGCCTGCTGGCGGAGGGCAAGGCCGACGAAGCAAGACTATGGTTGCGCCGCGCCCTGAACCGAAACCACTCGGACGACATTGCACGCTCCCGGCTCGTAGACGCGTACTACGCCAAGAGGGATTACAGTGCCATCATGAGCTTGTTCGCGGATGCCGGAATCACGGATCGGACCGACACGGACACGATTCTGCGGATCGCCGACAGCTTTGGGAATAGCGGGGAAGCCGGGAAGGCCGTATCCGCTCTGGAGGCTGCGCTGGGAAGCCGGCCTGAAGACGGTCCCCTGTATTTCTCGCTTGCTGGATACTACAAAGAAATTGGCAATGCCCAGAAGTCCGCCGAGGCGTCGAAGAAAGCCCAGTCTTTGATGAACCGAGCTCCGGCGACCCCGTGAAGTCCGGAGGATGGCATTGAGCAGAAATATTTTCCGGCTCCGCAGCAGGTTGTAAAAAAAGAATGGCATTGTCGTTGCGCGGTCGCCGCGGCCACTGAGGACTCTGTCTCCGAAAAATGCAGTAAAAGGCCGATTTCCCATCAAAAGTAATTCTTAACAGTGTGCCGGTGAATTCAGAATTAGGACTGCCAGAAACTCGGCACCGCCGGCAGAATGAAAATAACCTCGAACGTAATTTCCGGGACCGCTAGATTGCAGTCGCGGGACTCACTTATTTGGATTGCTAAAATCGGAAAAAATAATTTGCAATCCGGTGTGGAAAAGGAGTATATACGGCGCACAGGGTGTTGGGTGTGTTGCGTGGAAAGATAATCGAAATTCGAGAGGAGATCAAAATGCGAAAGCATGTTTTAGGGCCGATCTTTTTCATTTTCCTTTTGTCCATTCCGGCGCGGTCACTTGCGCAGAGCCAAAGCAGCGTGAGGGGCGAACTTGGGGGGACGGTAGTGGATTCCTCCAAGGCCGTGGTGGCGGGGGCCTCTGTGGCGATCTCCGGGCCAACCGGGAACGCAAGCACGATGACTGATGCGCAAGGTGAGTTCTTGTTTTCGGCGTTGATTCCCGGCAATTATGCAGTCAAGGTTGAAAAGACGGGCTTCAAGGCCGCGAGTGTGCAGAATGTAGAAGTCCAAATCAATAAGAAGGCCTCGATCCAGGTCCAGCTCGAACTTGGCACCGTTACCGAGACCGTCGAAGTGGTGGCCGCGGCGATATCCGTCGAAAGCACTTCCACGTCTGTAAATGCGGACATCTCCGACTCCGTATACCAGAATCTTCCCCTGGGGCGGGGGATTGCAAACATATTCTATTTGAGCCCAGGTGTTGTCTCCGGTATTGGTACCGGCGCGCAGAATCCTGCAATCTCCGGCGCGACGGGCCTGGAAAATGCATACATTGCTGACGGCGTCGTGCTGAATGACGCGGCCTACGGAGGGATGGGCGTTTTTACTCAGACCTATGGGTCCATCGGGGTTGGAATTAATCAATCGTTCGTGAAAGAAATCCAGGTCAAAACTGCGGGATTTGAGCCTCAATACGGGCGTGCGACCGGCGGCGTGATAACCATGGTCACGAAGTCGGGCAGTGCTGCCACGCACGGCGTCATCGGCGGGTATTTTCAGTCGAGAGGGATGAGTGCTCTCTACGCCAACAACGATGACTTTCGCCCGGCAAACTTGGTTGGGCGCCAGCTCAAGAAGGGCGGGTACGAAGGCGATTTTGAATTGGGCGGTTATGTGCCCATGGGAAAACTGAAGGACCACCTCTTTTACTACGGCGCCTTTAACCCGACGTGGAATCAAAGTTGGGTCGCTCCGACGGCAAATTCCGCGCGGTTCGCGGCCACAGGCGGAGAAATCGAGCGGAAAACCCGCATCTGGGATTACAGCGCCAAGTTGACTTGGCAACTGAATGCGAAACACAGAATTGAATCCATGGTATTCGGTGATCCCTCCCTTACTAACTCCACTGCCTGGCGGAGTCTTAGTATTGACAACAACACGGCGGATTCGTTCCTGGATTACGGAGGCAGAAGCTGGGCCACACGTTATGACGGCACGATCGGATCGAACTTGATCGTTTCCGGGAATTTTGCCTGGAATTGGAACCGATTTGGTGAAGATGCGACCAGTAACCTTTCTCAAATTCAGGATATAACGCAGACAGGGGGCCTTCCGGGACAACGCGGTTCCTTCCGAGCGCAAGGCCTTGGTTTTGTCCAGGACTATGAGTCCAATTCGAAATCTCTAGCTTTTGACACGTCCAAACAGGTCACGTTTGCCGGACGTCACACCCTGAGTGTGGGTTACTATTGGCAATATCCAACGTACATCAACACCACTACTTATAGCGGGCCGCGGTTCGCAATCCCCACAACCAACCACGATGGCACAAGTTATCTGAGCGCAAAACAACTGGCGCTAGTACAAGGCCAGCAAAGCAACGCGTACTTCCGTTTGCAGACAGAGCCGAGCAGCTGCACTTTGTGCCCCCTGATGAACGTTCCCGGCTATACCTCTCCACAACCTGTCGCGGCGTACCTGTACCGCGGTATTTTTAGCAGCGGTTTAAGTAACAACACAGCGAAATATCATGCGGGTTACGTAAACGATTCCTGGCAAATGGGAACCCATGTGACATTGAACATGGGCGTTCGCTGGGAGCAGCAGCGTATCACCGCAGGCAAGGTTGGCTCGGTGCTCAACGACCAGTGGGGGCCGCGGGTCGGCCTCAGTGTGGATCCCAAGGGTGACCGGAAATCGAAGATCTATGCCAATTTCGGCCGGTATGCCTGGGTGATGCCACTCGATGCCGCCATTCGCGAACTTACCGTGGAGAGCGATTACCGCAAGGCTTACTTTGCGCCGGACCACGACGCCAGTAACAATGTCATACTGAACTCGCTTGGGACGGTAACTGTCACGCCGGTTGCTGCCAATGTCCTTAACCGGGCCGTGGGAGGAATCGATAGCGGCGTGACCGCAAGTACCGTAAACGGACAGGGAGCAACCTCGCCCATCCTGCCCGGTACTAGAATGGAGTACAACGACGAATTCCTGATCGGGGCGGAACATGAGTTCCGAGGTGGAATCACTGTTAGCGTCCGTTACATTGACCGCCGGCTGAAGCGGATTATCGAGGACTTTGGGGGCGTCTCCATCGAACAGTCTAACGCCGGATTCGGCCAGTTCTATGCCATCGGCAACCCCAATTCGAAAACTGATGTCGTCCTCAACTCGAAGGAAATCGCTTTCTCGCAGGGGGTAGCGTTCACGCCCGGCCCAGGATCAACCACCGGAGTGCAATGCACGGCCCTTAACACACCGATGGGGTGCAACCCGAGCTACGGTGTCCCCACTGGGTATCCCGCTGGCTGCTATGATAACAATGGCCAGCTTGGGGCGAACGATCTCAACGAGCAAGATACGTTCGGTACCGTCCTCGGGAGCGCCTGCTGGCCCTCGATCAACCAAAACCCGTGGACAGTAACCAACCCGGACTGCACAAGTACGCCACCTACGCCACCGCCGCCCTGCGGAACAAAGAATACGCCCCCGTTGTTTGTCAATGATTCGAACGCCTTGTTCGGTGGTGAGCTTGGATCCGATGGCCAGGCGGACGGTTTTGCTGATCCCAAGCGCGAATATCAGGCAGTTGAGATTGAGATCAACAAAGCGTTTAGCCACAATTGGTCTCTGCTTTCCAACTACCGCATTTCGCGGCTCCGAGGCAATTTTGAAGGCGCCTTCCGCAATGACAACGGGCAGTCAGACCCGGGCATCAGCTCGCTGTTCGATTTTACTCCCGGCTTGCTGAATACTTTGGGGAAGCAATTTGCCATTGGCCCCCTGAACTCCGACCAGCTCCACGTGCTCAACATCTACCCCACGTATATCCTGGACCGGAGTCCTCTCAAGGGGCTCGTCATCACTCCCGGCATCAAGATCCAGAGTGGTGTTCCACTCACGACCCTCGCCGCTCAGTCGAACTACCTGAATGCCGGTGAGGTGCCTGTTTTCGGGCGCGGTGATTTGGGCCGGCTGCCAATGACGGGTACGGTGGACGCGCACGTGGAATATCCCTGGAAGATTAGTGAAACCAAGTCACTAAATCTCGCCGTGGATTTCCTGAACATTGCAAACACAAAGCGGCCCTTATCAATCAACCAGTTTGTAGATCTGAGCTACCAGAACCTAAACGTAGACTTCAAGAAACCGGGGAACGGAATACCGGACAACCTCATCGAGGGCTTGACCGGCGCGTTCGTTAATCCGTTCAGCATGCGGATTGGAGTACTGTTTAAGTTCTAACGATCCGCTCAAACATGTGACAAGGGAGGATGGTTTGGCGTCCTCCCTTGTTTTTTATTCCCAATCTAACCGCAATCTCCCGGATAGTGATAAATGGGAAGCGTATTGAGGTACCGCTCGCATTTCGTCTTTCTCCCCATTGCACTCCTGGGCCTCCTGGGGGCTGTGAGTGCGGCACGGGCTCAGGGACCTGCGTCCTCGTCCAGAGAATTGCATGGACAAGTGAACCATGAGGATGGCACGCCCTTCACAGAGAGGGCGCGGGTAACGATTGAAGATGACCAAGGGGGAATGGCTGCTCAGATCGTGTCCGATGCTCGAGGCAAGTTTGACGCTAATCAGCTGTATAAGTCCCGCTTCACGATTACAGTTCATGCCAACGGGTTCCAGGACGTAACCACCCATGTGGACCTGATCTCCAGCCCGCGCGAGTATATTCAAATCACTTTGCATGCGTTGTCTTCATCCACTGCCGCGGCCACCCCGGCTGCGCCGAGTTCGATCGTGTCGGTCAATGACCTGAATGTTCCGGAGGTCGCCCAGGTGGAATTCGAGAAGGGTCGCGGCCTGCTCCTGGATAAACACAAGCCTTCGGACAGTGTTAAGTCTTTCCTCAAGGCCATTCAGCTTGCGCCTAACTTTTCGCAGGCGTACTTCCTGCTAGGCACGGCCTATATGGATATGGCCAAATGGAGCGATGCCGAAACAGCGCTTAACAGGGCCGTCTCGTTCAGCGATAAGCTGGCGCCTGCCTATCTTGAGCTGGGTTCTTGCCTGGTCGAGCAGAAGAAATTCGCAGAGGCGGAGAAACCGCTGTTACAGGGCCTCGAGCTACTTCCTGATGCCTCTCGCGGACACTACGATTTGGGCCGGAC